>Ga0137394_10003962_pt1 | contig 11175 bp, 10 predicted proteins | sample czobulk116metaG_FD_108278 | JGI IMG/M metagenome (GOLD analysis project Ga0137394, IMG submission 108278) | Vadose zone soil microbial communities from Angelo Coast Range Reserve, California, USA - czobulk1.16 metaG | ecosystem: Environmental > Terrestrial > Soil > Vadose zone | place: USA... | reverse complement strand
TGACAAGATTCTTTGCGAAGAGCGCTTTGTACTGTGCGACCTCCTCCGGAGTCTTCGGACGGCTCGCTCGCCACACAATCCATTGACCATCCTGCGAGTGCCACGGGCCTCCGTCGTAGCCGAGTTCATTGGTGAGCCGGCGCTGCTGCGTACCGTCGATATTCATGTCATAGATCTCGAGGTCGCCGTCGCGCGCAGACGTGAACACGATTTTCTTGCCATCTTGCGAGATGGTGTTTTCCGCATCGTAACCATCGGTCGTGGTGAGCCGCTTCATGTCGGTTCCGTCGGTTTTGGCGGAAAAGATGTCGTACGTGGGATAAATCGGCCAGACGTAACCCTCAGCGCGGCTTGGCACCGGTGGGCAATCCGGCGATCCGAGATGAGTTGACGAGTAGATAATCCGCTTGCCATCGGGCGTGAAATATCCGCAAGTGGTGCGACCCTTGCCGGTGCTGACAAGCCGGACATTTGAGCCGTCACGGTTCATCGCGAATATTTGATCGCACTTGTAAGGTTCGCGCGTCGATTGAAAGATCACCTTCTGCCCGTCGAACGAGAAGTAGGCTTCGGCATTCGTGCCGCCGAAAGTGAGCTGGCGAATGTTACGAAGATGAACTTCCTTCACATGGGGACGTATCGTTTGCGGTCGCGCGAGGTAAACGCCACCCGCCACACAGGCGGCAATCATCGCGATAGGAACGATGCGCATGAGCTTCATTGATTATCTCCTTGCTTCCAATGTTACGTCCGTTTTCACGTCTTGCCCGTTCCGCTTAATGACCACTGAAACCACATCGCCCGGCTTTTTCGAGCGCAGCGCATACGTGAAATCATAAAGATTCTGGATCGGCTTGCCGTCAAATGCGATCAACAGATCACCTTGTTTCAGGCCGGCTTTTGCTGCGGGACTATTATTCTGCACATCAGCGAAGAGGACGCCCTGCAGGTCGTCGCGGAAATCCGGTACCGACCCAAAGTAAGGACCATAGCCCCCTCCGCTGCCTGCGACTGACGGCCGCGGTTGCTGTACTTCGACATATTCCAGCCGTCCGACCTCGGTGGCAATCCTGTCCAACATCAGGTACACCAGCGAAACGACTTTGACGGCTCCATTTGCATTGATTTTGTCGAAAGTATCTGAGGGCTTGTGGTAATCGGTATGTAAGCCCGAGAAGAAAAAGAGCACGGGAATCTTTTTCGCATTAAAAGACATGTGATCGCTGGCTCCGTAACCCGAATCGGAATAGTCGAGCTGCAAACCAACCGTCTTGTTCAGATTCTCCAGCCACGGCTTGAAATCCGATGAAGTGCCGACTCCCCCAATGAACAGACGATCATTATTCAGCCGGCCGATCATGTCCATATTGAGCATCGCCATTGCGTTCTTGAGTGGAATCGTCGGGTGATTCACAAAGTAGGACGAGCCCAGCAATCCCGTTTCTTCGCCGGCAAATGTGATGAACAATACAGACCGTTTCCATTCATGTTTATTCCTCGCCGCGAGTCTGGCCAGTTCCAGGACACCAGCGCTTCCCGACGCGTTGTCGTCCGCGCCATGATGGATTTGTCCGATTTGTGTGGGCGCCAGGGAATTCCGATCTCCCAGGCCCAGGTGATCGTAATGCGCTCCAACAACCACCCATTCGTTCTGCAACATTGAATCGGAACCCGTAATGGCGGCCACGACGTTCTTCACCGTTTTTCTTGTGCGAATGATCTCCGTGGCAATGTGCGCGCGAACGCCCGGAAACTCGAACGACTGGGGACGTAGATCCGTATCGATCTTCTTCTGGATGGTCGCCAGGTCTTTACCCGCGTCACTGAAAAGCTTCAGCACGGCATCTCGCTTTGCATGGATAGAAGGAATGCCCAGGTCATCCGTCTCCGCCGCGCGCGTCGCGCCTCCAACTTCTTCATCCGCGTGGTTCAAGTCCGTAATAAAGATGATTCCCCTTGCGCCGTGCTGCTTGGCGTTGATGGCTTTATTGATGAAGGTGGCGTGCTGCCGGGAATCGCCTCCGTTGAAGGGGCTTTTGTCATCCATCTCCTGCGGCTGATGCCGTAAGACCACGACGATTTTGCCGGTGGCTTCAATCCCCTGATAATCGTCGTAATGTAGCTCGGGAGCGGTAATTCCATACCCGGCAAAAAGGACCGGGCCATCAAATGCACCGGTATTCGAGAATGAGATCGGAACGAAGTCTTCATCGATTTTAAGATTCGTGCCGTTCAGTTGAAGTTCGGTCTTCGGTCCTACTTGCGCGCCGGTCGTGATGTCGAAGTTTTGAAAGTAGGTATTGTTGTCGCCCATCGGCCGTAAGCCCCAAAGCCGGAATTGCGACGCAATATAATCTGCTGCCTTATCGAGCTCCGGAGACCCGTCGCCCCGTCCTTTCAGTTCGTCACTGGCAAGATACTTGACGTGCTCGAGATATCGGGATGCGGAAAAGTCTCGAACGGCTTCGGCTGCGGGGCGCGGCTTAGGGACCGCGACGAGCGAATTGAGATACAGGGTCAGGACCCCAGCCAACACAGTTGCGGTCAGAGCGGCCGGATAATGTCGTCTTTGCATCGCTACGTTTTAACACACTCCAGATCAGGTTGAAATGATCCGGGTTTCTTCAAATTTCTCGCATTCTTCGGGGTGGTCTTCCAAATGTCGCCGAACCGCACGAATCGCCAGCCATCTCACGAACAGACCGTATGGAACCATCAAAGCAAAAACCATGAAGCTTAGCGCATAAAAACTCTTCAACACCAAAATAATCGGCCCCACAATGAAGAGAAACATGAGGTTATTCAGGAGAGCGCCCGCAGGATCGTTTTTGCGCCACCAGTAGTTGGCTTCGGCCGGGCTTACGTACATGATTCCGTGAACTCTAGCGGCGGTCTCTGAAGCTCTGAATGACTGAACAGTTCATACCCGTCAGACTCGAACATCCACGCTCGCACCCTTGCCCCAGAACGCCTTCAGATCATGAATGCATGTCATCTGGTGCGGCCCATAATCCAATCCCTGCAATCGCACGTCACCCAGATTCGAGCGAATGAAATTGGCCAGCTCGGCGGCGCGCTTGTGAATTGCTCTTTCGACAGATTTCGGAATGTTTGAGTCAAAGAGCAGGAGGTCGACACTTTCGTCGTCTTCGTTCCATTCCCACACGCCAACCACCCGGCCGTTCAAAACAATTGTTGCCAGGGGATCATTGATCAGTTTTCCCTTCCATCGAGAAAACGGCTTGTCGGCGTGTTCGGTAGAAACGAATCGATTGACAACCTCGCGTTGCCCTTTAAGGTAGGTGTCGCGATACGGAATGAAATTGATGGCGAATTCTTGCGGCTCGAATGCGTACAATTCTTCAAGATCCGATTCGTTTATCAGGAATTCATCCGGTAGTGCTTCGACGGAGAGAGGTACCAGTTTGGGCTTTATTTCCGCCGCGCCGCGAATCGCGTCTGTCACGTTGATTCCGGCCCACCAGGCGAAATCTTTGACGCGCGCCGGAGATTCGGCTTTGAAATACTGGTGAGCTAACTGCGCGCAGGCTTCCTCCATGCGAAAGCTCAACGGATCAGCTTCAGGCAAAGCATTGGAAGTCAGGACGAAGGAATAGTCCATTGCATCCAGCCGCCTCTTGGACTGTTGCTTGAGCACCTTTCCTTCTTCCTTTAGCAGGTTGATGGCCAGCGACAGGCTGTTGGTCAGGCCGATCCTCTTCAGTTCCACTCCAAAATCTCGCACCAAATTCGAAGGCACTGCCTGCTGAAGTTGCTCCGCGGTCCTCGCGCCGGAATGCAGAGATTTCAGAATAGCTGCCTTGACCTTCTCCATTTCCGCGTCATTGATTGGCATTTGCTGCCGCGTCTGCTTACTCAACTCTGTGAATGTCCTGGTGCGAATCCGTAATGCGATGTCGGCTTGGTCCCGCGGCACCAGCATTGTGCAGCCGCGGAGTGTCTCCAGTTGAATCAGCTTGCGGTCATCAAACACCAGTCTGTTCAGGTCCTCTGCTTTAAATGATGGCGTCCTTGCCCAAAGCGACAAATATGGCGTGGAGCAGCCTGGAGAGTAAACCCAACCGATGGACTTAATTAGATCCAGGAGATTCTTTGAGGTAAAAGGATGGTCCAAAAACTGACGCCGCATCCGCCAGGCATTCAGGTGTGCAAGCGGAAGGGACTTTTTAACCTTAGAACTGGTCATACAAAATTAACATTTCAGAGATGACCCCGGGGAAACCTCCCCAAGGATGCGTCAAAGCCGCCGAGGTGAACGAAATGGCTCCTCCCTTCGTGTTTTCGTCTTTGACGTGGCCCTCAGCGTCTCCCCCCATGTGCTACACTCGCCGTCGGGCACGAAGCTTTCTCATTGTAGTTTTCATCCGGAGTTTAGTCAATGGAACCGCTGTTTTTAGGGCTTCGCCATGTTGCACTGAACGTTCGTGATGTGCAAAGAGCCCTCGATTTTTACTCCAAAGTCCTTGGCATGAAATTAGAGTGGATGCCCGACCAGGACAATGCTTATCTGACGTCAGGGCAAGACAGTCTCGCCTTGCATAAGCTGCCTCCCGGTGCCGAGCCCGGGAAAGTCCAGACGGTACACCATATCGGTTTCGTCGTGAAGCGGCCGGAAAACGTTGACCAATGGGCTGAACGGCTTAGAAGTCATGGGATTTCCCTGGCACAGGAGCCTAAAACCCACAGGGACGGCGCCCGCTCTTTTTATTTCTATGATCCGGATGGACTTCTGATTCAGCTCATCTACCACCCTCCGATTTCCGACAAATCGCTTTAACATTTCCCTTGAACCACCATCAGATATACTGTAAGTAAGTACTTACTTATGAAACACGACCGGCGGCAAGAAATTATTACCTCCGCAATGGAGCTATTTGCGAAGAAAGGGTTTCGAGGAACGACGACGCGCGATCTTGCGACCCATGCGGAGATCAACGAGGCCATCATCTTCCGGTATTTCAACACCAAGGAAGAGCTCTACAGCGCGATTATCGAACATAAGGTGGGCGAGGATCGCGACGCGCGAATCGAGGAATTTCAGCGTCTAGCCGACATAAAGGATGACGAGCAGTTTTTTCAGGCCGTGGGCCGAGCTTTTTTGCAAAAACACGAGACCGATACGACGTTCCTGCGTCTTCTTCTCTTTAGTGCGCTCGAAGGGCATCAGCTGTCGGAGATGTTCGTCTCGAGTATGGCAGCCCGTCAGCCCATTGCGGACTACATCCAGCGCCGGATAGACGAAGGAGCTTTCCTTCAAATGGACGCGCAGCTGGCGGCGCGCGCGCTGATCGGCATGTTTGCCGGGTTCGTTTTATGGCAGGAGATTTTTGGTCTTAAGCAGAAGCACCCCCGTGATCGGGAAGACGTGGTGCGCACTTTTGTTTCGATTTTTCTTTCGGGAGTTGCAAAGAAATAAGCGTTTGTAAAGATTTGTTAATCCGAGATCTCCCTGCGGCTTTCATCCGTATTTCAAACTTATGAGACAACTACTGACGAGAAGAAAAGGACTAGTCGCAATCACGATTGTGTTGATTATGGCGATCCTGATATTTGCCGTCCGCAAGGAAAAGGCATCCGCCGGTGAATTCTTCACGGCGCCGGTCGATATGGGGCCGCTGCGGAACACCGTAAACGCAACCGGTGTGGTGCAAACGGTTGTGACGGTTCAGGTGGGCAGCCAGGTATCCGGTCAAGTCCAGGAACTTTATGCGGACTACAACTCCCTGGTGAAACACGGTCAGCTCCTGGCGAAACTCGACCCGCGCACCTTCCAGGCGCAACTCGATAATGCCGAGGCAACGGTCGCTGCGGCCCAGGCCCACGTTCAAAGTGCGGACGCGGAAACCAGGAACCAAGCTGCCAATCTCGACAGCGCGAAGGCAAATCTCGAGGCTGCGAAAGTCGCCCGCGACAACACGGCGATACTTTTTGAGCGCAATGCCGAACTGAGCAAGGAAGGTGTTGTTTCAAAAAACGACTACGACAACGCCAAGGCGAATGCCGATTCAGCCCGCGCCAAGTTGGACCAGGCCCAGGCTGCCGTGGCCCAGGCTGAAGCGCAAAGCCGCTCGGCGGGGGCGGGCCTGCAACAGGCGAAAGCACAGCTCCAGCAGGCAGAGGCGGATCTCAACCGTGCCCGGCTGAACCTGGAGTACTGCAATATTTATTCGCCTGTGGATGGCGTCGTGATTTCGCGAAACATCGACGTCGGGCAAACCATTGCGGCCAGTCTGCAATCGCCGACTCTTTTCACTATCGCGAACGATCTCACGCACATGCAGGTGAACGCGAACGTCGATGAAGCCGATATCGGGAACATTTCCGATCAGGCCGACGTAAGGTTTACTGTCGATGCGTTTCCAAATGAGTTTTTCCGGGGGCGCATTTCAGAAATCCGGTTGAATCCCCAGACTGTTCAGAATGTCGTGACCTACAGCGTCATCATCTCGATGGAGAATCCGGAACTCAAGCTGAAACCCGGAATGACGGCGAATATCACAATCCTGGTGGATCAACGGGACAACGTCTTGAAGGTTCCCAATGCGGCGCTCCGCTACACACCTCCGGGAATGCAGCGCGAGCAACTCACCGGCCGGCGCGGTGGTTCTACGCCGCCGGTTCCGGCTGGAACAGAAGCTCCTTCGCAAGTTTCGCAACGGGGACACACAGTGGAAGCGCCGCCGCCGCAGCTTGCTCCGGGGCAAAAGTGGAACCCATCCGACAAGATCAAAATGGTGCAGCCGAAACGAGTGGCCGAACGGCCGGGCATTGTTTACGTCCTGAACGCTCAGCAGAAGCCGGAACCTCGGCAGGTTCTGCTGGGAATTACCGATGGTTCGGCATCGGAAGTTGTAAACGGCCAGTTGAAGCAGGGCGATGCCGTGGTCATCGGAGATAATACGCAACCTGCCAGTGCGGCGTCCGCTCCCGGAACACCGTTCGGGCCGTTCGGAGGATTCGGTCCAAGGGGCGGCGGCGGAAGAGGACGGTAGTCATGAGCATTCAAGCGGAAAAGACTTCCTCGTCCTCTGGCAGAGAGCCGGCTGGGGTTCTCAATCAAGACGCCGTCATTCGCCTGGAACGTATTCACAAGACCTACCACATGGGGGATATCGAAGTTCACGCACTTCGCGGTGTCTCGCTGGAAATAAATCGCGGTGAGTTCGTGGCCATCATGGGTCCATCCGGTTCGGGAAAATCGACGATGATGAACATCATCGGCTGTCTCGATCATCCGACTAAAGGCCAGTATTTCCTTGAAAATTCAGACGTATCCCAGGTCGACAAAGCGGGGCTTGCGGATATCCGTAACCAGAGCATTGGTTTCGTCTTTCAGAGCTTCAACCTTGTACCTCGAACATCGGCACTCGAAAACGTCGAGTTGCCGTTGGTGTATGCGGGTGTTCCGGCCGCAGAGCGGACGCGTCGGGCTGGTGCGGCACTGGCCGAAGTCGGTTTAGCCGGCCGTGAACGCAACATGCCGAACCAGTTGTCCGGTGGCCAGCAGCAACGTGTCGCTCTCGCCCGCGCGCTGGTGAATAATCCGTCGCTGATTCTGGCCGATGAACCGACGGGCGCGCTGGATACACGGACCTCTGTAGAAGTGATGGAGATTTTTCAGCGGCTCAACCGGGATCGCAGTCTGACGATCATTCTCGTGACCCATGAACCTGACATTGCGCAATATGCGGATCGGATTATTCAATTTCGGGATGGGCGCATTCGCCGGGATTCTCCTGTGGAAAACCGGAAGGATGCGACCCAGGTTTTAACCCAGCTTCCTGCGGAAACCGAAGACGACGAGGAGGAAGTACTGTAGCGGCGGTCTATGACCGCCACAATGTCGCAGGTTCTGGGTCGCAGGCGGTCACAGACCGCCGTTACAGTAGCAAAATATGAAGATGAATTTAACGGCCATCCTTAAAGTGGCCGTGCGGGCTCTGAATCGCAACAAACTAAGGACAGCGCTGACGATGCTCGGCATCATCATTGGTGTCGGGGCGGTGATCGCTCTGGTCTCGATCGGGCAGGGCGCCCAGGCCATGATCCAGGACCAGATCAACGGAATGGGTACCAACATGATGTTCATTATGCCCGGCAATGTCTTTTTTGGAGGAGCCAGCCTTGGGGCCGGTGCCGCAAGTACGCTCACAGAAGAAGATGTCAACGCGATGGTTAAAGAGGTCCCGACCATTGCAGCGGCTTCACCGATTGTGCGTGCGTCCGGCCAATTGGTCTTCGGCAATCAGAATTGGTTTGTGCAGATTCAGGGAGCGAACGAGAAGTTTCCACTGATCCGAAACTGGAGGGTTGACCAGGGCGAGTTTTTTACGGATGTCGATGTACGATCGGCAGACCGCGTCATTGTTCTTGGCAAGACGGTCGCCGACAAACTGTTTTCCGGCATCGACCCCATAGGACAAATGATCCGCGTGCGAAATTTGCCGTTTCGAGTCATTGGTGTTTTGACGGCGAAGGGTCAGTCCATGGTTGGACAGGACCAGGATGACACCGCCGTGGTTCCGTACACCACCGCCCAGAGGAAGCTGCTCGGGCAGCAGATTCCATCGATTAATCAGGCCATGATCTCGGCCATTAGTCCGGAGGCTTCGGCAGTGACCCAGAAACAGGTGTCCGAACTGCTCCGCCAAAGGCACAAAATTCAGCCAGGACAGACAGATGATTTTATGGTGCGGAATATGACCGATGTGGCCCAGACTTCCGCCCAGGTTACAACCTTACTGACGATATTGCTCGGCAGTATCGCCGCGATTTCATTGATCGTTGGCGGCATTGGGATCATGAACATCATGCTGGTTTCCGTGACCGAGCGGACGCGAGAGATCGGCATTCGCATGGCGGTCGGCGCGCGCCCGAATTACATCCGGCTGCAGTTTCTGGCAGAATCGCTGGTACTGAGCCTTGTTGGTGGCTTCATTGGCGTCGTCATTGGCGGAAGTCTCGCAGCCCTTATTGCGCGTGTACTCGGCTGGCCCACGCTGGTTTCGGCCCTGTCGGTTCTTATATCGTTTGCCTTCGCTACCGCGATCGGCATCTTCTTCGGTTATTATCCGGCTCACAAGGCGGCAGCCTTGGATCCGATTGAAGCATTGCGGTACGAATGATAAGTCGTTTCCTGCCATTCTTTTGAGGAGTCTCCAATGAAAGTATCGAGAATCTGTGTCACCCTGCTCGTGGCAGTCGGAATTGTTACAACGGCCGCTCCCGCACGAGCTGAGATAAATACCAATTTCGTGAAGGACTTTCTGAGCCGGTATCGTCCGTCCAGGACTGCCTTATCGGCGGCGCCGGCAACGGCCTCCCCGCAGGATGTGGCGTCTCTCATTCGCAGCGGACAACTCCCGCTGACTGTCGGCGATCTGATCAACCTGATGCTTCAGAACAATCTCGATATCGGCGTGAATCGGCTGACGCCGCTGTCTTCCGTGTACTTGACTGAAACGATGTACAGGCCTTTCGAGCCGACGCTGCGTTTTCAAGCCACGGTTGGCCGCAACACGACGCCGGCTACTTCGCAGTTGATCGGTGCGCAATCATTAAGCACATTATCCGGTAATTACAGTGTGGGTTTTGCCGAAGCGCTTCCAACCGGAACAAACGTTGGCGTCAATTTTTCGATGAATCGATTTTCATCGAACAGTGCTTTTAACACCTTCAATCCCTCGTATACAGGCCTTCTGCAATACACGTTCAGCCAGCATTTGTTGAACGGCTGGGGCCGCTCGATCAATACCCACCTGGTCCGGATTGCACAGAACAATCAGAAGATATCGGAAAGCCAATTTGAAAAGCAGGCGATCGATCTGGTCGCGCAAGCGGAGCGCTCGTACTGGGATCTCGTGTTCGCCGCCGACGATATCAAGATAAAGCAGCGCTCGATGGATTTAGCGCAGAAGACGCTTTCGGATAATGAAATCCAGGTTCGGATTGGGACTTTGGCCCCCATCGACCTGGTGCAGGCAGAATCGGATCTGGCAAATCGCCGCGTGCAATATGTGACATCGACATACACCGAAGTCCAAACCCAGGATCAGGTGAAAAAGTTCATCACCTCTCAAAGCGATCCCGGACTCGTTCTGGCGAAACTCATGCCTTCCCAAACTGTGCGAATGCCCGACGCGTCCGACGTGATGCCGGTTGAACAGGCCATAAAAGTTGCGCTCGAGAATCGTCCAGAGATGAAGCAGCTTCAGTTGGATTTGCAGAGCAAAAAGATCGACATCGAATATACCAGGAACCAGCTGCTGCCTACCGTCGATCTGCAGGCCTCCTATGTGCAGAACGGTGTCGGCGGAATCGAGACCATTCGTAACGGGTTTGGCCCGACTGCGCCGATCATCGCTCAATTGAACGGCGGCATTTCCAACGCGTTCGGTCAGTTGTTTGGTTACGGATATACCGGCTATAACGTCGGCTTTTCGGTTCAAATCCCCTTGCGAAATCGCGCTGCACAGGGCGATAACGCCCGGGCAATGACCGACGAACGGAGCGCTGAGCAGAGAATCAGCTCGCAGGCCCAACAGATCGCATTGGAAGTTCGCAATGCATTGACGTCGGTCGATATGAACAAGGCCAAGATCGAAGCCACGACAAAGGCAAGGGAGCTGGCAGAGCGCCGTCTCGATGCCGAACAAAAGAAATTCGATCTTGGTGCTTCGACGATTCGTTTCGTTCTCCAGGAGCAGACGAATGTCGCCCAGTCTCAAACCGATGAATTGCAAGCCGTCGTGAACTACACGAAGTCGCTCGTCGATTTGAATCATGCGATGGGAATGACGCTCAAGAAGAACAACATCGAAATCGAGAAGAGTCTGATCTCAGGCGCCAGCGCGCGGTGAAAGCAGGGAACGGGAAATAGCTTCTTGTAGGGGCCGTCTATGACCGCCCGGACCGCTCGGGCGGTCATAGACCGCCCCTACAAGAAGCTATTTCCCGTTCCCCGTTGAAAAGCCGAGCGCGTTGGGAGTAACGCGCTCGGCCTGGGAAGGTGCTAACTACTAGCGAGTTGAGAACCTTGGAGGTCCGGAGGGAGAAGTTCGAAGGGATGAATTGGTGGGTGAGGGAACCTGCACTGTAACCTGGACCGGATTTTGCAGCTGAAAATCCAGGCGGGTTTCAGAATCGACTCGGATC
>Ga0137394_10003960_pt1 | contig 11178 bp, 10 predicted proteins | sample czobulk116metaG_FD_108278 | JGI IMG/M metagenome (GOLD analysis project Ga0137394, IMG submission 108278) | Vadose zone soil microbial communities from Angelo Coast Range Reserve, California, USA - czobulk1.16 metaG | ecosystem: Environmental > Terrestrial > Soil > Vadose zone | place: USA... | reverse complement strand
TGGGGAACTGCCGCGGTCAACATCTGCTGCACGCCGATAAGGTCCGAGACGATCAAATTGACCTGATCCGGGCCGACCCCGCCAATCTCACGGGTCGTTGCATCGTTGAATAGATCCGTTGCTGTCAGACCTGCTGCAGCGGCAGGATCTGCGGCAGCGGCAGGAGCGGCGGCAGCGGCAGGATCTGCACCAGCAGGAGCGGCGGCAGCGGCGGGAGCTGCTGCTGCATCAGCGGCTGGAGCAGCTGCAGCGTTGCCACCCGTCGGTGTCACGGCCGTCGCCTGCGCCGCCGCCACCACAGCGGCGTAGGTCCCGCCATCCGCCATGAGGTTATTGGTGCCCACGTCCGCAGAGTTCGTTGCGAGCTGCTCCACCGCAGCGTTGACCTCCCCGGCATTGTGCGTCTGCAAACCTTCGATCAGCGCGGTCGCCGCGGTGCCCGACGTGCCGTCTGTCCGAAATTCGTTCCAGAACCGCGCCGAAAATAGGCCGCCTTGAGACTGATCGAAGGCGTTCGAATTCGTATTGAAGGTCTCGAGTTGCTGGACCAGCCCGGCAATGTCACCGGTGAAGCCATTATTCTCGATCGTGGTCGCCATCTGCCCGAGATGGTTACTGTCCTGGATCCATTGCGTAACAAAGGCCGTTTGGTCCGCACTGTCATGGAACGGTGCAGGAGGGGTGTTAACGGCTGGCAGAGGCGTCGGGTTAAACAACGCCTGCACACCCGCATCGCCTTGAGCGATATCGATAATGTCCCGATGGATGTCATTGATCGCACGCCCAACAAATTGTCCGAGATCTGTTCCCAGTGTCAGCGTGCCCGCTGTCGGAGCGTTCGCGTTCTCGACGGATGCAATCTCCTCATTGAGCTGATTGATGATGACCTGCGTGTGCAGATCGGAGAGGTTATTGATCTGGGGAACTGCTGCGGTCAACATCTGCTGCACGCCGATAAGGTCCGAGACGATCAAATTGACCTGATCCGGGCCGACCCCGCCAATCTCACGGGTCGTTGCGTCGTTGAATAGATCCGTTGCTGTCAAAGCCATTATTCTTCCCCTTTGTCAGTATTTCATGACTGATGAGCGCTAGCGATCAGCTGGGCAGCGACACAATGCGCAAGATGAAAGATCGTTTACGTTCGTGGCGCCTTTCAGCCGACACCGCGGCCAATGCGCGCGGAAGCAAGGTGATTGACGGGCGAGTCTATGACGCTCGAGCGTTTCGATCGCCACTTATCGCGCACATGTTTGACGCGGCGCGTGTGAGACCAACACGTGTGAGACCAATATGCGGCATGTATGAGACCAATAGTCATATGTGAGACCAACAGTAGCGTCTCTCTATTATGGCGCGTCATGGCGTGCGTGAATTGTCGATGGATCGAGGACCGTCGCATTGTTGCCGGAAAATGGTCTGCATCGCCTGCCAAGCAGATTTGCAAGTAGATCGACGGTCGATATCGGCCCGATGGTAAGGCGCACGTGTATATGAGTATCGCGCAGAGTCACGCACCGACATTTCCATCCACCGAGGTTCCCAAGTCCACGCCGGCGTCCGATGATCCGGTGACGCTAAGGCTGCGCGAAAGCGCGCGGCGCATGGTCGGCGTCGCCGTGTTCAGCGGGGTGATCAACATCCTGATGCTGTCAGGCTCTCTTTATATGCTGCAGGTCTATGACCGGGTTATTCCGAGCCGCAACATCGAGACCTTGCTGGGCCTCTCCTTGATGGTGCTGCTGGCCTATGTGACCCAGGGATATTTCGACGCGCTGCGGTCGCGAATGCTGTGCCGCGTGGCAACAATGTTCGACGCCGGCATGCAGGAATCGATTCACGTCGCGCTCGCCACGCTGCCGCTTCGGGGCGTGAAGCCGATGCTGATGCAGCAGCCTTTGCGCGATCTGGACCAGGTGCGCGCGTTCATGTCGAGCATGGGGCCGACCGCGTTCCTCGACATGCCCTGGATTCCGATTTTTCTGATCGCGTTGTTTCTGTTTCACCCGGCGATCGGGATCACGGCGCTGCTGGGGACTGCCGCGATCATTGCGATGACGCTCTTGACCGACCGCATGTCGCGCGGCGCGGCCAAGGCTGCGATGGAAAGCAGCGCCCAGCGGCAGGTGCTGGCCGATGCGACGCAACGCAACGCCGAGGTCATCCGCGCGCTGGGCATGATGGATCGCTTCACCGTGCGCTGGTCGCGGGCCAACGAGCGTTATCTGCGGGAAAATATCCGCGCCACCGACGTGTATGCCAATCTCGGGTCGAGCGCCAAGGTCCTGCGCTACGTGCTGCAATCGGGGATGCTGGGCATCGGCGCCTACCTCGTCGTGGCCGACAAGGCGTCGGGCGGCATCATGATCGCCTCCTCGATCATGATGGGCCGCGCGCTGGCGCCCGTCGAAGTGGCCCTCGGCACCTGGAAGCAGCTTGTGGCCGCGCGTCAGGGCATTACGCGGTTGCGCGAGATCTGCAAGGTGACCGGCGCACCTGTTGCGCCGCCGGTGGTGCTGCCGCGTCCGTTCCGCGAACTATCCGTGCAGAATCTCGCGGTCGCAGCGCCAACTTCGGAAAAGCCGATCGTTGCGAATGTTACGTTTGCGCTCAAGGCCGGCATGGGACTGGCCCTGCTTGGCGCGAGCGCATCAGGCAAGACCTCGCTCTCGAAGGCGCTGGTGGGAATCTGGCCGGCCCGAAGCGGCGTCGTGCGGCTCGACGGGGCCGCGCTGGATCAATGGCGAAACGAAGATCTGGGCCGGTATGTCGGCTACCTGCCTCAGGAGGTTGGTCTGTTCGATGGCACCGTCGCCGAGAACATTTGCCGTTTCGATGAGACGGCAACGTCCGATGCCATCCTGAAAGCCGCGCAGATCGCGGGCGTGCATGACATCATTCTGCGTTTGCCGGACGGATACGCGACACGAATCGGAGAAGGCGGCATGGCGCTATCGGCGGGGCAGCGGCAGAGAGTTGGGCTGGCGCGGGCGATCTTCGGCGATCCGTTCCTCCTCGTGCTCGATGAGCCCAATGCCAATCTGGATGCCGAAGGGGAAGCCGCCCTGACCCGCGCCATTCAGATCATGCGCCACAACAAATCCATCGTGATCGTCATATCGCATCGCCCCAGTGCGCTCGCCGCATTGAATATGGCGATGATACTTTACGAAGGTAAGGCCATCGCATTCGGGCCAAGCGAAGAGATCTTCGCGCGCGTTCGCACGGCGAATGTACAACCCGCGGCGGCAAAACAGACTGCCGCGCCGCCGGCTGCGAAACCCGTCCGCCGCACTCCACTTGAGAGCGTTCAATCATGACAACGACAGATCGCGTACGAACCGATCGCGCCCCATATGACGACGAACCCGAGCGGCGCGGGGCTGGCGAGCAGCGCGGCGATGGAGTCGGTCCGCAGGGCGCGGCGCTGATTCTCGAACTGCAGCGACTCCGGCAGGCGTTCGCGGAGGAAGACTCCGACGACGTGCCGACACTGCAACCACGTCGTTTCGCGCGTGAGGATTTGCGTCCGCCCGTACGTCAGCGGACGCGCCAGCCGAGGCGACCGCAGAAAAGCAAGATGGGACGGGCGATCGAGGTCTGCCTCGAGCAGCTCGGATTCACGACCGCGGCGCCAGCGGCTCCGGTCGGGCGCAGGAGCGAAAATGCGCGCGGGCCAAACCTGCGCGCACCGAACGTGCGTCCGCCGAAACCGCGTGAGCCGATTGCGCGTGAGCCAGTTGCGCGTCAGCCGATTAAGCGTGAACCGTTTGCGCATGAACCGAATATGCGCAAGCCGAAATTGCGCGAACCGAATATCGACCTGCCGCCGCGCCGGCAAAATGCGATCACGCTCGACAATTCGGTACCCATGGATCTGTTGAAGCCCGCGCGGGAAATCCCGGCGCTCGACATCAAACGCCCGCCCGCATCTGCCTCGGCGCCCGTCAATGGGCTCCAATTGGCGCTGCCGCGTCCGTCCGGCACCGTCGAGCCCAAAACGACTTCGGGCCACTTGATCGAGAAATGCCGCGTCGGCCTGACCGCGGGCGTTGCTTTCCTCATCAATCGCGACGGTCTCGCTCACAACGACAACGTGCCGGGCGAAAGCCTGACCACGCGGACCGGGCGCGCATATGAACGCGAATTGAGGACCGGACTACGGGTGCTGATCGCCGCCATCGTTCTGGGCGGCGGCTGGACTGCGCTGGTGCCGTTGGCGGCTGCCGTCGTCGTTCCCGGCAGTCTCGTGGTTCAATCCAACGTCAAGACCATCCAGCATCCGACCGGCGGAGTGGTGGCGCAGATCGCGGCCCGCAATGGCATGCGGGTGGCCTCCGGCGATCTGCTGGTGCGGCTCGATGCGACCCAGGCGCAAGCCAGCCTTCAGGTGGTGAGCAAGCAGCTCGACGAAGCGCGGGCGCGGATTGCGCGGCTGATCGCCGAGCGCGACGGCCTGCCCCGCCCCGAAGTTCCGGCAGACATGACGGGACGGCTGGACGAGAGCGCGATCAAGGATCTGCTGGCGTCGGAGGAGATGCTGTTCAAGGCCCGAAAGAATGCGCGCGACAGCCAGAAAGACCTTCTGCAAAGCCGGGTCTCGCAACTCGGCGAGGAGATCGCCGGCCTCGATGCCCAGGTGGTGTCGAAGGCGAAGCAAGTGGAACTGATTACAGGAGAACTCTCCGGCGTCCAGGATTTATACGACAAGAGGCTGGTACCGCTGACGCGGCTCACGACCTTGCAGCGTGAGAACGCGCGGATCGAAGGCGAGCGCGGCCAATTGATATCGGCGATCGCCGAGACAAAATCGAAAATCGGCGAGGCCCAGCTCCAGATCGTACGGCTCGATCAGGATTTTCGCACCGACGTCGTCAAGGAGCTTGGCGAGAACCAGGGCAAGGAAGCCGAACTGGTACAGCGTGGCGTCGCTGCCCGCGACCTTCTCGACCGGATCGACATCCGAGCCCCGACGTCGGGGATTGTCCATCAGCTTTCGGCGCACACCATCGGCGGCGTGATCCGCGCCGGCGACTCGATCATGGAAATCGTGCCGGATTCGGATGATTTGCAGATCGAGGCGCGTTTGCAGCCGAACGATATCGACCAGGTGCGGATCGGTCAGCAATCGTTCGTCCGCTTCTCGGCTTTCAATCAGCGCACGACGCCGCAACTGGTCGGCGAGGTGTCCTATGTGTCGGCCGATATCACCCGTGACCAACAGTCCAACGCTTCCTATTTCACGGTCAGGGTGACACTGCCCGAGGACGAACGCCGACGGTTGGCCGGATTGCAGCTCGTCTCGGGCATGCCCGCTGAAGTCTTCATGCAGACGGGCAGCCGGACCATGATGAGCTACCTGTTCAAGCCGATTACCGATCAGCTCCGCCGCGCCTTTGTCGAGCGATGAAGCGATGAGTTGTGGCATCGTCTGCGCCCAAAATCCGAACTTGTCCGAAATTGGGCGCAGCGGTCCGAGTTGGGACACAGTGCGGCAATTCACACATCTCCCCGCAATCGACAAAGCCACGCCGTGCGTCCTCCGGCACGCTCATCGTTGGTGACGTGTTCGATCACCTCGAAGCCGAAACGGTTGGTCAAGGCCTCGTACTCCCAAGGCGCCAGGCTCGCGTGATACAGAGGATCGCCCCGATAGTTACCGATCGCCTCGCCATGCCGCGGTCCCGCATTGAACATCAACAACGCGCCGGCGGATGCGTGTTCGGCGAACACCGCGAACATTCGGCGCTGGGCATCGTAATCGAGGTGGAAGAAACTGTCCCGGGCCAGGATGCCGTCGAAGCTACGACCTAGCGACAACTCGCGCATGTCGGCCACGATCCACTCGTGACCGGGCAGACGGCTACGGCAAAACGATATCATCGTTGGGGACGAGTCAACGCCGGTCACGCGCAAGCCTCGCTCGGCCATATGTTGTGCGACGGGCCGTCCCGAACCGCAGCCAAGGTCCAGAACCCCTGCGCCGCTCGGAAGTCTGTCGACAAAGAGGCTGTGCCAGGTCTTATCGTTCCACGCGCTGTTCTGGCGGTCGCGATCCCACTGCGCAGCATGCCGCTCGTAGTGTCCGATGATGAGGTTTGCCAGATGCGTCATTCTGCCGATGTGGGCGGGGCGCGCCGCATCTGCAACCTCTCAAAAGCGATGGTTCACCGATTGCGCCGCCGTGCCGGGTGAGGCCTTGCTAATCATCGCCTCGATCTCGGAGATCACGAGGTCGGGCGCGGCGTTCTGCACCATGTGGCCGACATCCGGCAATACGATCAGTTTGGCGTTCGGCACCGCGCTAGCGAACGGTCGTGAATGAATGCCCGTCGACACCGTCTTGTCGCTTTCGCCCGAGATCACCACTGTCGGTACCTTGATGTTGGCGTAGCGCGGCGCCTGCTCCTTAACCGCCGCCTTCAGCGCCACCAGATCCCGGGCATTGGCGAGGAATTCGCGCGGCCGCAGCAACAATGGCGTCGCGGTGTTCCTGACGAAGCCGTCCGGCATGACCTGCGGCAAGAACGCGCCGCGCGCGCCGGGTTCGGCCAGAAACAACCCGAGCGGAAGCGTGATCGTATAGGCGAGCAGCGGACCGATCACGGGTGTAGTGACGAGTTTATTATACCAGCCGACCCCGCCCGGCCACGGATAGGCCACCGGCGCCAGCATCACCAGCCCTGAGACGCGTTGTGGATAATCGAGCGCCATGCGCGCGCCGAGCGCGCCGCTCCAGGAATGAACCACGAAGAAGGCCTGGCCGACGCCGAGCTTTTCCAGGGCTTCATCGATCATTTCGCCCTGGATCGCCGGCGTCGAATCCTCGAGACGCGCGCGCGTGCTCCAGCCATGCCCGGGACGATCGATCAGGATCACCCGATGATTGCGGGCAAGCAGATCGCCGAGCGGTTGCCGCATCGCCTCGAGATTGGAACTGGCGCCATGAATCATCACAACAGGTAGACCGGCGGTATCGCGCGGCCCGATTTCGACGACGTTGAGCGTCGCGCCGGCGACCTCGACCATCCTGCCTTGCGCCGGATAGGCGCGCTGCAGGATTAGGACACCGGCCTGCGTGATCAGCGCCAGCACAACCAGCGCCGCCACCACAACCACAGATGTCATTGAAAAGGCCCGGATGAATTTATCCACACGCAAGTTACGGTTTCAGTTCAACCAGGTTTCGCGGTGAGTGGGAGAATCTTTCGCTTTGTAATGTGCGTGCCTTCATATCGCCGTCATCGGCAACTTCATATAACCGTGATCAGCACTTTAGCCGCGCAGCGTGCGCGTGCCAATCGAGGCTGCAGTTGGCTGCTCTGTCCCCGCAATCCACAGGAACACGGGTCGGGTGCCTAGAGTTATCCTGCGGGACAATTGGAGGATTGAGATGCTTCCTGAATCAAACGATACCGCGATCGACCAGATTGTCGCCCGGTGCAACGGCGACATCCGCGGCGCGCTGAAGGCCCTGCTGCTGATCAACGAACATCTGGAGGCCGAACTTCAACAGGTCTATGCGGCGGTGGCGCAGGGCGTACGCGGCAACGGCGTGCTGCACTGATCATTGACCGGCGGCAGGGTCTACCTTCGGGCAGACTTTGGTGGTCGAGCGTGCGAGCTTGGCATTGTTGAGGGATTTGTAAGATCCGTCTTCGAACCGGCTGTCTCCGATCACAATCGGATTGCTGGTCACGATCTCGCATCTGTCGGTCGCGCGGTTGCCGACGACCCAATGGAGCCCGCTTGCGAAACCGACCGTTCCGGTCGCAAAATCATTGCGCCGGCCAATATCAATGATTTCATCGTCACGTTCCCGCTGTGCGGTCAGGGAAGCGCGCGATAGCGAAAAATGTTCCAGTCCACAATGGACTGCCTGACATCGTGGCTAATGCACACGCGGATCGATCAAACGATCGATCAGATGTCGCGGCCTTCGACCTTCTCGCTCAGGGTCTTGACCAGTTCCGGCACCTTTTCAAGATGCGGGTTGACGGCAAGCGCCTTGCGGAAGGCGTCAAGCGCACGCTTTTCGTCGCCGAGATCCTGCATGATCATGCCAAGCCCCGCCAGCGCGCCGAAATGTCGGGGTTCGCGGACCAGGACCTGCTCGATGTCCTCAAGCGAATGGGCGTAGTCGTTCTTGAGATAATACAGCGTCGCGCGCCGGTTCCATCCCTCGACATAATCGGGGCGCAGCTTGACGACCGCATCGAGCAATTTCAGCGCGATGTCGGTCTGCTGGGCATCCATCGCGGCCTTGGCCCGCATCATCAAGAGCGCGGCCGTATCGCTTGGCGTCTGCATCCACAGCGCCCAGATCCGGGCCTCGACATGCTTGGCGCTGGCCTCATCGGGGGCCGCCTTCAGCGCGCCGAACAGAAAGTCCAGCCCGCGCATGCGGTCGGCGCCAACCTTCGGCAGCTTGCTTGGCGCTTCCGGCAGTTTTTTCTGCTGCTTCGGCGGCGTGGCCCTCGGCTCCTGCGCAAACGCCTGCACTGGCCCCGCGGCAATCGCCACGGCCAGAAGGACTGCCAATCGACCATTACGTGCGCGGGGGAATCTGGTTGCCATCCCCGAAGTCTAGACGCAGGCAAACCGGCTTGCAAAGCAGCAAACCGTCAAAGAGGCGTGATGGGGAAAACGCGCGCGCGAAGACTTGGTACGAAGGCCTGTTGGTACGAAGGCCTGCAGAACCCGAATTAGGTCCGATTCAAGCCTGATTCAACCCTGGCGCGCCTTGAAACGGCGCTGGACCTTGTTGATCACGTAAACCCGGCCCTTGCGGCGGACCAGACGGTTGTTGCGGTGGCGGCCGCGCAGCGATTTCAGCGAGTTACGGACCTTCATGGGACAATCCTGATGCGTTGAAAGGCCGTGTTCGACAGGCCGAAAGTGGCAAAATGAGATCAATCCCGCCAGCGGTCAGTCCGCCCGGGATGCGGGTTTCTAAGCCATCGAACGGTCAAATGTCAATCCGAACAGGGAGACCCCGTGGCGTGCGGCGAACCGCCACAATGGAACCGGATTTCACCGGATATACAAAATAGACAAATTCAGCCAAAGGTTTGCACCCGATACGCGATTCGACCGTGTATTGTGCATCAAGCAGTTCAGCCGACGGCGTCTGGCGCAGAGATTGGGATCCCGACCTCGCTATGACAGTTCAGCCACCAACTATAAAAAACACGGTACTGGCCGCTGCGGATCATGCTGCTCCCGTTGCCGCGAATCAGCGATTGATGCTGCCGGCAGGCGTGATTCCGTTTCGGCTCAACTGGCCCTATATACTCGTCATCGGCGCCTATCATGTCTTGGCGCTGCTGGCCTTCATGCCGGGTTATTTCAGTTGGAGCGGTCTCATCGTAGCCGCGCTGGGCACACATCTGTGCGGGCTGTTCGGCATCAACCTTTGCTATCATCGGCTTCTAACCCACCGCGGACTGAAATGTCCGAAATGGCTGGAGCACGCCATGGTGGTCGTTGCGATGTCCTGCCTGCAGGAAACGCCCGCGCGCTGGGTCGCCGTCCACCGCCGGCATCATCAATTCGCCGACCAGCAGCCGGATCCGCACAGCCCGCTGGCAAGCTTCTTCTGGAGCCACATGGGGTGGATTCTGGTCCATCAACCGGAGCTCGCACGCCTCGGGATTTACGAACGCTACGCCAAGGACATCCTGCGCGATCGCTTCTACGTCGCGCTCGAGCGCCATTATTGGCTGGTCTGGATCAATCTCGGCCAGATCCCGTTATTCTTCGGCGTTGCATTCGCGCTGGCATGGCTATTTGGCCAAACGCCGTCAGATGCGGCGCAGACCGGCGTGAGCATCATGATGTTCGGCGTCTTCGTCCGCACCGTCCTCGTATGGCACATTACCTGGGCCATCAATTCGGTGACGCATCTGTGGGGCTACCGGAACTACGAGACCGACGAGGACAGCCGCAACAACATCATCGTCGGCCTGATCTCCAACGGTGAAGGCTGGCATAACAACCACCACGCCGATCCGCGCTCGGCGCGCCATGGTCATCGCTGGTGGGAGATGGACAACACCTATCTCACCATTCGCTTTCTGGCGTGGCTCGGGCTGGCGACCGACGTGGTGAAGCCCAATCCTCATCTCGCCGAACGGCCCACCGGGAGCAGGCTGACGACGCGCGGAACGACCGGCGTTCCGACGGAGTGAAGGGTCACGCTGCCGTCCAGCTAAAGCGGGAACTCGACCATGGCTTCTCCGGTCGCGACCTTCTCATCGTTCTGGTTGCGCACCATGACGTCGATCAGAACCCAGCGCGAGTTCGCGGTGGTCTGTCTCGATTTCACGATGCCGGTCGGCTGGATGGTGTCGCCGGGTTTGACCGGTTTGACCCAGCGGGTTTCGAGGCGGCGGTGAATGGCGCCGGCGGGATAGGCCCAGTCGGTGATCATCCGTGAGATCAGCCCGAAATTGTTCATGCCGTGCATGATGATGCCGCCGAAATTGGTCTTGCCGAAATTGCCCTTCATGTAGTCGTCGTCGAGATGCAGCGGGTTGTAGTCGAGCGAGGCATCGCAGAACAGGCGGATGGATTCGCGCGAGACCGCGAATTTCGCACCCTCGATCGCATCGCCTGTCTTCAGATTTTCGAACGTCGTGCTCACGATCCCCTCCCTCACTGCGGCCGAATGGTCCAGCCGCGGCCGGAACAGATCACGTCGCCATGCTGGTTGAAAAAGACATTGTCATGCACCACGAACAGCCGTTCGCGCTTGATGAACTTGTCGAGCGCGCGTGCCTGCAGCGAGATGACGTCGTTTGGCCGCGCCGGAATATTGTAGCTCCATGATTGCCCGGCATTGACGGTGCCGGGGCTGCGCATCCAGTCGTCCGCCGGCGTGCAGGAAAACATCAGGAGGATGTGGATCGACGGCGGTGCGATCAGCCCGCCATAACGGGTGGTCCTGGCGTAGTCCTCGTCGAAATAGATCGGATGGTCTTCGCCGACCGAGGCGCAATAAAGCTCGATGGCGTCCCGCGTCAGCGTGTACGGAATGGTCTTGCGCGGCTCGCCGGGGACGATGTCGTCCCAGACTTTCCGCAAATTGGCATCTTTCCAGAAGTCGGTCTCGAAGGCTTCCGCCTGCGCCATTTAGGCCTCCCTTGTTGTATCGTTCTGGCGATCGCAGAGGACCCT
>Ga0137394_10003959_pt1 | contig 11180 bp, 6 predicted proteins | sample czobulk116metaG_FD_108278 | JGI IMG/M metagenome (GOLD analysis project Ga0137394, IMG submission 108278) | Vadose zone soil microbial communities from Angelo Coast Range Reserve, California, USA - czobulk1.16 metaG | ecosystem: Environmental > Terrestrial > Soil > Vadose zone | place: USA... | reverse complement strand
TACCGCTATCCCGCCGAGCGCCTTCCCGACGGGACGACGACCTCCGGATGGCTGCGCTCCCTCACGTTCGAAGGGGCGCGGAGCCGCTACGGCGGCGACGCGCCCCCCGATGTCCGGGATCAGCTCGACAAGGAGCTGGCGTTGATCGCCGCTCTCGACTACGACGGGTACTTCCTGACGATGCACGAGATCGTCTCCTTCTGCCGCGAGCGCGGCATCCTCTGCCAGGGCCGGGGCTCGGCCGCGAACTCGGCGGTCTGCTACTGCCTCGGCATCACCGCGGTCGATCCGGTGCGGATGGGCCTCCTCTTCGAGCGCTTCATCTCGAAGGAGCGCGCCGAGCCCCCGGACATCGATCTCGACATCATGCACGAGCGGCGCGAGGAGGTGATCCAGCACGTCTACGGGAAGTACGGCCGCGCGCGCGCCGCGATGGTGGCGAACGTCATCCGCTACCGCCCCCGCTCCGCGGTGCGGGACGTCGGGAAGGCGCTCGGCTTCCCGCAGACCGCGCTCGACCGGGTGGCGAAGCTCCTCTCCTTCGACATGGGCGTTTTACCTTCGACGCTTCGCGCGGCCGGGATCGATCCGGAAACTCCCGCCTCGAGGCATCTCCTGCGGCTCGGGAACGAGATCCTCGACTTCCCGCGCCATCTCTCGATCCACCCCGGGGGTTTTCTCCTCGGGCACGAGCCGGTCTCCGACATCGTGCCGATCGAGAACGGGGCGATGGAGGGGCGCACCGTCATCCAGTGGGACAAGGACGACATCGAGGCGCTGGGCCTCTTCAAGGTCGACCTCCTCGGCCTGGGCGCGCTCACGCATCTCGATCTCTGCTTCCGTCTCCTCGATCAGCACGGCGGCCCGCGCCTCTCGATGGCGACGATCCCGGCGGGCGACGAGGCGACCTTCGAGATGGTCTGCCGCGCCGACACCGTGGGCGTCTTCCAGGTGGAGAGCCGCGCGCAGATGGCGATGCTCCCGCGCCTGAGGCCCATCTCCTATTACGACCTCGTCATCCAGGTGAGCATCGTGCGGCCCGGGCCGATCGCGGGCGGCATGGTCCATCCGTACCTGCGCCGCCGCCGCGGCGAGGAGCAGGTGAGGTACCCGCATCCCTGCCTGCAGCCGGTCCTCGAGAAGACGCTCGGCGTTCCTCTCTTTCAGGAGCAGGTGATGCGCCTCGCGATCGTCGCGGCCGACTACACACCGGGAGAGGCGGACGAGCTTCGACGCGACATGGCGGCCTGGCGCCGCACCGGGTTGATCGAGCATCACCGCGACCGCCTCATCACGCGGATGCAGAAGAAGGGGATCTCCCCCGACTTCGCCGAGCAGGTCTTCCAGCAGATCCGCGGCTTCGGCGAGTACGGTTTTCCGGAGAGCCACGCCGCGAGCTTCGCCCTGATCAGCTACGCCGGCGCCTACCTCAGGCGGCATCACCCGGAGGTCTTCACCTGCGCGATCCTCAACGCGCAGCCGATGGGTTTCTACTCCCCCGCGACGATCGTGGAGGACGCGAAGCGCCACGGCGTCGAGATCCGGCCGGTGGATGCGGGGGGGAGCGCGTGGGACTGCACGCTCGAGCCGGCAGGCGCCGGCCCACCACGGTTCGCCGTCCGGATGGGGCTGCGTTACGTGAAGGGGCTTGGGCTGAACGAGCGTGAGCGGATCGAGAAGGCCGCCGCGGCGGGAGCGTTCGGGACGCTGGCGGAGTTCGTGCGGCGAACCGATCTCCCGGAGCGCGCGCTCGTCTCGCTCGCGGAGTCCGGCGCCTTCGACGCCTTCGGCATGCCGCGCCGCCTCGCGCTCTGGGAGGTGCGGGGGCTCGCCCGCGCGGGCCGCGCCACGCTGCCGACCCCAAGGGCGCCGTCACCGGCGGTCGAATTCTCTCCCCTCAATCCACTGGAGACGATCACGTGGGACTACGACGCCACGTCCCACAGTCCGCGCGGGCACCCGCTCGCCCCGATGCGCGGAGCGCTCCGCGCGATGGGGCTGCCCGACGCGCGCGCGGTGAGCACGATGCGGAACGGCCGGAGCGTTCGCTACGCGGGGCTCGTCATCTGCCGCCAGCGCCCCGGCACCGCCTCCGGCGTCACCTTCATGACGCTGGAGGACGAGACGGGGTTCGTGAACGTGGTGATCTGGAGCCAGATCTTCGCGGCGCACGCGGTCCTCGCGAAGTCATCCGCGCTTCTCGGCGTGACCGGCAAGCTCCAGGTGGATCAGGGGACGGTGCACCTGATCGCGAAGTCGCTCTGGGCCCCGAGCCTGCCCGCGATGCCTCGCACGACGAGCCGGGACTTTCACTGATCGGATGCTCAGAACGTGTACCTGACCCCCAGCTCGTAGCGCCGCGGCACCTGGTAACCCAGCGCCTGATGCTGGGGATCGAGCGAGTCGGTCGCCGTCACGGCCTCCGTGTCGAAAAGGTTCAGCATCGTGGCGATGACCTGAAGCCTCGTTCCACGAAGGGGGATATTCTTCCGCAGCTCGACATCGAGCTGCTGGATCGCGGGATTCCTCAGGTACCCCCGCGGCCGGATGAACTCGTCACCGTAGGGGAAAGTGGGCCGGATGAGGTTCTGCGGGAAGCCGGTGCTGAACAGGTAGGCGTAACCCAGCTCGAGGGTCCACGGCAGGCTCCAGTATCCGTTCGCCCGGACGGTGTGGCGCGCGTCGTCGGAGAGATTGCCGTAACGGTTGACGCGATGGATCGGGAAATCGAAGTCGGTGCCGAGCCCCTGCGTGTCCTCGATGTTCCCGCGGCTGACGCCGTACGAGTAGGACGACGCGAGGTGAAAATCCTTCCATGCGGCCGTGAACCGCAGCTCGGCGCCGGTGTGGCGTCTCTTGAGGGCCGCGACGTTATCGATGACGTACTGGAACGTGGTGAAATCAAGCGTGTCCTCGATGATGTCGCGCGTCTTCCGGTCGACGAGGGTGAGGCTGACGGCGGTGCGTTCGCTCATCTGCCGCTCATAGGTCAGCGCGGTCTCGACGACGTTCGTCGGATCGAGGCGGCCGTCATGGGCGAAGATCGTCCCTCCCGGGCCGCCGGCGCTGAAGACGAGAAGCCGCGGGTCGATGACCATGTCGCCGTCGAAATCGAGCGGGAAGGGGCCGCGTCCGGGGCAGTTGGGGTCGGGGACGACCCAGCAGGCGATCTCCTCGTTGAGAAAGGTGTTCTGGAAGTTCGCGCGGGTGTTGACGACACGGGGCAGCGCGAGAAGGGAAGGGTGCGCAAAGATCCCCCAGTACGCCTTGAAGACGTTCTTCGCGTCGCCGGTCGCGTTCCAGGCCACGCCCAGGCGCGGCTCGATGAGCGACGCGTCGAAGACGCGGGCGCCCCTGTCGTCGTCGTACCGGAAGGCGTCGAGCCTGAGTCCGGCGTTGAGAGTGAGCCTTGGGAGGATTCTCCACTCATCCTGCGCGAAGTAGCCCGCGACGACCCCCTTGTTGTCGACGCGGCCGGCCGAGATGACCTCGTCGTACAGCACCGGTATGAAGACCCCGTTGGCGTCGGGCGCGATCGTGTCGGCCTCTCCGCCGGGGACGGACTGGTCGAAGCCGAACTTCACGTCCTGGACGTCGATGCCGAACTTGAATGTGTGCTCACCCGCCGCCCGGGGCACGTGCCACGTGAGCGTCGCGTTCGCCTGATCTCGGAACCGATCGGAATGCTGGATGTCGATGGCGTTGCCGGTCAGCTCGCCTGTGAGGAGGTTGAAGTTGCCGATCGTCGAGAAATCCCCGCTCTGCGGCTCGGCATCGAGCCCCGTCCGGTACTTCGCGACCTGCGCGTCGAGAAGAAGGTTCGACGTGAACGTCGCCTGATAGTGGACGCTCCCGAACTCGCTCCCCTGCGTCTGCTGCGATGTCGCTTCCCTTGCCACGAGGGGGCTCGAGTCGATGTTGTCGATCGTCGCCGGATCGCCCGTCGCCTGGAACGACAGCTTGTGCGCCGAGTTGATCTGCCACGTCAGCTTGGCGAGATAGTAGTTGCCGAGAAACTTCGAGAGCGTCGGGCTGCCGGCGGGCTGGACCTCGTTCTCGTTGAAGCTCCCGGCGACGAAGAACCAGAGCTTGTCCTTGATGACGGGTCCGCCGAGCGTCGCCTCGGCGAGCTGCCGGTTCTGCGTGAACTCTCCCGGGTCGAAGTGATCCCCCTTCGTGAGGAAATTCTGGTTCCGGAAGCGCAGATCGATCGAGCCCGCGAACTCATTTCCCCCCGACTTGGTCACCACGTTGACGATTCCGCCGGTCGAGCGCCCGAACTCCGCGGCGAACCCCCCCGACTGGAACTGGACCTCCTCGATGGCGTCGAAGATGAAGTTGGACCCGCAGGTGGCGGTGACCGGGTCGGTGGAGTCGACGCCGTCCACGAGGTAGAGGTTCTCGGCGACCGTCGAGCCGCGAACGGTCGGGTTCCCTCCGTCACCGGGGCCCGTTCCGGCGGTGTTCTGGATGACGCTCAGATAGTCGCGTCCGCCGGAGCCGGTCTGGACCTTCTCGAGGTAGTCGCGGTCGTAGTTGGCCTGCGTGTTCGTTCGGACGGTGTCCACGAGCGGGATCGATCCGAAAACCGAGACATTCTCCGCCTTGCCACCCGCGACCAGATTGACGAGGAGCGATGTCGCGCGGCCGACGCCCACGACGGTCTCCTGCTCGATCACGTCGTAGCCCGCGGCCGAGTACTTCACGGCGTAAGGTCCCGGGGGAAGCGTCCGGAAGACGAACGCGCCCCGAGCGTCGGTCGTGGCGCTCCTTTCCCCCTGGAGGTTCTTCCCCCGCACCGTGACCGCGATCCCCGCGAGGGGGGCGCCCTGCTCATCACGAACCGATCCCCGGATCTCCCCTGTCTGTTCCACAGCCGGCAGGCTGGTGATTGAGACGGCCAGGACCAGGGCGACGAGCACCGCCGTTTCCCGAGAATGTTGATATCCCATTCCACGCCGTCTCATGGCCGACCCTCCATGCCCAAAAGGGCTCCGAAGCGCTGAAACGATTCCGCGATCCAAGAGACCCGTCACGCCCCCGATACGATCACAGGAAACGATGGATGCCGCCGGAGCCGTTGACGCCCCGGCCGGGACAGTCTATACCGTTCCCTTTTCCCTTCGTGTCATCTTTCCGGAGGTCGGCACGGAAAACATCGGACCCTCCCGCGGCGCGCGGTTCGACGGCAACGATCTCGGCCTGCTCTGCGTCGTCGTCTTCTGGGGTGTGAATCTCACGGTGGTGAAGTTCGCGCTCCACGAGATGCTGCCGCTTGCCTTCAACGGCCTGCGGTTCACGGCCGCGGCGGTGACGCTGCTCTTTCTGCTCAAGGCTCGGGGAGAGACGCTGGGGAGCAGCTCGAAGGATCGTCTCGCGCTGATGCTGGCGGGGTTCATGGGGCACACCGCCTACCAGGTCCTTTTCATCGAGGGGATCGTCCGCACCACCGCGTCGCACGCCGCCCTCATCTTCGGGATCTCGCCGGTGGCGGTCGCGATCCTCAGCCTTCTGGTCGGCCACGAGAAGATACGACCCGCGGGCTGGGCGGGAGCGGCCTTAGCCTTCGGCGGCGTCTACCTGATCATGGCGGGACAGCCGCCGGCCGGTGGCCCGCCGTCATCGATCGAGGGGGACATGCTCGTCCTCGCGGCGGCTCTCTGCTGGTGCGCCTACACAGTCATGGCCCGACCTCTCCTCGATCGCCACTCCCCGTTGAAGGTCACGGCGATCTCCATGGGATGGGGCGTGCTGCTGATGCTGCCGTTCTGCGCTCCGTCGATCGCGCGCCAGGAATGGCGCGAGGTCGGCCCGGGGGCGTGGCTCGCCGCGGCGTACTCGTTCCTGTTCGCCCTCGTGATCGCGTACCTTCTCTGGTACCGCTCGGTGAAGAAAGTCGGCAACGTGCGGACGACGGTCTACTCGAACCTCGTGCCGGTCACCGGGACGCTGGCGGGTTGGCTCTTCCTCGGGGAGCGTCTCTATCCGGCGCTAGGCCTCGGCGCGGCGGCGATCTTCGCCGGGATCGCCCTCACGCGGTTCAACGCGCCCCGGGTGAAGGCGGGACGGGAAGGGTCGGGGGCGCGGGTGGCGGACGCGACCGTGGAGCTTGGCGAGGAGTTCTGATCTCTTATCGGAGGCGGTGATGGATCTGGGCATTCGAGGGAAGACGGCGCTCGTGGGAGGGTCGGGAAGCGGCATCGGCCTCGCCATCGCGGAAGGGCTCGCGGCCGAGGGAGCGAATGTCGCCCTCTCCGCCCGCCACGCCGAGAGGGTTCAGGCGGCCGCCCGGCTCATCGCGAAGCGACATGGCGTGAAGACCTGCGCCGTCGTCTGCGATCTGTCGGAGAAGGAGGGCGCGTCGAGCTTCGTCGCCGACGCGCGACGCAACCTCGGGCCGATCTCGATCCTCGTCACCAACGCGGGAGGGCCGCCGGCCGGACTCTTCGCCGGTCTCGACGACGCGGCGTGGGAGCGGGCCTTTCATCTCACCTTGATGAGCGCCGTGCGCGTCATCCGCGAAGCTCTCCCGGACATGACGAAGGCGAAGTGGGGGAGGGTGGTCAACATCGCCTCGATCTCGATAAGGCAGCCGATCGACGGGCTCCTTCTCTCGAACTCACTGCGCTCGGCGGTGGCCGGGATGGCCAAGACACTTTCGAGGGAGGTTGGCCCCGACGGCGTCCTGGTGAACACCGTATGCCCCGGCTACACTCAGACCGACCGGCTGATGGATCTTGCGAAACGGGAAGCGACGGCAAAGGGCGTTCCCATCGAGGCGATCGTCTCCGACTGGAAGGAGACGACTCCGGTGAGGCGGATCGGAACTCCCGAGGAGGTGGCCGCTCTGGCCGTCTTCCTCTGCTCCGGGCCGGCTTCCTACATCACGGGCACGACGATTTGCGTCGACGGCGGACGGGTCGCGGGGCTCCCGTGAGGTCCTGGCTTCGGGAGTGGAAGGGATCGGGAGCGCACCCCTGAACAGCTTCGCCATGATCCTCAAGGGTCTGATCGGACGCCTGGCGCTCATCGCCATCGGTGGCGTCTTTCTCCTGGCTGGGGCGCTCAAGGCGCTCGACCCCGCCGGATTCACCGAGCAGGTCCGGGGATACGGCATGATCCCCGCCTCTCTCGCCGCGGCCGTCACCTACACCCTCATACCCCTCGAAATCGCGGCAGGAATGGCCCTTCTGCTAGACTACCGCCGCCGTTGGGCGGTGGGTGCGGCGGTCGTCCTTCTCGCCGGATTTCTCGGCCTGATGGCGTGGACGTTGGCGCACGGAGGCAAAGTCGAGGAATGCGGCTGCTTCGGCCGCTTCGTCGAGCGGACACCGGCTGAGACGGTGCTCGAGGATGTGGGCTTCCTCGCAATCGTGCTCGTCGGCCTCGTAGCGCCGGCACCGGCGCCGGAGGGGCAGAGGCGCCGCGGCGCGATCGTGGCGACCGCCGCGCTGGCGGGGCTGGCCTTTCTGCCGCTCGCGCCCGCGCTGCCGCTCGATGCGGTCGTCACGGGCCTGAAGCCGGGTGTTGCGCTCGACGATCTTCGTCTCAGCCTCCCGGATGCCTCCCTCTCGAAGGGGCGGCATCTGGTGGCGTTGCTCGGCCTCAAGGAAGGGCCGAGCGCGGCCGCGGCGGACGCGCTGAACCAGCTCGCGGCGCAGGAGGGGGCGCCGTCGATCGCGGTCATCTACGCGGATGAGGATGAAGTGAAGGATGCCTTCTTCTGGGTACACGCTCCGGTCTATCCTATGTATCAGGTCGTCCACGGGGAGATGCGCAGGCTGTATCGCCGCCTGCCGAGGTTCTTCCTGCTCGAGGACGGGATCGTGAAGGCGGTGTGGGAAGATCTGCCGGCGGCCGGAACGCTGATGGCGTCCCGGGTCGCGGGGACAACGGAGGAGATCGGTCGGTGAGCCAGCGTTCGTCAGGATCTCCGTTCTCCAGACTCGCGGCGGCCGTCATCGCGGTGTCGATCGTGCTGACGGTCTCGCCCGCCTGCGCGCAGGCGCCGACCACCCCCGCCTCCGGGGCTCCGCTCGAGACGAACATGCCGAGGTCGTGGTTCAGGAACTACGACTACGGCGTCGAGATCGACGGCAAGGTGCTCCCGGACGCCGGCCTCTACCAGCTGATCGGAAAGCCCTTCATGCTCGTCTTCGGCCCGGTTCTCGACGCCGCCTACGTCTGGTCCGCCGACCCTCGCGTCGTGCGCGCGATCCGCCGGGACCAGGTGACGCTGAAGGGGGATGACGAGGTGATGCTCGCCGAATCGTCCTTCGCGGCCTCGAGCCCGATCCCGTGGATGCAGGACGGTCCCGAAGCCGTCGTCTTCTTCGCCGGCCAGCAAAGGGTGAAGATCCTCCGCGTTCCGCCGATCCTCGGTCCCACATCAGCGGAGGAGATCGTCCGCCAGCTCCCCGCCTATCGAAGAGGGATGGACGAGTACACGCCCAACGCGGGCGCCGTCACCGCGATCAGGGGAGTGAGCAAGAAGATCGCCCTCGAGGTCTGGTTCGGATCCTGGTGCCCGCACTGCCGGGCGGTCGTGCCGCGGTTCCTCAAAGTGATGCAGGCCGCGGCGAACACGAACCTCAGCATCTCCTTCCAGGGCGTCCCGCGCGAGTTCGGCACCTATACCCCAGCCCTGGCGAAAGACGTCAAGGGGCTGCCGACGTTCATCTTCATGAAGGACGGCAAGGAGATCGGCCGCATTCGAGGCGAGCCTCCGTCGGGCACGCTCGAGGAGGAGATCGCGCGCATCCTCCGCGGGGACAGCAAGGGGGTCGGGGGGTAGGCTGGTGGCGAAAGCCGCCGTCAGGCCTCGCGCTTCCTTCCCACCCTGAAGAGGACGGCGGCGAGCCCCACGAAGAAGAGCAACCCGATCATGTTGCCGAAGCCGCTCTCGCGCCCGTGCTCGCCCCAGATCTTCACCCCGAAGTCGAGGGCGGCCTGCCACTGGAACATGGCGATGATGGCGACGGCCAGGCCGGCGATGGCGCCCCCGGCGATGAGGCCCGAGCTGAAGAGGACTCCGCTCGAGGCTTCTCCCTCCTCTTCCTCCTTCACGCCGTGGCTCCAGTCGACGAGCTTCTTCACGACGCCGCCGGCGAAGATGGGGCTGGTGGTGGAGAGGGGAAGGTAGACGCCGACGGCGAAGGGAAGCGACTTGATCCCGCAGAGCTCCAGCGTGAGCGCGGAGAAGACCCCGAGCAGGATCAGGTTCCACGGGAGCTTCTGCTTCAGGATGCCGTTGATGACGGTGGCCATGAGCTGGCCCTGGGGCGCGGGGAGCGCGGCGCTGCCGATGCCGCGCTCGATGACGAAATGAACCTGATGGTCCTGGGCGCCCGCGAGGTAGGCACCGTCGGGAAGGGACGAGGAGCCGATCACGCTCTTCTGCACCAGCTTCTGACCCGAGGCGAGAAAGGTCTGAACCGCCTGGCGCTCGCCGTCGCCTGCGAATCGCAGCGAGGCGATGTCGGCGTCGGTCATCAGCGTCGTGTTCGTCCACTCGGATTCTTCGAAGGTGTAGACGATCTTCCTCGTCTCGGCCGGGATCGTCGTGGTGTAGGCCCTGTCCATGAACGACATCGTTAATCCGATGATCAGCGTCGAGAAGGTCACGCCGAGCATGAGGCCGATCTGCTGCAGGGAGGGGGTCGCGCCGAGGAGGAAACCGGTCTTGAGATCCTGACTCGTGGCTCCGGCGTTCGCCGACGCGATGCAGACGACGGCGCCGATCGAGAGGGCCACGGCCGCAAAGGCTCCTCCCGTCCATCCCACGGCGAGAAAGATGAGGCACGTCGCCATCAGCGTGGCGATCGTCATCCCCGAGATCGGATTCGACGACGAGCCGATCTCGCCGACGAGGCGTGAGGAGACGGTGACGAAGAGGAATCCGAAGATGACCATGAGGATGGCGGCGGCGAAGTTGGCTCCTGCGTGCCCCGTGTTGATGAAGAACTGGAGGATCGCCCAGAGGAAGGCGACGACGGCGAGCGAGCCGCCCCCCACGATCGTGATCGGGAGGTCGCGGTCGGTGCGGAGCTTTGCGGCCCCGGCGGCGCCGTCGTTTCCGGCGCGCATCTCCAGGATGCTCGATTTGAACGAGTCGATGATGACGGGCATCGCTCGGATGACGTTCAGGATCCCTCCCGTCGCGACGGCGCCGGCCCCGATATAGCGGACGTAGGCGCCGCGGACGGTGTCGGGGGCCATGTCGGGTATGGGAGTGGTGCCGGGGAAGATCGTCGTTCCGGGAGGCAGGTGGGCCCCGAGGAACTTGATGAGCGGGATGAAGACAAGGTACGAAAGAACGCCGCCCGCGACCATGATGGCCGAGATCCGGTAACCGATGATATAGCCGACGCCGAGAAGCTCCGGTGAGATGTCCCCGGAGATCGACCCGCCGTCGTATGTCTTCTTCGAGAACTGGTGCTCGGGCGCGCCGTTCCACAATCCGAAGGCCTTCATGCAGAAGGCGTAGACGAGTCCGAGGCCGAGCCCGTTGATGACTTTCATGCCCATCGAGCCGCCGCGCTCGCCGGCGATCAGAACTTCGGCGCACGCCGTCCCCTCCGGGTACTTGAGGTTGCCGTGCTCCCGGACGATCAGGTAGCGCCGGAGGGGGATCATGAAGAGCACGCCGAGCCATCCTCCGGCCAGCGCCACTCCGACGATGCGCCAGTAGCTGGGATCGAAGCCGAGGAAGACGAGAGCTGGCAGCGTGAAGACGACTCCGGCGGCGATCGACTCTCCGGCGCTGCCGGTCGTCTGGACGATGTTGTTCTCGAGAATCGAGGCGCCGCCCATCATCTTGAAAATGACGATGGAGAGCACCGCGATCGGGATCGACGCGCTGACCGTCAGGCCGACCTTCAGCGCCAGGTAGACGGTGACGGCGCCGAAGAAGAGGCCGAAGAAGATGCCCAGGAGGACCGCTCGCGGCGTGAACTCGGCCGGGGAGGCTTCGGGAGGGATGTACGGCTTGAAGGTGGCAGCCTTGCCTTCTGCTGCTGCGCTCGCTTTTGTGGCCATGAGGGGGCGGCCTCCGGTTCGATCGGTGAAGGTTCGAGCGTCCGCGAAAGAGCGCCATGTTGGGCCACGGGATCGGCGGGAGTCAAGGCGGCGCTCGAGCGAGGGAGGGGCGGGCCGGGATGTTAGACTCGCGGGCCGATGCG
>Ga0137394_10003958_pt1 | contig 11181 bp, 7 predicted proteins | sample czobulk116metaG_FD_108278 | JGI IMG/M metagenome (GOLD analysis project Ga0137394, IMG submission 108278) | Vadose zone soil microbial communities from Angelo Coast Range Reserve, California, USA - czobulk1.16 metaG | ecosystem: Environmental > Terrestrial > Soil > Vadose zone | place: USA... | reverse complement strand
CGCTCGATGGAATCGCCGAATACCACATTTTTCTCGGCGATGGCGAAGACTGTTACCGCGTTCAGGGTGGAAACGACAATTTTACGGAAGCGATGGCCAAATTCGCAGGCCGCCGCAATATTTCTCTGAATCATCGCGTGACCCGTGTGCTCTCAAGGGGTCCCGACGGAGTGGAAGTACATTTCCTGCATACGGAGTCGAACGAGAATGGGGCGATCAAAGGACATTATGTCATCAGCACCGTTCCCCTTTTCCGCCTCTTCGAAGTCCAATTCGTGCCGCCGCTCTCCCAGAAGAAGCGGGAGGCTATCGATAGTATGACGTGGGGCTCCTACTTTAAAGCGCACATTTTTCTTCCCGCAAAAGCCGCTCGATTTTGGACGAAGGATGATACGTCTATTCTTCCGATCCTCACCGACTCCGACCTGGGCGTCATATACGACGGCAATCCGCAGCAGGACGAACCGACAAAGATCCTTTCGCTACTGGTCCACGGCGATGCGGCCGAATCCTTCAATATGATTCCGCTGGACAGCGTCCGTAAACAGATCACCGATGGCCTCGACAAGCTCTGGCCTGGGATCAGGGACCAAATCCAGGACATGGAATTCTATCGCTATCATCCCCGCGCGATTGCCGCCTGGCCGGTGGAACGCTCTCGTTTTGACGATCTCTCCAATGAAATCCGCCGCCCGGAAAATCACGTTTATCTTGCGGGGGATTTCACCGAGTCGTCGCACTCGGACGGAGCGTTTATTTCAGCTCATCGCGTTGTGCAATCCATCCTGGCCTCCCGGAACAGCGCAGGAACGTCGCAGAAATGAGGGCGGTTGCGCGGCGAAGAAATGCACCGAGCCATTGGTGCCGAAGGTCTGAACGTCTGCGAGCAAGAGCACGCGCTTCAAACTTTGGACCGTCCCTTTCCCCTCACCCCGGCCCTCTCCCTTGGGGAGAGGGAGTCCGCGGGGCGGCTCTCTTGCCGATGCGTGGCCGCGTCGAGAAAGACCGGCATCAGCTCTCCCTCTCCCTAAGGGAGAGGGCCGGGGTGAGGGGAAAGGGAGCGTTCGAACTGCTGCGACAAGCCATATCGACTTGCCATTTTCGTCGTGTCTCATGGCGGAGGGGGAAGGGAGCGTTCGAACTGGCGCCGCTCTTCGAAAGGGCCACGCAATGAATCCGCTTGTTTGGCTCACCCCGACCATTGCGGCGCTGCTTCTTTACGGGCTTGGGCAGGGATTCGTTAAAAAATGGATCTCTGAGGTGCCCCCCGCCAGATTCTGTCTCTACTTCGTCGTGGCAAAGGTAATCTTCAACCTGGGATATTTTTTCACCCAATCTCACCCTCCACCATTTTCCCACGGCATAAGCCGGTTGTACCTCATTGGCATTTTGGCTTACATCATGGATGGCGCAGGGTGGATCCTTTATTTTCAATCGATCGTCGCGGGCCCCATCACGATCGTCGGAACGCTTTCGGCAGCCTATCCGGCCCTGGTGGTGTTGTTCGCGCGGATCTTCTTGCACGAAACCCTGCACAATGTGCAATACCTCGGAGCGGTGTTGGTCATCGGCGGTTGTGTGGGACTTTCCTATGCGCCACCCGATCCGAACGCGAAGGTGACCAAAAAACGGTGGATCCCGTTTGCGGCCGCAGCTTTGCTTCTTTGGGGCATCGATCAAACCATGGTCAAGTGGTGTTATAACAACGGCGCAAGCGATCCTAACATGGCGCTGTATAATACAATTGGCGCCGCATTGAGCCTGGGAGTATACGGAGTTCTCCGCGGCCGGCAGGGGACCCATTCATCACGCGAATGGGTCAAATCCTTCGTGCCGATGGGCATGATGGCCGCAGGCGATTTGACCGTTATCATCGCTTCACAAAAGGGACCTATCTCGCTGGTCATCCCGATCAGCGGAGCCTACCCGGTTATCACTCTGATGTTCGGCGCGCTCGTTCTTCGGGAAAAAGTCACAAAGTTCCAGTATATTGAAGTTGTGTTTATCGTAATCGGTCTCTTTTTGTGCGCAGCTTCTTAAACCGCGAGGTGCATATGAAAACCTATGAGAATTACATCGACGGCCGCTGGCAAACTTCACGCGCCGGCCAATTAAGGGAAATCCGCGACCCCGGCAACGGGGAACTTATCGCCAAGGTCCAGGAATCAAACCGCGACGATATCATCGCCGCCGTTCAAGCCGCCCGCAAAGCCTTCGACACTGGTCCGTGGCGCAAAACATCGGCGCTCGATCGCGGCAAACTTCTCTTCAAAGTCGCCGAATCGATTCGCGGCCAGGGGAAGGCGCTCGCCGAACTGGAAGTCCGGAACTGCGGAAAGCCGCTGGCCGAAGCGGAGTTTGATATCGCCGATGCCGCCAACTGTTTTGAGTTCTATGGCGGACTCGCAACCAAGATTCACGGGGAGACCATGCAAGTGCCGGCCAATTCGCTCAGCTTCGTCGTTCGTGAGCCGATCGGCGTCTGTGGGCAGATCATTCCGTGGAACTATCCCCTCCTGATGGCCGCATGGAAATTGGCGCCCGCCCTGGCTGCGGGCAATTGCTGCATCCTCAAGCCGTCGGAAATGACACCGCTTACCGCGCTCGAATTGGCCGGAATTTTCGGCCAGCTCGAATTTCCTGCCGGTGTGGTGAACATCGTTACCGGGACTGGCGTAGGCGCGGGCGAAGAACTGGCCAGCAACATCCTGGTCGACAAAATCGCCTTCACCGGCGGGACGGTCACTGGCCGCAAGATCATGACCGGCGCTGCGAGCAATATTAAGAAAATCTCGCTCGAACTCGGCGGCAAGAATCCAAACGTTGTCTTCGCCGATGCCGATTTGGAGGCTGCCATTGACGGCGCTCTCTTCGGCGCATTTGCCAACCAGGGCGAAGTCTGTTCGGCCGGATCTCGCCTGCTGGTCGAGAAGTCGGTCCACAAACAACTCGTCGACGGGATGCTGGCAAAGGTGCCCAGGATCAAGCTGGGCCATGGTTTGTCTGCGAATGTGAAAATGGGCCCGCTGATTTCCTCCACGCATCGCGACAAAGTTGAATCGTACATCAAGGTCGGCCTTTCCGAAGGCGCAAAGCTCCTCTGCGGCGGCAAACGTCCGCAATCACCAGAACTGACCAAGGGCTATTTCGTCGAGCCGACCATTTTTGACGAGGTCACGCCAAACATGCGCATTGCGCGCGAAGAAATCTTCGGACCGGTGCTGACAGTCACAACTTTCGACTCCGAAGAGGAGGCGATTAAAATCGCCAACGACACCGAGTACGGCTTGGCCGCCGGGATTTGGACCAAGAATGTCAATCGCGCGGCTCGCGTCGCGCAGCAAATCCGCGCCGGCATCGTCTGGGTCAACACTTATCACCCTACGTTCAATGAGCTTCCCTGGGGCGGCTTTAAACAGAGCGGAATCGGCCGCGAACTCGGCGTTTATGGCATCGATGAATATCTGGAAACAAAGCAGGTGAACATCAACCTCGACGAAGCACCAATCGGTTGGTACTGAGCCATGACCATTCTTTTAAAAACCAAGATCCCCGGCCCGAAATCCCAGGCCCTCATGGCGCAGCGCCAGGCTGCTGTCGCTCGAGGGCCGTTCCACGTCACTCCCATCTTTATTGCCAAAGGCGAAGGTGCGGTGCTTGAAGACGTGGACGGAAACCGATTTATCGATTTCGCCGCCGGAATCGGCGTGGTGAGTGTCGGCCAGCGCAATCCGCGCGTGGTTTCGGCCGTTCGCGAACAGGCGGATCGTTTCCTGCACGCGGGCTTCAACGTCACCCCCTACGAGAATTACATTCGCCTTTGCGAGAAACTCAATGCCAGTTTCTCGGCGCTGCATTCGGCGCCGGTGCAGGCGAAGTCATTTCTTGCAAACTCCGGCGCGGAAGCCGTCGAGAATGCAATCAAGATCGCCCGCGTAGCCACACAACGTCAGGCCATCATTTGCTTCGACCACGCTTTTCACGGCCGGACGTACATGGCGATGACACTCACTTCCAAATACAAGCCTTACAAATATGGCTTTGCTCCGTTGAATCCGGAGGTCTATCGCGCGCCTTTTCCATACGTTTATCGCTGGCCCGGGTCCCCTCCTCCTGATGTCGTGGCTGAACAATGCTTCCAGCAATTTTTGGCCGTCGCCCAGCATCAACTTTCCCCTGGTCACATCGCCGCCGTGATTTTCGAGCCGGTGCTGGGCGAAGGCGGATTTGTTCCGATGCTTCCGCAGTTCTTGCACAAGCTCCGTGAGTTTTGCACCGAGCACAAGATCGTGCTCATCGCCGACGAAATTCAAAGCGGCTTCGGCCGCACGGGCACACTTTACGCCTGCGAACAACTCGGCCTCGCGCCCGACCTGCTCGTCACGGCGAAGGGGCTCGGGGGAGGCCTTCCGATTTCCGGCTTAACGGGGCGCGCCGAAATCATGGACGCTCCGATCGAGGGCGGGATTGGCGGAACGTTTGGCGGTAACCCGCTCGCCTGCGCCGCAGCGCTCGCGGTTTTCGATCTGATGGAGCACACCGACTTGCTGGCGAAAGCAAAACAACTCGGCAAGGTCCTCGAGCAGCGACTTAACTCCTGGCGGGCCAAATGCCCGCTCATTGGGGACATTCGCGGACTGGGGCCGATGCAAGGGATCGAATTCGTCCGCTCGCAGAAAACATGCGAGCCCAACGCTGAAGCCGCCAAATCCCTCGTTCGCTTCGCCTACGAAAACGGGGTCATTTGCATGACATCCGGCACCTACAACAACGTTGTGCGTTTGCTGCTCCCGTTGACGATTTCGCAAGACGAACTCGACGAAGGTTTAGCAGTTCTCGAAAAAGGTGTAAGTCTGCTAGCGTAGGCTGGTTGTTATGGAAACTAGATTTTCGCACAGCTTTATCGATCGATGCAACGCTGAGCACGATCGTCATGTCGCGTCGCTACTCTGTCGGGACCCGCGCGTGCTCAAAGCTGCACGCGCCAGCTTGCGGCGTTGGATCGCGCGCGATGGCATGAGAATTCGAGCGACCTTCCGGGAGTGGGATCAGATACTCACACGCCTTACGCCCGCGGAGATCGCGGCGTTTTTGCGGAGCGACACGCCCATGGCTCGCAGACTCCGGCAATCCAGCCCTTTTGCAGGTGTGCCGATTAAAGCAGGCCGCCGGTTGCGCCGAAGCCATGAGAAGGCGCGAACTTGAAACAACACTGCGAGCTGCCGGGAAAGTCGCCCGAGATCTCGAGTTTTTTTTGATTGGCTCCCAGGCACTCCACGCCGTGTCTCGACGCGCGCCTGCTGAAGTATTGCTATCGCAAGAATGTGACATCTATCCCAAAAATCGGCCGGAGACAGCAAATCTGCTCCACAATGAACTGGGTCCGAATTCCGCATTTGCAAGACGTCATGGGTTTTATGCTGACGTTGTTACGCCGGACCTGGCGACGTTACCTTCAGGGTGGAAGCGGCGGGTCAAGCCACTTCGAACAGGAAGAGTTACAGCGTTCTGTCTGGATCTTTACGACTTAATCGTGAGCAAGTTGGTTGCGGCCCGCCTTAAAGACCTGGAATTGATCGGCGCGTTACTTCGTCTCGGCCTAGCCGATCACAAGCTTATTCAGCGGCGCATAACCAAAATTCCATCCAGTCCCGAGCGCGGTCGGCTTCGGTTGCGATTGCGTCTGCTATTGAAAGAAGTGCGTTCTGGCAACCGAAGCGTCATTCGCACTAAGGGGCCTCCCGAGTAACAGAACTTCTATGAGCGCAACCTCACGCAGGGATTTTCTCAAAGCGGCGGCGCTAAGCGGTGCCTCTATGGTCTGCGCACGCGTCTGGCGAGTTCCTGCTTTCGCGGCCACCTCCGGCAGCCCTGCAACTCCCTCCTGGGTCGATAAGCCGATGCGTTGGGCGCAGTTGACGCTGGTCGAGGATGATCCTGGAAAATTTGATCCGCAATTCTGGCTCGATTATTTCAAGCGCACCAAATCCGATGCGGTTTGCCTGAGCGCAGGCGGGTGCGTCGCCTATTATCCCACGAAGATTCCCTTCCACCATCGCAGCCAGTGGCTCGGCGATCGTGATCCGTTCGGCGAGCTTGTCGCCGGTTGCCGCAAACTCGGAATGGTTGTGATTGCCAGGACCGACCCGCACGCCACTTACGACGACGTGCAGCAAGCGCATCCGGATTGGATCGCCGTCGATTCGAGCGGCAAAGCGCGCCGGCATTGGGCGTCGCCTGAGATGTGGGTCACCTGCGCTCTCGGCCCTTACAACTTCGATTTCATGACCGACGTGAAGAAGGAGATCATGTCGCGTTACCGCGTCGACGGCATTTTCATCAATCGCTGGGACGGGTCGGGCATGTGTTACTGCGAACATTGCCGGAAAAATTTCAAGGAAGTGACCGACCACGAACTTCCGCGCACCGAGAACCCGCAAGACCCCGCGCGGCGTGCCTACATCCTGTGGCGGCAACAGCGCCTTTTCGATCTGTGGCAACTTTGGGATCGGGAAGTTCGACGGATTAATCCGGATTCATGTGTCATCCCAAACACCGGCGGTGGCGCCACCAGTTCACTGGACATGAAAAAGATTGGCGAGTTGGCGCCCACGTTAATGGCCGACCGCCAGGCGCGCCGAGGCACGACCGCCCCCTGGGCCAACGGCAAGAATGCAAAAGAATTTCGCGCCACCATGGGTCGCAAGCCGATCGTCGGCATCTTTAGCATCGGCCTGGAAGAACCTTACCGGTGGAAGGATTCCGTGCAGAGCCCGGCGGAATTCTGTTTATGGGCGGCGGATGGTGTGGCCAACGATCTTCGCCCATGGTTCACCAAATTTTCCGGCACATTGCACGACCAGCGCTGGCTTAAACCGGTCGAAGAAATGTACCGGCGCTATGCCGATTGGGAGAAATACCTACGCAACGAACGACCGCTCGCGCGGGTTGCGCTGGTCTATTCCCAGCAAACCGCCTGGTTCCACAGCGCGAAAGTGGAAGACCATGCCAACGGTTGGTATCAGGCCCTGATTGAAGCTCGAATTCCGTTTGAGATGGCTCACGACCGATTGCTCGATTGGCCAAACATCGGACAATTCAAGACTCTGATACTGCCGAACATTGCAGCTCTGTCCGAGGAACAGTGCAATCAGCTTCGCACCGCCGTCCAGCGTGGTATTAGCTTGATCGCCACCCACGAAACGAGCCTCTACGATGAGTGGGGGACAAAGCGAAAGAACTTTGGTCTGGCCGATCTGTTCGGCGTCGATTACGCCGGTCGGACCATTGACCGCATGCAAAATGCCTATCTTCGGCTTGAACACACCACCTCAAATCGCCACGAACTGCTTCGCGGATTGGAAGAGGCGCCTCGAATCATTCATGGCGTCTCTCGTGTCGAGGTCTCGCCGCACGAGCCGTTCGCCAGCGCACCATTGACGTTGATTCCGAGCTATCCCGATCTTCCGATGGAGAAAGTCTATCCCCGCCAATCGAGCACTGACATCGCACAGGTCTTCCTCCGGCAGCCGGCCGGCCGCGTTTGCTACTTCCCCTGGGACATCGACCGCACTTTTTGGGAGGTCCTGTCTGTGGATCATTTCAAACTTTTGCGAAACGCCGTTCAATGGGCCACGAACGAACAGCCTCGCGTCACGGTGGAAGGCCCGGGAGTTCTTGATGTGACTGCCTGGCGTCAAAAAGCCTCGATGACTGTCCACCTTGTCAACCTTACCAACCCTATGATGATGAAAGGGCCAATTCGCGAGTTCGTGCCCATTGGGCCCCAGATGGTCCAGCTTCGTCTGCCCGACGGCATCAAGGCTCGCAAAATCCATCTGTTGGCTGCGAGCAAAACGCCCTCCGTTCACCGTTCTGGCCAGCTTCTCACCGTCACAGTCCCGTCGGTCCTTGACCACGAAGTGGTTGCCATTGACCTCTAAAATTTGTCTCTTAGTGCCATGTCAGTCTCCCGCCGAAAATTTCTCGAAGCTGCCGCGCTCGCAACGGCTGGAACTTTCGCTTCGCCACATCTGTCAGCCGCGGCTCCAGGCAGCGGAAAGAAGATCATCGGTCTGCAAGTGGGCTCAATCTCCTTTGTTGATGAAGGCACCGACAAGGTTCTTGAAATCCTCCAGGAAAAGGGTGGGGTAAATACAATTTTTCTAACCACCTTCACTTATGGCCGCGGTCTGGCCGGCCGGCAAATCCCCGGCCAACCATCTCCCGATCACGGTTCGCAGGAATCGGATGCAAAAACATTCCACGGCGGCAACTTTGCCACACCGCACCCTGAGTTTTACCAGAAGACAGTGCTCAAGCAGACGCGCGCCCCTGACCACGGTAATCTCGATATCGTCGCCGAAGTTTTGCCCGCAGCCAAGAAGCGCGGACTGAAATTGTTCTGTTCGATCGAGGATGTCTTTCGGTCCGACATCGCGGGGGTGAAGGAGGTCGCCGAGGTCGACCTGCAAGGCCGCCGCACCGGAACATTCTGCCTGTTTCATCCGGACGTTCGCGCGTTCTGGACCGGTTTGGCCACTGATCTCTGCAAGTCTTACGACGTCGATGGCATTCTTTTTTTCAATGAGCGCAACGGCCCGTTGCTTAACGCCCTCGGCGCAAGTCACGCGCAATCCATCGCCTCTTCGCGCGTCACCTGCTTTTGCGAACACCATCAAAGAGCCGCACGCGATCGCGGCGTCAGTTTCGAACGCGCCCGCGACGGATATCTCAAACTGGATGCGTTCATCCAGGCGGCTCTGAAAGGCCAACGCCCGAGCGACGGATACTTCGTGGAATTCTGGCGCATCCTTGCCGAATATCCTGAAATCATTCTCTGGGACCGTCTCTTCGACGAAGGCAAACACCAGGTGCTCGCGGAGGTAAACGCGGCGGTGAAGGCGGTGCGCAAAGGGCTGCAAGTTGGGTTCCACATCGAGCACGTCAATTCCTTCAACCCGATCTTTCGCGCGACGCGCCGTTATGACGAACTCGCTCACAAAGCCGATTTCCTCAAAGTGGTCGTTTACAACAATTGCGGCGGGGAACGCTACGCCCACTTCATCAATAACGTCGGCTCGACCGTCTTTCGCGACGTCCCGAAAGATGAATTGCTGCGCTTCAACAATCATCTGCTCGACTACGAGCACGAAGCTGCGCTGGATGATCTCGCCACGGCGGGCCTCTCTCCCGATTATGTGGCGCGCGAAACAGAGCGCGCCATCGAAGGGGTCCAGGGCAAATGCCGCGTCCTGCCTGGCATCGATATTGGCATCCCTACTGGCCGCAATTCGCGCAAGGCTTCCCCGGAAGATACCTACGCCGCTACCAAAGCAGCCCTGAGGGCCGGCGCGGATGGAGTCATCTTCTCGCGCAAATATTCAGAAATGCAGTTAGCCAATCTCGCTGCTGCTGGCAAGGCGGTCAGGGAGCTTTAAATCAGTCCTGCTGGAGGGAATGATCTACAAACTTGATCTCAGCCAGACAGCGTTCGATGAACCGGTGACAACTCCGCCCGCCGCATCGGCCCGCGCTGGTTGGACGCATTGATTTTATGTTGAACCGTATTCTTTGCTCGATGGCTTCAGTCCTGGCTTGTGCCGCTTTCGCGCAGCCCAAAGCAGGCCAAAGCCCGGCGGACCATTTGCCACCGCACATCACCCAGGTAACCTGGTTCGGCGAGCGCGCCGACTGGTCGCACGACGGCAAGAAAATCCTCTTTCTATCGAAAACCTTCGGCGATGCCCTCGAACTCGACCTTCAGACGAAGCGGATACGAAACCTCACCGCTCATTATCCGCACCATGGCTATGCCCGCGCGCTTTACCTGGCTAACGACGACATTCTCCTCTCCGGCCCCGAGTCGTTCGATCCTAAACGCATCGGCGAAGCGCGCGTGCAATGCTTCCTCTATGTGCTCGACAGGAGTCTCACAAAGCCTCCCGCCGCTCTCGGCACGAAATGCAGCGAAGGTCCGGCCGTCTCGCGCAAACGCATGCACATCGCCTGGACGCACGTAGCCGCAGAATATCCCGACGAAATGCCCGCCGCCTCCTCGCGCATGCAGGAGGCGGACATCGTCGTTGAAGACGGTAAGCCCAAACTGGCGAATCAGCGTTTGATCATCGAAAGCCGCGAACTTCCGTTCAAATGCACGATGGAGACCCAGAATTTTCGGCCTCCGGATGAAAAGGAACTAACTTTCAGCGCCTACGGTCATCAGGGGACCGACGTCTGCGGCGTTGACCTAATCTCCAAAAAGGTCGTCAATTATTCCAACTCTCCAGGACAATATGACGAGCCGGAAGGCATTTTTCCCGATGGGCAGTTCACGCTGGTCGAATGCGACAAGCAAAATCTCAAAGGCTCCGGCTATGTTGATCTTTGGAAATTGAAACTCGACGGCAGCGGTCAATACGAACGCCTCACATTTTTCACCGATTACCCCGGCTACAAGGCTTCCAACCCGGTCGTGAGCGATGACGGCAAATTCATCGCTTTCCAAATGGCCAGGTCGCGCGAAGCCGCGGGAGTCGGACACGGCCTTTTCGTCTACGACATCGAAAAAGCAAAAGAAACAAAACCATGAACGGCACTCGATTCGTTTGAATGTATGATTGCTCTTTTGGTCCGGCAAACCTGGTTTCGAACATCTCTAGCCCTCCTGGCTGCATTCGATTCGCTGGGGGCAGATCAAGAACCAGCGCCCTCCCGAAAAACGATTGCAGAGAGCCGGCTGCTCTACGTCGCAACACCCGGCATTCGCAATTACCTCGAATATGGCGGCCACGGCGTGTTGGTCTTCGATATCGATCGGGGGCACCGCTTCGTTAAACGGATTCCTCTGGCGGGTTTGGACGAAAAACGTCAGCCGCTGAATGTCAAAGGAGTGGCGGCCAACGCCCGGACGAAGCGCCTCTACGTCACCACGACCCGTACGCTCACCGCCCTCGACCTCGTCAGTGAAAAAATTCTCTGGGAAAAGCCATACGACGGCGGCTGCGACCGCCTGGCTCTGACACCGAACGGAAAAGTCATTTACCTGCCCTCCCTCGAACAAAGTCATTGGCATATCGTCGATGCCCTCTCGGGCGAGATCATCAAACGCCTTGAGACTCGGGCTGGCGCGCACAACACCATCGCCGCCCTGGATGGCGTGAGTGCCTACCTCGCCGGATT
>Ga0137394_10003957_pt1 | contig 11181 bp, 10 predicted proteins | sample czobulk116metaG_FD_108278 | JGI IMG/M metagenome (GOLD analysis project Ga0137394, IMG submission 108278) | Vadose zone soil microbial communities from Angelo Coast Range Reserve, California, USA - czobulk1.16 metaG | ecosystem: Environmental > Terrestrial > Soil > Vadose zone | place: USA... | reverse complement strand
GCAGGTTTTCCCGCTCGAGCTGTTCCTGATTCTTGTAATGTTCTGCCTTTTCGAAATCCTTGCTGGAGATGGCACTTTCCATCCGCGCAACGATGAATTTGATTCGCCGCTGGATGTCGGTCATTTCCGACGGCAGGGTTGCCTGACGCAATTTCACGCGCGCCCCGGCTTCGTCAAGGAGGTCGATCGCCTTATCGGGCAGAAACCGGTCCGGAATATACCGATTGGAGAGGTACACGGCGGACTCGATCGCCTCATCCGTGTAATTCACCATATGAAACTTTTCATAGCGCGACTTGACACCCTGGAGGATTCGCACCGCTTCGTTCTCGCTTGGTGCTCCGACTTTGACAGCCTGGAAGCGCCGCTCGAGCGATCGATCTTTCTCGATCGACTTGCGGTACTCCGCCGGCGTCGTGGCGCCAATGCACTGGATCTCACCCCTCGACAATGCTGGTTTGAGGATGTTCGCGGCATCAAGCGAACCTTCGGCTGAACCCGCACCAACCAGGGTGTGCAGCTCATCGATGAACACTACGGTATTCGGATTATCGACAAGCTCCTTCATGATGGTCTTCAGGCGCTCTTCGAACTGGCCGCGATATTTTGTTCCGGCAACAATGAGCGAAAGATCGAGCACGAGGATGCGTTTGTCCGCCAGGAACGAGGGAACCTCGCCATCGACGATGCGCTGCGCGAGGCCTTCGACAATTGCCGTCTTTCCCACGCCGGGATCGCCGATCAGGACCGGGTTGTTTTTCGTCCTCCGGCAGAGGATCTGAATTACTCGATCAATCTCCGCATCGCGGCCGACAAGCGGGTCCAGAACGCCATCCATCGCGGCTTGCGTGAGATCACGACTAAACTCACTGAGTAATGGTGTTTCCTTGGGCTTGATGAGAGTTTGACGGTCAACAACGGATCGTGCAAGCTCCTCTCGAATTGCGTTGAGGCGAAGCCCGCGTTCGTGAAGAATCTCCGCGGCGACACACTTTTCTTCGCGAAGAATTCCGAGCAGCAGATGTTCAGTGCCGATATGCCGATGATTGAGGCGCTCCGCCTCTTCGGCAGCGTAGGCAAGAATACGTTTACATTCGTTCGAAAGCGGGAGGTCGATCGACGTCGAGACTTTCTCCCGAATCGTGGTTCGACCTTCAATTTCCTTACGAATGCTTTCAATTGAAGAATGATTTCGCAGGAAACGATTCGTCAGGTTCTTATCTTCGCGGATCAATCCCAATAGCAGATGTTCGGTTTCAATGGTAGTGCTTCCGAACTGGCTGGCCTCGTAGCGAGCGAAGAATATAACCCGCCGTGCTCTTTCAGTGTATCTTTCGAACATAGTCTTTTGATTCTCTCATGTAGCGCAATCCATGCGCACTTGCCTTGGAACGTGGGATTCCAGAACGCCCGTTATCCCAATCAGCACTTAGATTTCGCGGCTGTTTTGATTCTAAACGAAGCGCCTAAGTCCCACAACCTTGAATTTTATGCCTTTCTCTTGAAAAGTCCCGTGTCAAGTTCCCAAATCTCATCACATTGGACCGCGATGCGCTCATTATGAGTGACAATGACCGAGGTCAGACCGCGTTCGGCATGCAATTCCCGAATCATTTGAAAAATGGCGTCCCCGGTCCGGTGGTCCAGATTTCCCGTCGGCTCATCGGCCAATAGCAATTCAGGTTTTCCTACTAATGCCCGGGCGATGGCAATTCGTTGCTGCTCGCCGCCGGAAACCTCCCCGACTTTATGGTCCAGCCGATGCCCCAGGCCGACGCGGTCCAAAATTTGACGGGCTTCCACTTCGGTGTCGGCATTGGCGTCCCCCCGGACGAGCTTTGGCATCATCGTATTCTCGAGCGCCGTAAATTCAGGCAGAAGGTGATGGAACTGAAAGACAAAACCGACGTGACGGTTTCTGAATCGAGCGAGTTCCGCAGCATCCCAGTCGAAAATATTCTCATTTTTAAAGAGCACATCGCCCCGCGTCGGTCTGTCCAGACCGCCGAGCAGATGAAGCAAAGTGCTCTTTCCAGCACCCGAAGGGCCAATTATGGCGACCACACTGCCGCTCTTGACCTCGACGTTAATGTCCTCAAAAACAAGAACTTGCGATGCCGGAGTTTTGTAGATCTTGGTGAGACTTCGCGCCTGGATCATTCGTATCGCAGGGCTTCGACCGGTTGGAGCTTCGAAGCCGCGGCCGAAGGATAGAGCGTCGCAAGAAAGCTGATCAAAACCGCCATCGCGGCAACGATTGCCGAATCGAGCGCTGCGGCCTTGAAAGGAACATACGCGATGGAATAGACGTCGGGAGCGAGGCTGATCAGATGATATTTGTCGGCGATACGGCAGGCGATTTGTCCAACAATCACGCCAAGCGTGGTGCCGATAACGCCGATGATCACGCCTTGCAGGATAAATATACGCCGGATTTGGTCCCTGGTTGCACCCATCGACATGAGAATCGCGATGTCGCGGGTTTTCTCCAGGACCATCATGATGAGAGTGGCAACGATGTTCAGAGCGGCCACCAGGACAATGAGACCAATGGTGATATACGTCACCAGACGCTCGAGACGCAGCGCTTGAAAAATGGACTGGTTCATCGTCATCCAATCCGTGAAATCGAAATCGCCGCCAATCCGATCGATGATCTTCTTGCCGATCGCTTTCGCCTGATCGATATCGTTTACCTTCACCTCAATGGTTGAAGCAACATCTCCCAGACCGAACAACCTTTGAGCGGCACCCAGAGGAAGGTAGACCCACGTGCTGTCCAGGTCGTATAAACCGGATTCGAACAGCCCACTCACCGTAAAGGTTCGGTATCGCGGCACTCCGCCGAACGGGGTGAGCGAGGTCTCGGTGCTGACAATCTTCACCCGATCGCCCTTGAAAGTGCCGAGGGCCTTCGCCAGTTCCTTCCCCAGGATGACCGAGTCCTCGCGAAAGTCTTTGAGGCTTCCGTCGACCATGTTGGCGGACAGGGCCGACACCGGACTCTCCATGTCGGGAATGATGCCTTTAACAAGGACGCCGTTCGCCTGCGCGTGACTGGATATCAACGCTTTCTGATATACGGCCGGCGCAGCAAACACGACGCCGGGAACCTGTTCGACCTCTTTCGTGACCCGCAGATAATCGGTAATGCCGCCGGCACGGTCCTTCCGCATCACATTCACGTGAGCTTGCGCCCCGAGTAATCTTTTCTGAAGGTCCTCACGAAATCCGGCGTTGATGGCCAGCGCGATGATCAGAGCCGCGACACCGGCGCCGACGCCAACGATCGAGATGAAGGTGATGAGCGAGATGACAGCCTGTTTGCGTTTCGCCTTGAGGTATCGAATTGCGACGAGAAATTCAAACTTCATGACTGTTCAGTCCCAGCCCTTTCCCCTCCTTGCCAGGGAGGGGAGGCTGCGGCATCAATAAAAAAGTCGCGAAGCCACCGCAGCGCCGCAGACGGGGTGGTCAACACAAGCAACGTAACTTGTGATTGACCACCCCGTCCGCGCCTTCGCGGAACGGGCCCATTTTTTTGATGGCGCGGCCACCCTTCCTTGGCAAGGAGGGGAAAACGCTTGCCTAAAATTCGCATCTCACTCCGCCCTCAAATGCGGGAACAAAATCACATCTCTTATCGACGTCGAGTTCGTCAACAACATCGTCAAGCGGTCCACACCTATGCCTTCCCCGGCTGTCGGAGGCATGCCATAGCTCAACGCGCGGATGTAGTCTTCGTCCATCAGGTGCGCTTCTTCGTCGCCCCGCTCCCGCTCTCGCAATTGTGAGAGGAATCGCTCCCGCTGATCGATTGGATCATTCAACTCGGAATACCCGTTCGCGATCTCCATTCCGCCGGCATACAGCTCAAACCGCTCAACCAGACCTGGATCGCTTGCTTTCTGTTTCGAGAGCGGCGAGAGCTCGACCGGATAGTCGTAAATGAACGTCGGCTGGACCAGATGTTGTTCCGCAACGGTCTCGAACAAAACTCCGATGAGATTTCCAAGCGGCAGCCTGGGATCGAAATCTGCATTCAAACGCTTCAACATCGCCTGGACGGCTGTGAGATCTTTTAGTATGTTCTCTTCGATTTGTTCGGGAGAAAACTTCAGGATCGCCTCCTTCATCGAAAGCCGGGTCCATTTGCCGAAATCGATCTGCTGATCGTCGTAGGTGATGACTTTCGAGCCGCAAACTTTTTCGGCAATTCCGGTCAGCATCTGCTCCGTGAGGTCCATGAGGTCTGTGTAATTGCTGTATGCCTGATAAAACTCGAGCATGGTGAATTCCGGATTGTGACGCGTGGAGATGCCTTCATTGCGAAAGATTCGATTCAAGTCGTAAACCTTGTTCAAGCCGCCGACGATCAGCCGCTTCAAATACAACTCGGGAGCGATGCGCAAATACAGCGACATGTCTAGCGCGTTGTGATGCGTCTTAAAAGGCTTCGCGAGCGCGCCGCCGGCAATGGGATGGAGAATTGGTGTTTCGACTTCGAGATATTCACGATCGTCGAGAAACCTTCGCAATTCGCGAATGATTATGCTGCGTTTGACGAAAACGTCGCGCACTTCGCGATTCACGACAAGGTCGACATAACGCTGCCGGTAGCGGATTTCAATATCCTTCAACCCATGCCATTTCTCCGGCAGCGGCAAGAAACACTTCGCAAGAAATGTCAGTTCGCTGGCAAGGACGGTCAATTCCCCTGTCTTTGTCCGGAACAGCGTCCCTTCAGCTCCAATGAAGTCGCCAATATCGAGCAATTTGTACACCTGAAAATCGCGTTCCGAGAGTTGATCCTTCTTGGCATAGATCTGAAGTTGACCTTCGCCGTCAGACAGCGTGACAAAGCCTGCCTTTCCAAATGGCCGGTTCGTCAGAATCCTGCCTGCGACTCGAACTTTGTATTTGCCTTCCGCCAGCTCTTCGGCAGTCTTCGATGAAAATTGTTTCGCGGCTTCGGCGAGCGTGTGCGTATAGCGGTAGGAGGTTGGATACGGATCCAAACCCAGCGCTTTGATCTGCTGCAGCTTCTGAATACGAATCTGTTCGAGTGACTCCACTTAGCCTTCCAATTCCTTCTTGATGCTGTCGAGAATGCCGTTGATGAACTGCGGAGATTCCTGACTGCTGAAGCGCCGCGCGATTTCGATGGCTTCGTTAATGACGACCGTCTTGGGAGTTTCTTTATCGAATAAGAACTCCTGCGTCGCCAGGCGCAGTAAATTGCGATCGACCGTCGCCATTCGATCCAGGCGCCAATGCTCGGCGTGACGCCGAATCAGCTCATCGATATGTTCGACGTGCTCCACCGTGCGTGTCACAAGCTGCCGGGCGAAGTTCGCAACAGCCGGAGCTTCGTCCTGTCCTTCGAAGAAACTAGCGGCGATCTGATCGATGCTGTCGCGCGTGATATCCCACTGAAACAGCATTTGAAGCGCGTATTCTCTGGCTTTGCGTCGTGGTCCCATCTTGTTATGCCGTCATCAGATCTCGCGGAGCACATCGATCATCTCGAGAGCAGCCTTCGCGGCTTCAAAACCCTTATTGCCCGACTCGCCGGAACGGTCCAGCGCCTGTTCCACTGTATCGACTGTCAGGACACCGAAACCCACAGGAATACCTGTATCCAGGGCGACCTGTTGTAATCCGTCGCTCACCGCCCGGCTGATGTATTCGAAATGCGGCGTCTCGCCGCGCAGCACGCAGCCCAGGGCGACAATTCCATCGTACTTTTTCGAAATCGCGGCCCGCTTCACAGCCAGCGGAATCTCGAAAGATCCGGGAACCCGAATCAGGTTTACCTGCTTCTGATCTTTCAATGCCCGTTTCGCTCCGGCAATGAGCCGGTCCAGGATCACCGAATTGTACTCGCTGGCAACGATGGCGAATCGGTACGACACGACATCAGTTTAATACAACGGTTTTGGATTAGCCGGGTCCGAGTAATCATAAAAGCCGCGACCCGTTTTCTTTCCATGATGACCGGCCAGCACAAGCCGCTTCAGCAGGGGCGGCGGAGCGAATCGCTTCTCGCGGAATTCTTCGAACATGATGTTCGCGATGTAATACGTGGTCTCCAATCCCACGAAGTCCAGCAGTGTGAACGGACCCATCGGATAGCCACATCCCAGCTTCATACCCTTGTCGATATCCTCGACGCTACCCACGCCTTCCTCGAGCCCACGGATCGCATCGAGTAGATAAGGCACCAGCAACCGGTTGACGATGAAACCGGATCGATCCGAGGTGCGGATGGGAACCTTTCCCAGGCTCGCCGCGAACTTCATTGCTTCATCCAAAACATCTTTTGAGGTCGTAATCGTCCCCACCACTTCCACAAGCTTCATCAGCGGCACTGGATTAAAAAAGTGCATGCCGATGAAGCGATCGACACGCTTCGTCGCAGTCATCATCTCCGTGATTACCAGCGATGACGTGTTGCTTGCGAAAATCGCCGAGGGCTTGACGATCTTGTCGATGGTGGCATACGTTTCGCGCTTGAGTTGAATGTTCTCCGTGATGGCTTCGATGACGATGTCGCAATCAGCCAGATCTTCAAACTTCGTCGTGCCCTTCAGTTGGCTCAGCGCTTCGTTTCGCTTCTCTGCCGTAATCGTTTGTTTTTCGACGAATTTCCCTAGCGATTTTTCAATGGATGCCATCCCCTTTTTCAGGAAATCGTCCGCGATTTATTTCACCACTTTTGGATAGCCGGCGCCTGCCGACACTTGCGCGATTCCCGATCCCATCAACCCGCAACCCAAAATGCCGACTCGTTTGATTGCCATCAGAGTGCCTCCACGATCATTGCGATTCCCTGGCCGCCCCCGATGCACGCGGCCGCAAGTCCATAGCGTTTCCGGGTTCGCTGCAATTCATAGAGAAGCGTCATGACCAGCCGCGTACCGGTCGCACCGAGAGGATGACCGAGGGCAATAGCGCCCCCGTTCACGTTCACTTTATTGCGATCCAATTCGAGAGCCTTTTCTACCGCGAGATACTGCGCGGCGAATGCCTCATTGATTTCGATGAGGTCGATATCGGACAGCGTCAGTCTGGCTTTTTCCAATGCGATCTTGGTTGCCGGAACCGGGCCGATTCCCATGATCTCCGGCGATACACCGGCGATTCCCCAGCTCACGATCCGCCCGAGAGCCTTTGCCTTGGCCCGCTCTGCTGTGGTTACGACCACCGCCGCGCCGCCATCGACGATTCCGCTGGCATTTCCGGCAGTGACAAATCCCTCCTTCCCGAATGCCGGTTTCAGTTTCGCCAGCCCTTCAAGCGTCGTATCCGGGCGCATGTGATCATCACGCTCAAATTTCTCGACAGGAGTGATTTCGTCCCGAAATCGTCCGGCGCTCCATGCCGCCGCCGCGAGCTTTTGGCTGCGCAGCGCAAACTCATCCTGGGCCAGTCGCGTAATTCCATACTTGCGAGCGAGGTTCTCGGCTGTAGTTGCCATGTAACACCCACAGTAGGTGTCGAGCAGCGCGACCATCAGGGAATCTTCCAGTTTGCCCTGGCCAAGCCGGAGTCCCCAACGCGCGCCTCGAATGACATGGGGCGCCTGGCTCATGGATTCCATTCCGCCTGCGAGAACAACGTTTGCTTCGCCCAGTTCGATCAGTTGAGCCGCAGAAATGATCGACTGAATGCCCGAACCGCAAAGGCGATTTACCGTAAGCGCCGGGACTTCAATGGGCAGTCCCGCTTTGAGTGCAACGTGACGCGCTCCATACAGCGCATCACCGCTGGTCTGCAGCGCATTACCGAAAACAGCGTGATCAAAATCCCGCGGTTCGAAGTTGGATTGCCCGATGGCCGCTTTTGCAGCCGTGGCGCCGAGCTCCAGCGCGCTCAGGTCGCGCAGGGCTCCGCCATATTCCGCCATCGGTGTGCGTTTGCCTGAAACGATGACAATGTTCTTCATTGGAAAAATTATATTAGACTTTCTCCTATGGATCTCTTGTCTCTGCTTGACGACCGTGTTCTGGTCTGCGACGGCGCGATGGGTACGATGCTGTACAGCAAGGGCGTATTCATCAGCCGCTCCTACGATGAACTGAACATTTCCAGTCCGCAGCTCGTCCGTGACGTCCATCTCGATTACATCAGGGCCGGCGCCGACATCGTCGAAACCAACACATTCGGCGCTAATCGCACAAAGCTGATGACGCACGGCCTGGCAGAACAGATCCACGAAATCAACGTCCAGGGCGCGCGGATCGCGCGGGAGATCGCAGGCCCAGACGTATTCGTCGCAGGAGCAATCGGCCCCCTCGGCATTCGCATCGAACCGTGGGGCAAGATATCGATCGAAGAGGCGCGGGTGATCTTTCGAGAACAGGCTCAGGCATTGCTCGACGGTGGTGTCGATGCTTTCATGCTGGAAACGTTCTTCGATTTGAATGAGGTCTACGCCGCAATTCGGGGAGTGCGCGATGTCAGTGATCGCCCGCTGATCGCGCAGATGTCGATCGAAGAGGATGGCAACAGTCCTGAAGGCACGCCGCCGGAAGTGTTCGCAAAACGTTTAGAAGAATGGGGAGCGGATGTTCTCGGCCTCAATTGCAGCGTCGGGCCGCAAACAATGCTGGATGCGATCGAGCGGATTGCGAATGTAACCACGAAGAAATTGTCGGTTCAGCCCAACGCCGGCAAACCGAAGAATGTCGAGGGCCGGAATATCTATTTATCCTCGCCGGAATACATGGCGTCGTACGCGAAGAAATTTGTTCAATATGGGGTGCGCATCGTCGGGGGTTGTTGCGGCACCACTCCCCAACACATCAAAGCGATGCGAGCCGCAGTACGTTCGGCCAATACTGAGCGCGGGCTGAAGCCCGCGACTACATTTGCGCCTCAACCTGTAGTCGCGGGCTTCAGCCCGCGTCCGCTAGACTCGAAATCCAGACTCGGACGAAAGCTTGCGCACGGCGAATTCGTGAAGATCGTCGAAATGATCCCTCCCATCGGCCACGACTTCGCAGAGGCAATCGAAAAAGCCAAATACCTGCAGGCCCACGACGTCGACGCCATCAACGTGCCCGACGCGCCGCCCTCGAGCGCGCGCATGAGCGCCATCTCGCTGGCTCTGCTGCTCGAGAAATCCACCGAAATCGAAAGCCTCGCTCACTATACCTGCCGCGACAAGAACCTTCTCGGCATGCAGGCGGACTTGCTTGGCGCGTTTGCCCTCGGTCTGCGCAATCTTCTTCTGATAACCGGCGATCCGCATCAGCTGGGGAAATATATCGACGCTACCCTCGTCTATGAAGTTGACTCGATCGGCCTGACAAACATGGTGAACCGCCTCAATAACGGCATTGACGTCGGTGGTAAATCCATCGGGAAACCGACGGGGTTCGTCATCGGGGTGGGCGCCAATCCGGACGCCATTAATAATGATGAGGAATTGAAGCGGTTTTCATACAAGGTCGAAGCAGGAGCAGACTTTACACTAACTCAACCGGTTTTTGACCCCGCCGTCCTCGAACGCTTTCTGCATCGCATTGAAAATTCCAGAATTCCGGTGATCGCTTCGGTTTTGCCGTTGCCAAACTTCAAGACGGCCGAGTTTTTAAATTACGAGATACCTGGCTGCTCCATTCCCGACGCCATCCTGAACCGAATGCGACAGGCACAATCAAAAGGTCCGGACGACGCTCGCCGCGAGGGGATCGTCATCGCCCAGGAGCTCCTGGAACGGATACGGAGCATGGTGCAAGGCGTCCAGATTCGCGGCCCGTTCGAGCGCTACGAAACGTCAGTAGAAGTGTTGTCTGTGATAATGAAGGGAGCCTCTCGATGAAGCACATTTGGCTTTTCGTTCTGCTGCTCCTCGCGGAGCCCGCCGCTTATTCACAAACCGCGTTGAAAAATCCTTCCGCGCTCAAGGAAAGAGCTCCTGCAATCTACAAAGTGAATTTCGACACCAGCGCCGGCGTTTTCCAAGTCGAGGTGCACACCGATTGGGCGCCGAACGGTGCGGATCGTTTCTACAACCTGGTGAAGAACGGCTACTACGATGGCTGCCGCTTCTTTCGCGTGGTGCCAGGTTTTATGGTTCAATTCGGAATCAACGGCAATCCGGCGATCCAGCGCAATTGGGAGAACGCCAATATTACCGATGAGCCCGTGAAGCAAGGCAACACCCGCGGCTTCATCACGTATGCAAAAAGCGGGGCGCCGAACAGCCGTTCGACTCAGGTTTTTATCAACTTCAAAGACAATTCGTTCCTGAATCGCCAGGGATTTGCTCCATTCGGAAAAGTAATCTCCGGAATGGAGGTTGTGGATAAGATCTACAGCGCATACGGGGAACGACCTGATCAGGGCCGCACCCAGGCCGAAGGCAATGCTTATCTCGCGAAGGACTTTCCAAAACTGGACTACATCAAGAAAGCGACAATTGAAAAATGACCACCGGTACCTACGCACATTTTGAAACCACCCTGGGAAAATTCACCATTGAGCTCTTCGAGCAGCAAGCGCCCAACACGGTTGCGAATTTCGTCAAGCTCGCCGAGAAAAACTTCTACGACGGAGTCATCTTTCACCGCGTGATCGATGGATTCATGCTCCAGGGCGGCGATCCCACAGGCACAGGCCGTGGCGGCCCCGGTTACGCATTCGCCGATGAAATCCACCCCAAGCTCAAGCACAACTCCGAAGGCATCCTGTCGATGGCGAACTCCGGTCCAAATACCAATGGAAGCCAGTTTTTCATCACTCTCGCTCCCACGCCTCACCTCGACGGACGGCACACGGTCTTTGGAAAAGTAACCGAAGGAATGGACGTCGTACGGAAAATCGGAAAGACAAAAACATCCAAGCCAGGCGACCGCCCGGTAGTCGACGTGGTGATGAATAAGGTAACGATCGAAAAGGCAGTCTAGGCGGTCAGCGTGCGCGAGACGCCCTGGCAGGTGGATCGGATAAACTTGACGAAATCGCGCGCATCGTAGCCGGAGGGGAATACGGGAACGCCTAATTCTTTTTCGACGTCTTTCATGGTGAGATCATCCAGGAAGAGATAATCGTCTCCGGCCATGGATTCTGACGGCAGAACAACGAAGTCACCGTAGACGTTGGACTTCAGTGCGCTGATGAAATCGGTACCGGTGAGCAGACCGGCAACGCCAATGCCGGGCCCCCAAAATT
>Ga0137394_10003956_pt1 | contig 11181 bp, 11 predicted proteins | sample czobulk116metaG_FD_108278 | JGI IMG/M metagenome (GOLD analysis project Ga0137394, IMG submission 108278) | Vadose zone soil microbial communities from Angelo Coast Range Reserve, California, USA - czobulk1.16 metaG | ecosystem: Environmental > Terrestrial > Soil > Vadose zone | place: USA... | reverse complement strand
GTCCGCTACGTCGCCTGCGACGACGCCGGCAACATCATCAACCACCAGATCGTCGAAGGCCAGATGCAGGGCGGCATCACCCAGGGTGCCGGCCATATTTTCGGCGAGCAGGCGATCTATGACCCGGACAGCGGCCAGCTGCTGAACGGCAGCTTCATGGACTACCCGATGCCGCGCGCGCTCCTGGTGAACAACCTCACGGTCCTCGATCATCCGGTGCCGACCCAGACCAACCCGCTCGGCGCCAAAGGCGTGGGCGAGGCCGGGGTCACCGGCTCGATGCCGTGCCTGATGAACGCAGTGCTCGACGCACTGCGCCAGGCCGGCGTCACGCATTTCGACATGCCGGCAACCCCTCAGCGCATCTGGCGCGCGCTGCAGGCGGCCAAAGCGGGCGATCCGCGGGCGCTCGCCGTCGCCGAGCCGAGTGGACATTCTTGAGCGGCTGTTCGAGCGGGCACGCCGGCAGCGGCGGCGCATCGTGCTGCCGGAAGTCGGCGATGAGCGCATCCTCGAGGCCGCGCGCAGACTGAAGGACGAAGGGCTCGCCGAGCCGATCCTGTTGCTCGACCCCGAAACGAGCCCGCGGCTCGGCGCCTATGCCGAGCTCTATCCGGGCAATCCGAAGATCGCGCAGCGGGCGGTGCGCAAGCCGCTGATTCACGCCGGGATGATGGTCAGGGCGGGCGACGCCGATGCGATGCTCGCCGGGGTCGCGAACCCGAGCGCACGCATCGTCGAAGCTGGTTTGATGACCATCGGTCTCGCTCCAGGCATCCGCACGCCTTCCAGCTTTTTTCTCATGGTTCTGAAAGAAAGAATTCTTCTCTATGCCGACTGTGCGGTAAATGCCGAGCCCGATTCCGAGATGCTCGCCGACATCGCGCTCGCCTCGGCGGCGAGCTACCGTGCGCTGCTCGAAGACGAGCCTCGCGTTGCGCTGCTTTCTTTCTCTACCAAGGGCAGCGCCCGGCATCCACGGGTAGAAAAAATAACCAGGGCATTGGCGATCGCGCGGCAACGCTCGCCGCAGCTCGCGATCGACGGCGAGCTGCAGGCCGATACAGCGCTGATCGAGAGGGTGGCGCAGAAAAAGCTCAAAGAGGCGAGCACGGTCGCGGGGCGCGCCAATGTGCTGGTGTTTCCCGACCTCGATGCCGGCAATATCGCCTACAAGCTCACCCAGCATCTCGCCGGCGCGCGCGCCATTGGCCCGGTGCTGCAGGGCTTCGCGCGGCCGATCAGCGACCTTTCGCGGGGCGCGAGCGTAGAGGACATCGTCGCGACGGCTGCAATCCTGTCAGCGCAAGTCTAAGGGCACGTAGTCACGCGGCTCGGGCCCGTTGTACAGCGTAAGCGGCCGGATCAGGATGTTGTTCTCCATCTGCTCGAGCACCTGCACGGTCCAGCCGGGCACCCGCCCGACGGCGAAGATAGGCACGAACAGATCCGCCGGAATTCCGTTCAGGTAATAGACCACCCCGGCGTAGAAGTCGACGTTGACGTTCACGCCGTGGCGCGCGTAAGGCTTCATCGCCTCGACCAGCGCCTCGAGGATCTGATACCACTTCGGCTGGCCCATCTCCCTCGACAGCTTCTCGACGCCGGCGCGCATGTGGCGCGCGCGCGGATCTTCGGCGCGATAGACGCGGTGCCCGAAGCCCATCACGGGCTCCTTGTTGGCGCGCTTGCGCCGCACGTATTCGGCGGCGTTCTGCGCCTCGCCGACCTCGGTGGCCATATGCATCACGTTCTCCGCCGCGCCGCCGTGCGCAGGACCCGACAGCGCCGCGACCGCCGCGGTGATCGCGGCGTGCAGGTTCGCCTCGGTGCCGGCGACGACCCGGGCGGTGAAGGACGAGGCGTTCGAGCCGTGCTCGGCGTGCAGGATCATGTCGGTGTCCATCAGCCGGGCCGCGTCGGCGCTCGGCGGCTTGCTTTTAAGCATGTAAAGGAAATTGGCGGCGTGTCCCAGCGCCGGATCGGGCGCCACGGGCGAGCGGTCGTTGCGAATGTGCTCGTGGGCGGTGACGATCATCGGCACTTGCGAAGTGAGCCGGAGGCCCTTGCGCAGGATTGCCTGCGGCGAGTTGTCTGCCGCGTCGGCATCGAAGGCGGCGAGGGCCGAGACTGCCGTTCTAAGCACCTCCATCGGATGCGCTTTCCTAACAATATGAATCAGCTGATAGATCTCCGGGGGCAGGGCGCGCGCCGCCTTCAACTCCGCGGTGAGCCGGTTCAATTGCGCGCGTGACGGCAGCTCGCCGTGGAAGAGCAGATGGCAGGTCTCCTCGAAGGACGAATTCTGAGCGAGGTCGTGGATCGAGTAGCCGCGGTAGCGCAACTCGCCGGCGCGCCCGTCGATGAAGCAGACCCGCGAGCGCTCGAAATAGACGTCTTTCAGCCCGCGACGGATTTCAGTGCTCATATTTCAAAGGATTCCTTGGGAACTCAGACAATCAGGTCGCTCGCTTCCACCTCGAGGCTCTTCGTAAGCTCCTCATCGAGCTCGGCGTAGAGCTCGCGCTCGTAGTCGCGAAAGCGATCCGACGTGGCCTCGCGCGGATGGGGCAGGTCGACTGCGCTGATCTTTCTGATCCGGCCCGGGCGCGCGGTCATGATCACGATGCGATCGGCGAGCATGATCGCTTCGGGAACCGAGTGCGTGACGAACACCACTGTCTTCCTGTGCTGCTGCCAGATGCGCAGAAGCTGCCTTTGCAGGAAGCGCCGGGTGAGCGCGTCGAGCGCGCCGAACGGCTCGTCCATGAAGATGATCGAGGGTTGCGGAGCGAACGCGCGCGCGATCGCCACCCGCTGCTTCATCCCGCCGGAAAGCTCGTTGATGCCGCGCTCGGCGAAGTCCTCGAGTCCCACCATCCGCAGGTAGTCGATCGCAACCTGGCGCCGCTCGCGCTTGGGCACGCCCTTGCGTTCGAGCCCGAATTCAACGTTGCTGACGACCGAGAGCCAGGGAAACAGCGCGTAGCTCTGGAACACCATTCCGCGATCGATGTCTGGACCGGTAATCCTTACGCCGCCAACGCGTGCTTCTCCGCCCGAGGGCTCGCCGAAGCCGGCGAGGATGTTGAGCAGCGTGGACTTGCCGCAGCCGGAGGGACCGACGATCACCAGGAACTCGCCCGCAGCGATCTCGAGGTCGATCGGCTGCAACGCCTCGACCGGTGCGCCGGTCCTGCTCTGGTAGGTCTTGGTGATGCCGCGGACCGAGAGCGGCTTGCTCGAGCCGGTCACGCTTCGCTCCAGGCGAAGCGACGGTTGAGGAAGCGGAAGAACGCGTCGAAGCAAACTCCCAGCGCCCCGATCATCGCCATGCCGACGAGCACCTTGTCGGCACGCAGGATTTCCATTCCGTTGGCGATGAGGTAGCCGAGCCCCGAGCGCGCCGCGACCAGCTCCGCGGCAATGATCGCCGCCCAGCCGGTGCCGAACGAGATGCGCAGACCCACTACGATGCTCGGCAGGGCCGCGGGAAAGATCACCTTGTGCAGCAGCGAGGGCTGATCGGTGCATCCGAGCACTTGTCCGGCGTGGATCAGCACGGGGTCGATGCGCTTCACCCCGGCGATGGTGGAGAGCAGAGTGGGGAAAAAGGTGGCCACGCACACGACGAACACCTTGCCCGCCTCGCCGATTCCGAACCACAGGATAGCGAGCGGAATCCAGGCAAGCGGGGAGATCGGCCGGAAGATTTCGACGAAGGGGTCCACGATCTGCTCGAACCGGTGCGACCAGCCCATGGCGAGCCCCAGCGGGATCGCGATCGCGCCAGTGATGATCCACGCCGAGAACACGCGCGCCAGGCTGGTGCCGGTGTGCACGAACAGCTCGCCGCTCGCAAACAGCGTCCAGAACTCGCCGGCCGCGAGCACCGGCGGCGGCAGCAGCGAGACGTGCGGCCTGAACAGCGCGATCACCAGCTGCCAGACGATCACGATCACGACCACCGCGGTCGCGAGCGGCAGCGCGCGCGCTAGCAGCTTTCCGGTTCGCTGCAGCCCGTTACCTGCCCTTGCCGGCTTCAGCGAGCGCCTTCTGGGCGAAGGATGCGTTGAACTTGGGATGGTCGTCGTCTTTGAGTATCTTGGCGTCCTTCAGGAACCTGGCGTAGGCATCGATCGTCGCCTTTTCGGGCACGACGTTGCGGCTGTAGACCGAAATGCCTTCGGAGAGCGAGTAATTGATGACGTTCTCGGGAAAGCCGATCTGCTTGGCCCACAGCCGGGCCGCGGCTTTCGGATCCTGCAGGATAAAGTCGATCGCCCTGACGTTGGCGCTCACCAGGTCCTGCACCACCTCGGGTCGCTTCGCGAGAAAATCGTTATGCACATACTCGCCGTTGCCGATGTAGTGGCCCTGCATGATCGGCATGATCTTCTCGGCCTTGATGAGCACTTTGGAGTGACCGGCCGCGAGCGCATTGGACACATGCGGGTCCCAGGTGATGCCCGCATCCACCGACTTGTTCTGCAGCAGAGTCGGAATCTGCGCGCCATCGGTCTTGAACAGCGTGATATCGGCTTCCTTGAGGCCCGCGTCGGCCAGCGCCTTCAGCAGCAGCGGGTATTGCTGCGAACCCTCGCCGGGAAAGGCGATCTTTTTCCCCTTGAGCTCCTTCACGCTTTTCAGCGGCGAATCCTTGGGCACGAGGATCGCGGTCTGCTCGAGGATCGTGATCGCGACCAGCGTCGATGGCAGCCGCGAGGCGGCAATGATCGCCGGGCCCATACCGGCCGAGGCCATCTGCAACTCGCCCGCGGCCATTGCCTGGTTTTCGGGGGCGCCGTAGGCGAAATTTCGGAACACGATTTTGACGTTGTGCTTCTTTTCGATCGAGTCGAGCAGCCCGAGTTCGCGCGCGATGTAGATCGGCATCGTCGCCGGCTGCACGCCGTAATTGACGACCTGCTGCGCCGACGCGTCGTGCGCCACGAGCGCGAGCGCCGCTGTGCCAAGACTCGCCAACACGCTTTTCATGAGACCCCTCGTCCAAGTGGTGTTGAGCATACTGCAGGAACCCCTAGGCAGGCCGCAGGCCGAGGATCTGCCGCGCCTCGGCGGGCGTCGCGGGACGGCGCCCGAAGCGCGTGCAGCCATCGACGACCTTCTTCACCAGCGCGGCGTTGCTCGCCGCCAGCCGGTCGGGCTCGATGCGCAGGTTGTCCTCGAGGCCGGTGCGAACATGACCGCCGGTCTCCAGGCACCACTGGTTGACTTCCCACTGATGACGCCCGACGCCGGCGGCCACCCAGGTGGCGCGCGGCAGGACCTGCCCGATCTCGCTGCGCAGGAAGTCGAAGATCGTGCGCCGCGCCGGCATCGCGTTTGGGATCCCCATCACGAACTGCACGTGCGGCGGGTCTTTGAGCAGGCCTTTCTTCACCAGGCCGGCGGCGTTGTAGAGCATCGCCAGATCGAAGACCTCGACCTCGGGCTTGATGTCGTTTTCGAGCATTGTGCGCGCTAGGCCTTCGACGAAGTCCGGCGGATTTTCGTAGATCTGGGTCGGGAAGTTCACCGACCCGGTGGCGAGCGATGCCATGTCAGGCCGCAGATGGAGCATCGCGCCGCGCAGCGATTGGTCACGCCCCCGTCCGCCGGTCGAGAACTGCACGATCATGCCGGGGCAGTGCTTGCGCACGCCTTCCTGCACGCGGCCATACAGCTCGGGATCCGAGGCGGGCGACTCGTCGGGGTTGCGCACGTGGATATGCACCAGTGCCGCCCCGGCCTCGAACGCCTCGTGTGTCGACTCGACCTGCTGTGACGGGGTGACCGGTACCGCGGGGTTGTCCTTCTTCTTCGGTAGCGCCCCGGTGATGGCGACGGTGATGATGACGGGCTGGTTCATGGGTGATTATTGCAGCCGTTTTCCGCCTCGTGCAATCATGTCCGGGTGCCGGACCGCGACCTAACCTATGAGGATCTTCTCCAGATCGTCGAGCTCATCAAGTCCACCTCCCATTTCTCGGAGTTCAGGCTCAAGGTGGGCGATATCGAGGTCAGCCTGCGCCGCGCCGGGGGCACCCCCCCTCAGCTGGCGCAGGACAATGCCGCCGGTGCGCCGGTCCCGGCACCGCGCAAGACCAAAAGGCAATTCCCCGAAGGTGCGCACCTAGTGCGCTCACCCATGGTGGGCACTTTCTACCGCGCGCCGCAGCCCGGCCAGCCGCCGTTCGTCGAGGTGGGTCAGGCGGTCGAGCCCGATACCACGGTGTGCATCATCGAGGTGATGAAGCTGATGAACTCGATCCCGGCGGGCGCAAACGGTGTGGTGAAAGAGATCGTCGTCGACAATACGTCCGCGGTCGAGTACGGAGAAGTGCTAATGGTAATCGAGCCCCGATGAAACATTTCGACTTCGTCGACGTGACGCTGCGCGACGCGCACCAGTGCCTGTGGTCCACACGCATGACCACCGCGATGATGACGCCAATCCTGGGCGCCATCGATCGCGTCGGCTATTCGTACATCAACATCCTGGGCGGGGCGGTGTTCGACGTATGTGTGCGCTATCTTCACGAGAATCCCTGGGAGAGGGTCAAGCTGCTGTGCAGCCGGTTCGCGACGCCCTGCGACGCGCTCACGCGCGGCCAGAGCCTGTACACCTTCGAGCTGTTTCCGGACGACATCGTCGCGCTCAATGCGCAGGTGCTCGCGAAGCGCGGCGTGAAGGTGCTGACGGTCTATGACGCGCTGAACGACAACCGCAATCTCGAGTCCTCGATCAAATCGGGGCGCGAAGCGGGGATGAAGATCAACGGATGGATGACCTACACGCTCAGCCCGGTGCACACGGACGTCTACTACGTCGCTCGTACGAAGGAACTAGTGAAGCTCAAGGTGGACTTCCTTTGCATCAAGGATCCCACCGGCCTGCTCACGCCGGAGCGGGGCAAGACCCTGTTCCCGGCGGTGGTGAAGGCCGCCGGCAAGATCCCGGTGCAGCTGCATTCGCACTGTCAGTCGGGGCTCGCGCCCAAGGTGTACGAGATCGCCATGCAGAGCGGCTTCACCCACGGCTATACCGCCACGGCGCCGCTCGCCAACGGCGCTTCGCTGCCCGCGACCGAGGAAATCGCAGAGCGCGCGAGGCGCCTCGGGTTCAGAATTTCATTGAACGCTAAATTCCTGAAAGAAGTCGCGGACTATTTCCGTTGGCTGTGCGTGCGCGAGGACAAGCCCTGCGGCAAAGTGGCGGCCTATGACCCCGCGCTCTACGAGCACCAGATTCCAGGCGGCATGATCTCCAACCTGCGCTATCAGCTCGAAACCATGAAGCTTGAGGATCGCCTGCCTGAAATCCTGGAGGAGGTGGCGCAGGTGCGGCGCGATCTCGGCTACCCTATCGTCGTCAGCCCGTTTGCGCAATACGTCGTGACCCAGGCGACGCTGAACGTGGTGCAGGGCGAGCGCTACAAGACCATCCCCGACGAGATCCGCAAGTACGCGTCGGGATACTATGGAAAGCTCGCGGCCAAACCGAGCGACGAATTTCTCGACCGGGCAAACCTGAAAGCGGATGAGTTCGTGACCGAGCGGCCGGGCGAGCACATCGAGCCGTGGGTGCCACGGCTGCGCGCCGAGCTAGGCGCCGCCGCGTGCGACGAGGATCTGCTGCTTGCGGCGTTCTACGACAAGGCGCTGCTCGAGCCGCTGAGGAAGCCCGGGCCCGCGTACCGGTACAGCACCACGCCGCTGCACGAGCTCGTGTCGTGGCTCGGCGCGCGCCGCGACGTCGAGTACGCTCACATCCGCTTTGCCGGCACCGAGATGACCTTTTCGGCCTGAGCCTCGGCCGAAATCCGCCAGCCAAAGAGGTCTTCCGCGATGTTGATCGCGCTCACCAGTGCGACCAAGGTTCCGCATAACGGCACCGCCAGCATGGGGAATTTCTTCGGCAAGCCGCCCAATTCCCAGAACTGGCCTGGAACGTTCTGCGCCGCGTCGAGGCCGGACCAGATCAGGAATATTCCAAACAGGAAGGTCACGGCCTGCCATGTGAAGCGCAGAGCCTTGACAGTGCCGGGCTTCAGATAAACGTAAATCCCTTCACTCGCAATATCTTCCCGGTCGCGCACTGCGAGCGCGTAAGCAATGAGTACGAGCCAGATATTGCAGAACAGCGACACCGTATCTCCCCAGAACGGCGGGTCCTGGAAGACATAGCGCATTACGACTGTGTAGATCGTGAACGCGACCATCAGCACGATCAGCGTGCAAGACACCCCCATGATCCCCGTGCGCAAGAGGCGGTCCAGCATTTGAAACCACGGCGGCGGCCGCCTCAGCGCGTGGTTGACACTAGCCACGAATGAATCCGAAAAGCCTTGGCAGCGTGAGCGTCAACGGAGGGAACAGGAGCATGACGATCATTACGAACACCTCCACGAGCAGGAAGGGTAGCAGGGCCCGCGCCACCCGATCGATCTTCTCGCCGGCAATCGCCGCTGCGGTGAAGTAGCACACCCCGACCGGCGGCGTTACCGAGCCCATGATGAATCCGACGGTGAGCACGAGCGCCGCCTGCACGTCGTGGAATCCTGCGGCGATGCAGGCCTTGACGAGCGTTGGCGCAAGCACGATGACGCAAGGCACCGGCTCCAGGATGGTGCCGACGACGAAGATCAGCCCCACCAGGACGATCCCGAAGAGAAACGGTGTATGCGCGAACTGCAGAAGGAAGCCTTCGAGCCCTTGCAGCGCGCCGATCCGGTTCAGCAGCCAGCTAAACGGACCGCTCGCGGCAAGGATGATGAAGACCGAAGAGGTGATCTTGACGGCCCTGAACAGCGTGGTGCCGAGCGTACGGGTCGTGAACGTGCGGTAGACGAACGCACCGATGCTGAACGCAACCAGCACAGCAATCGCGCCGGCTTCAGTCGCCGTGAATACGCCGAAGACGATCCCGCCCACGATGATGACCGGGATCACCAGTGCCGCCCAGGCGCCGGCAAAGGCGCGCCACAGCGCGCCGAACGTGAATGGATCCTCGAATCGACCATAGCCGCGCTTCGCTGCGTAGATGTAGACCACGACCATCAGCAGCAGTCCGACCAGCAGCCCCGGGAAAATGCCGGCGGCGAACAGCGCGCCGATGGACATTCCCATGGTGCTCGCGAGCAGCACGATTAGGATGCTGGGCGGGAGAATGCCACCGATCGTCGATCCCATGGCGGTGAGCGCCGCGGCAAAGGCGCCCGGGTATCCGGCCTTCTTCATGGCGGGTATGAGGATCCCGCCTACGGCCGCGACGTCGGCCACCGCGCTGCCGTTCATCGCCGCGAACAGCATGCTAGCCACGATGTTCATCTGCGCGAGGCCGCCTCGGATACGACCCACCATCTCGCGCGCTAGCACGAGCAGCCGCTCGGTGATCTGTCCAGAATTCATGAGCTCCGCGGTGAGGATGAAAAATGGCACGGCGAGCAGCGGCACGTGCGAAAGCGCCTCGTACATCTGGTAGGGAACCGTTGACAGCGGAAGCTCGCCGGTGATCACGATGTAGACCACCGGCAGCGCGGCCATGGTGACGCCCATTGGCGCGCCGAGCACGATCAGGACGACGAGCGCGGTGACGAGGAGGGTGAGCTCCACTAGGTGCGGAGGAAGCCGCCGTCGACCACCACAGTTTCGCCTGTGATGAATGACGCCTCGTTCGAGGCGAGAAATGCGGCGCAACGCGCGATGTCGTCTTCGGTAGTCAATCGCCCGAGGGGCACGCGCCCGAGCACTGCCTCACGCAAAGACGGAGTCAGGAGCTTGCGGACCATTTCCGTATCGACCACGCCCGGAGAAACGGCGTTCACCCGGATTCCCTTGGGCCCGAGTTCTCGGCCCAGTCCTTTCGTGATTGCGATAACTGCGGCCTTGGTGGCGGCGTACCAGACGTTGCCGAAAACGCCGCCGCCTTTCTCGGCCGATATGGACGCGATGTTCACGATGGCCGCGTTCGGCCTGCCGGACATCGCCGGCACTACAGCCTGAATGCAGTTGAACACACCCGTAAGGTTGACGCCGATAAGCCGCTGCCACTCGGCCTCCGAGACGGCGTCGAACGGCGTTGCGGACAAGACGCCGGCATTGTTGACGAGAATATCGACCCCGCCATGGTCGCGCACGATCGTGCGGACGGCCTGGCGTACAGAGTCGCTGTCGCGTACGTCGATGCGCATTCCGGTTGCCGCAGGCAATTGCGCCGCGCACGCACGTGCGCCCTCGACATCGATATCTGCGATCACGACCTGGCAGCCATGCTCGGCCATGCGCCTGGCGATCGCAGCTCCGATGCCGCGGGCCGCGCCGGTGATCAGCGCGACCCTTTTATCGAGTCCGTATTGCAGCCGACTCGCCCCGCTTCAGCGCCGCCTTCCACTAGCCGCCGCCTGCCTGGCTGGCGCCGCTTCCTTGCTGCCCGGGACTAGGAAGCCGCGTTGGCCAGGCTGCCGGTTGGGCGGCCAGCCGAGCTGCACGAGCGCCTGATCGGTGTCGCGGTAATAGGTGCCGATCTGGTAGATGCGCTTGGCTTCCTCTCCCGTCGCAACCTCGCGTCCCAGCTCGCGGGAGATGCGCACCATCTGCTCGACCTGCTGCACCGAAGTGAATCGCTCGCCCTTGCGGCGCCACAAGTTGTCCTCTACGCCCACGCGCACGTGCAAGCCGAGAGCGATTGCCATCGTGCAGATTGGCGGTACCGTGCGCATCAGTGACTCGATGGTAAGCACCGCCCCATCCGGGCAGCGCCGCACGAATTCCAGCATGTCGGACGGGTTGCGGCCGGCGTACCCGCCGCCAAGCGCCATGTGGTTGAGGACCAGCGGGCCGGTGTAGATACCGGCGCGGATGAGGCGCTCGACGGCCTCCAGCTGGTGAATGCTGCCGATCATGAAGTGCGGCTGGATTTTCTTCGCCACCAGGCGCTTCAGATGCTCGATATAGAACGACGGCGGCGCCTCGGTGACCATTTCCTGGTAGGCGTTGTAGTACTCGGGTTTCGACAGACTGGTGCCTGCGATGTCGTCCTTCGACATCAGCTCGGTCAGGCTCATCTGATTGGTGTTGATGACGATCGTGACCTGGTCGGGCTGAGGCGTGAGCTCGGCCAGCATGTGGCGCGTGTCGATGCCGGGCCATCTCGCCGCCTTGCCTTCGCCCTCCGGG
>Ga0137394_10003955_pt1 | contig 11182 bp, 13 predicted proteins | sample czobulk116metaG_FD_108278 | JGI IMG/M metagenome (GOLD analysis project Ga0137394, IMG submission 108278) | Vadose zone soil microbial communities from Angelo Coast Range Reserve, California, USA - czobulk1.16 metaG | ecosystem: Environmental > Terrestrial > Soil > Vadose zone | place: USA... | reverse complement strand
CGCACCGCCTCGTCCCCGATCTGGAGCAGGTCCCCGCGCGGGATCGCGTTCTTGTACTCCTCGATGCGCTGCAGGATGAACTCCTGATACTCCTGCTTGAGCGAGCGGGAGGGATGGGGGGCGCGGGTCGCCGCGAGCCGCTCGGCGGTGGACGACGTCAGCATGGCTCGACGTGCACGGTGACGGTGTTGAGCTCGAGCTCCTGTTTCAGGCGCTCTTCCACCTTGTCGGCGATGGCGTGGGCGGCGGCGACGTTGGCATCGCGATCCACGGCGATCGTCACCTCGGCGTAGCGCACGCCGGCGCCATGGCCGCCGCGGGAGCGAATGTCGTAGGCGCTCTTCACACCGTCCACACCCTGCGCCGTGTGGCGAATGGCCCGTTCCGGGATGGCTCGCTCATCGACGAGCACCGGCACCGTGCGCCCGAGGATCTGGTAGGCGACGCGCACGATCAGCGCCGCGACGGCGATCGCGACCACCGGATCTACCCACGCGGCGCCGCCGCGCGCGAACAGTACACCGATCAGTACGCCGATCGTGATGAAGACGTCGGTGCGCGTGTGCGCGGCGTCGGCGATGAGCAGCTCGCTCGAGAGCTCGTGTCCTCGCCGATTCTCATACCAGGCGACGAGGACGTTCACCGCGAGCGTCGCGAGCAGCACGACCAGGCCCAAATCGGTCACCGTGACGGCGTGCGAGCCGCTCTTGAGCTTCTGGACGGCGTTGCGGACGAGCTCGAAGCAGGTGATCGAGAGAAAGACGACGATCGCGAGCGCGCCCAGCGTCTCGAACTTGCCGTGGCCGTAGGGGTGGTCTTCGTCAGGCGCGCGAGCCGCGACGCGAATCACGATCAGGCCGAGCACGTTATAGAGCGAATCGACCGATGAGTGCAGCGCGTCCCCCAGGACGGCAAGGGAGCCCGACACGATCCCGATGTAGAGCTTGGCGGCGACGACGACGAGGTTCGCACCGAGCAGACCGATGAGGACGCGGCGAACCGCGGCGGAGGACATGGCCTGCAACCTTGTGACTGGGGCGGATTTAGTCAACTTTGCTTGACAATAATAAGATAGTTGTCTAAATATCTATTCATGCATGACTCGCTGTTCCGCGCTCTCGCCGACCCCACCCGCCGCCGCATTCTCGAGCTCCTGGCTGCGGGCGACCGCACCGCTGGAGACATCGCGGAGCAGTTCCCGATCGCATTTGCCTCGGTCTCGCACCATTTGGGCGTGCTCAAGGCGGCCGGCCTCGTGGCCGCGGAGCGGCAGGGGCAGTTCATTCGCTACCGGCTCAACACGACCGTGTTTCAAGAGGTCGTGCGCTACTTCATGAAGAGCTTCCCGGGAGGGAACGATGCGTAGCCGCTGGTTTGGCTTGGCGGTCGCGGCAGGCGCTGCGGCCGGTTCGGTGTGGGCGTACTCCCAACTGCCCGAGGCCGTCGCAACCCACTGGAACCTGCAGGGGACGCCGGATGGCTACTCGTCCCGCTTCTGGGCGCTCGCCGTGATGCCGGTCGTGATCCTGGGCCTGACGGTCCTGTTCAACGTGCTGCCCAAAGTCGACCCCCGACGGGAGAACTACGCCAAGTTCCTGGACAGCTACTGGCTGATCGCAAATGCGATCCTCGTCTTCACCGGCGTCGCGCACGCCCTGATCATCGCGAACGGCCTCGGCTACACCGTACAGGTGGACCGGCTCCTTCCGGTGGGCGTGGGTCTGCTGCTGGCCTTCCTCGGTAACTACCTGACCCGCGTCGAGCCGAACTGGTTCATCGGGGTGCGCACGCCGTGGACCCTCTCGAGCGACGCCGTGTGGCGCAAGGTGCACCGCACGGCCGGGTGGCTGTTTGTGATCGCCGGGCTGGTGATCGCGGCGGGCGCGTTCGCGCCGCGGAGCGCCTTTGTGCCACTGTTCGTCGTGGCGATCGTCGTTGCGGCGGGGATTCCGGTGGTGCAGTCGTACGTGCTGTGGCGGCGAGAGCAGAAATGATGAGTCAGTCGACGGCTCGCAGCAGCGCCCCTTTCAGGTAGCCCGTCTCGGGAACATTGACCAGCTCGGGGTGATCCCCCGCCGCGCCGGACACGGCGAGCAGCTGTAGCCGCCGGCCGGAGTCGCGCGCGGCGTCGGCGAGCATCGCCTGGAAGACGTCGCGGCTCACGTGATACGAGCACGAGCAGGTGAAGAGCACGCCCTCCCGCGCCAGGATGCGCATCGCCCGGAGGTTGATCTCCTTGTAGCCCGCCACCGCGCGGGGCAGGGTGTCCTTGGTCTTGGCGAACGCGGGCGGGTCGAGGACGATCGTGTCGAACCGCTCCTTACGCTGTTCGAGCTCGCGCAACAGATCGAAGGCGTTGGCTTCCCGCCACACGATGTTGCCGATGCCGTTGAGCCGGGCGTTATCAGCGCCCCGCGCCAGCGCCTCGGCACTCTGGTCTACCGCGATGACCTCCGCCGTGTGCCGTGCCAGATGCAGCGCAAAGGAGCCGTGATAGGTGAAGAGGTCGAGCGCCCTGCCACCCGCGCGGGCGTGGCGCGCCACGAGCGCACGGTTCTCGCGCTGATCCAGGAATGCTCCCGTCTTCTGCCCCGACCACGGGGCCGCGAGATAGCGGACACCGGCCTCCTCGACCTCTACGGTCTCGGGGACAGCGCCAGAGGCGAGCACCACCTCGAGGGGCAAGCCCTCATGCCGCCGCACCCCGGCGTCGTTGCGGAGCAGGATTCCTTCCGGGGCGAGCGTCGCGCGGATCCCGGCGAGCACGTCGTCCCGTGCCCGCTCCAGCCCCGCCGACAGCAGCTGCGCCACGACCCAGGGTCCGTACTTGTCCACGACGAGCGATGGCAGCCCGTCTCCCTCGGCGTGCACGGCCCGCCAGGCGCTGGCTTCGATCCCCGCGCGCCGTTGCGCGGCGGCCGCGATGCGCGCTCCCCACCAGGCCGCGTCCACCGGCTCGTCGGCTCGCGTGAGCAGCCGCAACCGGATCTCGGACTTGGGGGAGTAGAGCGCTTGTCCCAGGAAGCGCGCACGGCGGTCGGTGACGCGGATGATCCCAGGCTCCTTCCCCGGCTCCTCGGCCACGTCGCTGCGATAGATCCAGGGGTGGCCCTGCTTCCACCGTTCGGCGCCCTTGGCGGTGACGACGGCGGTCCCGCCTATCATCGATCCGGCCGCAGCTTCGCCGCTTCCCGCAGATACGTATGTTTCAGCTCGCGCGGCGGCTTGGCCGTGTAGAAGTGCAGCAAGACGCGGACGCAGCGTGGTATGCCTCCAGGGACCGCGACCTCGGCCGCGCCGAGCAGGGGCACGTCGGTCCAGCCGAGGCGGCGGGCGGCTCGGGCGGGGTACTCCGCGGTGAGGTCGGGGGACGACGTGAAGATGGCGCTCTCCACGTCCTCCGGCGCAAAGCCGTTCGCCGTCTGGAGGGCGCGCAGCAGCTCTTCCGTGGCCTGCAGGATCGCTTCACTTGTGTTCGCGGTCGCGGTGGTTGCCCCGCGGAGCCCGCGCAGGATCTTCGTCATGGCGCTTGCCGATCAGTGGCGCTTGATGGTGCTCACGGATCCCGTGTTGCTCAAGGGCCGGGATCCGGTCGCGGTGTGCCGCCAGGCCGTGGCCGGCGGGGCGACGCTGGTCCAGGTGCGCTGGAAAGATGGCGCGCCCGCGGACGTCCTCCAACTGACCGCCGCCCTCGTGAGCGCGCTCTCCGTGCCCGTCCTGGTCAACGACCGGGTCGACGTCGCGCTGGCCGCCGGGGCGGCCGGCGCTCACCTGGGCCAGGACGACCCGCCGCTCGACGTCCTCCGGCCCCACGTGCCGCCCGGCTTTTTGCTGGGCGTGTCGGTAGGGAGCGCCGAGGAAGCGGTACGCGTCCGCGCCTGGCCTGCCGACTACTGGAGCATCGGTCCCTGCTTCACGACGGCCAACAAACCCGACGCCGGTCCCGCGCTTGGAACGGAGGGCTTTGCCGCGCTTAGGCGCTTAGCGCCCGAGGAAATGCCGGTGATCGGGATTGGTGGTATCACGGCGGCGAACGCTGCCACGATCGTCCACACCGGGGCGGCCGGCGTCGCGGTGATGGGGGCGGTAGTCGGCGCGCGGAACCCCGAGGCGGCAGCGCAGGCGCTCAGCGCCGCTGTCGGGCCCGCCTGATCGCCGCCAGGTGGTCCGCGTACGTCTCCGAGAAGACGTGTTTCCCGTCGGGTTGCGCCACAAAATAGATGAAGCCGACGGGAGCGGGATTGAGCGCCGCATAGAGGCTCGAGTCGCTCGGCTGGCTGATCGGGCCCGGCGGCAGACCGGGGTGCAAGTACGTGTTGTAAGGTGAGCGAATCTGCAGGTTTCTCTCCCACACGCGCCGCAGACGCCGGCCGTAGGCGTAGTTGATCGTTGGGTCGGCCTGCAGGGCCATGCCGCGCTTGAGGCGATTGTGATAGACCGCGGACACGTACGGGCGGTCGGGGCGATAGCGAACCTCCGATTCGATGATGGAGGCGAGGGTCACGATCTCGTGGCGCGTCATGCCCAGCTGCCCCACGTGCGCGTCCCATTCCGGCGGCCATCGCTCGATGAATTCGTGCGTCATCACGCGCACCAGGTCGCGGGCCTTGATCCCGACCGGCACGGTGTAGGTCGTCGGGTACATGTAGCCTTCGACGCCCGCCGGGTTCGCGCGGATGCCCAGCTCGCGTTGCAGCGCGGTGTCCTTCACCGCCGCGAAGAACGAGTCGCGCGGGATGCGCAGCCAGACGCGCGCCCGTTCGGCGATCTCGAAGGCCATCATCCCTTCGAGGACCGTGAACCGGACTTCCGCGCCTCGGCCCGCCTTGAGGGCGGTCACCACGTCGCCCCAGCTGTCGTCCACGTGGAACGTGTAGATGCCACTCTTGAGCCCGCCGGGGAGGCCGCGGACGCGCGCATAGAGGCGGAACCAGCCGGGGTGATCGATCACGCCGCGCTCGGAGAGGGTATCGACCGCTTGGCCGAAGGTCGCCCCCCGAGGGATGGTGACCGTCACGCGCGGGCCCTGTGAGCCGCCGCCGCACGCCGCGACGGCGAGCACGAGGAGGATAGCCCTCACGTCGTTCCGCCCCGCTTGGCATCCAGGTAGTGTTGCAATAGCAGCGCGGCGGCCAGGGCGTCCACGTCGGCCTTGCGGCCCCGCGTCGAGCCGCCCATCTCGCGCACCGCCGCCAGCACCCGCGCCGTCGTCATGCGCTCGTCCCACAGCGACACCGGGAGCGCCGAGCGGCGGCCGATGTCGTCGGCGAGTGCCCGTGCCGCGCGCGCCGCGTCTCCTTCGGCCCCGGCCTCATCCAGCGGCAGCCCCACGACGACGCCGACAACCTGCTGGGCGGTGACGTGCTCGAGGAGACGAGCCATCGGGAAGCGCTTACCGGGCCGCCGGGTGAGCGTGTCGAGCGGTTGGGCGAGGGTTTGCGATTCATCGGAAAGGGCGAGGCCGATGCGGCGCTCGCCCCAGTCCACGCCGAGGAGACGGCCTGCTGCCGCCGTCACCCCTGCGCCATCGTCTGGAAGAACTCGGTGTTGGTCTTGGTCCGCTTGAGTCGTTCCAGCAGGAATTCGATCGCCTCGACCGGCGGCATGTCGGCCAAGAAGTTGCGCAGCAGGTACACCTTGTTGAGCTCTTCCTTGGTGAGCAGCAGCTCTTCCTTCCGGGTACTGGTGCGCTGCACGTCGATGGCGGGGAAGGTGCGCCGCTCGGCGATGCGGCGGTCGAGGATGACTTCCGAATTGCCGGTGCCCTTGAACTCCTCGAAGATCACTTCGTCCATGCGGGAACCCGTGTCGATCAGGGCGGTGGCGAGGATCGTGAGCGAGCCGCCGCCTTCGATGTTGCGCGCGGCGCCGAAGAACCGCTTCGGCTTCTGGAGCGCGTTCGCGTCGACACCACCGGACAGAATCTTGCCCGAGTGCGGGACGACCACGTTGTGCGCCCGGCCCAGGCGGGTAATCGAGTCCAGCAGGATGACCACGTCTTTGCCGTGCTCCACCAGGCGCTTCGCCTTTTCGATCACCATATCGGCGACCTGGACGTGGCGGTCGGCCGGCTCGTCGAACGTCGACGAAACGACCTCCACGTTCGGCCCCTTCACATTCTCCTCCATGTCGGTCACTTCCTCCGGCCGCTCGTCGATCAACAGGACGATGAGGTAGACCTCGGGGTGGTTCTCGATGATGGAGTTGGCGAGCTTCTGCATGAGGATCGTCTTGCCGGCTTTCGGGGGCGACACGATCAAACCGCGCTGGCCTTTCCCGATCGGCGACAGGATGTCGAGTACCCGCATCGACAGGTCGCCGTCCTTGCGCTCCAGCTTGAGCTGCTCCTCGGGATAGCGCGGCCGGAGGTTGTCGAACGCCACGCGGTGCTTGGCCTTCTCGGGCTCCTCACCGTTGACGACTTCGACCTTGAGCAGCGCCAGGTAGCGTTCGCCCTCTTTGGGCGGCCGCACCTGGCCCATGATCGTGTCTCCGGTGCGCAGATCGAACCGCTTGATCTGGCTCGGGGACACATAGATGTCGTCGGGGCCGTACAGGTAGTTCCAATCCGGGCTGCGCAGGAACCCGTACCCTTCGGGGAGGATCTCCAGCACGCCTTCGCCGCGGAGCACCGTGTCGGTGTCGAGCAGCGATTGTTCGATGCGGAAGATCAGATCCTGCTTGCGAAGCCCCGAATAGTTTTGAATGTTGAGGCTCTCGGCCATCGCGTGCAGTTCCGCGACGGACTTTCTCTTCAGTTCGGCGATATCCACGTGTGCTTCAGCTCCGGTTGCGTTACGGCGGGGGAACCCCGGGATGGGGGAGTGGGCCTAGTTGATAATGGAAACCTGGGAATGTGGCGGCGTGCGAAGTCACAATAATAGCGCCCGCCCGTGAGCCTCACAAGGTTCCTCGTGGCGTGGCGGACGATCCCCCTGCGCGACCGCGAAGTCATTGATGCGCTTGTAGATCGGGCCCACGCCGGCCCCCCGCCTTCGCCCCAGCTGGCCAAGGCGCTCGACGCGTGGCCCGGCAGCTCCTACTGGTCCGACGAGCCGGATGGCCGGCACCTGGTCCTCACCCGTCCCAACTCGCCACGCCCCCGGGAGCGATGGGTGGTGCACGCGCTGCTCTTCGCAGCCACGTTGTTCACGACCACCGTCGGCGGGGCGGTGCTGAGCGGCGCAGTCAGCGTGGACGCCGCCATGTCGCCGGGGGCCTGGGGCGCGGCGTTCGTCGCTGGCTGGAGCAGCGGCCTGAGCTTCTCGCTGCCCCTCCTGGCCATCCTCTTGTGCCACGAGCTGGGACACTACATCACGGCACGCCGCTATCACCTCGACGTCTCACCACCCTACTTCCTCCCCGGGCCCCCGGCGCCGATCGGGATCGGCACGCTCGGTGCGTTCATCCGGTTGCGCACGATCCTCACCGACCGCCGCCAGCTGATCGACGTCGGGGCCGCGGGTCCATTCGCCGGGTTTCTGGTCGCGCTGCCCGTATTGTGGATCGGCCTGGCCCTCAGTCGGCCGGTGACCGAGTCCGGCGCGCATGGGATGCAGGTGTGGCTCCGGGAAGGGCAGCTGTGGCAACTCGGCGATTCGATTATCACATACATCGTCCGGCGCGTTGCGTTCGGAGGCGCGCCGGCTGTCGCGCTGCACCCCACTGCCGTGGCGGGGTGGTTCGGCATGTTTGTCACGGCGCTCAATCTCATGCCGATGGCGCAGCTGGACGGGGGCCACATCCTCTACGCCGCGGCGCCAAGGCGGCACGAATGGATCGCGCGCGGATTCTGGGTGAGCATCATGGTGCTCGGGTGGTTCTGGCCCAACTGGCTCGTGTGGGGCGTCTTGGTGCTCGTGCTCTCGCGCGGACGCCTGGCCCACCCGCCGGTGCTGGACGCCTACCGCGCGTTGCCGCCCTCGCGGCGCTGGCTCGCGTGGGCGAGCCTCGCCCTGTTTCTGGCGACTTTTGCACCGGCACCCTTCAGTTCGTAAGTATTGCGTAAGTCTCTTTTTCTTATATCTTTGCCCAAACCAGCCAGATCGGCTCTGCATGCCAGCACAACCGGCTCGGTACCAAGCATCTCCCGCGCAAGACACGGTCGTTCACGACCTTCCTCCGATTCGTTTCGACGGACAGCCGATTGATATTCGCCTCTCGGTGCGACGCACCGAGGACGGCATCTGGCGTGGTCGCGTCCTGTTCGGCGCCGAGGGAACCGAGGCCGAGCGCTCCACGGCCGAGATCTTCTGCGCGAGCTCGGAGCCCGACCTGTGGCAGGCAGTCCGGGACCTGCGCGACCACCATCTGCGCGATCTCTACCGCTCATTGCTTTGATGGTGGATGCGCGCGCCGCGTTGCTGAAGGTCCGGCACGACCTGTCCAACCCCCTGTCGGCGATTCTCGCGGAAACGCAGATCCTGCTCCTCACCCCCGAGAAGTTCGACGAGGAGACGCTCGCGGGTCTCAAACAGATCGAGGACCTGGCGCGCAAGATGCGTCAGATGCTCCAAGCGCTAGAGTGAGCCGGCGGCACCGGTCGCGGTACTGCCCGCCTACCGTGTGGTGGCGCCCTGCCTTCCGCCGCCGCGTCGCCTTCCTCTATAAGGCTCTCCCCCCCTCGGTCCGACGTCGTTTCGGGCGCGCCCCCCTCTTCTGGTGACGGCGGTCATAGCGGCCCGCGTCGCTCAGCGGCGATCGTAGATCCCCTTGCGAGCCTAGAGTCGCGGGGCATCTTTCCACCCCCTTATGTGGTGCTGGAGCATCAACTTGAAGGTTTCGCGTTTCGTGCTCCTTGGGGTGGTCTGCCTCGGCGCTGCATGCGCGGGCAGGGGGGGCGCCCGGCCGGGCGCCGTCACCCCCGCTGAGATCGCCGCCCTCCAAACCCAAGCTCAACAGCAACCGAACAACGCCCGAGTCCACTTCCGCCTCGCGGCTGCCCTCATGGCAGCCGGCAGGTGCGATACTGCGGTCGTTGTGGCACGCGCCGGCGAGCGGCTCGCGCCCGCCGACGCAGTCGGGCCCCTGGTGGTAGGGGGCTGCCAGGAGAAGGGCGGGCGGTACGACCTGGCCTTTGCGACCTACACCGACTTCGCCGCGCGTCACCCCGACGCCCGAGGCATTGGGGCAGTGCGCGCCAAGGCGCAGATCGCCCTGCGCACTCAAGCGGAACGGACGGCCCGCCAGGCATTGGCCAGCGAGTCGACGCTGACGTCGCAGCCTCCCGAGCCATCGACGCTCGCGGTCCTCCCCGTGACCATCTCCGGCGATTCCACGCTCCAACCCCTGTCGCGCGGACTCGCCGAGCTGATGACGTCGGATCTGGCAATGGTGCGCACGCTGCGCCTGCTGGAGCGCATCCAGATCGGCGCGCTGCTCGACGAGCTGAAGCTGGGGCAGAGCCAGCGAGGCGACCCGACCACGGCGGCGCGGGTGGGTCGGCTGCTGCGGGCGGAGCGCATGGTGCAGGGCGTCGCGTCCATCAAGATGGACGGACCGGTGAGTCTGTCGGCGTCGGTCGTGCGCGGCGACGGGACGGTCCGCTCGGGAGCGCAAGCGAGCGGCACGTTCAGACAGCTGCTCGACCTCGAGAAGCAATTGGTGTTCGGTCTGGCGGCGCAGCTGGGGATCCAGCTGACCGAGGCCGAGCGACAGCGCATCCTGCGGCAGGGCCCGCGGAACCTCGCTGCTTTCCTCGCCTACAGCGAGGGCCTCGAGGCGTTGGACCGCGGTGACTATCGCGCCGCCGCCGCGGCGTTCGGCGCGGCGGTGCGCGCCGATCCCAGTTTCCAGGCGGCGCAGCAGCAGCAGCAGGCGGCCGAGGCGGCACCCACGGTCGTGGCATCGGGCGGCGACGTAGTCACCCTCGTGGAGGCCGTCGATCAGGTGACCATGCCGACCGAGCCCGCATCCGATGGCGCGCTCGCATCCGCCGGCAGCGATGTCTCACCCTCGATAGCCGATGGGCTGACGCAGAACACCGGTGGGCCCACCACGGTGGTCGAGCTCACGCCCGCGAGCCAGGGCATCAACTCTGTGGCGGGGGCGTCGACGATCATCCGCATCATCTTCCGGCGCCCCTGATGCGCACGCGCGCCCTGCTCATCCTCTGCGGCCTCGGGGCCACCGGCACGGCGGCGGCTCAGGTGGCCACGACTACTGCCCGCACCGGGGTCGTCTTCGAGAGCTACAGGTTCGGATCGGGGCTCGCCTTCGACCGCATCAGCGAGCTGACGATCCCCGTCACGGTCACGCAGCGCTTTAGCAACCGCCTCGTGGTTGACGTGGCGACGGCTTACGCCAGCGCCTCGGTGCGTGAGGCAGGGGGCAAGACGATCGATCACTCCGGATTCATCGACACGGACGTGCGGGCCAGCGTCGGCGTGCTTCCCGGACGGCTCATCTTCACGCTCGTCGCGACGCTCCCCACCGGTGCCACCGCGGTGCCGGATACCGCGATCCCGCTCTACGGTGCGACGGCGACCGATCTGCTCGGGTTCACGACGTCCGGCTTCGGCTCGGGGGGCGGCGTGTCGACCGGGTTCGCCTCGGCCTTCAAGCTGGGGCGTGATTGGGCCGTGGGAACGGGCGCTAGCTATCGCTACGGCGCGGCCTATACGCCCGTCGCGGGCGGCACGGAGATGTCACCCGGCGGAGAGGCGCGTGCCCGGTTCGGCGTGGAGGGTCCGTTCGGCGGCGGCAAGTATTTTCGCGGGGCGTTGGTCTACACGACGAGCGGCGCCAACGACCTGGGCGGTGGGCGGCACAACGTCGTCGGCGATCGCGCCCTCGCGTACGCGGCGGTGAACCTGCCGCTCGGCCGCTCGAGCCTCCAGGTGTACGGCTGGGAGATGCGCCGCCTGCGGCCCCGCGGCTTCGACGCTCCGGGCGCCGTCCCGACGCCGCGCGGCAATGTCCTCGCGCTCGGCGCGCGGCTCACCCGGCCGCTGTCTCCCAAGGTCACCCTCACCCCGCTGCTGGAGTTCCGGCACGAGCTGACGGGGCCGACCGACAAGATGGAGCTGCTGGGGTACCTGCTGCGGACCGGCAGCGACGTCCGTTACCGTCTCAGCGAGCGGGCCACAGCCGTGCTGCAGGCCCAGGTCGCCTTCGGGAGAATACACGACGAGCAGACCAGCGTCTCCTTGTTCGGGCCTCGCCTCGGCGTGTCTGTCGAGTG
>Ga0137394_10003953_pt1 | contig 11183 bp, 12 predicted proteins | sample czobulk116metaG_FD_108278 | JGI IMG/M metagenome (GOLD analysis project Ga0137394, IMG submission 108278) | Vadose zone soil microbial communities from Angelo Coast Range Reserve, California, USA - czobulk1.16 metaG | ecosystem: Environmental > Terrestrial > Soil > Vadose zone | place: USA... | reverse complement strand
TGGTGACGTCGGCGCGCACGGCGAGCACGTCGGCCTTCGTCTTCGCGCGCACCTCGTCGGCCGCCGTCTTCAGGTCGCCCTCGTTGCGCGCGCACATGGCCACCCGCGCGCCCTCGGCGGCCAGCCCGAGCGCGCACGCCTTCCCCATCCCCTTGCTCGCCGCCGTGACAAGCGCCACCTTCCCCTTCAGTCCCAGATCCATCGACCGCCTCCTATCTAGCCACTTGGCGAAACCACCAACCCGTCGATGCCACGGCGCAATATCGAGGGCCCCCCGGCTCCGCCGGGGCGGCCCGAGCGTCGAGGGGCGCGGCCCATCGCGCGCCTCCTATCGAGCCACCTGGCGAAACCACCAACCCGTCGATGCCACGACGCAATATCGAGGGCCCCCCCGGCTCCGCCGGGGCGGCCCGAGCGTCGGGGGGCTTGGGGGCCATATCGGGGCCCCCATCTCTATAGTTGTCGGAAGAAGTCGGCGCGGTCGCCGCCGGTGATCTCCAGGCGGCGCACGGCGTTGTCGCGCATGACCTCGAACGTCAGCTTCTCGCCGGGCGCGTGCCTCCAGAGGCTCATGTACAGCTCGCGCCGGCTCGACACCTCCTCGGCGTCGAGCGACACGATCATGTCGCCCTCGCGCAGCCCGCCCTTGTCGGCGGGGCCGCCGGTCACGATGCCCGCGATGATGACGCCGTCCTCCAGCGCGTGGGCGTACACGCCGAGCCACGCGCGCTTGGGCCGGCTGATCACGCGGCCGTGGCGCAGCAGCTCCTCGGCGTGCTCACGGTACAGGTCGACCGGGATCGCCAGCGAGTTGCGCGCGATCTCGTTGAGGTTCAGGTGCAGCATGCCGATCAGCCGGCCGCCCATCGTGAAGAGCCCGCCGCCGCCGAAGCCGGGATTGGGCGCGCTGGAGACGATGCCGCGATCGAGCAGGTATTCCCAGTACGCCTCGAACTCGCCGAGGTACGTCACCACCCCCCCGCCCACGCGCACCTCCTGCACGCCGGAGGACGCGATGGCCACGACGGGGTCGCCGCGCTCGGGCGGCCGCGGCGCGCCGAGCGCCACGGGCGTGAAGCCCTGGCGCTTGGTGCGCACGAGCGCGAGCCCGATCTCGAAGTCCTGGGCGACGACCTCGCCCTTGGTGCGGCGTCCCTTGAGCGGCGCCACCTCGATGGTGCTCGCGCCCATGACCACGTAGTTCACGGTGAGCAGCAGGCCGGAGGCGTCCACCACGACGCCGCTGCCCATGCGCTCCTCGCCGAGGATGCGCGCGGAGGGATGCGCGCGCGGCACCGTCGTGTGGATGTTGACGATGCTCGGCAGCAGCTCCTTGACGAACTCGACGGAGGCATCCATCGGCCGTTGGCGCGCGCTAGCGCGGCCCCAGGTGGCGGCCGAAGAACTCCTCGACGCGGCGATGGGCATCCGCGTTGGCGCTCGGATCGAAGCCGACGGTGGCGCCGCAGCAGCCGCCCGGCTTGTTGCGGTTCTCCACCTCCGGCAGCACCACGCGCGCCTGGCCCTCGACGTCGAAGTAGTGGACGGCGCCCGGGTAGAGCACGATCGTCGCGTCGGCGCCCCGCCCGCGCATGGCGTCCACCATCCGCGCGCACTCCTGGGGTAGCGTCCAATCGTCGGCGGCGCCGATGAGCAGCAGCAGCGGGCGCACGACCTGCTCGTTGACCAGCGAGTAGCAGCCACCGGGGTACAGGGCGACGGATGCGGAAAATCCCGGCGCGGGGATCTCCACGCCGCGCAGCCGCGCGCGCTCGAGGCTCGGCCCGTTGACGAGCGCCATCGCGAACACGCCGCCGTTGGACCAGCCCATCACGCCCACGCGGCGCGCGTCGACGTACGGGCGCGTGTGCAGCCAGTGCAGCGCGCCGACGGCGTCGGCGAACCGCTCGGTGCTGGGGATGTCGGGCCCCGGCACGCAGCCGTCCTTGATGCCGCGCGGCGTCCACGAATCCACGACGAGCGCCACGTACCCGCGCTCGCGGAGCCAGCGGGCCCAGTCGTGCGTCGAGCGCGACACGCCGTGGCAGCCGTGCATCAGCACCACGGCCGGAAAGCGCCCGGCGCCGTCAGGCTTCGACTCGTACGCCGGCACCGTGAGCGGCTTGGCGGCGGTGGCGTTGGGAAAGGACAGCCCGGGCGCACAACCCGCGAAGAGGACCGAGGCGGCAAGCGCCGCCAAGGCGAGGCGAGGCATGGCCCGAGCATACACCGGAGAGCCGGTATAGAATTCGCCCATGGCACGCCCCGTCCGCATCATCTCGTACAGCGACTACGTCTGACCCTGGTGCTACCCGGCGGCGGTCCGCCTCCGGAAGATCCAGGACGAGATGGGCGCTGATCTCGTGGTGGAGCACCGCGCGTTCCCGCTGAGACCGGTGCCCGCCGAGAGCGTGCCGTTCAAGGGCACGTACCGCGAGGCGGGCTGGCAGCGCTGCAACCAGATGTCGGCCGGCGACGGCATCGCCTTCAACCCGTGGCCGCACGACGCGCTGCCCGGCTGGAGCCTGCCGGCGCTGGAGGCGGCCAAGGTCGTCGCCAAGCAGGGTGAGGCGGTCTTCGAGCGCGTGCACATCGCTCTTTACGAGGCATTCTTCACACGCAGCCTCAACATCGCCGACCCTGCCGCGCTGGAGGGAATCGTGGCGGAGCACGGCGCCGACGCGGGCCGCTTCCGGGCCGACCGTGAGGCCGGCTTCGCGCGCGCCGAGGTGCTGGCCGACTACGAGGCGGCCGTGAACGAGCACGGGGTGCGCGCGATCCCGACCGTGATCGTCCCCGAGACCGGCCGCGCGCTGGTGGGCCTCGTCGACCTGGGCGTCTACCGCTCCGCCATCGAGGAAGCGGCCGGCTGAGCGAGTCCACGCCCGGCCTTCTCGCGTTCGCGCTCGCGGAGGAGGGCCGCGGCATCCGCGTCTGGCGTCGCGACGGCGAGCGCGTGGTGGCCGAGGTCGTCCCCTTCACCCCGTTCCTGCTGCTGGCCGACCCCGCGCTGGTCACGGAGGCCGCCGGCCTGCTCGAGGTGCAGCCGCTCAGCGGCGCCGGCGAGTTGCGCTGGCTGGCGCGCTTCGGCTCCTGGGGCAACGCGCTGGGCGCGCGCGACGGCTGCCGCGCCAAGACCGGGCTGGCGCCCGACCTGCCCGCAGCGCCGTACCGCTTCTTCCCGGATCCCGTCCAGCAGTATCTGCTGACCAGCGGGCGCACCTCGTTCGGCGGCATGCGCTTCGGCGACGTGCGCCGCATGGCGCTCGACATCGAGGTGATGACGGGCGAGAGCGGCGAGTTCCCCAGCGCGGCCCGCGAGGCCGACCGCATCGTGGCCGTGGCGCTCGTCGACTCGACGGGCTTTCGCCACGTCGTGCGCGGCGACCGCCTCGACGAGCCGGCGCTGCTGGAGGAGACGACGCGGATCATCCGCGAGCGCGATCCCGACGTGATCGAGGGCCACAACGTCTTCCGCTTCGACCTGGAGTACCTCGAGGCGCGCGCCCGCCGCCACGGCGTGCGGCTCGGGTGGGGGCGCGACGGCAGCGAGCTGCGCGGGCGACCCGCGCGGCTGTCGGTGGCCGAGCGCACGATCGGCTACCGGCGCTACGAGATCGCGGGCCGCCACATCATCGACACGTGGATGCTGGCCCAGCTCCACGACGTCGGCGCGCGCGACCTGCCGTCGTTCGGCCTCAAGGACATCGCGCGTCACTTCGGCGTGGTGGCCGCCGACCGCACCTACGTGGACGCCTCGAACGTCGCCAAGGAGCTGGCGGAAGCACCGGACCGCCTGATGGCCTACGCGATCGACGACGCGGTGGAGACGCTCGGCGTGGGCGGGATCCTCGCGCGGCCGTACTTCACCCAGGCGCAGCTCCTGCCCTTCGACTACCAGTCGTGCGTGCTGCGCGGCTCCGCCGCCAAGGTGGACACGCTCCTGATGCGCGAGTACCTCGCCGCCGGCCACGCCATCCCCACGCCCCGCCCCGTGCAGTCCGTGGGCGGCGGGCTCACCGCCATCTGGCGCCAGGGCGTCGGCGGCCCGGTGCTGCACGTGGACGTGACATCGCTCTATCCGTCACTGATGGTGGCCCAGCGCGTGGCGCCGGCCTCCGACGACCTCGGCGTGTTCCTGGCGCGGCTCGATGCGTTGCGCGAACTGCGGGTGCGCGCCAAGGGCCTGGCCCGCACCGCCGCGGACGCCGAGGAGCGCGCTCACCAGGCGGCGCTGGCGCAGACCTTCAAGATCCTCATCAACTCCTTTTACGGATACCTGGCCTTCACCAACGGCCACTTCAACGACTTCGCCGCCGCCGACCGCGTGACCGCCGAGGGCCGCCGCATCGTCGGCCAGATCGTGGATCGCCTGAACGCGCTCGGCGCGGCGCCGATCGAGGGCGACACCGACGGCGTGTACTTCCTGGCGCCGCCCGGCCACGCGGCCGCCGACGACGGCGCGCTGCTGGAACAGATCGCCGCCGGTCTGCCCGACGGCATCGCGCTCGAGCTCGACGGCCGTCACGCCGCGATGTTCTCGTACAAGATGAAGACGTACGCGCTGCTCGACGAGCGCGGGCGCGTGCACCTGAAGGGCTCGGGCTTCCGCTCGCGCGGGCTCGAGCCCTACCAGCGGCGGCTGATGGAGGAAGTCATTCGCTTGCTGCTCGAGGGCAAGCGCGGCGCGGTGCGTGCGGTCATCGATCGCTGGCTGGCCGCCTTCGCGGCCCACCAGGTGCCGGTGCGCCAGTTCGCGCGCACCGAGACGCTCGGCGACCCCGTCGAGGCCTATCGCGAGCGCGTGCGCGCGGGCCTGCGGCCTCCGTCCGCCGCGTACGAGCTGCTGATCGCCGCCGGCCGCGCGGGGCAGCCCGGGGATCAGATCTCCTACTACGTCACCGGCCGCAGCGCGAACGTCGCGGTGATCGAGTATTCCAGGCTCGCCGCCGAGTGGAAGGCGGAGGCGCCCGACGAGAACGTCGCGTACTACCAGGGCAAGGTGCTGGAGATCTGGGAGCGCTTCCGGAAGTTCACCGAGCAGGAAGGGCTGCAGGAATTCCGCGACGAGCCCGAGGAATCCCCGCAGCTCTCCCTGTTCTGAGTTCTGAGCCCCTTACATGCCGGCCTTGATATCGCCGCAGAAGACGTACGTCTTGAGGTCTTGAGCCGACTTGTGACCGTTGATGGCGTAGCCACCCGTGGTGAGGTCCTTCATCGACGCCTTCACCGTGGTCTCCGACTTGCCATCGACGACCGGCGAGAGCGGGAACGCGGGCTTGGGATCGAGCTGGGCGCAGGTGCCCTTGTGGATGTGCGTGGGCTGCGTGCCCCCGGCGCCCTTCACCTCGAGGACGACCTTCGTGGAATCGCCCGCCGGCGTCAGCGTGGCGGTGCCCGACTCATTGGAGTTGTTCTGCGCGTCGAGCTTCACCTTCGTCTCCTGCGCCGAGGCGGCGGACGCGACGGCGGCGAAGGCGAGCACGGTGACGAGCGAAATCAGTCTGCGGTTCATGGTGACCTCCTCAAGGTGTTGGTATGCCTGCCGATCAGCGGCGCGTCAAGAGATAGGCGACGAGATCGTCGATCTGCGCGCCGCTGAGTGTGGCGCCGAAATCCTTCGGCATCACGCTTTGCCCGTCCGCCGTCCGATAGGCGGCGCCGGGAACGATGTAGGCGTTGGGCTCCACGATGGACTCCCGGATGTACTCCGCGGCCGTCTTCGCCTTGCCGCGATACTCACGCGCGCGCACGATACGCGCCGCTTCGGTGGCGATGTTGCCGAGGTTCGGACAGATGTCCCCGCCCGGCCAGGGCTTGGTCACGTCGTGGCAGGACACACACGGCAGCGTGCCGAACAGCCGTTCCCCCCGTTTCGCGTCACCCGCGGGCGCGGCGGTACTCGTTGTAATCGGTTCCACGGTGAGCATGGCGATGAACGTAATCAGGAGGGGGATGCGATACATCGCTTGTCTGACTGAACCGTGGACGCCATTGTCCGGTTCCGATTCCTTAGCGTACGGGACGCGTCGAGCAGGCGACTGACACAACGAAGCCCGGGGAGAACTCCCCCGGGCCTCGCGCATGTCACGTGATCGTCGGACGAAACTAGCGGCGCCAGCCGCCGCCGCCACCGCCGCCGCCTGGACGACTGCCACCGGGACGGCCGCCCCGGTCGCCGCCGCCACCGCCGCCGCCGCGCTGCGGCTGCGGACGGGCCTCATCGACCACCAGATTGCGGTCACGGAAGAGGCGCCCGTTCAGCATCTCGACTGCTTTTTGGGCTTCCTCTTTGGTCGCCATCTCCACGAACCCGAAGCCCCGTGGCCGCCCGGTGAACTGGTCGGTGATGATCCGGACCGTTTCGACGGTGCCGGCCTGGGCGAAGAGCTCGCGAAGATCCTCCTCCGTGGCCTGAAAGGACAGGTTTCCGACGAACAGCTTAGCGGACATCGATGCGACCTCCTGCCCACGCTGACACGGGCCTATTGGAAGACACTGCAGAGCCTATGCTCCGCTCTGCGGCAAAGAGTGTGACAGGAGGAAACGCATGTCAAGTCAGGTGATGTCAGGGGTAAACCCCCCGGGTGGAACCCCCATCCACGGTCACGCAAATGCCCGTCACGAACGAGGCGCGCGCCGAAACGAGGAACGTCACCATGTCCGCGATGTCTTCGGAGGTCGCGATGCGGCCGAGCTTGTAGTTGGCCTCGGCTTCCTTCTGTAGCTCCTCGGCGCTGCGCCCGCTGGAGGCGGCCTGCGCGGCGATCAGCGAGTCCCAGCGCTCGGTCTTGGTGGCGGCCGGCGACACCGCGGTCACCAGGATCTTGGACGGCGCGCCGAGATCGGCGAGACCCTTGGTGAAGTTGATCAGCGCGGCGTTGGCGGCGCCGCCGGTGAGATAGTTCGGCGCGGGATTGCGGCCGGCCGCGCCCACCACGTTGCAGATGCGGCCGCCGCCCTGCGCCTGCATGAGCGGCAGCACGGCACGCGCCATGCGGATGTAGCCCAGCAGCTTGAGGTTCCAGTCGCCCATCCACTGCGCGTCAGGAATCTTCAGAAACTCCCCGCCGCGGATGGCGCCCGCGTTGTTGACGAGGATGTCGATGCGGCCGCAGCGCTCCTTCACCTCGCGCACGACGCGCTCGGTCTCCTCCAGACCCGAGAGGTCCGCGGCCACCGCGACCGCGTTCTTGCGTGAGCGATCGCGGCACTCGGCCGCCACCTTGTCGAGCGCACCGGCATCCCGCGCCACCACCGCCACGCGCGCGCCCTCGGCCGCCAGCGTCAGCGCGACCGCCTTGCCGATTCCCTTGCTTGCTCCCGTTACCAGCGCGACCTTGTCCGTCAGTCCGAGATCCATGGTGGGCTCCTCCGTGTTGGTCGATGCGGGGACAGACTAGCGCGGAAAGGGCGGCGGAACCACGGGCGTGCCCGCCTCGACGCGGGCCGCAAGGTCGGCCATGGCGCGCGCGAAGCCGTCGAGGTCGCGGCCGAGCAGGCGGCGGCGGTGCAGCCGCTCGCCCGCCTCGATCAGCAGCGAGCGTGCGCCGGCGAGATTGCCGTTCGCGAAGTGCTGGAGGCCGACCGCCGCCTGGATCAGGCCCTGCAGCGCCTCGCGCGCCTCATCGAGGCTCGCGGCCCAGTGCGGCTCGAGGAGCTCGTGGACTTCGAAGTGCAGGCCCGCGTCGAAGAGGACCGCCGCATCGTCCAGCGTGGCGGCGAGGTCCAGAGGCGGCGTGCGCAACGGCCGGCCGACCAGCGCACCCGACGCGCGGCGCGCGCGCTCGAGCAGCAGCGCGATCCAGCGGCCGTCGGCGCCCGCGAGCCAGCGCTTGGCGTCGTCGTCGGTGGCCAGCGCGGCGAGCTCGCCGCGCGCCCGTGCGTCGTGGAGCGCCGCGAGGATCGTCTCGGCCAGCCGGTTGCGGAGCGCGAGCGGAAGGGTCGGGATCACGCCCCCGGCCCGGGATCGGGCGCGGGGGCCGGCGGAGGCGCGGGCGCGACGGCGGCGTCCTGCAGGCCGGGGCCCGGCGAGCGCGGCGCGATGCGGCGGCTCACGCGGCGGCGCGGCAGCCACTCCACGCGGCTGCCGGCGATCAGGTCGTGCATCGCGCGCTTGTCGCGGCGCAGGCCGGCCACGATGTAGCCGAAGCCCACGGGAAACGCCGACAGGAACGAGGCCAGGTGGCGCAGCAGCGCCGGGCCCACGGTCAGCAGCGCGCCGTCGCTCGCCGCGACGACGCGAATGCCCACCAGCGCCTTGCCGATCGTCTGGCCGCCCATCGAGTGCAGCGTCGTCGTGTAGGCGATGGCGAAGAGCGCGGTGAACAGGATCACGGCGCCCTCGGCCGGCGTGCCGCCGTCGAGCCCGGGACCCCACAGCACGCGCGCAAGGCGGGAGAAGGTGATCGACACGAGCAGGTAGACGATCAGGTCGAGCACGAACGCCGCGGCACGAATCCAGAAGCCCGCCGGCCGCGTGATCACCGCGTCGTCCATCGCGGCTCAACTGTAGCATCGACGGCGTTTGCGGTGGCTCACCAAGGAGCGCATCATGGTCCTCGTGGCCGCCGAATTCCCCCGCTGCGCTGCCTGCCGCGTGCCCATCGAGCCGGGGATGAACGTGGTCTTCCGACCTGACGGGCGTGTCCATCACGCCGAGTGCCCCGAGGTGTCGTGCGCCGTCTGCTCGCGCGGGATTCGCCCAGCCGAGCCGATCCGCCGCGACGGCGAGGAGATGATTCACGCGCACTGCTGGATGAAACGGCAGCGCGCGCAGTCGGTGACCGTCATCGCGGGAAGCAACGGAGTACGGGAGTTGATCCGGAGCCGGCTCGCCGCCGGAACACTCCCGGGCCTGACGCCGACTCAGGTCTGGGGTGGCGAGGGCAACGGCGCGGTGTGCGCCGCGTGCGACAAGGCCATCGATCGCTCGCAATGGGACGTCGAGTTTGCGGGCGCGGTCACGGTCCGCTTTCACATCACCTGCTTCTCGATCTGGGAGCAGGAGCGCGTGAAGCAGCCGCCGCAGCCGCAACGTGAGATCGGCGGCGGAAGCAGCGACTCGGCCTGGACGCTGGTCTTCGAACGCCGCCTCGCCACGCGGGCTTCCTGGGATCATGCCGCCTTCGACGAGATGCTGGCGGTGACAGAGGAGCTTCGGTACAGCAGCGCGGCGATCTGCGCCAGGGCGCGGGCCACACGCAGCGCCCACCGACGCGGCGCTGCCGCTCAGCTCGCCTAGATCGCCATGATTTCCGTGCGCGACGGACAGGAGCACATCCTCGCGCAGCTCGCCGCGCCGGTGCCGGCCGAAGTCGTGCCGGTGACGCGCGCGCTCGGGCGCGTGCCGGCCGCCGACGTCAAGGCCCCGTTCGACGTGCCGCCCGCCGACAACTCCGCCGTGGACGGCTACGCGGTCAGCAGCGCCGACATCCCGAGCACGGGCACGCGCGAGCTGGCGGTGATCGGCGACCTCGCCGCCGGCGCCGTGTTCGGCGCCGCGATCACGGCCGGCCAGGCGCTGCGCATCATGACCGGCGCGCCGATGCCGTCCGGCGCCGACACCGTCTATCCTCAAGAACACGTCGAGCGGGCCGCCGAGCGCGTGCGCGTGGGGCCGATCGCCAAGGGCGTCAACGTCCGCGCGCGCGGCGAGGACGTGGAGGCCGGCGGCATCGTGATCGAGGCGGGCAGCGTGCTGCGCCCGCAGGAGATCGGCCTCATCACCTCGCTCGGCCTCTGGCAGCTCGAGGTCCACCGCCGCCCGCGCGTGGCGCTGCTGTCCACCGGCGACGAGGTGGCCGAGCCCGGTACGCCGCGGCGCCCCGGCCAGATCTACGACGCCAACCGCTTCGCGCTGCGCGGCTCCATCGAGCAGTGCGGCGCCGAGGTGCTCGACCTCGGTATCGTCCCCGACGTGCGCGAGGCGCTGGTCGCCCGCCTGCGCGAGGCCGCCGTCATGGCGGACGTCGTGCTCACGTCCGGCGGCGTGTCGGTGGGTGTCTACGACCTCGTCAAGGACGTGCTGGCCGAGCTCGGCACGATCGACTTCTGGCAGGTCGCGATGCAGCCCGGCCGGCCGCTCGCCTTCGGCCGTCTCGGCACCACCACGTTCTTCGGCCTGCCGGGCAACCCGGTCGCCTCGCTGCTCGCGTTCATGCTGTTCGTGCGGCCGGCGCTCTACAAGCTGGCCGGCCGCCGCCGGCTCTTCCCGCCCACGTGGCAGGCGCGCGCGATGGAGCGGCTGCCGAAGAAGACCGGCCGCCGCGAGTTCAAGCGCGGCATCCTCGCCTATCGCGACGGCGCCTGGGAAGTGCGCACGACGGGGCCGCAGGGCTCGGGTATCCTCTCCTCCATGGTCGCGGGCAACTGCCTGATCGTGCTGCAGGAGGACCGCGGCGACGTCGCCGCCGGCGAGATGGTCGAGGTCGAGCCCTTCACGGATCCCCTGTGAGCACGGCGATCACCGTCGCCTTGATCGACTGCGTGAAGGGCGACGTCCGCGACCTGCTGCGTGACGCCGCGCGGCGCCTGCCGCACCTCGCGTACGCCGACTGCCGCCTGGAGGTGGCCGAGGGCAAGTCCGCCGCGGCCGAGAACGGCGAGAGCAAGTTCTCGGGCGACGACTACGGCTTCGCGGCCGGCGTGCGCGTGCTGGCCGGCGACCGCATGGTGGCGCCGGGCTGGATCGGCCTCACGCTCGGCACCGCCGACGTGGACGACCTCCTGGCGCGCCTGCGCGAGGCGCTCGAGCGCGCGTACCGCCGCGCCATGGTCAACGGCGAGATGAAGGCGGCCGCGCGCGAGAAGCTCGGCCCGCTCGGCGAGTCGCTGGCCGACACGCGGCTGCACCCGGTGGAGGTGCGCGAGGACACCGTGCCCGCCGTGTACGCGATCGACCCGCGCACGCTGCCGCTCGGCGAGATGGTGGCCTTCACCACGGACGTCTCGCGGCGGGTGGCGGCGGCGGACCCGGCCATCAAGCACAACTACATCACCACGCTCACGCAGCTCTCGCGCGAGCTGTTCGCCTCCAGCGAGGGCGCGCTGATCGACCAATCCTTCGCGCTGACGCAGGGCATGTGCTTCGTCATCGGCGTCGAGGGCGAGATCAGCCAGGAGCTCTACGACGTCCTCGGCCACCAGCGCGGCTGGGAGATCCTGACCGGCGGCGTGGACGA
>Ga0137394_10003952_pt1 | contig 11183 bp, 10 predicted proteins | sample czobulk116metaG_FD_108278 | JGI IMG/M metagenome (GOLD analysis project Ga0137394, IMG submission 108278) | Vadose zone soil microbial communities from Angelo Coast Range Reserve, California, USA - czobulk1.16 metaG | ecosystem: Environmental > Terrestrial > Soil > Vadose zone | place: USA... | reverse complement strand
CCTAATTTCACGGAGTTGATCGGGGACGGCTTCAAGCCCTTTGTCCAGCAGGGAACACTCACTTCGGGCGGTTCTTTTCAGAAGCGGCCGGAGTTCCCTGGGGTTTCCACCTTCGACGAGATGTTGGGAGCGAAGCGTCCTGCGGGGGTGGCATGGCAAGCTTATGTGAGCTGGGCCGGGTCCGATAGCGCCGGCAGGCCCTTGTATGCGGCGCCCAAGACACCGGTTAATATCACGAAGACCTTGCGCGAGGCTTTTTCAAAGTTGAAGGAGGACAAAGCGTTTCAGGCGGACCTGCTGCGCGTGGCGGGAGAAGATTCCAATATGCTCATGGCTCATGAGGGCGAGCCCATACTCCGTCAGCTGGTTGCGGTAACTCCAGAAGTTCGGGAATACTCCAATGAGCTATTGAAGAAGTACCTTAAGCGCTAAAGAACAGTGCCAGTCATGTGATGGCTCTCGCTTACTATCGTCACGAGACATGACCGAAAACACCATAGCTAAATTTCCAAACCATAAAGCTTGGCGGCATTCTCACACAGAATGCGCTGCCGGGCGCTTTCGGGCAACCCCTCCATGCTGCGCGCCAGATAGTCGCGCGTGGTGGGCCATATCGAGGTCGCCAGGGGAAAGTTCGTAGCCCAGAGAATATTTTCCACCTGCACGTAACTGCAGGTCTTTAGCGTTGCGCGGTCGTACCATCCCGTGAGATAGCACTGGCGCCTGAACATCTCCGAGAGCTTTGGATATCCCTCCAGGTGCAGCCGATCTTGTTCGGCTTGGTGATCGCCGTATTCCAAAAGATAGGTTCCCCAGCCAAGGGAGCTTTCAGCGAACGACTTTGAGTTTGGGGAAACGAAGTAGAATCCGCGATAAGAGTAAATTGACCAGAACGAACACCATGCTCGCGGGTCGAGTGAGCGCCTCCAGGGTAGGACGGTGCGGCCTTGGAGCACGTCAATCGGCGAGCACTGCGGCGCTCGATTGTCGCATGCGGGAACAGAGCGGTTTCGCGTTCATGATCATTTATGGGCGCGCCAGCACTTCTTTGATGAACTTCCAATCCGCTACTTTTTCTTCAAGAATGTTGTCCTTGATTTTTGAATTTTCTCTCGCGAGACGGATCTCGTTCTCTCAACTACTCTTCGCCACCAATCCATTTTCGTTGAGGGACTTGAGGGAGAACTGGTAGATCGTTTCCACGTAATCGCCGCTTATCTTAAGATAATCACGCATGATCGCTAATGTGTCCGGCTTGTTGTTTTTGAGAAACCTCACCCCTTTAAGGGTGGCGCGGGCGACGCGGAGGATCTGATCCGGATTGCGCTGTATCTTATCCGTCGTGACGGCGAATCCGCCTAAGCGAAGGTTCACCACGTCTCCTAAATAAAGCAGGTTGGTGAAGCCCGCTTGCTCGGTCCTCTGGATATACGCCACGTCCAGGGGCGTCGCATCCACCGCGCCCGCCGTCAACGCCGCCAGTCGGTCGCCGGACCCGCCCATGGCAAGCACGGTGATGTCCTTTTCCGGATTCATGCCGTAGGAGGAAAGAGCTTGCTTCAGGATGACATGCGGGATGGAGCCGTAGGTGCTGACCGCGACTCTCTTGCCCTTGAGGTCCGCAATATTTTTGATGTTCGGCCGAGCGATCAGCATATGGAGCGGTTTGTCAAACCATCCCATCACCGTCCTAAAGGGCATTCCCTGAAGGGTCGCGCTCAAAATGATTCCCGTGACGGTTGAGTAGTCCAGCTCTCCTGAAAGCAAAGCGGCCATGTGGAGTGGGGTCCTTACGACCACTTTCCGCACATCGAGATCCTCCTCTTTATAGAATCCCTTGCGCAGGGAGATTTCGGTCGGCAGCTCGTATAGACCGACGGTCGAGATCCCGATGTGCACGACCTCGCCGACAGCTTCTTGCGCGCAGGCCGGAAACAGACACAGACACAGAGAAAGTGTTATAGCTTGCTAAAACGACGTCAGTCTTCGTTTCGGCTTCACCATGGATCTAGTGTAGTGTCTCACGCTGTTGGTACGGTACTTTATCCGGCGTATAGTCTCCGCCAAGGACCTACCGTGGCTGAGATGCAATCGAACCACGGAATATCTCCCGCAAAGCCGCGAAGGCCGCAAAGGTCGGATAAGATAAAAAAGAATAATTACGTTTTAAGATTTCCTATCGAATTATTCCGAACTTGGCGTGCTTTGCGCCTTGGCGGGAGTCTATTCCCCCGTGTTCGACAATTTCCGCCTTTGTTCTGGCGAACCATAAGTACCTTCATTTAGGAGTCACTACACTAGCTTTCGCTCAACTCTTAGCTTGACTCTTCTCGAGCCGCAGCCCAGCCGAGTTTTCGCGTCGAAAGAAGTTCTCACTTCAGTGCCGCTCGAATACCACACGACCCTAGCTTTGGCACCGCCGGATTCGACTGAAGCGTAATCATGTATTCGATGAGTGATCCAGAGACGAGACGGTGGTGTTTTTAGCCATAGATGTTTTAGCTTGCAACCGGGTGGCAGGTTGATATTGTATCAGCGCCTCTGCGGTTAGCCACACGGAAGCCTGAAGCCCCATGAATTTCGCCGCCAGCGCGCGATCCGACTCGCGCTAACAAGGAGATTCAATCATGGAAATCATCGATGCGGACGGACACGTGAACGACGGCGCCGGACAGGAAGAGATAGCCAAGTACATGCCGGCGGGCAATCGCTCGTCGCAAATCTTTCCCACGCTGGACCATCTGCATTTTCATTACCTGCGGCCGGAGGCGAATCGCTCCGGGCTTGAGAATCCGGGTCCCGACGAATGGATCCGGTTTCTCGACGAGACCGGTATTTCGCGCAGCGTTCTCTATCCGACTTTCGGGCTCGCCGTGGGGCGGTTTGTGTCCGAGCATTGGGCCATCGCGGCGTGCCGCGCGTACAATAACTGGCTCCATGAAAAATTTACCAGCAAGAACTCGCGGCTCAAAGGGATGGCGTTGATCCCGATCCAAGACGTCGAGGCCAGCGTCGCCGAGCTCAGACGCGCCGTCACGGAGCTCGGCATGTTGGGCGGGATGTTGCCGTCCAACGGCGAGGGTATCAAGGATCATCTTGGCGCCAAGTGCTACTGGCCGCTCTACGAGGAAGCGGAAAATCTCGGCTGTTCGTTGGCGGTGCACGTCGGTTCGCTGCACCATCTCGGCATGGACGGTTTTAGCATCTACTATCCGGTGCACGCCCTCGGCCACCCGTTCGGTATCGCCATACAAGCCGCCAGCTTGTTGGCGCACGGGATCTTCGAGAAATTTCCCAAGCTGCGCGTCGCGTTTCTCGAGGGCGGCTCGACCTGGGTGCCGTTTTTCCTCGACCGGCTGGACCGTTCCTATCATCCCGGCCACTTGCAAGTGGATTTTCACGGCCGGCTGGTGGGCGGCCCGAAAGAGGGCGAGAAGGCGAGCGATTATTTGCGACGGCAGATCCGCGAAGGGAGAATATTCGTCGGGTTCGACGTTGACGACGACGGCTTGGGCTTCGCGGTGCAAAAGGCCGGCCGCGACGCGTTTATTTTCGGCAGCGATTTTCCGCACGAAGTCTTCAATGCGCAGAAGTGCCGCAAGGAAATCGACGCGTTGCTCAACCGGCCGGATTTAAGCCGCGAAGACAAAGAAGCGGTTTTGGGCGGGAATGCGGCGAACTTCTATGGGCTAAGCCCCAGCGGTCTATAGCGCGAAAAAATTCCCTCGCTGCCTTGAGCGGAGATTTAAGATCAACAATGCTGAAAGAAACCCAAAAAGTCCGGGTCTGGTTCACTGCGGCAGTTTTCCCCTTGACCCTCCTGTTCCATACGGGAGCCGGGATTGGTGCCGACATCGTACGCCTGGCGTTTTCTTCGTTGAGGGCGACCAACGCGGGATTCTTTGTCGCCATCGACGAAAAATTATTCGAAGGGCGCGGCGAGTTCCGACGAGGGTAGATGTGCAACCGTCCGCGAAACGTCTGGACCCGAAAGCTTTGGAACTATTTCCTCTGCACGTAAGTAGCGATGAGATGGATCCGAAGGAGTTCCGCAAAAGCTTTGGCCTCCCATAATGGGCGACCCGAAACGGCCTCCGCCTTTGGATCCATGACGCGGTGCCATGCCGCAAGGGAGACAAGCGCTGGAATGGCCTGCCGTCTAGATGCCGGGTTTTTGTCGTGCCGAAGCATCAATAAAAATATTGATGAGGGTTGCCATGACACAGCGCGCGCTTTGGAATTCGCTTACGATTCTTTGCTACTGATGGCAAGGAGTCTTGCTGGCGCTCAAGAATTGGAGAAGGTCCGGATCGTCTATGCGAGCCGGAGCATTCCGTTCCTGTCATCGTTCGTCGCTAAAGAGAAAGGCTTCTATCGAAGCCATGGGCTCGACGTCGAGCTGATTCAAGTCGCTCCTCGGCTGGCGATCACGGCGCTGGCAACCAACGAGGTGGATTACTCCATGAACATCGGCTCCAGTTTGCGGGCGGCCATGCGCGGTCTCCCCGTTCGCGCGGTGTCGTCGAGCACGGTGGCGCCCGTTCTTTGCTTTAGTCACGCGGGAAAAGTCGGTCCAGGATCTCAAAGGAAAAATCGTCGGCGTTACCGATCCGGGCGGAACCAACTATCAAGTGACGAAGATCATCTTGTCGCAATATGGGCTGGGGCCGGTCAAAGATGTTCCGCTCATCACCATCGGCGAGGAGAAACTTCTGCTTGACGCGTTGATCGCGGGCCGCATCGCCGCCGCAGCGGTCTCGCCCCCTTGGCCCTTCGAGGCGGAGCGCCACGGCTTTCGTATTCTGGTGAAGGCCTCCGAGGTGGTCCAGTTCCCCTTCGTCGGCGTAAGCACGCACCTTGAAAAGATCAAAAACAAGCGGGCGCAGGTGAAGCGCTTGATCTGGGCGGAGCTGGATGCGCTCAAATTTATTCGCGAGAGAAAAGACGAAACGGTAGACCTCATCGGGCGGCTTTTTCGCATGGAACGGGAAGTGGCGCAAAAGTCATATGACTTTACGGCGTCGTTTTTCAGCAAGGACGCGCGCATCAATCCGGATGGAGTCAAGAAACTGATCGCCATCGAGCAGGAAACCGGCGGCCTCAAGGCGGATGTTTCGGTCGGTCAGATCGCGGATTTATCTTTGGTGGATGAAGTCCACCGCGAGCTCGCAGGGCGTTAAAAGAAAGGCAATGCGTGATTGCAATGCCTTTCTTGCCATACCGGTATATGAACTAGACCGGCTCCTTTTCCCTTGTGGATTTGCTTGAGAATGAGAAGCCAAAGTAAAAGCGCCAGGGAGATTCAAAATGTCAGATATCGAGCCAGAAAGCGGAACTTCAGCCTATCAAAAATTGCTCGGTGATCTGCCGGGCACCGGACCGGGCACCAAAGGGGGTGAGATGTTGCGGCGGTATTGGCATCCTGTCTGTTTGTCAGCCAACCTCAAGGACGTTTCCATCGCGGCTAGGATGTTATGCGAAGACTTAGTGGTGTTTCGCGATGGCAAAGGACGGCCGGGGCTGTTGGGCATTCGCTGTTCCCATCGGCTTGCGTCATTGGAGTATGGTCAAGTGAGAGAAGACGGGCTGATGTGCTCCTATCATGGGTGGCGATACGATTCTCAGGGTCGCTGCATCGACCAGCCTTTGGAGCCGTGCGACAGTGATCTCAAGAGCAAGATCCGCCATCTTTGGTACCCCGTTGAAGAATGGGAAGGCGTCGTTTGGACCTACATGGGACCGGCGAAAGAGAACCCGCCACCGCTGCAGAAGATCGATGTCCTCGCTCGCACCGACGGAGAAGCGAAACTGGTGGACGGCGACATCTGGAATTACAACTATCTCAACTGGATGGAAAATTTCGCCGACATGGGCTACTCCGTGATTCTCCATCATCAGGTGCTGAGAGATCTACCTGAAGAACTCAAACCGTTTAACGATTACAGCATAAAAAACTGGATGCCCTACCACTCGAATTTGTCGAAACCGGCTACGGGATGAAGACGGTCTCGGTTCTGGACACCGGCGACCCGGAAGTAAAATTCGTCAACACGTGGAGCATCGCCATGCCGATTCACTGGAGGTTTTCCGGCATCAGGTCCGGCTTCCCGCCTGATTTTACCGATGAACGGCAGGAAGGCGGCGGGATGATACGGATCATCGATGACACTCATTTCGAGTTGATTCGCTATACTTTATTCCGCAAGGGAAATTATCCGTGGCCGTTCACGTTCGGACTACCGCCGGAGAAAAAAGGCACGGTTGAGAAAAAACCGTACGACAAACGAAAATACTCAGGATGGGAAGGTGTGCCTGCGCTGGAAGACCTGGTGCTGCAGGAATCTCAGGGAGACATTCCCGAGCGGCGGCTCGAGCATCTCGCCACCTCCGATCGCGGTGTCATCACGATGCGGCGAATCTGGCACAAGGCGATGGAGGACGTCGCCAATGGCAAGGATCCCAAAGGCGTCGATCGGCACCAGAACGGCATGCTTGAGGTCGACACCTTTCATGGCCACGTCAAGGTCAATGAACTTAAAATAGGCCCGGAGAACATGCCCTCCTCTATTGAAGGAAGAGGACTGATTCGCGACCAGAACGGCAAACTCGTTTTCGCGCGTGAGCCGTCCTGATAGCTGACGGCATCCGTATCTTCCCACATCTCAGAATGCCGTTGCGGTTGATTCTCGTCCCCCACCGAAGGACTGTCGCTGACGACTACCTCATCAATGACGAGAAAGAAGAGGCTTGGCTTGACGGCGGGGGCATTCTCAATATGACGCTACTGCTCAAGCCAGGTGCGCCAGAGGCCGCCCTTAGCGTGAGAATATTCTTGCCCAGGACCGCGCTCCCAGTTCTTGACCTTGTCGCGCCAGACAAAGTTCCGGTCGTTCGCCCAGCCGATCACGTAATAGGCCACGTCGTCGACAAAATACTTTTGCGCCAGCTTGTTCCAGATCGCCAGGCGCTTGGCGCGGTTCGGCTCTTCCATGTACTGAGTTATCAACTTTTCCAGCTCAGCCGTGCAAAGTTTGGAGACGTTGCCGACGCCGGCTTTGCCGCCGGTGCAAGAAATATACTGTTCATTGGCGACGAGAGGCTCTCCATTGCCGCCGGCTCCATACACCGAAACGTTTAACTCACCGGCAACCGTTTTTTGAATGAGCTCCGCTCCGGCGAGGTTTTGAATCGACAATTTGATGCCCGCCTCGGCCGCTTGTCGAGTCACCGCCTCGGCCCAGGGGTCGTCTTGACCTTGAGTCGATCCCAGCGTGATCGGCTTGCCTGAGTAGCCGGCTTCTTTTAACAGACGCTTTGCCTCTGCGATATTCCGCTTCCATTTGAAACCCAAAGAGGTCTCCCAGTCGGTGCCGGCCGGCGCCCAGCTGAGCACCGGAATACCGAATCCGAAAGTTGCCTCCTTCATGATCGCGTCCTTATCCAAGGCTAAGGCGATCGCTTTACGCACACGGACATCCGACGTCGGCGCTAACTGGGTGTTCAACACCAACTGTTTGATTCCGGCCATGCCGATAGATTTGAATTGCATGCCTTTCAGACCACCACTTTTAATCCGCTGCACGAAGGTTGGGCCCAAGCGCTCAGTTATGTCGACGTCGCCGGCCTGGACGGCCGCGGCGCGGGACGTGGCTTCGATGATGACTCGAAACCGAACGCCGTCCAAGTATGGGGCGCCGCCCCAGTAGTCGTCATTACGCATGACCTCATATTCCTGTCCTGGGATCCACGCCTTGAATTTGAAGGGGCCGGTGCCAGGCGGCGGGCTGCTGCCAGTCATCTTTTGCTGGCCAGGCATCAGGGACTCCTTAGGTGCAATGTGCAAAGTTTGCGTGTCCGCAAGTATCTCAGGCAGCAAGCCGCGCGGACCGGGCGCGGTAAATTTCACAGTGTAATTGTCCAATGCCACTGCGTCGCGCACATTGCTCGATAACTGCCCTTGACCAGCAGCGCCGTTGGTCGGGTCCATAATGTGCTTTGCCGACCAGACAACGTCATTGGCCGTTAGCTCCTTACCATCGTGGAACTTTACGCCCCGGCGAATCTTGAACGTCCACTCGCTCGAATTGGCGTTGGCCGACCAGCTTTCCGCGAGCCACGGGTGAATGTCGCCCTTCTGGTCGAACATGACCAGTGGTTCATAGACATTGTCTTTCACGTATTGGCTTATGGAGGTGTAAGCAACGAAAGGAATGGGTGTGCCAATGTCTTTCACGATGCCAAACTTGAGCGTGCCACCGATGCGAGGTTTACCAGCCACCGGCGCCTGAGTCGCTGGGCCGGCAGCCGGCTGGGCTTTGGCAACTACAAACAACAACGCCACGGCCAGCAATAACCCACGCGCGACGCCTTTCCTGGTCCACTGTTTCTTCATTGTGATCCCTCTCTTTTTGTCGATGGCTGCGCCGCACGGTTGGCGATCACGCGGCGCCGATGACAGCTTAGATTGCACTCTCGCCAAGCTGCGAAACGCTAGCATCGGGGCGCGACAAGTGTCAAGATTTCTCATCGCTTACGAGTCGTGGCTTGTCTTGCTTCGGATCTTTGTTATACGATCCGGCGACTTCCCGCGGATGACAGCAATCATGATCTGTCGCCGCACGCGGATCTTATCAGGAGAATTTGGCGATGCGCCTGCGATACATCGCGATGCGTTTGGTGCAATTGATTCCGATGGTCCTGGTGGTCACCATGGTGGTGTTTTTTGTCATGATGATCGTGCCGGGAGACCCGGTCATGGTGATGCTGGGCGCGGTGGACGGCGCGCAAGTTTCCCGCGAGGTCTATGATGCTATGCGCATCCACTTGGGATTGGACCAACCACTGATCGTCCAATATCTCCACTGGCTGGCGAATCTGCTTCACGGCGACCTGGGCACTTCGATCACGCACCGGACCGCCGCCTTGGAAGTCATTGTTCAGCGCCTGGTCCCAACCATGTACTTGATGGTTGGCGGCCTGATCATAGCGGTCATCATCGCCGTGCCCGCGGGCGTGCTGGCAGCGATTCACAACAATACCAAATGGGACCACCTCGCCACTGCTTTTGTCGTCGCCGGTATTTCGGTCCCGACCTTTTGGTTGGCTCTGGTCGCCGTGTTGATCTTCGCCGTGTACCTCGGCTGGCTGCCAGCGATTGGCTATACCCGCCCACAAGATGACTTTGTGGATTTCTTAAAGCATATCGCCTTACCGATGAGCGTCGTGGCTTTGAATATTGCCGCCACGGTCCTAAGATTTCAGCGCCAGGACTTCCTTGAGCAAATGCAGCAGGATTACGTTCGCACCGCGCGGGCGAAGGGGCTGAGCGAGAGACTGGTGCAGTGGAAACATGTGCTGCGCAACTCGCTTATCACAACGTTCACCGTGGTGGGCCTGCAGATGGCCTATTTGAGTGGTCTAATCACCATTGTGGAGTCCGTATTTAATTATCCAGGTATAGGCTATCTGCTGCTGAACTCCATACGCACCCGAGATTTCATTGTCGTCCAGGGTGTGGTCCTGTTCATGGTCTTTCTCGTGATCGTGGTCAACCTGATAGTCGATATACTATACACGGTGCTCGACCCACGGATCCGCTACAGTTAGCCGTGGAAAAATCGTCATGAAAGCTCAAACCGCCGACGAATCTGCAAGCTTTGAACGTCCGGCTGCGCGGTCTTCAACAGTACTGCGCAGCGTCATTGCGTTCATTGGCAGCGACCGACGTTTCATTGTCGGCGGCCTGCTACTCATCCTCTACATTCTCATCGCCCTGACTGGACCAAGTATCTCGCCCCATGATTTGAATGCCCCCGACCTAGACGTGCGCCTGGGGGCGCCGACGGCAACGCACTGGCTCGGAACCGACCGCATCGGCAGGGACGTCTTGACCCGCATCATCGCCGGCTCTCAGGTTAGCTTGGAGGTGGCGGCGGGCGCCGTGCTGATGGCGCTGATGATTGGGGCGCCGCTCGGTGCTGTGGGTAGCTACGTGGGCGGGAAAATTGATGCGCTGGTGCAGCGAGTGATGGAGGGGATCATGGCTTTCCCGTCTCTCGTACTTGCGCTAGCACTGGTAGCGCTAGCGGGACCGAGCGTCGTTATACTCTGGTTCGCGATTGCGTTTAGTTCCGTTCCCCGCTACGCGCGCCTGGTCAGAAGCGGCGTGCTGACACAGAAAGAGCGCGAGTATGTGCTCGCAGCGCAGGCTATGGGACAAAGCCCGCTGCGAATCTTGTTCAAACAGATTCTTCCCAACATCATGGCACCCATCGCGGTACAATTGACGCTCGACTTTGCTCGGGCCATCAGTGTGGAAGCGGCTCTCAGTTATCTTGGTCTTGGCTTGTCAGTGCCCTACATCAGTTGGGGCACAATGATCAGGGACGCCCAGGACTTTTTAGAAGTAGCACCGTGGTTGGCGATTTTTCCTGGACTCGCCTTGGCCGGCGTCATCTTGGCATTTACCCTGGTAGGCGACGCCCTGCGCGACCGCATGGATCCACGCATGCGCAGAAGCTTGAGTAGGCGGATGATCTAATCATAACGTTACATTCAGCGTCAACGCTCAATTGGCAATAATTTTCGAGGAGGAGGAACCATGGGTATCGAGGCAATTGATCACTGGGTACTGGTAGTCAAGGACTTGGAAGCAACCTTCGCTTTCTACCGAAAACTCGGTCTTGAGGCGGGTTGGCAAGAGCGTCCCGGTGGGCGGGGGACTCGTCCGATCATCCGCATCAGCGAGACGCAGAAGCTAAACCTTTACGTGGTTGATCGATATGAGATCGAGAGTCCGACCTTCGCGCCTGGCTATGCAATGGGGTCGGCGGACTTCTGCCTGCGGTGGAATGGAACCGTGCAAGAGGCGCAGGACTTTCTCAAGCAGGCCGGAGTTCCGGTGCTCCAAGATCCTGCCGCCCGCTCAGGCGCCCTCGGTCCAGGGACCAGTCTTTACGTGCGTGACCCCGATAACAACCTGATCGAGCTGATAACCTACGGCGACCCCAAGTACCAATAAGCTTGGGCAACTAGAATTACTCGCTGGCGCTAAGCACCAGGCTTCGCAGTCTCAGGCTGCGGGCCAACGGTGATAGGGCCTGGCTGATACAGAGACTGGTTGATTTGCGACTTGTCCACGTCGAGCTTGTAAAGCCCGATGGCGTTGTCCATCAAGATCTTCT
>Ga0137394_10003950_pt1 | contig 11184 bp, 17 predicted proteins | sample czobulk116metaG_FD_108278 | JGI IMG/M metagenome (GOLD analysis project Ga0137394, IMG submission 108278) | Vadose zone soil microbial communities from Angelo Coast Range Reserve, California, USA - czobulk1.16 metaG | ecosystem: Environmental > Terrestrial > Soil > Vadose zone | place: USA... | reverse complement strand
GGCGAGTGCTGGCGGTCGAGAGGATGACGATGATGACGCCGGCGATGCGGTGAATAATTCAGCGGGCGAGGAGGAGGAGATGGACGATTTATTCGATTATGCCGGTGGTGCCGAGCCAAAAGCGAGAGAAGACGTCCGGGCATGGCACGAGTTGAGGGAACAGATCAAGTCAGACCTGGAAATGACACATAAAGAGAACTCACCAATCACTCGAATAAATCAATACACCATCCTCCGTAACTTCGCGACACTCCGTATCAAAGGGCGCGGTCGCATGGCCGCGAGCGAAGACATCGCGCAGCAATGGCACGAGGGCAAGGGTGTCCACTTTTCTCGTCGAGTTCGATTCCTAGCACGCCATTATCAGCTGTTTGAACAGCTGCCAGTTGAGAAGAGAGGGGGAAATCGCGGTCATTCACTGCTCAACAATGAGCAGGTTCAGTCAGCGTCGCGGGCTTACCTAACAAGCCTTGCGACGGGCGAGGTCACCCCATCGAAATTCCAGCGCGCTCTCAATGAGCGCATCCTCCCAACTCTTGGACTCGAGCTCAAGGGTGGGCTGTCAGAGCGTACGGCAGCACGGTGGCTTGTGAAGTTAGGCTGGCGGAGCACAAAGCTGAAAAAGGGTATTATTCTTGTTGATTAACGTTGATTGAGTTGAGAACATTCCCCACCTGTTGGCGATTTTGCAGACATGACTCGTCTCTATACAGTAGCGCCGAATCCGATAGGGTCGAGACGGCTCTTTTCTCCATAAACATACATTGAGGTGGGGAAATTCCACCCTTTCAGATCACCTCTATTGATGGCCACATCACCGGAGAACATGGCAGTCTCTTGTAATAACCAATTTCAAACGAGGCCTGCGATATCAAAGCAATGGCCAATATCGAGCCAACAGATATCGCCCATTCGTCCAGGGTAGCAATGACAGAAGGCGGAAGTCATTCTGTGCGTGCTGATAATCCGTATCCAATCGATTGGTTGTGGAGTTGTGGAACTAGTAAATCCGCGTGGTGTCTTACACTGGGTAGCGCCTCTTGTGAGTCCGATTTGAAACACGGTCGTAGGATTATAGCCGGGGTGAGACAATAGTACTGCAACGAAGGTCGTAATCACAGGTTTTATAATCGCACGTACAATGGCGCAAACAGTTCAGAACATTATACTGTAGAGTACTTGGAGTAAAGGGGACCTGGAAAAGGCGCTAAGTGTACTACTATAACAAAAAACATCAGGACAAGGCGAACAAAGCAGATACAGACGCGGCAGCTGGGGAAGAAAATGACATCATGCGGGCTATAAGTCATCGATGTGACTTGCCATTGGTCCTGACTGAGGAGGAGGGGGTCGCACCATTGCCGGTTGGTTTACCGTTTGAACTCAAACGCGGCTTCTTCTGGGTGTTTGCTTCCCCGCCCTCCTTAATCACCATCTTTGCATGAATTTCTTCGAGTTTCCCAGCCCTGACCTTCTTGGGCCAAAATAACGTGACAAATCTGCCAACAACGCAAACGTCAAAAAGTGGTGCTGATACGAGACTAGGATCGTTGACGCACGTCCAGAGGTGTCTTCTCCATCTATCCCGGTCTTCTCCTGCTGCTTGCTTGGCCTCTAGTACAACCTCTATTCGACGACCAATCGCTGCCAAAGACTCCTTCAGGATTGCAACCTTGTCGTCGCGAGGCATGTCTCCTCCCGACAACTTCAGTTGTTTCTGTGAACAGGATTTAGTCGTTTATATGAGGTTGTAGAAGAGTGACTCACCAGTTGCTTCTTGACCGGACGAAGTTCTTCCTTGGTGGCTGCTTCGTCCATCGACGGACTGCCCAGATCGTGTCACTTTCGGATGCCAGCGAATCGAGCCAGAAAACTTACCATTCGTCAGAGGACTCCGAATCAGTGAAGGTCGGCGTTGGTCGGCGTTTCCGCTTTCGCGCGCTCATGTCCTCGACCGATGCGACTGCCTCACTCTCGGCTCGTCGTTTGTTGCTACTGTGCGAAGACGTGGCGGCAGGCGGCGGCGATGCGGAGGACCTCAGCTGTCCCTTGGTCCGGAGAGAGGTTTCGTATAAACGGAGCTTCTCTTCGTGATCCCGTAGAAGGCCTAAAAGGTAGTCGCCGCGTCGCACGAGGTGGATTGCATTCGGAATCGGCTTGGTCGACGAATCCTCGCCCTTTTTACCCTCCTCCAAGAAGAATTTGTCCGTCAGACCAAGTTTTGGATCCTTGGCGATGACTTCCCAGTTTCCAAAGCCATAGCGGAATGCACCAACGAGTAACATGGAATCCTCTTGCGGACCCCATCGGCCAGACCAATTGAGAGTGGGACGGATGTTATCCACGGGGATAGACCATGAGTACAACTCTTCAGTGCTGAGCGGACTGAGGATGTTGTAGAGGATGTGTAGGTCGCGCGTTCGAGAAAGGACAGTCTCGGCATTGATATTCCCTACGTTCCGGTATGTCACCAGCACTGCCTTGCTCTTCTGGGCGGTAGTCAAGGTCTCTCCGGCAGCCATGCGAGTCTGTTTTTGCGTATTGTTATCCTCGACAGCGCTTGCACAGAGCTCGACGATGTCGTCGGCGACATCGATGATCATCCCCTTGTTTTTATCCTGGAGCTTGGCGTCCGCGACCTGAAGAGCGCGATTAGGTTGTACACACGGCCGCAAAATTATAGGACATACAATGATGTCGTAACGTTGACGTATGTCGCCCCATTTCTGCATGCTGCGGATGAGAACACGGACATCCCGTTCTTTGAGCTCCATCGCTTTCTGGCTTGCACTCTTTCGGGTTGGGGCCGGCCCCTTCGGCTTCTTGCTGGTAGATGCCGATGGAGGCTGATCCACATCCATGCCTTCGTAAGATACCGGCGCGTGTGATCGCTTCCTGTCCTTTGTGTCCAGCGCTGCGAGCTCCTCGGCCTTCCGTTGATCATCTTCACGCTCAACTCTCTGGCGTTCTTCAAGAGGGATGATCTCTTCCCAACTTATCTCAGTCTTCACATCGCTGACAGGTGCGACGGATGCGAGGAAGCCTTCGCCACCGAGAGACGCGCCACCATCTCCACCTGTGATAGTTTCGTGGTCCTCAGCGCGGTTGAGGATATCGTCAAGATCCATTTCGTCCAACTTCTTGTCTTGCTGTGTGTTGTCCTTGTCAAAGCTAGAACCCGAATCGTCAATAACGCTGTGGGAGGAAGGGGGAGGAGGGAACGCACAGCTTCTGGGCGCCGTACTTGAGGACAGCGGTGAGCTCCTCCCTGCTGAGATTGTCTGGTTTTGTGACGTCCTTGCCATTGTTAGATTTCCCACTGAGGTGAGCTTGTGATGTGTCCATCTGGTTGATGACTGCGAAGTTTGTTAACGCCGACAGGGTCGCATTTGAACCACATTTTGAGCACGCACTTGCATACTCGAGCACCATTTTCTTTTTAGCCCGCTCTAGAATATCCTCTTCCATTGTGTCCTTGCTCACAAAGCGGTACACGCTGACATGTGACTTCTGGCCAATTCGATGGGCACGTGCCATTGCTTGCAAATCATTCTGCGGATTCCAGTCACTCTGCAATGAAAGAAAAGCATCAACTCTGGCTCGTTTCCATGGCGTTACAATTCGGACTCACATCAAAGATGATCACGGTGTCGGCGGTCTCGAGGTTAATGCCGAGACCACCAGCACGCGTAGAAAGTAAAAAGACGAAGTCCGGAGAACCTGGGGCGTTGAAGTGGGCGATCGACTTCTTCCGTGCGTCCGACGAAACCATTCCATCTAATCGCTGATGGAGGTAATTTCGGAAGGACAAGTAATCACTGAGGATGTCGAGCATGCGAACCATTTGGCTGAATATGAGCACGCGATGGCCGTCACTACGCAAACGAGCGAGGAGTTTGTCGAGCAAGACCATCTTTCCGCCATTCATGACCAAGCCCTTCAGCGTCTCCTCCGGAGACTCAGTCTTCACTTCGGCGCCGTCGAAAAGGAACGGGTGATTGGCAGCCTTTTTAAGTTCCATGGCTGTGCGCGTCCAATTAGCGCAGAACACAAGTAGGTATTGCGTGTGGCTACTAACCAATATTCAGGAGACTGATGTTGGTGTTTCCACTCGCACTCTTCTGAAGAGCTTGGAAGTTCTTCGTCAGAATATTCTTGTAATAGTGCGTTTGCATGGCACTCATTTCGACGCGCAAAATCCGTTCGCTTTTTGTCGGAAGAGATTTGAGTACGTCGCGCTTCAACCTCCTCAACATTAAAGACTCAAGTTGGGTATGCAATTCTTTGATCTTGGATTCGTGATCTACGTCACTGAGATCGAACTCGCTTGTCAATGCAACTAAACCCGACATCGTTAGCAGTTCGAAGAGAAAAGCTTATGGAGGGACGGGGATGAGACTTGCATTTCTCGGGCATGAGGAAGTGCATCAGTGAAAGGAGCTCTACAAAGGACAATATATCCTTAGTCACAGTTGTGTCGAAAATCGGAAAAACTGACCTTTAACATTGTTCTGAAGCGGTGTCCCTGTGATTAGGAGCTTCGACGCAGCCGAGAATGCCCGCAGTGCTTCATATAGCTGGCTCTCTGAATTCTTGAGACGGTGTGCCTTGAGGGCGAAACTTAACAAAACCGTATACAATAGGAGAGTGGAGGTTGTGACGCACCTCGTCAACAGCCAGAACTTGCCACTTGATATCGCACAGTTCCTTTGCGTCGCGAAGGGTCAACTCGTAGGTCGTCAATAGCACGTTCAACTTGAGTTTTTTGTTGGAGGGCCCAAACTCAAATTTACGGATGACCTCGCGCGCCGAAGCAGTGCCGATGTAAGTAATCACGTTAAGATCTGGTGCCCAAGTCTGAAATTGCCACTGCCACGCGGTGATGGTTGAGAGCGGGACGATCACCAGGAAGGGCCCATACTGGTGCATTTGGTGGAAGAGGTAGGACAAGAACGAAACGGTTTGTACAGTCTTGAGAAATTCATCAGTCCACGGGACGCTCGATGTCTCTGGCCGAGAGTGGAACGTACCTTCCCAAGACCCATCTCATCTGCCAAGATGCCATTCTCACCCTTGCTCCACAAGTACACCAGCCAGTTCAATCCAGTCAGCTGGAAATCCTTCAATTGGCCACCCGTTTTTGTGATATATTCAGGGTCTTCCGTGATATTCTCGAAGGGTGGGCGTTGGGTGCGAGTGTAAGGTGCGCTTTTGTAGGGAAACTTGGCCTCGGCTTCCCGCTGACGATACGCTTCGAGCTGCTCCCTCGCAATCGGGCGAATCTCTTCCAGGGGTTCCCATGTGCAATGTTCATAATTGAGGCCATTCCACTTGCAGAAGTACTCAATTTCGCCCTTGGCTCCGTCGCGGTGCGACACGACACGCTCGACCGTCTTGTAGAGTTCGAGGTCCTGCTTGTCGCGTTCTTTGTCCAAGAGTAGCGTCTCACGCTCCTCCGAGGTAAGCCCCGGAGCTGCGAGGCGTGCCTGATAAATTTTGTACGCTTTGATGTAGTTATCCACCCGCTTGAGCCCCTTGTATCGTTTGAGGAATTCGTATGTCTCATCGGTGTTTCGTAGATGGGAGAACCCCTTCCACTTGATGTGATAGCGCTAAAAACGCAACGATTTCATACATACCCAGGGAACGAGAAAGGAATCTGTGCTTACAAGATTTTCGTACCAGTGATCTTCGGGATCATCCTCGTGTCCCTCGTCTCTTGCATGCCCAAGGACGGCTTCGATCTCATCGTTCTCTTTCTCTTGAGAATTGGGGTCTATGTAATAGCCCGGGTGGGGCTCGTCATATTGCTCGAAGTCCTCGACATCATCAGCATAATTGGGTACTCTGACACCCCTGGTTGATGTCCGCAACTCGTCACCCGAGAGCCGGGGTTTCTTCTTCTTCTTGGAGCGAGCGCCGTACTCAGAGTCAGAGTCTGACGTAGCTGGCCTGGATGCCACTAAAAATCGGGACTTCAGGAAGTGTGGGGAAAGGGATGTATGAATGGGACCCACCCTTGGGTTTGGAGGGCAGCTTCTTTTTCTTGAGTACCTTTTTCTTGCCACTACTACTGCCAGCGCCACCATATTCCTCATCGCCATAAGAGCCGTCGTCGTCATCGTCATCCGGAGTATCTTCGTAACCCTTTGAGAGACGTGTTTAGGGGGTGTAAGTAAGGAGGTTGAGCCAGAGAAGAACACACGTAGTCATCATCTTGCAAAATCTGAATGTATAAATAAGACGTGAATTACAGACGCTAGCACTTGACCACTACCACGAACCTGTCTTGCAACACGAGACGAAGACGCATTTGAAAGATAGCCCGCTGGGACTTGATCGGACTCCTCGATGTAGTCACCATCTGCGTCGATGTCGGCGTCGGCGTCTGCATCTGCGTCTCTGGCGTCGTCGTCCGAGTCGACGTGCATGTTATCGGAATCGTCTCCGTTGAGATGGGTGCTCTGGGGTACTGGGGAAGGTGCCAAGGAGGTGTTTGCAGGTGTGTCCAGGTCGTCGCCTAAAAACATGTTCCGGTGATGTTGGGGCTGGGACGTCGGGGACGAGGGAAGGGGGGTGAGAGAGGGTGAGGGGATGAAGGAGTAAGGGGGAGAAGGACGGTTGACTCGGGCGTCAGTGTCGGCAGAGGGCACTCCGGGTTGATTCACACGCGTGGCCATCGCTACGGGCAACGCCGGCCAGTGTTTGTTCGTCACTGCCCGTGACGAACTCCGAAAAAACCGTCTTGGGCCACCGATTGGCACCCTGAATTCCCGCAATTCGATTCCGTCTCGACCCTTCTGAGACAGCGGCGAGCACCCTATTATCCCCCTCTTTTTTTGTGGGTACTTTTTTTTACGGACGAAACACAAGGTTCATCGGACCCGTGCGCTTGTTGTCGTTCTCGCCGACGGGAGCCATCATCAGCGCGTGTGGTCAGCATGTTGTGACATCGCCCCCGGCCACTTAAACACTAATCTATTTCTTCCATGGACGGCGTCCCGGCTCGCTTCCTGATACCTGTCGTCAACCGGTGCAGTACAGCACAGCGAGACGAGGTCGGTCCATTAGCGCGTTCCCTTGAGCCGGATTTGGCTGGCATAGCCCAACAAGTGGGGCCGTCCCCACCCATCACCCATCACACAGCCATCCTCACGGCGCAACATGACTACTCGATCCCGTTTGCTGCACCGGTGGAGCGACGGCGCCGCCAGCATCGCATTGTGTGAGATACTAGTGGCCCTTGGTGCTGCCCGTGCCCGTGTCCTATATAGTAACTAGCTCCGTCGAATGTAAATACATTTTTACACGCACCCACGTTTGTCTGAAATTTTACGGAGGGCGATCGCGGCGTCGTCGAGAAGCCGGATCAAGGTACGGCGCGGTGTTGACGAACGTCGCTTCGACACGTGTCAGCCTTCGACGAGTCCATCCAGTCCAGTTCCGAGAGTCCTTGAACGAGCGAGCAAACATGGATTCTTCTTCTCACCTCGCCCTCATCATCGACTTGTCACCCTCACAATGGCATCTGTCCGCGCACTCCGACCTGCACCCGCTCTCATTTCAAACGTTTCTCTCGCACGTCTTGACACTCCTCAACTCGCACATCGCGGCCAAGCATGAAAACACTTTGGCCGTCTTTGGTGCACTCCCGGGGAAGAGGTGTGCTCTACCTCACAAAATCGTAGCCGCTCCGTCGACCAAATCTGTAATTTCAGCTCCATGCTCTACTCCTCCTTAGACGCTGGCTCGGCAAACGCCAATGACCCACCAGCAGACGCCAATTCGTATCGCCCCTTCAAGGTGATGAACTCGGTGGTCACAAATAACATACAAAAGGAGTTAGATCTCATCGAAGGGCTGACTGAAGAACGTGTGTCCTGAGCTGCCTCCCCGTTCGCTCTTATCGACCGCCTTCCAGCTCCTGTTGCTTTGGTGGGGGCTTTGACTAAAGCACTATGCTGTAAGGATTCAATAACTTTCTTCTGGATGCGTCTGATTATAGGGGGTTAGTTATCAACCGCCTGGCTCATCCACCATCTGGAACCGGGCCTGACGAAAAAGCGACGTCTGCTGATCCCCGCATACTGATCCTTTCCGTCTCACCTGATCTCTCTGCGTCTTACATTCCCGTCATGAACTCGATATTTTCTGCTCAGAAATTGGTATGCGCAGTCGGGCTCTACGAGGTCTCTCGAGTGACTTATCGCTATATGACTATCAGAAAGTTACTATCGACGTTTGCAAAGTATTCGGCGAGGAAACGGTGTTCCTTCAGCAGGCTGCGCACTTGACGGGAGGATCATACATCTATCTCGAGCGGCGAGATGCCTTCTTGCAGTACCTTATGGTATGTTTTCCAACCATACAACCAGTAAAGTAGCACCTACTTACCACTTCTCCCCTCAGATGTCGTTCCTCTCGCCTCCCTCTCTGCGGCACATCATAGCTGTTCCTCGACAAGACAAGGTCGACTTTCGAGCTGCATGTTTCTGTCACAAGAACATTGTCGATATCGGGTTTGTCTGCTCCGTTTGCTTGTCCAGTGAGTTTGTCAGTACCTTCAGCCGAGAGGTACTTATCCCGATGCCATGGCATAGTATTCTGTTCCCCAGTACCCGTTTGTTCGACCTGCAGGTGCGATATCGCGGACGTTGCTTAGCCGCTTCGCCTTGCTGACGCTCTCTTTATTCAGGACCAAATTCCCCATGAAAACCCTTCAACGCCTCAACGCCTCTCGGCCTTCCTTACCTCCTTCCAATGGCGTCTCAAATGGCAGTCCGCAGGCGCCGAGTGCACGGCCCAACCCAGGCATGTCCGCAAGTTTACGATGAGGCATGGAACCATCCCCCGTGCCCCGTGAGAAGTGTTATCGCCGTCCGAACACCACGGTGGCTGTCAGAATCCCGAGATTTCGCCAGAATTTCACCTCACCGGACCCGCGTGCTTGTAGGCCGTGATGCGTTGGGCCTCAGTTTCGTAATCGTCGCCCCGCAAGAGTGGAGACCGTGACAATGTCACTGGTTCCGTCCGAGAGCCGTCGTGAAGGAAAGGGCTTGTCCGTTCCGTTGGCGCTAAGCCAGCTTGACGCGGATGTCCTTGTCACCGTGTAGCAACCCCGTGTTAATGCAGAATAATCCGCAGCATTGCTTCGGAAATCTCCTGCGCACGGATCGCAGGTTCGTTGTCCCACACTGTACTGGAGTACTGAGGGTTACGTGTTCTCGCCGATCAACATCACCTCAAACAGGGGGTTCACACTCGGATGTAAGAGCGGGGCGGAGGGGCGGATGCTACCCCAACCTTATGTATAGCCCTGCGCATGCGCAGGGATGGATTTGCAATCGAGGTACGATGGGTGTTTGAATTCGTGGCCGGTTTGCCCCGTGTGGAGAGACCCGAGAAAGCAACGTTGAGGCAGAATCTCGAGTTGGCTGGTCTCCTCTCTGTCGAGCGGATCGGTTCAAGTGAGAGCGCGCCGGCGTAATATCGCCAGTTAATGAACGGAAATAACCTTCCATGCAGAGAGTGACATCTATGCTGCGTTGGGACGAGGGCTCACATCGATATTCATGGCTCCGCACCCGAAGACGCCTTTTCGAGCACACACACATTCTAGACGCTAGAATCGCGCCAAGCAGCCGAGGCAGTTTGATTGCTACATAGGTACCACGAGCACCATACAATAGCAATTAATGAAGGCGAGGCGATCTGATGCGGTCAAACTAGCACGGAAAGGTGGTGATGAATAACGGCGGACGTCCACCATCGTCATTGGAAAAGTCGTGAGCCGTGTTCCGCAGAACCATAGCCTGGTGATGACGATCGTCGATCGATAGAGTGGGTGAGTGCCATAGAGGCAATTTCACTAACGGAGAGGAGAAGGCCTGACCTTTGGTTTGGGGTGTCGAGACGATGCATACGCAACGGCCATGCTTTGCGTCGTGAACGCGCACCAGAGTCTAGCTGTGGAGGAGGAGGAGTACGGTTTAGGGGCCTCGACGCCAGGCGGCGTAAGTGGCGAGTGCTACAGACCGGTACCTTCGTCCCCGTCCACGCCCTGGGTGAGGAGCAGCACGCCTACTGCTGGCTGATACTCTCCTTGCCGATGCCACTTGCCTATCTCAGGAGCACGCACATGCATTGCATTTTGATGTGAAGCCTGCATCCATGATTGAGGAAAGGAAAACGGCGGACGCACCATAAAAGTCATCGACCAGCACGGATCGCAGAATTTCGTGCGTATCGTCCGCGGTATCCGCTGCGGCCCTCTCGGCCAGCGTTTTCGCGAGGGAGGATTGCACGATGAGCTCCCCTTGTCCCGAGACGCTGCAAGCGACCCTCCGACCGCCGGCCGATCGTTCTACCCAACAACCGGCACCGAACATCGCAGCCTAAGAGAAACGAGCGCTTTTTGAGCGATCCAGTTCGTGTGCATCCCCTCAGGACCAAAGACAAAGACCAAAAGAAAGTGTGTATGCGCGTATGCGCGTATGAGTGCGACCGACTGACCTCGCCTATGCGTCCCGAGTGTTTGAGTAGCAAACCGCCGCTGGAAGATGGAGCAGAAAGGATATGTAAGCGCGCGTGGCATGCTGTGTCGTAACGGACGAAGGAAGCAAAGAAGTAAAAGGATAAGGATAAGGATTGGGAACACACCCACGCACCTCGAAACGCCAGCAGCCATCTGCTGGCGGACGTCGCCCACACCGCCCACAAGCACCACAGCACCGACCGTATCCTGCCGCGCGCGCAACGATTCGACATTACCATCATCGTCCCCACCGTCCCCACCAATACCAGCAGAGCCAGCACGGGGAGTCAGCGCCTCCTCTCCCTCCTCGCGTCCTCCCTGCGACGAACCCGACCCCGACGCCGCCGCGGCAGCGGCATCGCGCAGTCCTACGAGTACACCGACCTCGGCCTCGGCATCCAAACAACGTCGATCCCACCGCTCTCTCCACACGCGCCACTCCCTCCGCGCCCTAGGCGCGACCATCTCCTCCTCGAGACGATCGTGGTCACGATCATCTACGACTCGCAGACCTTGTCCCCTCGCGAACTGCGCGGCTCCCTCTCCGACGAGCATCAACGGCGGCACGCGTCCCAGCCCCAATCCCGACCCCGATCCCAATCCCATCGTCGGGTTTTCCGTTGTCCTTCTCCGTCCCTCGAGGACGCGGC
>Ga0137394_10003949_pt1 | contig 11184 bp, 8 predicted proteins | sample czobulk116metaG_FD_108278 | JGI IMG/M metagenome (GOLD analysis project Ga0137394, IMG submission 108278) | Vadose zone soil microbial communities from Angelo Coast Range Reserve, California, USA - czobulk1.16 metaG | ecosystem: Environmental > Terrestrial > Soil > Vadose zone | place: USA... | reverse complement strand
ATGATGCTCGAGGGCGCCGGCTTCAAGGTCGTGAACCTCGGCCGTGACGTGGCGCCCGAGAAGTTCGTGGCCGCCGTGGAAGAGCACAACGCCAATATCGTCGGGATCTCCGCGCTGATGACGACGACGATGCCCGGCATGAAGCGGACCATCGACGCGCTGATCAAGGCGGGCCTGCGCGCGCGCGTGAAGGTCATGGTGGGGGGCGCCCCGGTGAGCCAGGCCTTCTGCGACGAGATCGGCGCCGACGGCTACGCCAGGGACTCGACGCTGGCGGTGGTGAAGGCGAAGCTGCTGCTGGGCGTCACGGTGTCCGCATGAAGTCCCGTGGGTGGGAGGTCGTCGAGCGCGTCAAGAGAGGGGAGACCCTCGTCTTCGACGGCGGCTACGGTACGATGCTCTTCGCGGCCGGCCTGCTGAACGGCGCGTGCCCCGAGCTGTGGAACGACACCCACGCCGACGTCGTGGCCGGCATCCACCAGGGCTATTTCGACGCGGGCAGCGACATCGTCGAGACCAACACGTTCGGCGGCGCGCGGCTCAAGCTCAACGAGTACGCGCTGGGCGAGCGCACGCGCGAGCTGAACGTCAAGGGGGCGCGGCTCGCGCGCAAGGTCGCGCCCGCGCGCGGCTTCGTCGCGGGCTCCATCGGTCCCACGAGCCGACTCCCCCAGGATTACGCGCTGGACGCCGGCGTGACCGACGAGGAGTACGAGGAGACGTTCCGCGAGCAGGCCGAGGCGCTCGCGGAGGGCGGCGTGGACCTGTTCGCCGTCGAGACGATGATGTTTCCCCAGGAGGCGACGGCGGCCATCCGGGCGTGCAAGGCGGCGACCGACCTGCCCGTGATGGCGACGATGTTCTTCCAGTTCGAGGAGCTGCACGACCGCGACCGGACGATGTGGGGCGAGAGCCCGGCGGAGGTCGCCAAGAACCTCCTGGCCGCCGGCGCCGACGTCGTCGGCATGAACTGCGGGCGCGGCCCCGATCGCGCCATCGTGATCATCCGCGAGATGCGCCAGGTCACCGACGCGCCGCTCGTCGCGTATCCGAACGCCGGGCTGCCGATCACCACGGGCGACACGGTGACCTACGAGCTGGGCCCCGAGGCGATGGCGCGCGAGTATCCCGCGCTGCTCGACGCCGGCTGCAACATCGTCGGCGCCTGCTGCGGCTCCAACCCCGACCACATCCGGCTCATCTCCGAGGTCGTGCGAAGCCGACGGCGCTCGGCGTTGCCGTAGGCACGCCCGCCGGAGGCGAGCCTGTGTGGAGCGTGCGACGCCGCAAGAAGTGATGCTGCGCCTCGGCGTCCAGGTCCTCGCCGACCTGCCGCTCGCCATCGATCCCGACGAGGTCCTCCGCTTCCAGGGCTACAAGAAGGGCGTCGACATCCCCACGCCCGACGTCCGCGCGCTCTTCGACGACGCGCTCGCGGAGGGCACGCGGCTCATGGTCCCGCGCGCTGTCGTTCGCTGGCTCCCCGTGGACGCGCGCGGCCGCGACACGCTCGAGGCCGGCGGCGAGGTGCTGACGATTCCGGCGACGGGCCAGCGCTGGGGCGAGGTCGAATACGTCGCGGCCGCGGTGGTCACGATCGGCGACGCGCTCGAGCGGCGCGTGGCCGCGCTCTGGGAGTCGCGCGAGCTGCCGCTGGCCTCGATGCTCGACAGCGTCGGCTCGGGTGCCGTCGAGAGCCTGGCCGAGTACCTGAACGACGTCCTCTGCCAGCAGGGCCTCGCGGCGGGGCTCGCCGTGACGAATCGCATCAGCCCCGGCTACGCGGACTGGGCCGTTACCGAGCAGCACGCGCTGTTCCGGCTGTGTTCCGGCTCGCCGGCGGGGGTGACGCTGAACGCGGCGTGCTTCATGACGCCGGGCAAGTCGATCTCGCTGCTCGTCGGCGCCGGCGTGCGCGCGCGCGTGGACCACTACTTCAGCCAGTGCGCGCGCTGCTGGATGCGCGACTGCGCGTATCGCCGCGCGCCCGCCCGCCGCACCGTCCATCGCTGAGCCACGTATGATGAGGCCGTGACCAGCCGGCTGCCGTGGCCGATGATTCTCCAGGTGCTCGCCGTCGCGGCCGCCGTCTGGCTGTTCGTCGCGACCTGGCAGGTCTGGATCCTGGCCTTCGTCGCGCTCATCATCGCCGCCGCCATCCTGCCGGCCGCCCGCGCGGGCGAGCGCTGGCATGTGCCGCGCGGCCTGGTCGTGCTCGGCGTCTACGTCCTGGCCGCCGGCGTGTTCTCGCTGATGGGCCGTCTCCTGTGGCCGGCGCTCAGCGAGCAGTGGGGGCAGTTCATGGACCAGCTGCCCAAGCTCGTCGAGAACGTGCGCGGGTGGCTGGGCATCATCGACTACTGGCTCGGGCAGTGGGGCGCGTCGCTGCCGTCGCCCAAGGCCGACAAGGTCGAAGGGATCGCGGGGATCCTGCTCGGCAACGCCATGCGTCTCACCACCGGCGTCGTCGGCGCCGTGTTCGAGCTGTTGGCCGTGCTGGTCATCGCCGCCTATCTCGTGATCGACGCGCGCGAGGTCGGCCACACGCTACTGGCTCTCCTGCCGCGCGAGCACCGCGCGACGGCGACGCGGCTGGCGCCGGCCGTGCTCAACCGCATCGGCGGCTACGTGCGCGGCCAGATCGTGTCGAGCTTCTTCGTCGGGGCGCTCATCGCCGTTGCGCTGGCCCTCCTCGGCGTCAAGTACGCGCTGCTCATCGGCGCCCTGGCCGCGGTCCTCAACGTCGTGCCCTTCGTGGGCGCCACGATCGCGACCGTTCTCGCCACGCTGTCCGCACTCAACGACGGCGTCCTCCGGGCCGGGATCACGCTCCCCGTGATGATCCTGTGCCAGACGATCGAGGGAAAGCTCCTCGCGCCGTACTTCGTGGGCCGCGCCACCGGTCTGCACGCGCTCGCCGTCCTCGTCGCGCTGCTCGCCGGCTTCCACCTCGGCGGCGTCGTCGGCGGCCTGGTCGCCGTGCCGTTCCTGGCCGGCGCCTGGGAGATCGTGCGCACCCTCTGGGTCGAGCCGCGCCGCAGCGCCTGAGCGGGGCGGTTCGGTCGGGGCCGGTGCGTGTGGGGTGCGGCGGGGTCGTGCGAGACCCGTGTTTCGGGTAATGCGTCGGACACGGCTGTGAAGCGGTGCTCGTCGGCAGGCGCAACCCATTGTCGATTTGCGTGGTCGAGCACGACCCCGCCGTGCCCCGCGCGCGCCGGCCCTGACCGGGCCGTTTCGTGTTAGGCTCCCGGCACCAAATCGTTGCCCTTTCCTCCAACGCGCAGGAGGCGTCATGGCGACCTTGTTGATCAACGGCAAGTCCCACACGGTCGACGCGGATCCGGGTACGCCGCTCTTGTGGGTGATTCGCGAGCGGCTCCAGCTCACCGGCACGAAGTTCGGCTGCGGAGTCGCGCAGTGCGGAGCGTGTACGGTGCATCTCGACGGCCAGGCCGTGCGCTCGTGCCAGACGACGGTGGCGCAGGCCGCGGGCAAAAAGATCACGACGATCGAGGGCCTGGACCCGGCCGGTCGGCATCCGCTGCAGGTCGCCTGGATCGCCGAGCAGGTACCCCAGTGCGGATACTGCCAGTCCGGCCAGCTCATGGCCGCGGCGGCGCTGCTCGCCCGCAATCCGAATCCGAGCGATCAGGACATCGTGACGGCCATGTCGGGCAACATCTGCCGGTGCGCGACGTATCTGCGCATCAAGCGCGCGATCAAGCGCGCCGCGCAGGGGGTGCGGTCATGAAGAGCCGGGTGACGCGCCGCGCGTTCCTCGCGTCGGCCGCCGCGGCCGGCGCCGCCCTCACGATCCGTTTTCCGCTTTACGGTCCAGGCGACGCGGCTGGCGCGGCCGCCTACGACCCGAGCGCTGCGCTGACCATCACCCCCGACGGCCTCGTCACCGTGCACATCACGAAGGCCGAGATGGGGCAGGGCGTCGGCACCGCGCTGGCGCAGATCGTCGCCGAAGAGCTCGAGGCGGACTGGAAGGACGTCCGCGTCGATTACCCGACGAACGATCCCAAGTTCGGGCTGATGCTCACCGGCGGTAGCTGGTCGGTGAACTGGACGTTCGACGCGCTCTCGCGCGCCGGGGCCGCCGCCCGCCTGGCGTTGATCGACGCGGCCGCGAAGTCGTGGAACGCCAGTCCGGCCGACTGCGTCGCCGAGCGCGGGGTGGTGCGCCACCTTTCGAGCGGACGCTCGCTCCGCTACGGCGAGATCGTCGCCAGGATGCCGATCACCAAGACGTTCACCGAGGACGAGCTCAAGCAGATCACGCTCAAGAAGCCCGCCGACTATCGGGTCGTGGGGCAGTGGATCCCGCGCCTCGACATCCCGGACAAGGTGACCGGCAAGGCGAAGTTCGGCATGGACACGTTCCTGCCGAACATGGTCTACGCCAAGGTGGTTTATCCGCCCGTGCGCGAGGGCGCCAAGCGCACCGCCGTCGACGACAGCGCGGCGAAGCGGGTGAAGGGCTACGTCGCGACGGTCGCGCTGCCGCAGCTGGTCGCGGTGGTGGCCACGTCGTACGAGGCCGCGGTGAAGGCGCGCGACGCCCTCAAGGTCACCTGGGACCCGGGACCGAACGCCAACGTGAGCACCGAGTCGATCTTCGCCAAGTTCACGCAGGCCAAGGACGACCCCAACGCGGCCGCGTGGCACGAGCAGGGTGACGTCAAGGCGGCGATGAGCGGTGCCGCGCGGCGCCACGAGGCGACCTATACCACCGACTACGTGGCCCACATGCAGATGGAGCCGATGAACTGCGTCGTGCGGTTCGCCGACGGCGCCTACGACGTCTACAGCGGCAGCCAGTTCCAGACGTTCGCGGTCGGCACGCTGGCCGCGACGCTCGGGGTGGACGCCTCCAAGATCCGCATCCATCAGCACTACCTGGGCGGCGGTTTCGGTCGTCGCCTCGAGCCCGACATCATGGTGGAGACCGCGCTCATCGCCCGCGAGGTGAAGCGCCCCGTGAAACTGATCCGCTCGCGCGAGGAGGACCTCAAGCGCGACTTCTATCGCTCGGCCACGCTGCAGGTCGTGAAGGCGGCGCTCACGAGCGACGGCAAGGTCGTCGCCTGGGAGAACACACTCGTAGCCTCGCACCCGGGCAAGCGGTGGGGGCCGGACTTCGTCGACAAGAAGGGGCTGGACCAGTTCGCGCTCAACGGCGCGGACCACGTCTACGACATCCCCAACCAGCTCGTGCGCGCCGTCCCCGTGGAGACCGGCATCCCCGTCGGGTACGTGCGCGCCGTGGCGCCGAACTACACGTTCTTCGCGGTCGAGACGTTCATGGACGAGCTGGCGAAGCTGGCCGGCGTCGATCCGCTGCAGTACCGGCTCTCGATGCTCGGCAGCGCGCCTCGGCTCGCGCGCGTGCTCCGGCTCGCCGCCGACAAGGCGGGCTGGGGAACGCCGCTGCCCGCGAATACCGGCCGGGGCATCGCCTGCGTCAGCGCCCAGGAGAAGAAGACGCCGACCTGGACCGCCTCGGTGGTCCAGGCGCGCGTGGATCCCGCCACCGGCAAGGTCGCCGTGGAGAAGATCGTGTGCGCGGTGGACTGCGGGATCGTCGTCAACCCCGACGGGGCTCGCTCGCAGATCGAGGGCTCCATCCTCTTCGGCGTCAGCAACGCGCTCAAGGAGCGGGGGACGGTGGCCAACGGGATGCTCGTCCAGTCGAACTTCCACGACTACCAGGTGCTCAGGATGGACGAGGTGCCGGACGTCGAAGTCCACATCGTGGCCTCGACGGAGTATCCGACGGGCCTGGGCGAGCCCGGCACGACGACGGTGGCCCCGGCGCTCAGCAACGCGATCTTCGCCGCCACCGGCGCCCGCGTACGGCAGGTGCCGCTGCTGCCCGACCGCGTGCTGGCGGCCCTGCGCGCCCGAACCTGACCGCACGCACCCGGCCGCCCGCGCCGCCGCGGGTGGCCGGGTGTGCGAGCCGTCGCGCATCTACGTGCGACGAAGTCGCGCATCTACCGTGCGCTGGAGTCGCGCGCCTACCGTGCGCTGGAGTCGCACGCCTACCGTGCGCTGGAGTCGCGCGCCTACGATGATAGGATGCGTGACATGGCGGGCGACAACGTCGTCATCGTGGGGTTCATGGGGGCGGGGAAGTCGGTCTGTGGACGCCTGCTCGCGCGCCGGCTCGGCCGCTGCTTCGTCGAGACCGACGACATGATCGTCTCGCGCGACGGCCGCTCGATCCCCGACATCTTCCGCCAGGAGGGCGAGGAGGCCTTCCGGCGTCTCGAGGGCGCGGTGCTTGCCGCGCTCGCCCTCAAGTCCGGCGACGTGATCGCCACCGGCGGCGGTCTGCCGTGCCGCGACGACCGCCTCGAGGCGCTGCGCGCGCTCGGCACCGTCGTGTGGCTGCGCGGCGATCTCGCCGAGCTGCTCAAGCGCGCGGAGCGCATCGGCGGCCGCCCGATGCTCGAGCGCTCGCCCGCGGAGATCGAGGCGCTGTACCGCGCGCGCGAGCCCTACTACGCGCGCGCCCACGTCACGGTGGACACAACCGGGCTCGGCGTCGACCAGGTGGTCGCGCGCGTGCTCGCGGCGCTGAGGCAGACGCATGCCGCACGCGTTTAGCGAGCGCCTCGCCGAGGGGCCGCTCCTCTGTGACGGTGCGATGGGCACCGTGCTCTACGCGCGCGGCGTGCCGCTGGACGCCTGCTTCGACGTCCTCAATCTCAACAACCCGCGCGTCGTCCAGGCCGTGCACGCCGACTACATCGCCGCCGGCGCCGATGCCATCGAGACGAACACGTTCGGCGCCAACCGCTTCAAGCTCGCCGTGCACGGCGTCGAGGCGCAGGTGCGCGAGATCAACCGGCGCGGCGCGCGGCTGGCGCGCGACGTGCGCGAGTCGGCCGGGCGCGACGTGTGGGTGCTCGGCTCGATCGGACCGCTCGGCAAGTACCTGCTGCCGCTCGGCACGGTGACCGCCGACGAGGCCCGCGAGGCGTTCCGCGAGCAGGCGGAGGCGCTGCTCGAGGGTGGCGTGGACGCGTTCGTCGTCGAGACCTTCTCGGACCTCGCGGAGATCGCCCTCGCGGTGGAGGCGATCCGCGCCATCACCGACCTGCCCGTGATCGCGCAGATGGCGTTCACCGACGAGGGCGTGACGTTCATGGGGCGCCCGCCCGTCGAGGTGGCGCGGGCGCTCCGCGCGCTCGGCGTGCAGGCGCTCGGCGCCAACTGCTCGGTCGGCTCCTCCACGCTCTACGACGTGCTGGAGCGCATGGCGCCCGAGGCGGGCGGGCTGCCGCTGGCGATCCAGCCCAACGCCGGTCTCCCGAGCCGCATCGGTGAGCGCCTCATCTATTTGTCGTCGCCCGGCTACATGGCGGATTACGCCGGCCGGATGGTGGAGGCGGGAGCGCGCCTCGTCGGCGGCTGCTGCGGCACGACGCCGCAACACACGGCGGCCATGCGCGCCACGCTGGACCGACTGCTGCCGGGTCCGCGCCGGGTCGTGGCCCGCGCCCCGGCGCTGGCGCGCCCGGCCGTCGCCGAGACGCCCGGCATCGCCCGCACGCTGCCGCCGACGCCGCTCGCCCGCAGGCTCGAGGCGCGCGAGTTCGTGGTGACGGTGGAGCTCGATCCCCCGCGCGGCCACACGGTCGACAAGCTCGTGCAGGGCGCCAAGCTCCTCAAGGAGAAGGGCGTCGAGATCGTGGACATCAACGACGGCTCGCTCGGCCGCGTGCGGATGTCGGTCCTGGCGACGGCGCTCCTGATCCGCGACCACACGGGGCTCGACATCAACATGCACTTCACCTGTCGCGACCGGAACCTCATGGGGATCCAGGCGGACCTGCTGGGCGCCCACGCTCTCGACATCCGCAACATCCTGGCCATGACCGGCGACCCGCCGCGCACGGGCGACTACGCCAACGCGACGGCCGTCTTCGACGTTGACGGCGTGGGTCTCATCGGTATCCTGCGCCGCATGAACGAGGGGCTCGACGCCACCGGCAGCTCGATCGGCGACCCCACCGCGTTCTGCATCGGCGCCGCCCTCAACCCCGCCGCCGAGGATCCGGACCGCGAGATCGAGCGGATGCACCGCAAGATCGAGGGGGGCGCCTCCTGGCTCCAGACACAGCCCGTGTACGACCTCGAGGCGCTGGAGCGCTTCCTCGCGCGCGCGGGGCGCATCGCCGTGCCGGTGCTCGTCGGGATCCTGCCGCTGCACTCGTTCCGCCACGCCGAGTTCCTGCACAACGAGGTGCCGGGCATCACGGTGCCCGACGCCGTCCGCGCGCGGCTGCGCGAGGCCGGTGAATCCGCGCTGCGCGCCGGCATCGAAATGGCGCAGGCGCTGGTCGCCGAGGTGCGGCGTCACCACGCCGGTGCGTACCTGATGCCCTCGTTCGGACGATTCGAGGTGGTGGCGGAGGTGCTCGATGCGCTCCACTGATCTGGGGGTGCGGGCGGCCGCGGCCGCCGTGCGCTCGGCTGAGGTGACGGCGGCGGCGCTCGTGGACGCGTGCCTCGAGCGCATCCGCGCCGTCGATCCCACGGTGAAGGCGTGGATCCACGTCGATGACACGGGCGCGCGGGCCGCCGCGCGCGCCGCCGACGCCGCCGTGCGTCCCGGCGCCACGCTCGGCGCGCTGCACGGCGTGCCGATCGGCGTCAAGGACATCATCGACGTCGCGGGCCTGCCGACGACGGCGGGCGCGCGCGCCTTCGCCCACACGCGCCCCACGCGGGACGCGACCTGCGTCGCGCGGCTGCGCGCGGCCGGCGCCATCGTGCTCGGCAAGACGCACACGACGCAGTTCGCCTATCGCGACCCGGCGCCGACGGCCAACCCGTGGAATCCCGCGCACACGCCGGGCGGCTCGTCGTCCGGGTCCGCGGCGGCGGTGGCGGCGCGCATGGTGCCGGTGGCGCTCGGCTCGCAGACGGTGGGCTCGATCCTGAGGCCCGCCGCCTACACCGGCGTCGTCGGCCTCAAGGGCACCAACGGCCTCGTCCCGCTCGACGGGGTCGTGCCACTCGGCTACTCGCTGGATCACATCGGCCCGCTCGCGCGCTCGGTGGAGGACTGCGCGCTCGTGCTCGGCGTGATGGCCGGCCGCACGCTGGTGCCGGAGGCCCTCGAGGCGCCGCGGCTCGCCGTCGCGCGCGAGCTGTTCGATCGCGCCGAGCCCGAGCTGCGCAAGCACCTCGAGGCCGTGGTCGCGCGGCTGGCGACGGCGGGAGCGCGCGTCGAGGAGGTGCGCCTGCCGCCGTCCTTCGCGGACCTCGCGGAGGCTGCGGTGGTCATCCTCGAGACCGAGGCGGCGACCTATCACGCGGCCGCGTTCGCCAAGCACGCGGGCGACTACGGCCCCGGCATGGCCGAGATGATCGCGCGCGGCTTGAAGCGGCCCGGCATCGAGTACGTGGCGGCGAATCGCAAGCGCGTGCGCTTCCGCGAGGAGGTCGCGCCGCTCCTGGCGCAGCACGACGCGCTGCTGTCGCCGACGGCGCCGGCCCCGGCGCCCGCGGGCCTGGCCTGGACGGGCGACGCCTCGCTCTGCCAGCCGTGGTCGAGCATCGGTGCGCCGTCGATTTCGCTGCCCTCGGGCGTGTCGGGCGCGGGGCTGCCGTTCGCCCTGCAGCTGACCCAGGCGCCCGGGGCCGACACGCGGCTGCTCGGCGCCGCCGTGTGGTGCGAGCGCACGCTCGGTCCGGCAGCGGCGCCGCCCGTGGCCCGATGATCGGCGACCGGCGATCGAGGAGCGTCACGGCTTTAGAGGAGCGCCACGGCTTTGCCGGGGCGCGACGAACGCTGGGGAGCGTGAGGGGCCATCTCGGGGTCCCTCACATCAATGGGCGGGCCGTCTCGGGGCCCCCCACGTTCAGCTGAATGCTCGACCTCAAGATCGAGGGCGCCACCGTCATCGACGGCACCGGCGCGTCCGGCTCGCGGGTCGACGTCGGCGTGACCAATGAGACGATCACCGCCGTCGGCGACCTCAGCCGCGAGCACGCGGGCACCACGCTCAACGCGACGGGCAAGGTCCTCGCGCCCGGCTTCATCGACATGCACTCGCACTCGGACTGGCGTCTGTGGGCCAATCGCCGGGCCGAGTCCAAGATCCGCCAGGGCGTGACCACCGAGGTGGTCGGCAACTGCGGCTTCTCGCCGGCCCCGGTCTCCCCCGAGTTCCGCGAGGACCTCCGCGGCTTCGCGCTCTACGTGCCGAAGGGGATGACGTTCGAGTGGCCGAGCTTCGGCGACTACCTGCGCGCCTTCGACGCCGACGGCACCGCGCTCAACGTCGTGCACCTCGTCGGCCACGGCACGCTACGCATCGCGGCCATGGGCTTCGCGCGGCGCGCCCCGACCGCGGGCGAGCTGACGCGGATGCAGCGCCTGATGACCGACGCCATGGAGGACGGGGCGTGGGGGCTCTCCACGGGGCTCATCTACGCGCCCGGCTCGTACGCGGCGACGGACGAGATCGTCGCCGTCGCGCGTGCCGCCGCGCGCCAGCGCGGCTTCTACGCGAGCCACATCCGCGGCGAGGGCGCGACGCTGCTCGACGCCGTCGGCGAGGCGATTCGCGTCGGTCGCGAGGGCGAGCTGCCGGTACAGGTGAGCCACGTGAAGGCGGCCGGGCGGCCGAACTGGGGCAACGTGCCGCGCGCGCTCGCGCTGATCGACGCCGCCCGTGCCGAGGGCATCGACGTGCGCGCGGACGTGTACCCGTATACCGCCTCGAGCACGACGCTGCGCACGCTCCTGCCCGACTGGGCGCTGGAGGGCGGGATCGACGCGATGCTCAAGCGGCTCACGGACCCGACGGAGCGCGCGCGCGTGCGCGCCGCGGTGGAGTCGCCCTCGGCGGAGAGCATCGTGAGCCGCGTCGGCTGGGAGAACGTCATGATCTCCTACTGCGCGAAGCGGAAGGACGCCGAGGGCCGGCGGCTGTCCGAGATCGCGCGCGGGCGCGGGTTGGATCCCATCGACGCGGCCATCGAGCTGATCGTCGAGGAGGCCGGCAAGGCCTACATGATCCTCTTCCAGCTCGACGAGGCCGACGTGCGCGCCGCGCTCGTCCATCCGCACGTGATGATCGGCTCCGACGGCAGCTCGCTGGCGCCGTACGGCCCCCTCGGCGAGGGCAAGCCGCACCCGCGCTCCTACGGCACGTT
>Ga0137394_10003948_pt1 | contig 11185 bp, 11 predicted proteins | sample czobulk116metaG_FD_108278 | JGI IMG/M metagenome (GOLD analysis project Ga0137394, IMG submission 108278) | Vadose zone soil microbial communities from Angelo Coast Range Reserve, California, USA - czobulk1.16 metaG | ecosystem: Environmental > Terrestrial > Soil > Vadose zone | place: USA... | reverse complement strand
CGGCAGCGCGCCGTCGAGCTGGCTCGACGCATCGAGCACGTCTCGCTGGCGGCGCGGCCCGACTTCCAGGATATCTTCATCGAGGCCATCTGCTTCCCCGGCGACGCGAACGCCGCGCTGCTCATCGATGGTGACGCATGATGCGGGTCAACCCGATCTGCGGCTTCCTTGGCTCGGGTAAGACCACACTGGTGCGCCGGATCCTCGGCGAACGCGCCGGCGCCGAGCCAATGGCCGTGATCGTGAACGAGTTCGGCTCCGTTGGCATCGACGGGGCGCTGCTCGAAGGCACCAACGTGAGCATGATCGAAATCACGGCCGGCTGCCTCTGCTGCACGCTCAAGGGTTCGCTCGTCGCCGCCCTCGAGGAGCTGCGCGACACGCGAGGCGTGAAGCGGGTGGTGATCGAGGCGACCGGCGTCGCACAGCCCGGTGAGCTTCTTGAGGTCCTCGATGATCCGAGCCTGCGTGGCTCGGTCGAGCTCGGCCCGGTCATCACCGTGGTGGATAGCGGGAAGTTCTCCGGCCTGCGGAGGGTGCTCGGTGAGTTCTTCACGGAACAGGTGCGGCGCGCCGACGTGGTGATTCTCAACAAGACCGACCTGACCCATGGCACCCGACTGGACGAGGTCCGCCGAGACGTGGTCGGGCTGAATCCGAAGGCGACGGTCGTGACAGCGGAGCGGTGCAACGTGGAGCTAGACATGGTCCTCGATGGAGAGAGACGCGTGGCGGAGCCGAGCGCTCTGGACCAAGGGCTCGCTTCGCCGGCGCCGGCGGCCTCGTTCGTTTCGTTCGTGGTGCCCGCGGCCTTCGATGCTGATCGCGCCGCCGTCGAACGATTCTTCGCGTCACTGCCGTCCGAGATCTTGAGAGCAAAGGGATTCATGACGATCGACGGACAGCTCACGACGGTGCAGTTCGCCGCGGGTCAGCTGGAGATCACGGCGGCGCCGGGGACGCGACCACCGACCATCGTTTTCATCAGCAGCGTGGACCCGGATCGCGCCGCCATTGCCGAAGCGCTGGGACGGACGAGGCGGTCATGAAGACGCGCGCCCACGCGTCCCTGACCGATAAGGCCTACCGCGTCCTCGTCGACAAGATCGTCACTCTTGAGCTCCAGCCCGGCTCCGTCCTGCCCGAGGGGCGGCTCATGCAGGAACTGAGGATCGGCCGGACGCCCATCCGCGAGGCGATCCAGCGCCTCATCGCCGAGGGACTCGTCACGCATCTTCATCACCGCGGGATGCTCGTCGCAGAGGTCCGCGCCGCCGACGTGCAGCAGATCAACGAGTTCCGGGCGCAGATCGAGGGATTGGCGGCGCGCTTGGCGGCGTCACGTATGACGCCTGAGCAGATCGAGGAGCTGCAGAAGATCCATGCGGCGCTCGACCGGTCGGCGGCGGAGATGGATATCGACACGTTCGTGACACAGGACCGCGCCTTCCACGCGCTGCTCGCCCGCGGAGCGCAGAACCGGTATGTGGAGGACGTGCTCGGCAAGCTCTACAACCTGCACCTGCGGCTCTGGTACTTCCTCTACCGCAAGCAGGGTGGTCTGCGCGAAACCGTCCACGAGCACCAGGAATTGATCGAGGCGCTCGTACGCCGCGACGCCGCAGGCTCGGAACTCGCAATGCGGACGTACGTGATGCGTATCGCGCGCCAAATGAAGGACGTCATCTAGCAACACGGGGGACACGATGCCGAAGACGATGACCTCACGGGAGCGAGTGAAGGCGGCGATCTCGCTGCGGGAGCCGGACCGTGTTCCACGGGATATCTGGATCACGCAGGATTCCTACGTCGCCCTCCGACGCGAGTTGGGACTGCCGCCGAAGGTCTCGAAGCCGTGGGACTGGCAGAACACGCCGAACGCCATCCGCACGGGATCGACGACCTGGTCGACCGACGCCCCGGTTGACCTCGACGTCATCGAGAAGCTGGAGCTCGACCTCATCCGTATCCCGAGCTACCCGCCGAATGGCGGCCGCGGTTTCGTCCATCGCCCCGAAGACGATCTCTACGTGGACGAATGGGGCGTGCCCCACCATCGGGCGGAGTTCGAGACCGGGTACGGTGGCGCCCACTTCGAGATTCGCGTTTACCCACTGGCCGAGGCGACCATCAAAGATCTCGACGATTACCCTTGGCCCGACCCGCATGACCCATCCTTCCTGGGCGATTTGCCGGATCTGATTCCGCGCATTCGAAAGGAAACGCCGTACGCCATCCTGTCGCAGTTTGGACGCGGCGGAATCTACGAGCAGGGCAAATATCTCCGCGGCTTCGAGCAGATCTTCATCGACATGGCGATAGATCAGGAGTTTGTCCACGCGCTCTTCGCCAAGCTGCTGGACATCGAGCTGGAGATGAACCGGATCGGCATCCAGGCCGTTGGCAAGTACCTCGACATCGTCCGCTTGTCGCCGGAAGACCTGGGCACACAGACGAGCACGCTCGTGTCGCCCCAGATCCACGAAGATCTCGTGCGGCCGTACTACAAGCGGCGCTTCCACGCAGTGCGTCGCATGCTCGACGAGGTCGGCAACCGCGAGTGCAAGATCATGTACCACTCGTGCGGCGCAGCCTATCCGATGATGGGCGGTCTCATCGAGGATGGCATGGAGATCTTTGATCCACTGCAGCCCGTCGACGTCATCTCGGAGCCTTGGCGATTGAAACAGGACTTCGGCCACAAGATCGCCTTCCTCGGCGGGATCAATGTGCAGTCAACCCTGCCGCGCGGGACGCCGGAGGACGTACGCCAGGAGGTGCGACAGCGCATCAAGGAAATGGCGCCCGGAGGCGGTTACATCCTGTCGCCCGCCCATCGGATGCTGCCCGATATCTCGTTCCGGAACATCAAAGCCATGTACGACGCGGGGAAGGAATTCGGTACCTACCCCATCAAACTGTGAGCGACACGACGATGGATGAGAGAACGCTTCTCGAGAAGCTGGCCTTCACGGTGATCAAGGGCCAGGTCAAGGACGGTACGGCGCTGACCCAGCAGGGGATCGACCAGGGCATCAACCCGCACCTCGTCATCAATGAGGGACTCGTGCCTGGCATGGACGTCGTCGGCGAGCTTTTCCGCACGAACCAGTACTTCATCCCGGAGGTTCTGCTGTCCGCGCGGACGATGAACGGATCGATGGCGCTGTTGCGTCCCTTGATCGTCGGCACGGTCAGCGAAACGGTCGGCGTCGCGGTCGTGGGCACGGTGAAAGGTGACATCCACGATATCGGCAAGAATCTGGTTTGCATGCTGCTCGAAGCGGCCCAGTTCAAGGTGCACAACATCGGCGTCAACAACACGCCAGAGAAGATCCTCGAGGCGGCGGAGACCCATCGGGCGGACATCGTCGGCCTGTCCGCGCTGCTTTCCGTCACGATGCCCAACATCGGCAAGACCGTCGAGCACTTCGAGAAGATGGGCGTTCGCCAGAAGTACAAGATCATCTGCGGCGGCGCACCCGTCACGGCGAAATTCGCTCAAGAGTGCGGCACGGATGCCTACGGCGCGAATGCGCCCGACGCCGTGAAGATCTGCCGCCAGTGGATCCAGGACAAGCGGGCGGCCGCGCGATGACGATCAAGAGCGACATCGACATCGCGCACGAGGCGAAGCTGCAGCCCATCGAGGCCATCGCCGCCAGCCTCGGACTCGATGCCGAGGACCTCGAATTCTACGGTCCGTTCAAGGCCAAGGTGCGCATGGAAACGATCAAGCGCCTGCAGGCCGGTGAGGACGGGGCCCTCGTTCTCGTGACGGCCATGACGCCTACGCCCGCTGGCGAAGGCAAGTCCACGACGACGGTCGGCCTCGCCGATGCGTTCCGGAAGATCGGAAAGCGAGCCATCGTGGCGATCCGAGAGCCGTCGCTGGGGCCATGCTTCGGGGTCAAAGGCGGGGCGGCGGGAGGCGGCTACGCGCAGGTGATGCCGATGGAGGACATCAACCTGCACTTTACCGGCGATTTCCACGCGATCACCGCGGCGCACAACCTGCTCGCCGCCACCCTCGATAACCATATTTTTCAGGGGAACGAGCTCGGTCTCGACAGCCGGCGGGTCGGCTGGAAGCGCGTTCTCGACATGAACGATCGTGCCCTCCGCAACGTCGTCGTCGGGCTCGGTGGCCCCGTGAATGGAGTGCCGCGGGAGTCCGGATTCGAAATCACGGTCGCCTCGGAGATCATGGCGGTTCTCTGCCTGGCTCGCGATCTTCGCGATTTGAAGACCCGGGTGAGCCGCATCATCGTGGCTGAACGGGGAGACGGCTCGTATGTCACCGTCGCGGAGCTCGGCGTGGCCGGAGCGCTGACGGTGCTGCTGAAGGACGCGATCAAGCCGAATCTCGTCCAGACGCTCGAAGGCACGCCGGCGTTCGTGCATGGCGGCCCCTTCGCCAACATCGCGCACGGGTGCAATAGCCTCATGGCGACTCGCCTGGCGCTGAAGCTGGGTGATGTCGTCGTCACCGAGGCGGGGTTCGCGACTGAGCTCGGCGCCGAGAAGTTCTTCGACATCAAGTGCCGAGTGGGTGGCCTCAAGCCAGCGGCTGCCGTGATTGTCGCGACCATTCGGGCTCTCAAGATGCACGGCGGAATGAAGAAGGAAGATCTTGGGAAACCAGACGTCGTGGCCCTTCTCAAGGGCCTGGAGAATCTAAGCAAACACGTCGAGAACGTCCGTCAGTTCGGCGTACCGGCCGTCGTAGCCCTCAATCACTTCAGTCAAGACACGGATGGCGAGGTGGCGCTGGTGATGGACGCATGTCAGAAGCTCGGCGTCCCGGCGCGCGTTTCTCGCGTCTGGGAGTTGGGCAGCGAGGGTGGTCAGCAGCTCGCGCACGCCGTTCTCGAAGCGATGCAGCATCCGGGAGCCTCGCAGTTTCGGATGCTATATCCCGACGATATGGGACTCGGCCGGAAGATCGAGACGATCGCGACAAAGCTCTATGGCGCGGGTGGCGTGAACATCCTTCCGGCCGCTGTGAGCAAGCTGGCGAAGTACGAAGCGCTCGGCCACGGGACGCTGCCGGTGTGCATGGCCAAGACGCAGAGCTCCCTCTCCGATGACGCGAAAAAGCTTGGACGCCCGCTCGGCTTCACCGTGACGATTCGTGACGTCAAGCTATGCGCCGGAGCCGGTTTCGTCGTTGCCTATGCCGGAGACATCTTGACGATGCCGGGCCTTCCGAAGAAGCCGGCGGCTCTGAGCATCGATATTGACGACGACGGCAACGTCGTCGGACTCTTCTGAGAGATCCGGGCCGTGGCGAAGTATCAGGTTCTTTACTGGAAAGACATTCCTTCCGTCATCGAGGCCTCCGACGGCAGTGGCAGCGCCAAAGTCCAGTTGAGCGAACGGTTCCAGATGCTGATCGACTCGGTGGCGATGCGCCTGGGCCTGGCCGGTACGGATGCTTATCTCGATCAATGGGAGCACGGTGACGAGCAGGAGCGTCCTGGCAGTCCGGGCGACGTCGCGAAGGCCGTTGCACAAGAACTCGAAGCCAAGTTCCCGGAGTTCCGCGAGCGAGGGCTTGGCAGCCAATGACGACTCCGACGAACCGCCACGGCACGATCGTGGCGCGAAGCGGGTGCCGTCAGTGGGCCGATGCGTAACGCCGAATGTGGCTGAACGTTCGCGTGCCGAACAGGACCTTCGCGCGATCGATGGCGGCCTGCTCGATTCGATCAATCACCTCGCAGCCGGCGTAGAACCGCCGCCCGGGATACCCTTCGGCGTACTTTCCGATCGCTCTTGACGTTCGCACTCGGCATGGAGTGCCGCGGCGATGAAAGGGTCGACGGCCTCCAGTCGCTGGCGATTCATGGGATCCGAGTGTGTCATGCAACGGCTTCGTGGTGAGCGCCAGACCAACGGCCGCCCCGGGCGATGGAGGAATGATGGATAGAGGTGGTGCCGATGAAAGTCTCGATTCGCTTCTCGATGGCCTCGCAAGTGGTCAGCCCGCGCCGGGCGGAGGGGCGGCAGCCGCCCTTGCCGGGGCGGCCGCTGCAGCCCTCGTGGCGATGGTTTGCCGGGTGACGGCGCGTGATGTTCCTTCTGAGAGTCTCATCGTCAACGCTGTCGAACGCGCGGATAGGCTGCGTTCTCGTTTGGCAAGCTTGATGCGCGACGACATTGAGGCTTATCAAGGGCTTCTCGACTCGCGCCGCGCCCCGTCGGAACTACGGGCTTCACGCGAACAAGCCGCCCTACAGCGCGCGACGGTCGTGCCCCTCGATATCGCGCGCGCCGCCGCGAGCGTCCTCGAACTGTGCGCTTCGGTTGTCGACATTGTGCGACTGAGTACGGTCGGGGATCTCGCCGTAGCCATCGCTCTTTCCAGTGCCGTCGTCGAGGCTTCGACGTTGACGGCCCGCATCAACCTTCGAGATATCAGCGACAGGCAGTTCGCCGAGACAACTATTCAGGAACTCGAGGCGCTGGCCCGCAGCGTGGCCGGACGTCACGGGGTCACGCGCCGTGTCAACGCCCGCACCGGCCTCGAACATCTGGTTTAAACCGGCCGCTTCCAGCCTTCTACCGAGCTGCAAGTCGCAGCATGCAAGATTCGTCAGAATCCGGAACGGTAGCGCTTTCCCCACGCCACTATCCCGACCATGGCGGTGACGCCTTCGGCCTTGAAGTAGTCGAGTTGCTCGCTGGCGACCACCGGCAGGAAGATGAACGACGGCGTGATTCCGATCTTCACGCGTGGCTCTCGTGCTGAGATCGACGAGACACCGGTCATGCGAGGAACAACGCGACGAGCCAGGGAGCGCCACGTCGCGCGCTCCTGGCTCGTCGCCGGACAGATAGCCTTACTTCAAGATGTCGCTTGCGTCTGCCGCGCCGATCAGGCGGTCGGCGTCGACTTGCAGGAGCAGGCGTTGCTTGACCAACTTCTGTGTGGCCTCGCGAACCGCGTCAACGTACCCGGCGTGGGTACCATACCGCTCTTCGAGCGACAGGCGGGGATCGCCTGTGTTCGTCCGTTCCTGGAACGTGCGCGCGAACGGGATGTAACTTCCCGACAGGGAGCAGAAATCATCCTGGAACACTCCGCTGTAGAGATTCCATCCGGTGTAGGTCGCGGTCGGGGCCAACACCGCGGTCGACCGAATGCCCCCGATGTCATTTCCGTCCGCGTCCACTTGCGGGACCAAGATCGTGTACTGCCGGGTACCCACCGTCGGAGGCTCGACGGTGAGAAGGCCCGTTTCATCGAGCCCGTTGAACAGCGGCCCATAGTTCAGGACGCTGAGCGGATTCGCGAGCGCGAGGAATTTGACCGCCGGTCGGCTGGTCCCGCCGTAGTTGTTGGCGGGAATGTGTGGGAAGTTCACCCTTGTTGGCGGTACGAGCGTTCCGTCACGAAGGCGCGGCGCGTGGCTCGGCGGCGGCTCCACCCCGCGCTTGAGCCAATCCGTCAGAGCGACCCACAGCGCGCGCTGGGTTTCGAGATAACTGTTGGGGTTCAACTGCTGCTGGCACGGACCCAGCGATGCTGTGAACCCTGGCGGGAATGCGGCCGGGCCGTGTTGCGTACTCGTCTGGAGGTAGGTTTTCACGAAGTCCGGGTCCTGGACGTCGCGAACACCCAACGGGTCCGTCAAGCCGAGAGATTGTCGACCTTCCCAGATCTCGAGTGAGGTCGCGAAATGGAAGATCTTTGGGCAGGTGTCCGTCTTGAGGCACCGTCTGAGGATGCCTCCCTTCTGTTCACTGATGGGATCCTGTAGCTCGCCATAGGTAAATGGGAATTCATACGCGGGGTAGACGTGATCCGCGACGTGGCCCCACGCCCGGCCGGGCTGGCCGAAGCGAATGTTGAAGGCCGCGCGACCCCCGCCGATCAGCGGGAAGGCGCCGTCGAAGACGATCTGTCCGCGCTCGTCCTGGTTGAATCCCAGGTGGATGAACGTCCGCATGTTACGACCGCTTTGCGAAGCGCCAGAAAACGCAGCGAGGGTTCCGTGATTGTCTCGCCCGTCATGCCGATCGTTGTCCTGATCGTCGTCCCGATCGGACTTTCGACCTCGCCCGTTAGCGACCCATAGCGGATTTGCCGTACCGGCATCGTCATGCCGCTCGTGCTTGAAGAAGGCGATCAGATCTCGCATGCCAGCGTAGCCCAGGCCGATGACGATGGGATCCTTGCCGCGGTACAGCAATTCGTAGATCTTGCCCGGCTGAAAGCCGGCGCCGAACATGCAGATCTGAGTCGCGCTCGGGGTCAGAGTCACGCCGTCAGGGCACGACCCGAACGCCCAGGCATTGTTCGACAGGGGCACTCGTGGGTCCTTTTCGTGCGAGCGTACCGTCATCGTTGGAAGGAAGCCGTCGGCGAGCGCTACCTTATTGTTGGTACTGACCGTCGGATAGCTTGCGTGCGTGAGCCCCGTGAAGGTCCCGCTGCTGAGATTGAGCGTCGTGGTGGCGGCGGCCACGATGAATTCCGCGCGCACCGTCCCGGTGATCGATGAGCCATCGCGGTTTCGCGCGATCGGCACCTGCATGGTCATCCGGCTATTACCTGGTAGGACGTCCGGTTGCCATCCGCTCTTGATGAGCGTGTAGCCCATGTTCTGGATGAAGCCGTCGCCGGCCGCGGTGGGATTGTTACCCCCGGGAACGCCGATGTTGAACGGAATGCCGCCGTTGCCACGGTTGACGACATGGTAAAAGAGCATCCGATTGCCCTTCGCCATATCGATCGGTTTCAGTATGTAGATGTCCGTCGAATACTCGACCATCCCACGCGCATTGCGGGGAGCAAGATCGATGTCCTGGATGATCGCGTTCAAGGGGTGGTGAGGATCCACCTCACCGTAGGCGGTGCCGGTAAGTTTTTCGAATTGCCCGACGCTCCCGAACGACGCCCCGGCGAACGTCGGTGATTCAGTGTTCGTGATCTGGATGCGGGTTATCCGTGCCTCAACGGTGGATGCAATACCGAGCAGCGAAAGAAGCGCGACCGCCGTCAGAAGCCTTGCGCCCTGACGCCGCTCGCGCAGCAGGACCTGGTGAAGCGATTTCATCTTGGTTCTCCCTATTCGTGAAAGCCGCACGCGCGTGGACGGCTTGACCTCTGCTGCAGCACCTCCTCCCTAGTGATTCGCGCAGAACCATCCCGCGCCTTCGCCGCAAATCATCGATCGGTGCCGAGGCGGCCGATTGTCGGTTGTCGACACTCTTGTTGTCAAGAACGACGGTCGGTGTCCAGGCAATTGGTCGCACCGAACGTGTCGGCTGACCACCACAAGTTCGACGCGTCTTCGACGCTCGTCGTGTGCGGCGACCTTGTCGGAGCAGCCCACAAAGTTCGACCTCGTCATCAACCTCAAAACTGCCAAAGCCCTCGGCCTCACGATCCCGCCGTCGCTGCCGCTGCGCGCGGACCAGGTGATCGAATAGCGAGAGGCGAGTTGCGCAGGATCGACGGCTGGCAGAAGATTGCCGCTGTGCTGAACCAGCATACGTCGGTGGTCGCCTGATGATGTTCTCCGGAGGCGATGATGAGGAAGGTATCGATGACGAGAGGCTGGCGTCCGCGCGGCAAAGTCGTTCTGATCGCCTGGTCACTGATGGTGACGGCGCTCGCGGCGACCGAGCCGGCCTCGACACAAGTTCCTGGCGCCTGCAACGCGCCCGTCGGCCAGCGGCTCAGTGAGGTCGGGTGCCATTTGACTGCCAGCGCGGTTCTCGGCTCACTGGGTCCGGGGCCGGTCTTCTGGCATCCTTATACCTATCCGACCCAGGCGGCGGCGGAGGCGGCCAAGGGACCGCACGGAACAGTCGTCGAATCATTTGGGAAAGCGTGGCTCTATACGATCGCGAGCCGGGGGGGGGCGGCCATCTAGCGGCGAGCGGGTCGCGGTGCTCGGCCCGCTCGCGATCACCTCCGACCAAGAGTGTCGGCACGGAGACACGCCGCTCGGTCCTTCTGGTCCTTCACGACGCGTCGCAGCCCTGGAGTAGCATGGCAAGCGACTGGCAACCGAAGGGTCTGTGCCCGGATTGAGTTCTTTTGAGAACGAGCCGGAAGTCGCGCTCTCATTTTCCACACGAACCGGGACACAACCCGCCCCAGCGCCACAGGGAACTGACGATCAGCCGGCGGCCCTGCTGATCGAGTCTGACGATCGCGGACATCGGACCGAGAGGTTGGCCGCGATGGTACTGGCCCTGCTGTGCGGGCTCTCGATGCTCGCCGGCTGCGCGAGGCTGGCGCAGCCGGGCTCACTGCCTTCCGACGAAGAGCGATGCGCGTACGCCGGCGGCATGTGGTACAGCGGTCTGTGCCGGTACCGGGGACAATAGCTCAGACACCGCGGCGCGGGCTGAATCGGCCCGAGCACCGGATCGCGCAGCCGCCCGAGCACCAGTTCGCTGTAGGTGCGGTCAAGGCCGTTGCCCAGGTCCCTCAACGGCGAGATAGTCCAGGCCACATGATCTCTCGACGCGCGTTCGTGGGGGGCTCGATCGCACTCCTCGCCGCGCCGCTCGCCGCCCGGGCTCGCAGGGGTTAAGGTAAATGCTGCGAGCGGATCAGGTGATCGAATAATGGACCGCCGCGCGCTCGATGAGTTGTGCAGGGTGAATCTGTGGTGCAACAGGATCCTGGTGTTCGGAATGGCCCTCACTGGAATCGTGGGGCCGGTAGTCGTGGAGGCGCAGACTCCTGCGACCGACGCCCAGAACCCGTTTCGTTTCGAGATTGAGGAAGCCCAGAGTCCGTTTCGAGGGCGGGCTGTTGAGGGATACGTCTACAACAACCTCCCCTGGCGGATAACCAACGTTCGATTGCGGGTCGAGAGTGTGGACTCGGCGGGGGGGGTGACGGGTGAAACCTACGGGTGGGTTGTGGGCGACGTAAAAGCCGGCGGTCGAGGCTACTTCTTCGTTCTCGTCTCGTCGCGTGCGGCCACCTATCGCGCCACGGTTGAGTCTTTCAACAAGGTCGCCGTCGAGGCGCCCCAGTTCGAGGCGCCCTGAAGAAACCACGGGGCGCCGCCAGTAGGGGAGCACTTATACGCCTTGCTTACCCGGCGCGCGGCGGGACGATCACCGCGAGCACCGCACGCAGCAGCGGCGAGTCCGCGCGCTCGCGGTGATAGGCGAAGGCGAGCCGGAGCGTCAGGTCCCCGCCGCGCACGGG
>Ga0137394_10003947_pt1 | contig 11185 bp, 13 predicted proteins | sample czobulk116metaG_FD_108278 | JGI IMG/M metagenome (GOLD analysis project Ga0137394, IMG submission 108278) | Vadose zone soil microbial communities from Angelo Coast Range Reserve, California, USA - czobulk1.16 metaG | ecosystem: Environmental > Terrestrial > Soil > Vadose zone | place: USA... | reverse complement strand
GCGTCGGCCAGATCGATCCGTTCGCGCAGGGTCCCGTTCTGCACCCTGGCGCGCGCCCGCGTGAGCAGCTCGGCCGCGTCCCGACATACGCCCGAATACGCCAGCCCTTCAGCCCGAAGTACCAGCGCGTCATCGGTCTGCCACGTCTTGGTTCGCGCGGCCGCCTGGGCCCACTGCGCGCGGGCGTCCGCTGGTTGGCCCCGCCGCTCGAGCTGCCTGGCATCGCTGGCGTGACGCTTGGCGCTCCACATGGCGTTGTAGTACGTGCAGCCGGCTGAGAGCCCGGCAGCCAGCGCCGCCGCCATGCTCCAGCGCAGCGTGCGCGTCATCGTGCCTGACCACCCCCGGTACCGGCGATCTTTCGCTCGAACTCGAGCAGGTAGGCAACGATGCCGTCCGCGATGGCCAGGGCGATCCTCCGTTGCCCCTGCGTGGACCCGAGGAAGGCGCCGTCTTTCTGGTTGGTCGCAAATCCCGTTTCGACCAGGATCGACGGGCGGCGGGCCGCCGCGAGGACGAGGAACGGACCCTGCTGCACGCCGCGGTCCTCGCCGGGATGGATCGCCGCCACCTTCCCCTGCACCAGCTCCGCCAGTCGCGCGGATTCGCGCAGATACTCATTGAGCTGCAAGTCGTTCAGAATGAATCCGACTGGTCCCCCGCTCCCGGCAGGAGAGAAGCGCAGCGCATCGTTTTCCATCTGCGCCACGCGCTTCTGGTCTTCGGTTTTTGCGTCAGAAACGAAGTAGGTCTCGACGCCGTTGACCTGTTTCTGCCGCCGCCCCGCAGGCATGGAATTCACGTGGATGCTCACAAAGAGGTCGCAGTCGGCCCGGCAGAAGAGTGGGCGGCTCGCCAAATCGATGAGCGTATCGCTGGCCCGGGTGAGCACCACGTTCAAGCCGCGCCGCACGAGCTCGGCCCGCAGCAACATGCCGATGCCGAGGGTGATGTCCTTCTCCGTTATTCCGTGCGGCAAGGTGAGGCCGGGATTCCCGGGATCGATGCCGCCGTGTCCAGGGTCCACGACGATCGTGTGCGCAAGGCGGAGCCCCGTCATCGGGTTCGGCGCGGCGACAGGGACGGCCGCAGCCGGCGGCGCCGCTGGTCGCTCATCGAGTCGCGCGAGCCAAGGATCCCAGCGGTAGCGGCTGGCGAACAGGCGGGGCAGATAGTCGGCGAGCCAGTGCAGTGGCAGAAACAGCGTGTCGCGGGCGATGTACGGCGCACCCACCAACGGATACGCCGCGCCGTCGTACCGGAAGAACGGCGATCCGACATCGAAGTCGAAGACGCCGTCGCCGAGCGTGACTCGCGCCGCCGAACCGTCGAGCGACACCGTGAGGCCGAGGGGCCGCCCGAGCAGGACGGCAGCCACCGCCGCACTACCGGATTCGGTGGTGACCGGGATGTTGGTCTGGCCGCGCGACGTCGCGATCAGGACCTGGCGTGGTATCAGAGCGGCCAGGAGGAAGAGCAAGATCATGACCGTCTGCCCTTCACAACGCGTGCCATCTCGCGCTCGGCGACGCGCCGCTTCAGATCTTCGCGCTTGTCGTGCGCCTTTTTCGCCTTGGCGAGCGCGATCGCGACTTTGGCCAAACCGTCCTTGAAATAGATCTCCAAGGGGACAACGGTGAGTCCTTTTTGGGTCGTCGCGCCGTGCAGCTTGCGGATTTCGCGCTTATGGAGGAGCAGCTTGCGGGAACGAGCGGGCGGCGGATTGTTGTAGCTGCCGGGGCCGTAGTGCGAAATCGTCATCCCTTCCAGCCAGACTTCGCCGTTGCGCACGTGGGCGTACGCTTCGTTCAAGCTCGCCTTGCGGTCACGCAGCGATTTTACTTCGGTCCCTGTAAGCACGAGTCCCGCCTCCCACGTCTCCAGGAGATGGTAATCGTGCCGGGCTTTAGGATTCCTGGCGATGGAAATTTTTTCCACGCTGTCGTCGGCAAGATACGCATTGACTTGGGGTTATACAACGTTCTAGATTGCCGTTCCTCAAAAAGCTCGCCGAAGTGGTGGAACTGGTAGACGCGCTGGCTTCAGGAGCCAGTGGGCGCAAGCCCGTGGGGGTTCGAGTCCCCCCTTCGGCACTCAGTAGCGCGGAACCTCCGGATCCACTTCCCGCGCCCACGCATCGATCCCTCCCGCCAAGCTGCGCACACTCGAGAATCCCGCTCCTTTGAGAATCTCGCGCGCCTTGAGCGAGCGCGGACCGTGATGACACAGTGTGACGATGTCACCATGGCCGGAGAGCTCAGCCAAACGCCCCGGCAATTCTCGCAACGGAATCAGACGCGCACCCGCGATGTGCGCGATCTCCGCCTCACGCGGCTCACGCACGTCCACGAGAACGAGATCAGGCCTCCGCGCGCGCTCGCGCTCCAGCTCCAGAGCAGTGATCTCGGCCCCAGCCCCCAATCCCCAGCCCCCAGCCCCACAAAACGCTTCGTAGTCGATCAGCTCGGTCACGCTCGGATGCGCACCACAGACGGGGCAGTCGGGATCTTTCTGGAGCGTGAGCTCGCGGAACTGCATGCGCCGGCCATCGAACAGCAGCAGGCGGCCGATCAGCGTCTCACCAATTCCGACGATCAGCTTGATCGTTTCCAATGCCTGGAGCGAACCGATGACTCCCGGCAGGACGCCCAGGACGCCGCCCTCGGCACATGATGGCACGAGCTCGGGCGGCGGCGGCTCCGCGTAGAGGCACCGGTAGCACGGTCCCTCTCGCGCATGAAAGACGGAGACCTGTCCGTCGAACCGGAACACGGCACCGTAGACATTGGGCTTGCCGAGCAACACGCACGCGTCATTCACGAGATAGCGCGTGGGGAAATTATCGGAGCCATCGACGACGATGTCGAAGCCGCGGAGGATTTGGAGGGCGTTGCCGGACGTCAGCCTCTCGCCGAACGTCTCGACCTGCACGTGCGGATTGACGTCCCGCAGCCGCGCGCGCGCGGACTCGATTTTCGGCGTGCCGATCGCACTCGTCCCGTGGATGATTTGGCGTTGCAGGTTGCTGCGATCGACGAGATCGAAATCGACGAGCCCCAGTGTCCCGACACCAGCGGCCGCGAGGTACAACGCCGCCGGAGATCCGAGTCCGCCCGCCCCGATGAGGAGGACGCGCGCGTCTCCCAGTTTTGCTTGGCCGTCGAGACCTACATCAGGAAGCGTGAGGTGCCGGGAGTACCGCAGCAGCTCCTCATGCGACAGCGGCGTCAATTTCCGGCCGCTACCCCGGCGATCTGATAGACCTCTGGCTCGGCGTGCAGCAGATCGGCGAGCGGGACGGCGGCGAGCACCTCGTCGATGCGTCGCTGGAGGAGGCGCCAGACGGGACGAATGCTGCAGGCGGTCGCCGGATCGCAGCGCTCTTCGTCCACGCGGTGCACGTCGCAGTTCACCTCGAACGTCACGTGTTCGGACGCCTCGATGACGTCCTTCACGCTCACGGCCCGAGGCTGGCGCGCCAGCAGATAGCCGCCGCGGGCGCCCCGCACCGACTCGACTAAGCCGGCTCGACGCATCCGCAACAGGATCTGTTCGACGTAGTCATGCGGGAGGCGTTCCTGCTCGGAAAGCTCGCGGGCGGCGACGGGGCCCTTGCCCGCGTGCCTGGCCAAATGGATCGAAACGATTAAGCCGTATTCCGCCCAGGTCGTAACGCGCATGGGGGGAATATGCGAGAGACGTTATCGGGATTCAATGGCTGGCTTGATGCTCGAGCCTCGGGCTCAGACTGGCGCCAACCTGGACGACGAATGCATTGCGGTTGTTCGGGTCATTGCGCTGCATCCACAACACGCGCGCATTGACGTTCATCATCAGGGTCCGGCCACTGAAGATGTCGGCGCCGAGTCCGCCGTGCGCGCCTTGCGCAACGCCGCGATCGGCACCAATCGCGGGGAAGCCCGCGAGCAACAGCCCAAGCTCGGCGTACAAGCGTCCCCACGCCGGATGAAGTGACGGCTCGTATCCCGGAGCGAACAGGATCGCGTACGGATCACAGCCGGCCGAGCAGCCCGTCCGTACGCGCAAGGGCGCGTAATCGATCTGCAAGCCGAGCGAACCGCCCTTCTTTTGATCGCGGCGAAAGCGCACGCCGACCGTCGGGCCGCGCCCTGCGAGGGGTCCACTGAGCGGCGTGAGCACGCCGATCGCGGGCCCCAGAGTGCCATTCAGCAGCTGCGTCTTCTTGTTCGGACTTCCGAACGCAAACGAGACGTTGGCGCGCCCTTCGAGTGCTTTGATGGCGCTGTTCGGAACCTGGAAGAAACGTCCCTCGACGAGGGCGGAGGCCTGGTTGCCAAGACTTACGCGCACCCCGAGACCAAAGCCAAGGCCAAGCTCATTGCTGGTCTGCGCGCCGGTGTTGCAACCGAGCAACGCCAACGCGGGATCCTGGTCGAGCACCCGCGCGAGCCCCACTGCGCTCGACGCGAACGGCGCCACACCCTTCGCACCGATGGGATAGTAGTTCGACTCGAGCCCGACAAACGTCATCTTACGTGTGCAAGTGCTGCTCGAGAGGTCACCGTAGCGCGACACGCCAACACCGATTTCGCCGTCGTCACCGGAGAGAAATGCGAGACTGCCGCCGAACGACGTGAAGGATTGACTCCCGCCGGAGCCATCTTCAATCGAAATGGATGAGACCGTGGGGCCGATGCGCGCACGGCGCTGCGCGGCGGCAGTGCCGGCAGTCGCGAGCGCGAGGAGGACAATCGCCAGGGTACGCATGAGGAAACTTTTACCCCGTCGCGCTCGCGAGCGCCGTGACTCCGATCACTTCATGAGCAAACCGACCACGATGCCGGCCGCATTCATGCGAATCAGCCAGGCCCAGCAGGTGGCCATCTGCAACGACTTCACTTTCACATACCAGACGCTGCTGCCGAACATCGCGAAACAGATTGGGAGCCACAGCACCGTGGCGAATTCCATTCCCGCAAAAACCCCTCCGCCCTGAACCCACAGGGCGCCGCGGAATTGGCCGTAGACCCAGGCGAACAGCACGCCAAAGGCCAGCGCGAGTATCGCCGATTTCGCCAGCGCGGGACCCATGAAGCTTTTCATCTCCTCCGGCGACATGTGCCCGCCCATCGCCGCTACCCCTGCGTTATTGAACACCTTGCTCCACAGGACCCAGTCCACCAGGTACATGACGACGCCCGCGATCAGACCGGCAACGATCCAGCTGTTCATAGGTGCGTCTCCGATGTGAGAGTCACTTCTCCCGCTCGCCCGGCACACCCAGCTCCGTCATTGCCCGCAAGTCGAGCACCTCGTCCAGCTCCTTGCCCTTCAGTAACCCCTTCTCCATCACCAGCTGGCGCACGGTGACGTTCTTCGCGACGGCCTCCTTCGCCAGTTTCGCCGCCTCGGCGTATCCGATCTTCGGCGCGAGTGCCGTCACGAGCGCCGGACTGCGCTCGAGCCAGTGCGCCGCCTGCTTCGCGTCGGCCGCGATGCCGTCCACCGACCGCTCAGCCAACACACGCGTCGCATTGGTGAGGATGGTCATGGAGAACAGCAGATTGTGCGCGATGACCGGCATCATCACGTTCAACTCGAGTTGTCCTGCCTCGCCGGCGGCGGTTACGGTCACGTCGTTCCCGATCACCTGGAAGCAGACCTGATTCACCATTTCGGGAATCGAGGGATTCACTTTCCCGGGCATGATACTCGAGCCCGGCTGCACCGCCGGCAACACGATCTCCGCGAGACCCGTGCGTGGCCCGGAAGCCAGCAGCCGCAGGTCACTCGCGATCTTGCCGAGATCGGTGGCATACGTGCGGATGGCGCCCGAGAATGCCGTCGCGTCACCCATCGACTGCATGAGCTGCACGCGATCCTTCCCTTCACGCAGCTCGAGCCTGGTCATCGCGCGCAGGTGCTTGACCATCAATGCCGGATACTGTGGCTGGGCGTTCAACCCGGTGCCGACCGCCGTTCCGCCGATTCCCAGATCGCGGAGATCGTCAGCCGTGCGCACGATGCGATCACGGTTGCGCTCGACGGTGTGCCCGTACGCCGCGAACTCCTGGCCGAGCCGGATCGGGGTCGCATCCTGGAGGTGGGTGCGGCCCGACTTCACAATCGAGTCGAATTCCTTGCCCTTTGCGGCGAACGCCCGCGCGAGGCGGGTGAGCGATTCGGTCAACGCCGCGAGCTGTAACAGCGCGCCGAGGCGGATCGCGGTGGGAATCACGTCGTTCGTCGACTGTGCCATGTTGACGTGATCGTTCGGATGGACCGGTTTGTACTCGCCCCGCTTCCCTCCCACCAACTCGTTGGCGCGGTTCGCGAGCACCTCGTTGCAATTCATGTTGTGGGAGGTACCGGCGCCGGCCTGGTAGGGATCGACGACGAATTGGTCGCGGTGCCCACCGGCCAGCACTTCATCGGCAGCCTTGACGATCGCGTCGGCGAGTTTGGGATCCAGGCGGCCGGTTTCCCGGTGCGTGAGGGCGGCGGCTTTCTTGATGAGGATGACGGCGTCGACGAAGGCGGGAAGGGGTCGGAGATTGGAGATCGGGAAGTTCTGCCGCGCGCGCTCGGTCTGGATGCCCCAGAGCGCCTCCGCCGGCACCGGCATCTCTCCCAACGGATCACGTTCCATCCGTGTCTGATTCACTGCCGCCACCATGCCTCCCTCAGTTCGACCGCCGTCGGTATCGAGCCAAGAATCGCCCATCGCGTGTGTCCTCGCTAGCGCCGCCGGAACCATCCGACGGTAAACAACTCCTTCGCCGCCCGCGCGCCGTGCGTCCGCACGAGTAGATACATCCCGAGCACCGTCAACAGAATCGTCGTGTAGAAACGCCACTGGAGCAGCATCACCACTTGATGACCCGCACCGAAGTCGCCGGCGAATCCCGACAGGAACGCGACCTCGATGCCGCCGCCGCCGGACGGGAGCGGGACGATGAGCGGCGCATGGAGCAGCGCCAGCGAACCGAAGAACATTACGCTGAAGGGCGGCGCGTTTGGGTGACCCCAGACGAGAGCCGGCAAGATCAGGGCGCGCGCGGCGAGGCTGATGACGGTGAGCAACGCGCCCGCGAACAGGACCCACCACGGCGCGCGCCGGACGTGCGCGAGCGCCACACGCCATTGCCGGCGTACGCGATGCCGGATGGCGCCGGGCCGGACCAGCCGCTGCAGCGTCCAGATGACGATCAACGCCACGAGGACGATGAGCTCGATCCCCAACAAGTCGCGCGCCAGGCTGTGCGACAGGAACCGGTCTGCCGCCTCGCTCCAATCGGGCACATAGTACGCGGCGAGCGCGAGTACGACCATGCCGAACACCGGCCATTCGGCCGCGACCTCCACGCCGAGCGCCACGAGCGCCGTCACCACGCGGAGTCCAGACCACGTCATGCCGAGGAAACGGGCCGGCTCCCCTCCCAGTCGATTGGGCGTGAACGTCGAAGCCGCCTCGCCATACAGGTTCAACCGCAGGGCGTCGCGAAACTCGAGCCGGCCACCGGCCGCCCAGCTGGCGAGCTGAATGCGCCACGCGCGTGCGACGCAGTCAATGGCCAGCAGCAGAATGGCGAGAACGTGATTCAATCGGAGCAGTCGCCGAGCGGATAGAGGAACCCGCAATTCGCGCAGGGATTCTTGCAGCCCCACGGTTTCGGCTGCACCTCGGCGCCGCACCGCAGGCACCGCGGCCGCGGCCTAGCCGATCCGGTAGACGCCGGTGAGGAAGGGATTGGTGTGGCGCTCCCGTCCGATGGTCGTTTCGGGTCCATGTCCACTGTAGAGGATGGTGTCATCGGGAAGCGGGAGCAACTCGCGCTCGATACTCGCGATCAGCGTCTCGAAGTCACCACCAGGAAGGTCGGTCCGACCGATCGAGCCGGCGAACAGGACGTCGCCGCTCAGCACGACGCCCGGCCCCACCAGGCATACGCTCCCCGGTGAGTGCCCGGGCGCGTGCCGAACCTCGAAGCTCACATCGCCCACCTTCAGGCGCGCACCGTGGGCCAGGTCCTGATCAGGCGCGGGCAGCCTTTCGGGGGGCGCGAGCCCAAACCATGCGGCCTGGTCGGGCACCGCGTCATACAGCGGCCGGTCGGCCGGATGGAGCCAGACGGGGGCCCCCGTGTCCGCCGCGACTCTCGGCACGCCGAGGACGTGGTCGAGATGCGCGTGCGTCAGCCAAATGGCAACCGGCTGCGTGCCTGTTTCCTCGACCTTGTGGAGGATCAATCCGGCCTCTTCGCCCGGATCGACGATCGCGCACTCGCCGGCTCCCTCGTCCACCACGAGATAGCAATTCTCCGCGAATGCGCCGTTGGGAATCTGAACGATCTTCACGGCTTGGCTTTGCCGTCGCCCTGCTGTTGGTGCAGCGACTTGAGGTACTTCTCGACCGCGATCGCCGCGGTGGTCGCGTCCCCCACCGCGGTCGTAATCTGCCGCGTGACCTGGCTGCGCACGTCACCCGCGGCGAACAGGCCCGCCATCGAGGTCATCATGCGGTTGTCGGTGATCAGATATCCGCCGGCGTCGTGGTCCACGTGGCCCTCGACCAGCTGCGTGTTGGGCTTGAATCCCGCGAAGATGAACACGCCGCCGACGTCCAGATTCGAGCGTTCGCCGGTGGCGTTGTCCTCCAGCACGGCATGGGTGACGCCCCTGGCGTTGCCCACAATTTCCGGGACGAACGTGTTGCGGATGACCTCGATCTTGGGGTTCGCAAACGCCCGGTCCTGCAGGATCGGGGACGCGCGAAAGTCATCGCGCCGGTGGACGAGGTGCACTTTGCTTGCGTAGCGCGTCAGGTAATCGGCTTCCTCCACGGCGGCATCCCCGCCGCCGACGACCGCCAGTCGCTCGCCCTTGAAGAACGCACCGTCGCATACGGCGCAGTAGGAGACGCCCTTCCCGGCATATTCCTTCTCTCCCGGCACGCCGAGTTTGACGGGGGTTCCGCCCGCGGTGAGGATCACCGCCTGGGTGCGGTAGCTGTTGCCTCGCGCGGTCTGCACGTCGAACCAGCCGTCGGCATCCTTCTTGATCCGCTCGACGGTGTCGGTCACGATCTCGGCGCCGAACTTCTTGGCGTGCTCGGTCATCTTCTGCGCGAGCTCCCAGCCCTTGATGCTTTCGAAGCCGATGTAGTCTTCGATCAGATCGGTGTTGAGGAGCTCTCCGCCGGGGGCGCCGCGCTCGATCGTGACCGCGGAGAGCATGCCGCGGTGGGCGTACAGCGCGGCGCACAGCCCTGCCGGGCCGGCGCCCACGATGACGACATCGTAGATGAGTGCGGTACGTTCAGTCATGGCGTCCTGAATTCCAGTCGCGGAGGATCACCCTCCCCCGCCAGGGCGCGCGCCAGATGCGCGCGAAATTCCTCGGTTTCGAACTCGATGTCGGGTCGCTGCGGTCCGGTCAGCTTCTTCAGCGCCGCCGCTCCAACGACGACGGTGCCATGGCGGTTCCCGCGGGCCCGGTGCAGCAGCGCGGCGGCGGCCTGAATGAGGCCCTGCCACACGCGCGCTTCGTCTTCCTTAATAATAGAACGCCAGACTGTTTCCAACGCTTCATGAGCTAACCAGTATTCGCCGCTGTTGAAGAGATCCCGTGCATGCCCCAAGGAGCGGCGCCGGTCTTCGGGATTCACCGCGCACCCAGTTTCAACAGATTCAACGCCCCATGGCAGCTCGAGATCGTCCCGACCAGGATCTCGGCTGGGGCGCCTGTCGATCCCGCTCCCTCGACGAGGCCGTCACCTGCGCGCACCGCATCCGCCGAGAACATCCCGACCCCAAAGACCTGATGCTTGCACACGAACAACGCGGGTCCGCTCACCGGTCGGCCAACCGCGCGGAGCCGGTCCGCAAGCTCACGGACGGTGTCTCCCATCTCCCACGTCCGCGGTGCACCGATCGCGGGACAGAGAGCCGGCTCGATGCAATGCGTGGGACAAATCCAGTCCGCCCACGAGACGTACCGCGTCTCATCAGCGCCGGGGCGATCGTAGGGCGTCGGCAAGTCCCCTGGAACCGGTTCGACCGACACCGCGCGGTTCGGCCACCGCGCGCGTGCGCGCCGCAGCACCCATTCGAACATCAAGTGCGGCATGTGGGGCGAAGGGACGATCTGATCGTCGTGACTGGCGGTCAAGAACTGATCGAAGAACGCCGTCCAATCCGACACGACAAACTCGCGATCTCGCGCCTCGCCGAGTTCGCGGCGAGCCTGACAGTCGGGATTTTGATCGACAACGATGACAGTCCGATAATTGGTCTTCCCGCGCGCCTTGGCCTTTGCCAACTGGGACGCGTAGAAGGTGCCGTAGCATCCACCGCCGACCACGACGACGTCCCTCAGCGGATGAGTCTCCCCCCGTCCACCACCAGCACAGTGCCGGTGACATAATCGGTGCCGGCCAGGAGGAACCGTACCGCGGCAACGACGTCGTCCGGCGACCCCAGTCGCTCCAGCGGCGTCGTCTTCCGAATGTGATCGCGCGCCGCTTCGTCCCACTCCTCGGGGAGTAACACCGCTCCCGGCGCGACCGCGTTGACGGCGATATCCGGGGCGAGCGCCCGGGCCAACCCTTTGGTGAGCATGATGACGCCGGCTTTGCTGACGCAATGCGGGACATACGCCGGCCATGGTTCCATGCCCGCGATGTCCGCCAGGTTCACGATCTTCCCGTTGGCGCGCCGCAGGTGCGGAATCGCCCCCTGCGAGACGAAAAACATCGCGCGCAGGTTGAGGTCGAACGTCGCGTCCCAACTCTCCGGGGTGACAGTTTCCACCGGTTCGCGCACCATGATGGCGGCTGAGTTGACCACGATGTCGAGTCGTTTCAGGGCGCGGGCGGCCTTATCCGCGAGGCCGTGCGCCGCCGCCGCATCGGCGAGATCCGCCTGCAACAGCTCAGCGCGCCGACCCGCGGCACGCACGGCGCGCGCCGTCTCCTCCGCGCCCTCTCCAGAGCCATGGTAGTGAATCGCGACGTCGCAACCGGACTGCGCCAACCCGATCGCGATCGCCTGGCCGATCCGCTTCCCGGCTCCGGTGACCAGCGCGGCCGCGCCCTCGAGCCGCACTAGTAGGCTTTCCCCGTAATGGGGACGATCTGGCCGGTGATTGCGCGGGCCTCATCGCTCACGAGAAAGGCCACTGTATCGACGACTTCGTCGAGCTC
>Ga0137394_10003945_pt1 | contig 11191 bp, 11 predicted proteins | sample czobulk116metaG_FD_108278 | JGI IMG/M metagenome (GOLD analysis project Ga0137394, IMG submission 108278) | Vadose zone soil microbial communities from Angelo Coast Range Reserve, California, USA - czobulk1.16 metaG | ecosystem: Environmental > Terrestrial > Soil > Vadose zone | place: USA... | reverse complement strand
TGCTGACAGCGCGGATTCCGCGAGCGTCAGCTGGATCCCGCATGTCGACGTCCGTGAGGAAGCCGAGCGCTTCGTAGTGGTCGCTGACGTGCCGGGCGTCGAAGGCAAGGACATCGAGATCACTGCCGACAAGGGCGTGCTGACGATCCGCGGCGAGCGCCGCTCGGAGAAGAAGACGTCCGCGGACGGTTTCGAGCGCGTCGAGCGCGCCAACGGCACGTTCCTGCGCCGCTTCACCCTTCCTGAGAGCGCCGATGCCGAGGCGATCAAGGCCAGGCACGTGAACGGGGTGCTGGAAGTCACCATCCCGAAGCGCCCCCAGGAGCAGCCGCGGCGCATTTCCGTCCAGGCCGCGTGACAGGATAGGGCTCAGGTCAGCCGGCAGTGCGCGCTCGCACTGCCGGCTTTCCGCAATGCTCATGTGAAGGCGCCTATTCAGGATCGGTTCTAACCGGCGCAGGCGCTTCGGGCTAGAATTCCCAGGGCATGAGACCTCAATGGCTCCTCGCCCTGGTCGTGGCGCTCGCGGCGGCGCCGATCCCGGCTGCCATGCCGCCGGCGGTCGGGGAGACGCCGCTGCCGACGCTCGCGCCGATGATCAAGAAGGTCTCGCCGGCGGTGGTCAACATCGCCACGCGCGGCACCATTCGCGAGCGCGGTCCGCAGAACCCGCTGCTCGACGACCCCTTCTTCCGCCGCTTCTTCGACGTGCCACCGGACACCGGGCCGCGCGAGCGGCCGTTCCAGAGCGCCGGCTCCGGCGTCATCGTCGACGCCAAGAGCGGCTATATCGTCACCAACGCACACGTCGTGGAGAACGCCAACGAGATCACCGTGACGCTGCAGGATGGCCGCGACCTCAAGGCCGACGTCGTCGGCAGCGACACGCCCTCGGACGTGGCGGTCCTGAAGGTCAAGCCGGACGGTCTGTCGCAGGTCGCGCTCGGCGATTCGGCCAAGTCCGAGGTGGGCGATTTCGTGGTGGCCATCGGCAATCCCTTCGGCCTGCAACACACCGTGACCTCCGGAATCATCAGCGGCCTGTCGCGCTCCGGCATCAACCCCGACGGCTACGAGGACTTCATCCAGACCGACGCCTCGATCAACCCCGGCAATTCCGGCGGCGCACTGGTGAACCTGCGCGGTGAGCTGATCGGAATCAACACCGCGATCCTGTCCCGGAGCGGCGGCAATATCGGCATCGGCTTCGCCATTCCGGTGAACATGGCGCGCAGTGTGATGGAGCAACTCATCAAGTACGGCTCGGTCAAGCGTGGCCAGCTGGGCGTGAGCATGTATACCGTGACCCCGGATATCGCGCATTCGCTCGGGCTCAGCAACGCCATGGGAGCGCTGGTGTCGCAGGTGGTCGAGGGATCGCCAGCGGACCGGGCCGGCATCCGCACCGGGGACGTCATCACCTCCGTGAACGGGCAGACGGTGAAGTCCAACAGCGAGCTGCGCAACACCATCGGCTTGCTGCGGGTCGGCGACAGGATCGACATCGGCCTGGTGCGTGACGGCAAGCCGTTGCGCGTGACCGCGGTGATCGCCGATACCGCGGCCGAGCTCAGCGGCAGTCCGGTGAACATTCACAAGAGCTTTGAGGGCGCAGCGCTCGCCGACGCGCCCGACACCGGTGGCGCGCTGGTGCGCAGCGTCGAGCCGGGCAGCGCCGCCGCCCAGGCGGGCCTGCGGAGCGACGATGTCATCGTGGGTGCGAATCGCGGCCGGGTCGGCAATCTGCGCGAGTTGCGCGAGCGCGCCAAGGGCGCCGCGGTGCTGGTGCTGGAGGTGCGGCGCGGCAACACGATTCTGTTGATCCCGCTGCGCTGAAGCGGCGGCCCGTCTGAGCGGGCCGCGGCAGGCAAGGGAGTGATGTGAACGTCTGTGTGCTCGGCGGCAGCGGCTTTGTCGGCACGGAGCTGGTGATCCGGCTCGCGCGCGCGGGGCACTGGGTGCGCGTACCCACCCGCGATCTCGCGCGCGCCGAGCGTCTGCGCGTGCTCGAAACGGTCGAGCTGCGGCTCGCGAACGTGCATGAGCCGCGGATCCTCAGTCAACTGTTCGCCGGCTGCGACGCCGTTATCAATCTCGTCGGGATCCTGAACCCGCACGGGCGCGCGAGCTTCGAGGCCGTGCACACCGAGCTCGCTGGCAAGGTGATGGCCTCCGCGCGCACCGCGGCAGTGCGCCATGTGCTGCACATGAGCGCGCTGGGCGCGGATCCGCACGCTCCGAGCCGCTATCTGCGCTCCAAGGCCGCCGCCGAAGCGCGGCTGCGCGCCGCGCCGCACTCCGAACTGCCGCACGCCGACGCTGCGGTGACGATCTTCCGTCCCTCGGTGATCTTCGGGCCCGGAGACTCCCTCACCAACCGCTTCGCCCGCCTGCTGCGGCTCACGGCGGGCTGCTTGCCGCTGGCGCGCGCGCGCGCGCGCTTCGCGCCCATCTGCGTGTTCGATGTCGCCGACGCCCTGGTGCGCGCACTCGGCGAGCGCGCCAGCGCCGGTCAGACTTATGAACTGTGCGGCCCGCAGGTGATGACGCTCGAAGAGATCGTGCGCCTGACCGCGCGCGTCGCGCGCCTGCCCTGCCGGATCGTGCGGCTGCCGGATACACTCGCGCGCCTCCAGGGCCTGGTGATGGGGATCCTGCCCGGCAAGCCGTTTTCACTCGACAACTTCCGCTCGCTCACCGTCGACAGCGTGTGCCACGAGGATGGCTGCCACAGGCTCGGCATCACGCCCGCAGCCATGCTCGCGGTGTTGCCCACTTACCTCGATCCGCGCCCCTCGATCCACACCGCCTTGGCACCGCTCGCCTGAAGTGCCATGCATAAGCTCGCGTGCCGCAGCGTGCGCGGCTGGCGTGCCAGCTCGCGGGCGGCGGCATAGAAGCGCGAGAGATCATTACCGGCTTGCGCGAGCAGTCGCGTGAAGCCCGGCACGCAGTCGAAGTACGTGGACACCGAAGCCAGGCGCGCGTTGTTGAGGCCCTCGGCAATCCACTCCTCGTACAACGGATAGCTCACGCCCTGACGCAGCTCGAGCGCGCGGATGTCGGCGGCGAGCGCGGTGAGGATCTGCGTCTTGCTGGCCCGCATCTGCTCGCGCGCCACATCCGAGGCGTACAGCAGCGCGAGGCGGGCGCGGCTCTGCGCCAGCAGGATCACGAACTCCCCGGCGTGTGCCTGGCGCTCGCGGAACTGCTGCAGGCGCTGCGAGGCGCCCTGATGGGTCAGCCAGCGTTCGAGTCCCGCATCTTCGACCGTGGTGGCGAACGCCTCGTTGAATTCGGAGTCGTCGCGCACGTACAGCAGCTGGTGAGCGAGCTCGTGGAAGACGGTGGCGGCCAGCTCATCGTCGCCGTAGCGCAGCATGCTCGAGAGCACCGGGTCGGCGAACTTGCCGAGGGTCGAGTAGGCGGGCACGCCGTCGACGCTCACATCGAAACCGCGCACCGCCAGACTGGCTGCGAACTCGCGGGCGCGCTGCTCGTGAAAATAACCCCGGTAAGCGACGCAGCCGGCGATCGGGAAACACCAGCGTTTCGGGCTGACCGAGAACTCCGGCGCCGCGACCACGTTCCACACCACGTACGGTCGGCCGATGTCGGCGTAACTGCGGTAGCTGCCGTTGTCGGGGAGCCCCAGCTCGCGGGACGCGAACTCACGTGCGGCACGCACCTCCTGCAGATGCGCGCGCAGCGCCGGCGGCGTGCGCGGGTCGCCCAGCAGCGTATCGATGGGCACACGCTGACGCAGTACCTGCCACTGACCGCTCGCGGCCTGCGTGAGATACAGGGTGCCGCAGCCGGACAGCAGCGTACACGCCGCAGCCAGCAGCAACGCGCGCACGCCCCACCCAACATGCGCGGCAACATCGGGATTCCCCGCGCTGCCGGGGGAGGTCTCGGTTAACATGCGCACCATGCGAGTCTACTTGGTCGGCGGCGCGGTACGGGACCGGCTGCTGGGACTGCCGGTGCGCGAGCGCGACTGGGTGGTGGTCGGCGCACAGCCGCAGGAGCTGGAGAGCGCCGGCTACCTGCCGGTGGGACGGGAGTTCCCGGTGTACCTGCATCCGCAGACCCACGAGGAGTACGCGCTCGCGCGGCGCGAGCGCAAGATCGCGCCCGGCTACCGCGGCTTCACCACGCAGGCCTCACCCGAGGTGACGCTCGAGGAGGATCTGAAGCGCCGCGATCTCACCATCAACGCGATGGCCGAGAGTGAGGGCGGCCAGATCGTCGATCCATACGGCGGACAGGCGGACCTCGCTGCGCGAATGCTGCGCCACGTGTCGGAAGCCTTCGTCGAGGATCCGGTGCGCATCCTGCGCGTGGCGCGCTTCGCCGCCCGCTACGCCGACCTGGGCTTCCGTGTGGCCGATGAGACCGTGCAGCTGATGCAGCGTATGACCCAGGCGGGCGAAGTGAGCGCGCTCGTTCCCGAGCGCGTGTGGCAGGAAACCGAGCGTGCGCTCGGCGAGCCGCGCCCGGAGGTGTTCTTTGAAACCCTGCGCGCCTGCGGCGCGCTGGCGGTGATTTTCCCGGAGATCGAGGCGCTCTACGGCGTGCCGCAGCCGCCTCGCTGGCACCCGGAAATCGACACCGGGGTGCACGCCATGCTGGCGGTGCGTCATGCGGCGAAGCTCGGCGCCTCCGGCGCGGTGCGTTTCGCCGCGCTGACTCATGACCTCGGCAAGGCGCGCACGCCGCGCGAACGCTGGCCGAGTCATCACGGTCACGAGGAGGCGGGCGTGCCGCTGATCGAGGCCCTCAGTGCGCGCCTCAAGGTTCCGAACGCGCACCGCGAGCTGGCAGTGCTCACGGCCCGTCACCACACGCTGGTGCACCGCGCCGCTGAGCTGAAGCCCGCAACGCTCCTGACGCTGCTGGAAAACTGCGACGCCTTTCGCCGCCCGGAGCGCTTTGCGGAGCTGCTGCTGGCGTGTGAAGCGGATGCACGCGGCCGCACCGGGCGTGAAAACGAACCCTATCCGCAGGCCGCGTACCTGAAGGCGGCGCTGGCGGCCGCGGCCGCCGTGACGCTGTCGGAGGAGCAGCGCCGCGGGCTCACCGGTCCTGCGATCGGTGAGCAGCTGCACCAGCGGCGCCTCGCCGCCGTCAGCGCGGTGAAGGACGGCCCGCGCGCGCCGCCGTAACGCGCTCAACCAGCGCCGTCAGCGCAGCGTGCCCTGCGCCACCAGCGCCAGCAGCGCCGTCCCAAACGCGACGCGGTACCAGGCAAAGATCGTGAAGCGGTGCGACTGCACGTAGCGCAGCAGCCATTTGACGGCGATGAAGGCCACGACGCCCGAGACCAGGAAGCCGACGGCGAGCGCATGCCAGTCTTCCGCGGCGCCCTGGCCGCGCACCTTGAGCAACTCGTAGGCGGTGGCGGCGAACATGGTCGGGATGCCCACCAGGAAGGCGAACTCGGTCGCCGCCGGACGCAGCGTGAGACCGGCGAGCATGGCCGCGAAGATGGTCGCGGCGGAGCGCGAGGTGCCGGGAAACACCGCCGCGAGAATCTGGCAGGCGCCGACCCAGAATGCGACGTTCCAGGTGACCACCGCGGCTGCCGGCTTGCGGGCCGCGTACTGCTCGATGACGAAGATCGCGATTCCGCCGATGAGCAGGGCGAGCGCTATCGGCAACACGGTCTCCGGCAGCTTCCAGCCGAGGCGTGTCGCGAGGAAACCACCCGCCGCGGTGATCAGGAAGGCCACGGTGAGCTTCGCCAGGTAGTCGCGGTTGGCCGGCTGGTCGAAGCGCGTCAGCAGATCCAGCAGCCGCCGCCAGTAGATCAGTACCAGCGCCAGGATCGCGCCCGCCTGGATCGCAACGTTGAACAGCTCCGAGCGCCCTCCGAGCCAGCGCTCCGCGATGAGCAGATGCCCGGTGCTCGAGATGGGCAGAAATTCGCTGATGCCTTCGATGATGCCGAGAATGACGGTGCTCAGGGTGTCGGACACTTGAACCTCTCGAGTTTCGATATTGGCTACGGGCGATCTGCGGGCGAAGCGGGCGGGTTGGCGCGAAAGCGCCACCAGATATAGAGCCATAGCAACGCAATCATCGGATACATGAGGAAGCTCGCCTCCGTGCCGAGGACGCCGCCGGTCAACCACGCGGGTCCATCGAAGCTGGCGTCGAGCAGGCGCCCCTGTGGCAGTCGCGCGCCGTTCGGCGTGCCGATGACGAACAGCTGCATGTAGTCGAAAGCGATGTGAAAGCCGACCGCAAACCACAACGTGCCGGTCCGCAGTACCGAGTAGCACATCATCAGGCTGAGTGAGACGAGCGTGATGACGTCCCAGACGTTTTCACCGGTCTTGAAGAAGTAGTGGTCAGCCGCGAAGATGAGCGCGATGACGATCGACGCCGGCCAGAAGCCAAGGCTTTTCCACAGCGCCTGCAGGAAATAGGAGCGGAACCAGAATTCCTCCGCCACGCCGACGCACAGGTTCGCACCGAGCCAGGCGAGCGCCGACAGCGCGGGCGCGCTTCCGGCGGTCGCGAGCCCATGAATGTGCATGCCGCCCAGGAGATACATGGCCGCCGCCACCGCGCCGGCCATGACGATGCCGGCGAGCGCGCCCTCGCCGGTGTGTGCGCCGAACGCACGGGCCACGGGAAGGCCGTAGCTGTCCACGCGCCGGCCTTCGTAGCGCGCGAAGATGGCGGTGCAGATCAGCGCGACGATGAAATTCTCAAATTCGTTGATCGCGACGTTTGCCGCCGTGAGTCCGGCCGCAAGATGGAGCCGGTCGGCGACGAAAGCGAACGCAGGATCGAGCGCCAGCGGCAACACCCAATACGCGAGCGCGAAGAACATCGCCGCCCGCCACAGCATCCGGAGCTTTCGATCAGGGCCGACAAGGAGCCGCTTGAAGCCTGGCGCGATCATGGTGGTCCCGCATGGATCGGTGGAGTGTTATAGCCGTTTCCCAATACCCGGAGAACTGCCTCCGGCTCACAGCAGGTGGCGCAGATCCTGCAGCGCAAAGCCGCTGAGCGGTGAGTCGTAGCCGCGCGTGAGCGCCATGAATTTGAACGCCTCGCCCATTTCCTCCGGCAGAACTAAGCGCCGTGCCTCCCCCGCAAGCCGCGCGCGCTGTGCGCCATCGTCGGCTTCGGCCGCCAGGCCCTCCAGCCCCGCGGCCAGGAGAAAGCCCGCCTGGGTCGCAAAGCCGCTCAGCGTGAGATTCGCCGCCAGCGCGGCCTCCGCGATCCGCGTGAAATCGACCCAGGCCGTGATGTCCTGGACCCCGACGTTGATATACGGGTCAGCGTGCGCGCGCTGTTTGAAATGACAGCGCAGCGTGCCGCTCGCGCGCTCGCGGTGGTAGTAGTGCCGCCGTGGCAGTCCGTAGTCGCTCAGGAGCAGCACGCCGCGCCCCAGGCACTCGCTCAGGGAAGCAATCCAGGGCTCCACGCGCAGGCAGACTTCCGACGCATACCCTTGCGGCAGCTCCCCCTCCAACGAGGCGAGCAACGCCTCGCAGGCCCGCACCAGCTCGGCATCAGCCGCGGCGCATTGTTCGCGGAAGGAGATCTCCTCGCCGCATGCGGCATTTCCGCCGACCGCCGCGGCTTCGGCGAGCGCGACGCCGAGCTCCCTTACGGCGCCGTCCCGCCAGGTGAAGCGCCGGCAGGGCAATGCATCGGCCACCTCGTTGGCCAGCATGACGCCCCGCACGGGAGTCTCCGGCAAACGCTCGAGCCACACCACGCGCTCGCGCAGCTGCGGCGGCAACTGCGCGAGGCGCGCACGCTGGCGGGCGGCGAGATCGGCGCTGACTTCGAGAATCGCGTAACGCTCCGGCAGTACCCCCTGGGCGGCGAGCGCGGTGAGAACAGTTGCCGCCATGCGCCCGGTGCCGGCGCCGAGCTCGAGGATCTCGCCCCCGGTGACGGTGAGAATTTCCGCGCACTGGCGTGCCACGCAGCGGTTAAAGAGATCGGACACTTCGGGGGCGGTGACGAAGTCGCCCCCGACGCCGATCTTGACGCTGCCCGCGCTGTAGTAACCCAGGCCCGGCGCGTACAGGGCCAGCTCCATGAAGCGCTCGAAAGACAGCCAGCCGCCGGCGGCGGCGAGTTGTGCGCGGATAAGCCCGGCGAGCGAGCGGCTGTGGCGCCGCTCCTCGGGCGACAGCGGCGGGAGCATTGAGCGTGCGGCCGATGGAGTCATAATCGGGTCCCATGGCACCCGATACACCCGACCCGGCCCCCGAGGCACCGGCAGCGCGCGGCGCGCTCACCGGCAAGGCGGCGCTCATTACCGGCGCGGCGCGGCGCGTGGGCGCCAGCATCGCGCGCATGCTGCACGCTGCGGGTGCGGATGTGGTGCTGCATTACCGCAGCTCGGCGGACGACGCGGACGCCCTGATGCACGAGCTGAACGACTCGCGCCCCGGCTCTGCGGCGCTCGCGGAGTGCGACCTGCTGGAGGTCGCACAGCTGCCGGCGCTGGTGGCAGCCGCGACCGGCGTCTTCGGGGGCCTGGATATCCTGGTGAACAACGCCTCGACGTTCTACCCGACACCGCTGGGCGACATTGGCGAGATCGACTGGGACGATCTCGTGGGCACCAATCTGAAGGCGCCGCTGTTTCTCGCACAGGCGGCGGCGCCCGCGTTGCACGAGCGGCGCGGACTCATTATCAATGTCGCGGACATTCACGGCCTCAAGCCCCTGCGCCGCTATCCGGTGTACAGCCTCGCCAAGGCGGGGCTCATCATGCTGACCAAATCCCTGGCGCGCGAGCTCGGGCCGCACGTGCGCGTGAATGCGGTGGCGCCGGGGCCTGTCATGTGGCCGGACGACGCGCCGGACAAGGCGCTGCAGGAGAAAATCACCAGCCGCACGGCGCTGAAGCGTCCAGGCTCGGCCGAGGACGTGGCGCGCGCCTGCCTGTTCTTCGCCACCGGGGCCCCGTACGTCACGGGCCAGATTCTCGCGGTGGATGGCGGCCGCAGCATCGGTTGGTGACCTAAGGCGGCAGCGGCTCGAGCGGGTGACCCGCCTGATCGAAGCGCCCCCACAGCTCGCCGATGGTGAGATGCGCGGTCGGATGCACCACCTGCGGCGCCAGCACCGCGAGCGGGCCCAGCATGTAGGCGCGCTTCAGCAGATCCGGCCGCGGCAGCTTCAGTCCCGCCTCATCGCAGATAAGATCGCCGTACAGCAGCACGTCCAGGTCCATCGAGCGCGGCGCCCAGCGCGGCGCCGCGCGCGGTCGCCCGCAGCGCACCTCGATCGCCCGCAGCTGCGTCAGCACCTGGCGCACCGGCAGCACGGTGTCGAACCCGGCCACGAGATTGATGAAGTCATCGCCCTCGAACCCCACGGCGCGATTGCGGTACCAGGGCGAGAAGCGGGCGCCGGGAAACTCGCGCGCGAGTTCGGCCACCGCCCGGGCGAGGTTGCGTTCGGGCGCTATATTGCTGCCGGCGGCGACATAGACTTCGGGCACCGTGTCAGGTCCGGCGGGCGGCGGGGGTGGCGCCGGGCGCGAGGTCGGCGCGTGCACGCTCGATCACCACGCCGACGTCACGCGAGTTACGGATGGCGCCGGGCTTGTTGAGCGCGATGCGCACCCAGGCGACGGCGAACTCCTCGAGAATGAGCAGCGCCACGCGGTGCGCGAGGGTCTCGACGAGTTTGAATTCGGAAGCTTCGATGAACGCCAGCACCCGCTTCGCCACCTTCTTGTAGTCGAGCGTGTCGCTGACCTCGTCGCTGATCGCCGCGCGCCGGCAGTCCACCGGCAGCTCGATGTCGAGGACCACGGTCTGCTTGACGCGGCGCTCCCAGTCGACAAAGCCGATGATGCACTCGGTGGTCAGTCCGTGCAGAAAAATCCGGTCATCGGTGTGGCGGCTGTCACTCATGTCGGCATCCGTTCGGGGAGCGCAGGCAGCGACTCGAGCGGCCACCGGGCGCGTGCCTGGATAGCGAGACCGTCGTGCTCACCGGCCTGAAGACGCGCCAACCCGGCCACCGCAATCATCGCCGCGTTGTCGGTGCAGAACTCGATGCGTGGATAGTACACGCGCGCGCCGTGGCTGCCTGCGGCCGCGGTGAGCCGCTCGCGCAAAGAGCGATTGGCGCTCACGCCGCCGGACACCACCAGCACCGTGAGCCCGGTGTACTCAAGTGCCCGCAGCGCCTTGGCGGTGAGCGTCTCGACGATCGCCTCCTGCACGCCGCACGCGACGTCCGCCCGCTGTGTCTCGGTCAGCGAGCGGCCGCGCACCGCATGCAGCACCGCGGTCTTCAGGCCCGAAAAGCTGAACTCGAGCCCCGCCCGGTCGAGCATGGGCCGCGGGAAGCTGAAGGCGCCGGGCGTACCGCGCTCGGCCAGCTGCGCGAGTTGCGGCCCGCCGGGATACGGCAACCCCAGCAGCTTCGCGGTCTTGTCGAAGGCTTCGCCGGCCGCATCGTCGCGGCTGGTGCCCAACACGCGGTAGCGTCCCACCCCGGACACCTCGATCAGCAGCGTATGCCCGCCGGACACCAGCAGCGCCAGATGGGGGAACGGGGGCGGATCCGCTTCCAGCAGCGGCGCCAGCAGATGTCCTTCCAGGTGGTGCACGCCGATGGCCGGCACGCCCCATGCGTAGGCAAGACTGCGCGCCAGCGAGGCCCCGGTGAGCAAGGCACCGATGAGGCCCGGGCCCGCCGTGTAGGCCACCCCATGGATGTCGCGGGGCTGGCTCCCCGCCCGCGCGAGCGCGCCGCGCACCAGCGGCAGCAGGCGCCGGACGTGATCGCGCGAGGCCAGCTCGGGCACCACGCCCCCGTAGGCGCGATGCAGCTCCACCTGGCTGAAGAGCTCGTGCGCGAGCAGCCCGGCGCGCGCATCGAGCACCGCGGCGGCGCTTTCATCGCAGGAGGATTCGAGGGCGAGGACACGCATGACGAAAAATTGTAGTTCATGCGCGCGGCGCACGGCGGACCGTGGTGCACGGCGCGGGCCAACAGGTACGGTTTTTGCCTTTGCCCCCTCGCTCCTTTAGAATCCCCCGCCCCTCGAGGCGGCCTCCAGGCTTCTGCGGGGCGGGCCGGTCAGGCGAGATTCCCCTCCCGATCAATGATTTGAGGTTTCGATGCCGAGCGTTCGTGTGCGTGAGAACGAGTACTTCGATGCCGCCTTGCGGCGTTTCAAACGCGCCTG
>Ga0137394_10003943_pt1 | contig 11195 bp, 12 predicted proteins | sample czobulk116metaG_FD_108278 | JGI IMG/M metagenome (GOLD analysis project Ga0137394, IMG submission 108278) | Vadose zone soil microbial communities from Angelo Coast Range Reserve, California, USA - czobulk1.16 metaG | ecosystem: Environmental > Terrestrial > Soil > Vadose zone | place: USA... | reverse complement strand
CGCAGCGGCTGCGCGAGGGCATCGAGGTGGACGCCACCACGTGGGGCGAGATCCTGGAGGCGTGCGACACCGTCGGCCTCGGCCGCGCCCAGGCGGAGGCGCTCGCGCGCGCGTGATCGTTCACGTTCACTTCACGTGCGCTCCCGACTACAACGAGCGCCGCCTGCCCTTCCGCCCCGCGCACCTCGCCCAGCTCACGGCCCTGCGCGCCGAGGGCCGCGTGGTGGCCGGCGGGCCCGAGCCCGACGGCTCCGCCGCCCACATCGTCTATCGCGTCGCCGATCTCGACGAGCTCGAGCGCCTGCTCGACGACAACGTGTTCCAGAAGGCCGGGCTCTTCGCCGCCCGGCACCCGCGGGCCTTCGCAGAGTTCCTGGAGCCGCTCGAGCCGCCGCGCCTCGATGCCGGCGTGAAATGCACGCTGGTGGAAGGCACCCTGCTCGACCGGGGGCTCGCTCGCGCGCGACTCGCCGATCTGCAGCGTGAGAAGCGGGCGGCCTTCGGCGGATTCTTCGCGGATGGCGGCGGGCTCGCCGTGCTCATCACCGCGAGCGCTGACGAGGCCATCACCTGGCTCTGCGCCGCCGGCGGCTGGGACGCCGCGAGCGTGCGCGGGCGGGCCTGGAGCCAGACGCTCTAGCTCTCCGCCGCGCCGTGCCAGGCGGCCGTGTGCGCCGCGTGCGTCGCGCCGTACGCGCCGGGGCCAAAGAAGCGATCGTAGAACTCCAGGTCCAGGTGGTGCGCCTGCATGAGCCACATCAGGTGCATCGTGTCCACCGTGGCCGGGAAGCGTCCGAACGTCTCGTAGATGTACGTGCACACAGCCTTCGTGCACGCCAGGCCGGCGTCGCTGATCTCCACCACCGGCGGCACGCGCGACACCCGCGTCAGCGCCGCGTCGACGGCGGCGTCCATCGTGGAGAAGTACGGCGGGCAGTAGCCCTCGAAGACGCCGTCCAGGCCGACGGGATTGGGCCAGCCCGGCGGCGCGCCGCGCTCGACCAGGCGAAAGCCGAGCGCCTCCAGCATCCGCAGCGACAGGAAGCCGCAGTGCATCCAGCCGCCGAGGCCGAGCGCCTCGGTGGCCAGGAAGATGTTCTGGCAGATCGCCGCGGGCTCGCTGACCATGAAGTAGGCGGCCTGGCGCTCTAACACGGACAACGGCAACACCTTCACCGGGTCGATCAGCCCGGTCGCGAGCCAGGGCTCGGTGCCGGCGGGCCGGCCGCCGTGGCGATCGTCCACGATGTTCATGCCGCCGCCGTGGCCACGCACGTACCGCCCCTGCTCGCCGTCGACCAGCCCGCTGACCAGGCCGATCAGCGCCAGGCTGAGATCGACGACGGGCATGAACACCGTCGCGCCCGGCATGTTCGAGTCCCAGAAGTTGTGCCCGAAGAACGGCGGCATCTCTCGCGGGATCGGCAGGCGGCCCGCGCGCAGCGGCCGGCGATGCGCCCGGTACACGTCGACGGCGGTCTCGCGCGTCGTCGGGGTCGTCGCCGCCGGATCGATCACGTAGACGCCGGCGTCGTTCGTGAAGAACAGCGCGGTCCGGCGCCCGCGCGAGGTGCTCGAGAACGTGCGCCCGTCGTGCTGGCGCAGCGAGACCGTCCGCCCCATGTCCCAGAGCGGCGTGCCGCTGACCCCGGCGCCGGCGGCCACGAGCAGCGCCTCCTCGATCTCGCTCAAGGGCAGCGGCGTCGTCCCGGACACGTGACGGAACGGGCCCTCCTCGATCGCGAAGCCGCGCGCGAAGCGCCGCGAGCGCCGGCCGTACAGCGCGTCGAACAGCGGATAGCGCCAGGCATCGTCCACGGGATGGGCGCTCATGCGCGTGCGGCGATGGGCCGCGGGAGCAGCGCGGCCGCGCTGACGAGCAGGAGCACGCCGGCGGTGAGCAGCCCGCCGCGCAGGCCGCCGCCCGCGCGCAGCGCGGCGCTGACGCCGACGAGGGCCACGATCTGGCCGACGGCGAAGGCGGCGGCCAGCGCGCCGATGAGGCCGCGCGCCGCCGCGCCGCGCACCACGCGCGCTTCCTGGAAGCCGGCCATCGTGATGACCGTGAACATCGCGCCGACCAGCAGCGCGCTGGCCATGATGCCGTCGAGGCCGGGGCGGAGCACCGGCAGCACGACGCCCACGGCCAGGATCACGTGCCCCACGCTCCACAGCCGGCGGTTGTCGATCGTGCCCGCGATCGAGGTGGTCACGAACGTGGAGACGGCGGCGGCCGCGCCGAAGACCGGCCACGACCAGCCGAACACCGCGGGATCGGCGACGACCTGGCTGGCCATCACCGGCAAGAACGTCGCCGGCACGATGTAGCCGAAGCCGAACGCGCCGTAGCAGAGCACGAGGCGGACGGCGTCGGCATCCCAGCGCGCGGCCGCGCGCGGCGGGCGCTCGGCCGGCGCGCCGGCGTCGCCGAAGGCCGGCCACACGACGGCGGTGACGACGAGCGCGATGGCGCCGAGCGTGGCCCAGGCCGCCGACGACGAGGCCTGCGCCCGCATGAGGACCAGGCAGGCGAGCCCGGCGCCGGCAATCCCCACGCCGTAGCCCGCGAACACCGCGCTGTTGAGGGCGGGCCGGCGCAGGGGGGCCAGCCGGGCCAGCGCCCACGCGCCGGCAAAGACCAGGACCCACGCCGTCGCAAATCCCGCCACCGCGCGCAGGGCGATCCACGCGGCGAGGTCGCGCGTGACGGCCATGCCGAGCGTGGCGACGCCGATGGTGACGAGCCCCGCGCGAATGGCGGTGGCAGCCGGCCACGGCACCAGCGCCGCGGACACGGCGCCGAGCAGCGTGCCCGCGTAGTTCACCGAGGCCAGCCAGCCGCCGCCCGCGATCGAGAGCCCGGCGTCGGCCTGCATCATCGGCAGGATCGGCGTCAGCGCGAACCGCCCGATCCCCATCGGCACGGCGAACGCCGCCATGCCGCTCAGGGCGACGGTCACGCCGGTGTCGCGCGCAACGGTTGTCACGGCCATGACGCGCACGGTAGTCTCCGAGTGGCCCGTCGTGAAGATCCACTTTCGAGTTTCGAGGCAGACCACTTGAGCCGCCCGCCGGCCTGGGCGGAGCTCCACGCGTGGCGCGTCGAGCGCGACGGGACACCGCTCTTCCGGCAGGTCTACCTCCAGGTCCGCGCGGCGATCCTCTCGCTCACGCTCGCGCCGGGCACCCGCCTGCCCTCCACGCGCGCGCTGGCCTCGCGCCTGCGCGTGGCGCGCGCCTCGGTCGTGTCCGCCTACGAGCAGCTCCTGGCCGAAGGCTACGTGGCAGGCCGGATCGGCTCCGGCACCTACGTGTCGGCCGACTTGCCGCAGCCGCCGGAGGGCCGACCGGCGCCACGGCGCACGGCCGCCCCGGCGCGGCCGCGCCTGCCGCCGGCCGTGACGCGGCTGGAGGGACTCGTCAGCGCCACGGGCGAGAGCGCGCTGCGGCCGTTCGCGATGGGCCGCTGTCGCATGGACGCGCGCACCGTCGAGGCGTGGCGCCGCATCAGCCAGCGTGTCGTGCGCGCGCTCGGCGCAACCCACCTCGGCTACTCCGACGCGCGCGGCCTGCCGGAGCTGTGCGCCACGCTGTGCGACTACCTCCGGGCGGCGCGCGCCGTGCGCTGCGAGCCCGAGCAGATCGTCGTCACCGCCGGCACGCAGCAGGCGGTCGATCTTGCCATCCGCGTGCTCTTCGAGCCGGGTGACGAGGCGTGGGTCGAGGATCCCGGCTATCCGCTGACGCGCGCCGCGCTGCTCGCGGCCGGCGTCCGCGCGCGCCCCGTGCCAGTGGACGGCCAGGGCCTCGACGTGGCGGCCGGCCGCCGGACGGCGCCTCGGGCCCGCGCGGCCTTCGTGACGCCCTCGAATCACTTCCCGCTCGGCGTCGTGCTGTCGATGGCGCGGCGGCTCGAGCTGCTGGCGTGGGCGCGCGCGACCGGGGCGTGGATCGTCGAGGACGATTTCGACAGCGAGTTCCGCTACGAGGGCCGGCCGCTGGCCTCGCTGCAGGGGCTCGACGACGGCGAGCGCGTGATCTACACGGGCAGCTTCAACAAGGTGCTCTTCCCGGGACTGCGGGTCGGCTTCGCGGTGGTCCCGCGCCCGCTCCTGCGCGCGTTCGTGGCCGCGCGATACCTCAGCGATCGCCATCCGCCGAGCCTGACCCAGGCGGTGGCCATCGAGTTCATGCGCGAGGGCCACTTCACCACGCACCTGCGGCGCATGCGCCAGCTCTACCGCGAGCAGCGTGACACGCTCGCGCACGAGCTCGCGCGCCGGGCGGGCGGGGACGTCACGGTCGACGTGCCGGACCACGGCATGCACGTGGTGGCGTACCTGCGCGACGGCCGCTCGGACGTCGCGGCCCAACAGGCCGCCGCGGCGCGCGGCGTGATCGCGCGCGCGATCAGTCCCCTCTACACGACGGCGCCGCCGCGCGCGGGACTGCTGCTCGGCTTCACGGGGTTCGCGCCGGAGACGATCCGCCCGGCCGCCGCGCGGCTGGCGGAGAGCCTCGCGGACGGACGGCGCGCGGGACGGCGCTGAGCCCTAACGCTCGCCCGGCTCCATGCCGCGCCGCTTGATCACCTGCGCGGCCGCGGGCGAGACGAGAAAGCGGATCAGGGCCTCGCCGGCGTCCGCCGCCTTGGCGGCCGCGGGCACTCCGGCCGACCAGGTGAAGCGCGCGCGCTCCTGCAGCTCCTCGGGCAGCCAGCCGGCCAGCTCGTAGCCCGGCGTCGCCAGGATCTCCATGGGCTGCGAGACGATGACGTCGGCGCTGTCGTGGGCCGCGAACTCCGCCACGGTCCCCTTCATCAGCTTCGCCTTCGCGTCCACCTCGCGCCGGATGCCGAGGCGATCGAGCACGCCGCGAAAGTGGATGCCGCTCGCGTGTCCCAAGCCCGGATCGGGATACGCGATCGACTTCTCCGCCAGGAGCGAGCGCTTCAGCGCCTCGACCGAGCTGACGTCGGGCTTCGGCCGGCCGGCGGGCACTCCGAGCGCGACGCCGGAGCGCGCCAGCGTCGCGACGCTGCGCGCCACGATCGTGCCCTGCTTCGCCAGCATCTCGACCACCGGCCTCTGGATGATCACCACGTCCGCCGCGTCGCCGGCCTCGACGTGCTTCCTGACGATCCCGGCCGACTCGTAGCTGATCGCCAGCGTGTGCCCGCTGGCGCGCTCGAACTCCGGCGCCAGCTCGTTGAGCGCTGGCTTGAGCACCGCCGCGCTCAGCACCTTCACCTCGGCGGCCCCGGCGACGGCAGCGCCGAGGCATCCCGCGACGACGGCGAGCCCGGCGAGCGCCCGTGGCGTCATCGCTGGCCCTCGCGGACGGCGACCGTCTCGCCGCCCGCCTTCACCGTCGCGTCCCACGTGATCGCGATGGCGTCCTTCACGGACTGATGGGCGGGGCAGCCCTCGGGGTGCACGTGGAGCGCGCGCTCGGTCGCCTCGCGAGCGTCAGGCGGCACCGCGACGTCGTAGTGGACGTGGATGGACTTGATGCGGATGGTCTTGCCGATGCCGGAAATGCGGCCCTCGACGGTGGCCTTGAAGCTGTCGCGGTCGAACTGGATCTTGCGCCCTGCCAGGGCGCCACGCAGGGTGCCGTACATTCAGCCGGCGACGGCGGCGACAATGTGGTCCAGCGTGGACGCGATGGGCGGCCCTTCCGCGGCCCCATAGTAGGTGCGCAGCGCGCCCTGCACGCCGTAGGTCACGGGCTCGGGCACATCACCGAGGAACGCCCGGCGGAAGCCGTCCTTGTATTCGAGCCGCGTGCGCGAGATGTATTCGAAGTCGTCAGCCATGGCAGTCTCCTCCGCTCGTAAGACACCCCCGGCGCCACAAACGATGCGTCAGTGCGCCAGCAAGCGCCCATAGCCGGTCACCGGCACGTTCATGTCCAGCAAGCGCAGTGCGCGCCACAGCATCGCGGTCTGGCTCGTCACCACCGGAGTGCCAAGGTCACGCTCCAGCCGCTCGACGACGCCGGCGGTCGGCAATCCGGTGCCGCTGATCAGCACGGCGTCGGCGTCCGGCGCCGCCGCCGCGCGACCCAGCGTGTAGGCGCGCTCTTCCGTCTCCTCGTAGATGTTCGTCACGCCCTCGAGCCCGCGGTGCGCGACGATCTCGAACCCGGCCGCCGTCCAGTACGCGCGGCCGGCGCGCGCGATCACTTCCGGGTACGGCGTGGCCAGCGCGATGCGGCGCGCACCGAGATGGCGCAGCGCCTCGGTGATCGCCGTGGCGGCGGTCAGCGGGCGGGTGCCGGAGAGCTTTGCGATCCGCTCGAGAAGCGCGGGCTCGGCCGTGAAGCCGCTCAGATAGCTCACCGCCGTGTGCGCCAGCACGACGACGCCGAGCCGCAGCGCTTCCATGGACTGGATCGCGGCCGGCACCGAGTCGAGATAGCCGAGCGTGCGGCGCTCCATGCCGTCGGCGGCGCCGGGCTCGCCGGCCAGGCTCTCCAGCCGCGCGAAGTGGATCGTGAGGCCGCGCGGCGCCATGCGATAGAGCTCGGGCTCGATCGTCGGGTTGCCGGACGGCACAAGGACGCCGAGACGGGTCGTCATCGAGTGCCGACGGCGACGAGCGCTTCGGTCGGCATCGTCAGGCCGACGCCCGCGGTGAAGCCCGCCATGGCGGAGCGCACGCGCTCCTTGATGCGCGTCACGGTGGCCGCCGGCAGCTCTCGCAGCATCAGGCCCGTTCGGATCGCCCCCGACTCCACGTGTGACCAGTACGTCTCGAACGAGGCCAACGTCATGGACTTCGTCTCCACGACGACGCGCACGTCGCCCAGCCCCGCCTCGCGCAGCACGCGCGCCAGCCGCGCAGGATCGGCGAGCCGCTCCGCGGCGTAGAGGTTGTCGCGCCGCTCCGGAAAGTGGGCGACCAGCTCGCCGGCGAGCACGAAGTACCACGGCACGCGCTCGGGCACCGACCAGACGAGCGCGCCAAACACCCCGCCGGGGCGGAGCACGCGACACGCCTCCCGCACACCGGCCACGGGATCCGGAAAGAAGTGGAGCCCGAGCTGGCAGACCACGCGATCGAAGACGCCGGCGCGACACGCGAGCGCCTGCCCGTCGGCGGCGACGAGGCGGATCGGACGTCCGTTCATCTTGCCGGCCGCCCGCGCCAGCATCGGAAGCGAGATGTCGGCACCCACCACCGAGCCGCCGGCGCCCACCGCGTCGGCGAGCATCAGGGCCGATTCCCCGGTGCCGGTGGCGACGTCGAGCACGCGCTGCCCCGACGCGATGCCGGCCGCGCGCAGCAGCGCGGGCATGAAGGCCCGCGTCCACCGGCCCATGAAGTCGTCATAGGCGACCGCGAGCGGGTCGAAGCTGACCCGGCTCACGCGCTGCGATACGCCGCCAGCACGGCCTGGGCCATCGCGCGCGTCGTCGCCGAGCCGCCCTGGTCCGGCGTCAGCGTCTTGCGCTCGCGATAGACGCGTCCGACCGCGTCCTCCAGCCGCCGGCTCTCCGCGGACATCCCGACGTGGTCGAGCATCAGCGCCGCCGAGAGGATCGTGGCCGTCGGGTTCGCGATGCCCTGGCCCGCGATGTCGGGCGCCGAGCCGTGCACGGACTCGAAGTACGCCCAGCCGTCGCCGAAGCAGCCCGACGGCGCCAGGCCGAGACCGCCGGCGGTCTCGGCGGCGAGGTCGGAGAGGATGTCGCCGTAGAGGTTCATGCACAGCACGACGTCCATCTGGCGCGGGAAGCGCACGAGCCGCCGCGCCATATCGTCGACGTGGAAGTGCTCGAACTCGAGCCCGGCCTCGCGCACCACGCGCTCGCTCACCTGCTGGAAGAGGCCGTCGGACTTCGGCAGCACGTTGGACTTCGTCACGCACGTGATCTTGCCCGGCTTGCCGCGCTCGCGCCGCTTGCGGGCCAGCTCGACGGCGAAGCGCGCGATGCGCTCGACGCCGGCCGGCGTGACGACCTTGACGGCGAAGCGCCCGGCGCCGAAGTGGCCGATGGTGCGCCCCGTCTTGTCGGCCAGGTCCGGCATCACGCGCGCCAGCGCCTCGAGATCGCCCTCGCGGCCCGGGTAGAGGTCCTGGCTGTTCTCGCGCAGGATGATGTAGTCGATGCCGTCGGGCTGGGCCAGCGGCGAGTGCATGCCGGGGAAGAAGCGCACCGGCCGCACGCCCGCGTAGGCATCCATCTCCCAGCGCAGCCACGAGACGACCGCCGAGGACGACGGCCCGGCGGCGCCGAAGAGCACGCCGTCGGCCTCGCGGGCGGCGCGCTTGGTCTCCTCGGGAATGGGCGTGCCGTGCTCCTTCATCGCCGCGGCGCCCTGCGGCGGGTGGAGGATCTTGAGTCCGAGCCCGGCCCCCTCCAGCACCTCGCACGTGGCCTCGACGACCTCGATCCCGATCCCCTCGCCCGGCAGGGCGACTATCGTCTTCATCGACTGACTCCTTCTAGAACACGGCCAGCGGGTTGGCAGGCGAGCCGGTGCCGCCGATGACTTTGAGTGGCGCGATCACCAGCATGAACTCGTCGCGCCCTTCCTCCACGCACGCTTTCGCCAGCGGCTCGAGCAGCGCGTTGTCGAGCAGGGCGCAGCCGTACGCGAAGAGACAGGCGTGCACCGCCCACGGGATGTCGTAGCCGATCGGCAGGTGATCGAGCATGTCCCACACCAGGATGCTCGCGTCGTGATCCCGCAGGAACGGCAGGCAGGAGACGTGCAGCCCCGGCCGCGTGAGCGTGGCGCCCGGCTGGAACACCTTGCTGTACGGCTTCTCGGGATCCTGCGCCTGCCACGCCTCGCGCCCGGAGTAGACGCACACGGCATCGCCGGGCTCGAGCTTGAGGTTGCGCTTGGCCAGGATGTCGTCGAGCTCCCAGCCGTGGACCGGCGAGTCCTCGGTCACGCACGCGGTACCGCGGTGGCGCGGCACGTCGAGCATCACCGCGCGGGTGATGATGCCCTCGCTCCAGTGTTCGATGGCGCCGAACGTGGCGCCGTCGAGCGTGATCTCCTTCTTCGGATCGCGCCCGTTCCACATCGCCTCGTCGTCCCACGTGTGGCAGAGCGCGTCGATGTGAGTGGACGCGACGCCGTGATAGAAGATGCCGTAGTAGTCGCCGGCGAAGCCGCCCTTGCCGCGGGGCACGACCTTCATGTAGTGCTGCGCGGGCAGCGCGTTGTTGACGCCGGGCGTCGTCGGGAACGGCCGGCTCAGCGATACCGAGCGCCCGCTCTTCACCATGCGGGCGGCGGCCACGCGCTTGGCCGGCGTGATGAGGTTCATCGCGCCCTTCTGATCGTCCTTGCCCCAGCGCCCCCAGTTGCGGCGGGTGCCGCGGATGTAGTCCCTGACCTCCTGCTCGGTCGGCAGCGGCTTGGGCGGCATGGCTACTTCGCCAGCGCGTCCCAGCATGCGCGCGCGAGAGAGCCGATGAGCGTGTTGGCGGCGTAGAAGCCGGCGCGTCCGTCGGGCATCGTCTCCGGCACGTGCTCGGTGTACGCGGTGAGGATGTAGAGCGGCCGCTCGCCCTTGAAGATGATGCCGGCGTCCATGAAGCCGCGCGAGCCGGTCCCGGTCTTGTGCGCGACCTTGGTGCCGAGCGGCAGCTGCGAGGGCAGCCGCGCCTTGAGCTTCTGCCACGAAAGGATGTCGAGCCCCAGGCGGCAGAGCTCGGGCGTGCTGCCGAGCTTGCGCGCGACGGCGGCGTCGGTGGTGCCCTGCCAGATCAGCTCGAGCAGCAGCCCCTGGTCGCTGGGCGTGGTCGTCGTCACCTGTTCCAGCGTGTGCTCGCGCCCGAGCCTGGGCGGGATGCCGAAGCGGTGCGTGGTGCCCGTCATGCCGACCACGTCGCACCAGCGCTGGATCTCGCCGAGGCCGACGAGGTCCACCACGGTGCCGGTGCACGTGTTGTCGCTGACGATGATCGTCATCACCAGCGCGTCGCGGAAGGTGATCCAGAAGCCGGGCGTCAGGTGCTGGAAGGTGCCCGAGTCGTTGTCCTGGTACTTCTTCTCGATCGTCACCTTCTGGTCGAGCGCCAGCTTGCCGGCGTGCACGGCGGCCAGCGCGGCCATCATGATCGAGATCTTGCGCGTGCTGGCCGAGGGCACCGGCACGCCGCCGAAGCGGTCGGCCCGCTGCCCGCTCGTCATGTCCTTCACGTACCAGCTCGTCTGGAACGCTTGCGCGTCGCACAGCTCGTTGAGACGGACGACGAGGTCTCGCATGGCTCTGGGGATCTCCTATTTGTTGTCCAGCCAGACGTTCCAGAAGTGCATGAACGGCCCCGACTCGTAGCCCTGCACGTCCTTGCGCCGGGCGTCGAGGCGGAAGTAGTCGCCGATCTTGAGGCGGGCGGCGTCCGCGTAGAAGACGGTCTGCAGCTTCTCGATGATGGCCTGGCGTTTCTTGACGTCACTCTCGCGCGCGAGCGCCTGCACGAGCTGGTCCTTCTCGGGACTGCACCACCAGCCCGGCCAGTCGCAGAGGATCTGCGCGGCCACCGACGGCTCCGGCTGGAAGGTGAACGCGGTCGTGAAGGCGTCCCACAGCTCGGGCTTGTTGCGGCGCGAGACGACGGTGGCCCAGTCGGAGACCTGCAGGTCGACCTTGAAGCCCGCGTCCTCGAGCTGGCTCTTGGCCACCACCGAGGGCTTGTAGTGGTGCTCGTACTCGGTGGTGACGATCCAGCGGATCGGCTGGCCGGCGTAGCCGGCGTCCTTCAGCAGGCGCCGCGCCTTGTCCTTGTCGTGCTGGTTGTAGGAGGCGGCCGCGACCTTAGAATGCCAGACCTGCTCCTGGAAGAAGATGCCGGGGTCGACGCGGTAGAAGTCCTTGTGGCCGAGGCCGGCCAGCATCATGGGCTCGACGTCGAGCGCAGCCTGCATGGCCTGGCGGATGCGCTTGTCGGTCATGAGCCCCTGCTTGGTGTTGAGCACGATCGTCACCCAGCCGTAGGGCTTGAGCACGACGGGCTCGACGCCCGGCGTGGACTTCAGCCGGTCGTACTGGTCGGGCTTCACCTGCTCGATGAAGTTGTACTCGCCGGTGACGATGCCGGCCTGCCGCGTGGCGTAGTCCGGCACCGACATGAAGTAGATGTCGTCCAGGTAGGCGACCCGCTGGCCGGCCAGGCCGCTGGCCGGCTCCGGGCGCGCCACGTAGCCATCCCAGCGCGCCAGCTTGAT
>Ga0137394_10003942_pt1 | contig 11201 bp, 16 predicted proteins | sample czobulk116metaG_FD_108278 | JGI IMG/M metagenome (GOLD analysis project Ga0137394, IMG submission 108278) | Vadose zone soil microbial communities from Angelo Coast Range Reserve, California, USA - czobulk1.16 metaG | ecosystem: Environmental > Terrestrial > Soil > Vadose zone | place: USA... | reverse complement strand
GGAGCTGGCCGGTCATCGGATCACCATATACCGCAAACAGCCCGACGGCCGCTGGCTTCTGGCCCGCGACGCCAACACGCTGTCCCCGGTAGCAAGCTGAGGTCGTGAGAATCGTCTCACTCGACCTAGCCATTCCATCGAGCGTACGTCGCAATGGTCGCTGAGCGCCTAAATTCGCTGCACCAAAGCAGTCACCACAAACCGTCAATCCTTGACTACCACTACACCGCCTCCGCTTCCGCTCGTTCGAGGAGACGATTGATGGCCTCAAATCCTGCGGCGCTGGTTCTCAATGCACTCTCCTTCAGATCGAGCAGGTCCTTGGCAAGCCTTCCAGTTTTGGTCCCTCCCTTCTGATCGAAGAGTTTCTTTTTAATTGCCTCGGGCATCGAGATTCCCAGCCGATGTGACTGTTGATAAGAAACCCGCGCGGATTCGTCGGCCAGATTTGGGACTTCCATTCGATCACCCAAGCACCTACCCACTCCAACGAAAAACGCTGCGTGGACTTCCTCGGATAAAACAAGCATTGCGGAATGTCGCCCATCCTCTTTCCGGCTCAACCCGCTTGAATCTCAAGGAGTTACGCATCATGCAATTACGAATTACCGGGAAAGCTTCTTAGCCGGGGCGCAAACTCGAGTCCTAAAAGCGGCCGGTCGTGTGAGTTTTTCTGCATCTGGGCCGATACCGGAAATCCAGTCCCGAACCCCGGTCGCCATTTGCCGCTGTGCCTGTCTCGGTCCCCTCGCACCTCGGCAAATATACATAAATTACGGATATTATCGAAATTTGATAACTTCACAAATATTGATATAGCAGCAGTTTCATCACTGGCACCAACGCGCAGCTCGCTAATTGCGAAGGGGATGGTGTGGAGCCCCAATCGCGGCGATACTGCCTTCACAGTTCCCATGTTCGATGAGTTCATGAAGCGCGTCATGCCAGGTGACTCATGGCGGTAACCGAGCGAGTTGGAGCGGGCGATGGGAATCGAACCCACGCGGGAGGCGCTTCCAAGGCTTTAAAACAAGCGGTTTGAAGCGATGGCGGATGCCAGGTGTGATTAGTGTGTGAATTTTCGCGGCATGTGGGGCTACGTAGGGGTACATCGATGCGAGAGGGCCCGGGCCCAGCCCTTCAGTCCTAGGTCTCCGATGGTGCCTGACCAATACAGGCGGGCCCCCAATTCCTTACCAGATGTACGGTATGAGACGATGGCGCACACGGCTTGCGTATTCGTTGTAGCCGGAAAGATCGCGGCTGAGGATCCTTTCCTCATCGAGAAGCCGCCAGAAAAGTACCGGCAGGATGAGTGGGACGAGACAGATCGTGAGCCACGAGCCGAGCGCAAGCGGCATGCCGATGAAAAGCCAGAGCGCGCCCGCGTACATAGGGTGACGCACATACGCATAGGGGCCGGTGTCAATCACTTTGTGGTCATCCGTGACACTGATGTTAGCTGCAGCAAACTATTGACCTTCAGCACCCAAAAAATGAAGAGAAATGACAATACGATCACGATGTCCCCAACAAAGGACAGGTATGCGGGCACCGGCGAGAGGCCAACGCGGTAGTCGAGTGGAGGCAGAATGATAAAGATAAAAAAAGTGAGGATGATGAGCGACACGATGATCTTTTGCGACCATTCTTTCTCATGCTGTGGTCCGGCATTCATGCGGCGCTCGAGAAGCGGCCTGTCGTACGGCCATCCCCGCGACCCCTTGCGCGATGGCCTTCTTGTAGAGCGGAACCATAGATGCGTGAATGGTGCACGCCGTCCCACCCCGCAATGCGCGGCCTAAGCGCGATCCTAACTCGGAGCGAACCTCGTTCAATTCGGGCAAGCACGCGGCTTGCGCGGACACTTATTGAACGGACGCCGAGGCACCCGTTACCGGTTCTGCCCGCGGCCAGGCGTAGGTCTCTTGCCGGCCCAGTTTGAGACATTCGAATGCCGAAAATCCGCGCTGGTAAGCTGTCATTCACGGCGCGCGGTAAACTGAACGGATGCAGGCCCACGGCAGATCACGGAAGGAATGACCCAAAGGGTGAGGCATGTTTGATCGCTCACGGAAGATAGATTACCTGACATGTTGCGCCGTCGCGCTTTGCTCTTTCTTTGGCGTCACCGGTGCCGCTGAGACGGATCCACCAACCGATATTCAGGGATTAGAGGAAGTCCGCAACCTATCGAAACTCCCACACGAACTTGCGAAGGCGCTCGGGTGGCAACGTAGTGAGAAGGACAGGATTGCCGACCTCGAGCGAGAGTCAGGAATTCCTAGTCCAACGTCACTCGATCGGTGGTTTCTCCTGGGGGGGCTGAGCAAGACCTATGCTTTGGTTGCAATCGAAGAACGCGCAAGTTACCCCCCATACCACCGAATTCATGCGAATGCATTCTCGTTGGGTGGCACTAGCTGGATCGCCAGCGGCGAATGGGTGTTGAGTTCCCGGCCGCACACAATTGACGAGCTAGTGCAACTGCTTCGGTCGCCTGAATCGCAAGCTCTAACGGCGCGATGGCGAAATTGGCAACGCGAGCGGGATTTGGACAGGCGAATCATCGAGTCAGAGCCGACCCTATCGTATCGGCGCAGTGCGCCGCTTCGAGAAATTAACATCAACGATGAGGAAGTACGTCAGATTGAGGCCGTCGTACGTGAGCTGATTCCTGGTGCGATCGTCACGATCTCAGGGGTCGCGCAAGGCTGTCCGTGTGAAGACGGTCCGGGTTGCTCTGCGCAGGTGTGGACAGCAGTCTATAGTTCAAAGCGAACGAGTTCGCTCGAATTATCTGATATCAACGACCACTGGGTTATCGGACCTGTCCAGCGGTGGTTCCTGGAGTCGGCACAACTCGATCGGTCGAAATACCCGACTTATGCTGCTTACACTGCCGCCCGAGGAGCATTGGACGATCGCTATCCAGCTTGCACCACGGGACCATCGAACACCCATTGAGATATGCCAAGTCGAATCCTTCCTACTGTCACGTACCCTTCACGCCAGTGGAGCAACAAGTTGTCGATCCAGTGCTTTGGGATCGAAGCGGCTACAAGCGATGACGTGTCGGCCCAATCTACCTCCATGTGCGTGGATTTCGGCCCACCCTTACGTACGCGTCGAGATAGCTGCCGTTGGCGAAAGGCCGGATGGGATCGATGATGGACGGATGAGACCATCGAGAACTAAATCGACCGAGGGGCCGATCGACTCATTCGATTACAGGAACGGTTGCCTGCCGACGAGTAGAGCCCAGACACAATGTCCTGCTTCTTCCGTTGAATCGGGGCTGGCGGATGCATTGCGGCCGCGGTAGGCTCTCCTATGTTCACAGCGGAGAGGTGGCAATGGCGATCAAACGTCCAACAAAGAGCCGGGGTACGCCATCACACAAACCGGTCGCGTCAGCCCCACTGCGCCACGTCGATGTCAGGGCGCCGCAGCAGATGGTGGCGGGCGAGGTCTACGTAGGCTGGTTGTGTAAGAGTCGATCGTGCGGGCGAGTCATTGCGATTGCGGACACAGCGCCGGGCGGCAAAGCATTGACGGATTTCGATGACCAATTGACTGCGATCAAATGTCCACATTGTGGGGATGAAAATCTGTACCGTTGGAGCGCTCGGACCGAACAGAAACACACGCCGAAAAGTGTGGAAACCTGAGAGCGACGATCTTGTCACTCTCTCTTCCGATCACAAGCGGGCAGTGACGGCACCAAAATCCTCGCCCCTACGCTCACCTCTATGCATTCGATCAAAGGAACGGTTGCAGCAGAGTCGAGGCTGTGGGAACTGGGCGATAAGCTGAGCCGCCTCCTAGGACAACGCAGGGACACGCCAGACAACGAAAAGTGGAGCGGGCGATGGGAATCGAACCCAAACGGACGGCTCTTTAAAGCCTATAAAATACGGCGTTTCGTGATTCAGAGAAGCCTACGTGCGATTGGCGTGCGAATTTTCGCGTTATGAGGGACAACGTAGGACTACCTGAGACAACTCCTCCGTTTGCTATCGAATTTCCGCTGTCGGACCCGTTGCGGGCCTCCATGAACGTCATCTATCGGGCGAGCCAAAATCACTGGCGACTGCGCGTCGCCCGTCCACTACGGTGAAATTCATGCGACCGAGGCCCGGCTATTGCGTGATGGATGCAGATAGCGGTGAACATCTTGAGGCGCTGCGTCTTCAAGATTGGGGAAGACGGAATGCTTCTCCAAGAGCGCATCAAATTCAAATCCGCACTTTTTGAGGACCCGAATTGAGGCTGCGTGTCGCGAATGACAATGGGCATATAGACGGCGTACTTCCAGCGAATCCGCGAGTGCGACCATCGCTCGGAGCGCCTCCGATGCGAATCCGACTCCCCATTCTCTTTGTGCGAGTACGTATCCGGTTGATGCCACGTCGGAGCACTCGAAGTTGAGACCAGTCGACCCCAGCAATCTGCCATCTTCGCGCGATTCGATCAACAGTGGTCCCGCCGGCCATTTCACCCACTCGGCCGACGAGAAGGCTAGAAAGGCCCTTGTATCGTCAATGCTGGAGTGCCTCGGCCAATGGACAAAGCGAGTGACATTCGGGTCAGACGCAAAGCATTCGAAAATCGATTGTGCGTCCGTGTCGCGCGGTGGTCGAAGTGAAATGCGCGCTGTCAGCAGCACATGATCTCCCAGCACGTAGTTACTGAAAAATGCCCCGTTCAGATTCTACTTCACCCCGCGAATGACCGATAAGTGGCAAGAAATGGGGTGACTGGATCATGGCTACTAGGCAGGCGTCAGTGGAATGATTCGCATCATCCCCGCAGCGCCGTCCAGAGCATCGATGATACGGGTGCGCACGCCGAGGCCCATTGGCTCTGGCAACTCACTGCGACCAAAGTAGCCCATATGGGATATCTCGTCATTCGGTTGCCAGGAGTTGCGACCGACCACATTCGCTCGAAAGAATAGAACTATGTCGTCCTTGTATGGCTTGGAGTAGACACCGACGAGTGCACCAGCGACTACGTCAAGGCCGGATTCCTCAAGCACCTCACGCTTCAACGCATCGAGCGGCGACTCGCCGGGCTCGACGCGTCCACCAGGAGTCGTCCAAGCACGCGTCGCATAATTCATGCGCACACATAGAATGCGACCGCTATTATCCAATATCGCCGCAAAGACACCGAGTGTTGGCATAGGTCTTCCAATTGCATCGCGTCGTCAACGAGCGAATCGCATAAACTTCTGGATCTCTGCCTGGTACCGCAAGCCGCGAGCGGCCGCTTAGTGGCGATCATTTCACAGTGCCCACCGGCCGAAGTTGGCCGATCGGCGACAATTCTGGCGACATGCGTCAACATGGCATTAGAGCGATACGGTACCTGGCAGCCGAGTCGCTTTGCCGTCGAAGGTAGTCGTCGCGCGGCATTGCTCGGCGTACGTCATGATGCCGGAGGGTTACGCGGCCTTGAGTCTCCAGCCATTTCAAGATGGCCGCTAGCGGGCCTCTAATTATCGTCTATAACCCATAGGCTGCTTCTATCGCCCAAAGGTGATTTTTTGCACTTATCTGCTATAAGCCATATATTGCAAATATCTGCTATAGACGATAAAATGAATGCGAGGAGAGCTCATGGACACCCTATTATTGCATTCGCCAGCGCAACTTCCGGCGCATTTGAAGTCCCTACGTAAGACGCGAGGGCTCACCCAAGCTCAGCTCGCCAAACGATTGGGAATTGGCCAGTCACGCCTCGCAGATATCGAAAGGCACCCCGAGACGGTCTCCACTGCTCAGCTCCTGAATCTTTTCGCTGCGCTGGGTGTGGAAGTGCTGCTGCGCCTTAAGCCGACGCCACACCAAATTGAAAACCGCCCTCGAGGCGAGTGGTGAGTGCACTTGGTGTCTGGATGAACGGTCGTCACGTCGGGGTGTGGCGGAAAGTCCGCGGCGATCGCGATCAGTTTGTCTACGAGGAGGCCTGGCTAGAGGATCCGCAGTTTCGACCGCTGTCCCTGTCGCTGCCAGTGACTGCATCGCGGGAAATCACATCTCCCCTCGTCCGCAATTACTTCGACAACCTGCTGCCGGACAATTCGCAAATCCGGGAAAGAATGCGCAGCCGGTACCACGTTCGATCTGCCGAGACTTTCGATCTTCTGGAGGCAATAGGGCGCGACTGCGTGGGCGCGGTGCAGTTGATGCCACCAGGACAGACTCCGATCGGGTGGAACCGGATCGAATCGAAATTGCTCAAAGCACAAGACGTCGAGGCGATCCTGCGCGCCGTCCCAACGACGGCCGGCCCGCTCAGTGCCCAGTCCGAGGACGATGAGGACTTTCGCATCTCGATTGCCGGGGCGCAGGAGAAGACAGCGCTGCTTCGCATCGGTAACGCTTGGCATCGCCCGCTTGGGGCTACGCCCACGACTCATATCCTGAAGCTCCCGCTTGGCATCGTCGGCGGCGGGCTGCAGCTGGATTTGTCTGACTCAGTAGATAACGAGTGGCTGTGTGCGGCCTTGTTCGAGGCCATACAGTTACCCGTCGCGCGTACCCAGATCGCGACGTTCGGCGATCAGCGCGTGCTCGTAGTCGAGCGCTTCGATCGTCTCTGGAGCAATATCGGCACTCTTGATCCGCACGCGGCGCGATTCAAGCCGCCCTCGGATGCCTGGATTGCGCGACTTCCGCAGGAGGATTTCTGCCAGGCAACCGGCCTGCCCTCAAATGCAAAGTACGAGAAGGATGGCGGTCCGGGCATGACGCAGATCCTGAGAATTCTCGCCCGCGGCGAAACACCTGAGCGTGACAGCAGCCTCTTTGCGCTCTCGCAGCTCATGTTCTGGTTCCTCGCTGCCACGGACGGGCATGCGAAGAACTTCTCCATCTTCCTGCGTCGTGAGGGCTATGGGCTGACACCCCTCTACGATCTACTATCCGCGTGGCCGGTCATTGGAAACAAGGCCCGCCAGCTACAGCCACAGAAAGTCAAAATGGCGATGGCGATGCGCACCGGAAACCGACCCCATTACAGGTGGAACGAGATTCAGCCTCGCCATTTCAAGGTGCTTGCGCAATCCCTGCCGGACCCCGACCTGTGGTCGAAGATGCTCGACACTGCTAGGTCGGTGCCGGAGGCGATAGCATCAGTAAAAAGGCGATTGCCGCCGGACTTGAAAAAATCAGTGTGGACCAGCGTGACGGATGGGTTCGCGAAAAAGGCCGAGGAGTTCTTGCGCGGGGCCGAAGCTCCACGACTGAGGCCTGTGGCCCACAAGCAGTGATGGAGCGGGCGATGGGAATCGAACCCACACGGGCGGCGACTCCGAAGCTTGAAAACAAGCGGTTTGGTGCGACGACGAATCCCAAGTGTGATTGGCGTGTGAATTTTCGTGGTATGTGGGGCCACGTAGGGCTGCGTAGGGATACATCGGTGGGCGCAACCCCGGGCTCGGGACTACCAGTCATGGGTCTCTGACGGGCCATGGGGCCATGACCCGCCGTCGGCAGCAATCTGACGACTCCATAGCGGTCGTTGAGACTTTGAGCGTTTGTGTGCGTATTTCAGCGAACGTGGTCATCGAGTCCAGGCCATCTTGAGCGCCCCGGTGATGTCGGCAGCCGGCCCGGCCCAGCGAGATGATCTGTTCACGATGAGGGCTATGAGTCATCGAGCGCTGCCTCGCCGGACGGCACCCCGTAGCCGGGGCACGGGCTGCGACCGCCGACCTGGAACTCGAGGACTACGACGCGCTGTTTGCTCGACGCACCATCTATACAGGGGAGCGCTACGGCGAGCCCCTGTTTGGGCTGGTGCATCGAATCAGGCGGTCAACAACTCACCAAAATCGACGATTTGCGAAAAAAACTGGCTGCGAACTACTTCAGAGTGAACGCCATTGACGTGAATCAATACCGGCCTCACCGAGAATTTCCGAGGAAGTTGCAATTTCTCCAGTTTTTGGCGCATTTCGCCGACCACACCGGGTTTGATTGCGGACTTTGAGAATTTGATTTCGCACGCATGAACGCTGTCGAATCGTGTCTGGATGGCTAGATCGATCTGACACCCCGCCTGAAGACGGGTCTTACGTTGGAAGAATGGATTGGCGAAGACCACATCCGGCATCAATACTCCGAGCTTCTTGATGACCGTACTGACATTATTCAACACTAGGTTCTCGAACTGCAGCGCCAACAAGCTTTCCCAGCCGGGCAATGATGTCAGGGAGCGGCCCTCGAAAAATCCCTTTTCTATAGCGGGTCTGTTCGGCGTCACGTAACGCAGATAAAAGCGCAGGAAGTTATCCTTGAGTCTGTAGCGGCTCAGCTTTGAGATTTCTTCGGTTTTCAGCCGCCAAGTGTAGTCGCGCGCGAGAAAACCAGCGGTAACCAGGTCGTTGAGATAGTCACTGTAATCGCCGGTCTTGGTTCGCTGCGTGCGCTCGAGAATGTCATTGAGGCTGGCCGGCCCCTTCAGCAGACTCGCAATGATTTTCCGGTAAATCGCGCTGCGCTCCCCGAAGGTGTCAGAAAAGATTAGCTTGAACTCATCCAGCAGGACGCTGTTTCTGGAAAACAGGAGCTCGCGTATGTTGTCTTCCGCTCCCAAGGAAGGATTGATGAGCTCGAGATAGCGCGGGATGCCGCCGGTCACGGACAGTACTTTCAGCTTTTCATAAGGCGACACTCGCGAATGTTCGCTCCAGAAACGATTGCATTCCGCCAGTGAAAGCTCCTCGAGCTTGATATCGCGCGGGGGGCGGCCGAGAAAGGCCGTGCTGCTAACCTCAAATACGATTTGGTGCGGCGTAGTCTACGCCATTCAGGGCGCACCAAATCGACTTTGTTACGATTTCGTGCGGCCAATCTCTCATATTTAGGCCGCACCAAATCTTATTTTCATGAAATGCGGGCGCAGATAGCTCATCTGACCGGCGACAACTGGACTTGCCGGCCGGGTTGCGTCCCGTTATTTGACGGCTGATCGAGTTTTCAGGAAGCTTCTGAAGATGAAGAAAATTCTGGGCGCAGTCACTACCACGACGACCCGCACTGGCGGGCCGTGGCGGTCGTTTGTGTCTTAAAGTTACTTCACAACGATTTTTACGAGGGCCCCGCCGGCGACGAACGGGGCCCTCTCATTTCTGGGTACCCTCTGCGCGATTCAACGCTTTGGAGGATGCCATGGACAGTCACGATCATCGAATACTCGGGCCGCAGCTCGACCCTTTTTCATCAGCAGGAAGAAGCGCCGGGGACTGCGTTCTGGCACCCGCGCGGGGCAACTCTTTGCCGGCTGATCGAAAACTACATTCGCTGCGAAATGCACCGTGGCGGCTTCCGGGAGGTCCGTACTCCGCAATTGCTGTCGCGCTCGCTATGGGAACGCAGCGGTCACTGGGGAAAATTCGGCGCCAACATGTTTGAGTTCGCGGACGACGGACGCAGATTCGCACTGAAACCGATGAATGCCCGGGCCACGTGCAGTTGTTTCGGCAACAAGCCCATTCTTATCGCGATCTGCCGGTGCGATTCTCCGAGTTCGGCGCCTGTCATCGACTAGCCGTCGGGAGCCCTACACGGATTGATGCGTGCCCGTGCATTTACCCAGGATGATGCGGACGTGTTCTGCTTACCGGAGCATATCGATGGCGAAGTCGCGAGCTTTTGCGAGCTTCTTCGTCGCGTTTACGCTCGATTCGGATTCCAGGAGTTCGTCGTCGGGTTCTCGACCAGACCGGAGGCTCGCGAAGGCTCAGACGCTCTTTGGGACGAGGCAGAAGCGACGCTTGCAGCGGCCGCGCGAGCGGCGGGCCTTGAATTTCGCCTGCAGCCTGGCGAAGGGGCGTTCTATGGCCCCAAGCTTAAATTCATCTTGAAGGATCAGGATGGCCGCGAATGGCAATGCGGGACGATACAGCTTGATTTCGTACTGCCCGAAAGACTCGATGCCGAAGTTGTGGAGGCGTCTGGCGCACAAGTGCGTCCGGTTATGATTCATCAAGCTGTGCTGGGCAGCATCGAGCGATTTATGGCTATCCTGCTCGAACATCATCGCGGCAATCTACCTTTCTGGGTTGTTCCCGAGCAGATTGTCGTCGCGCCGGTATCAGTCGGCCAACTAGAGTACGCGCGCGCGGCTGCCGAAATATTCCACGCGGCGAGTCTGCGATGCGTCATAGATGAGGCGAATGAAACGCTGTCACGACGGATTGTCGCTGCGCACGATAAGGGCATCCCGATATTTGTAACTGTTGGACCGAACGAGACGTCCGCAGGCACGGTCACGATTCGTGAACGCGGTGGCGAGCGGTCCGTCCGCGGCTTGTCCGACGCGACAGAGTGGCTGAAGGCAATGAACGCATAGAATTAAGTGTATTGGCCTTCGCTGTCGTATAGGCGAACGCCATGGGCCTCACAGCCGGAAGGAAACGCCGAAATCATCTTCCCGATTGCTGCCGGCCATCACCGGCGCTTTTTTGTTCGATACCGCCCGGTCAGTGCCCGGCGACCGCGTGGGGCGGCTGGCGGCCAATTCCGGTCGGTTGACGGGCTAAAAAGACTGCCCGTACACGGTCGCTGGAGATCTTGGGTATGCTAACCAGGCAGGGATCGGATCAACACCGCAACATTCCAAATCGAAGTTAGAGGTCGAGACGCATGTCGTCAGCAAAACTTATCCAGGTCGCAAAAAACATTGCCGAAGAGATTCTTGCGGGGTCGGTGTCCCCTTACGATGGGGGTTATCGAATTTGGAAGGAGTGTCAGCTAGTGTTAAAGCCTGGTGACCACCGCCTCGATCCATTTGTCTATTGGTCCAGCGAATACGAAGACACGTCGGATGCTGAGCGGCGGGCGCTTTGCGACAAGGCTATACGCTTGGCCGCCGAAGCATTAGTGCAACGTGGCAGCGCCCTCTAGCAAGCGGCTCGATCGATCCGGTCGCAGCGTAGATGAATCAAAAGGAGTTCTCCGAAGCGGACGGTGGTGATCGTCCGGTACGGGTCGAGAGCGCTAGTTCGCGGCCAGTCTTCATGGTTCACTTGCCAAAAGGTAACGTTTACGTTACTATCGTGTAACGAGTATTCGGGTCGAAGAATACATTCGCCCGGATGGCACCAACCCTTACAAGACCTGGTTCGATAGCCTTGACCCGCAGGCAGCCGCGAAGGTCGTGACCGCCACATTGCGTTTGGAGCTTGG
>Ga0137394_10003941_pt1 | contig 11201 bp, 10 predicted proteins | sample czobulk116metaG_FD_108278 | JGI IMG/M metagenome (GOLD analysis project Ga0137394, IMG submission 108278) | Vadose zone soil microbial communities from Angelo Coast Range Reserve, California, USA - czobulk1.16 metaG | ecosystem: Environmental > Terrestrial > Soil > Vadose zone | place: USA... | reverse complement strand
TGCTTGGGGGCCGACCCGCCGGCGCCGGTCTCGAAGAGGGCGCCGCCGTCCATGAGCGGCACGATGGACAGCATCTTCGCGCTGGTGCCGAGCTCGAGGATCGGGAACAGGTCCGTGTTGTAGTCGCGCAGGACGTTGCCGGTCACCGAGATCGTGTCCTGGCCGGCGCGCATCCGCTCCAGCGAGAAGCGCGCGGCGTCGGCGACGGACATGATGCGGATGTCGAGCCCGCTGGTGTCGTGGTCCTTCAGGTAGCGGGTCACCTTGTCGATGAGCTGGGCGTCGTGGGCCCGGTGCTTGTCGAGCCAGAACACCGCCGGCGCGCCGGTGATCCTCGCGCGGGTGACGGCGAGCTTCACCCAGTCGCGGATCGGCGCATCCTTCACCTGACACGCGCGCCAGATGTCGCCCTCCCCCACCGTGTGCTCGATCAGCGTCTTGCCCTGCGCATCGACGACCCGCACCGTGCCGGCGGCCGGCATCTGGAAGGTCTTGTCGTGCGAGCCGTACTCCTCGGCCTGCTGCGCCATCAACCCGACGTTCGGCACGGAGCCCATCGTCTTGGGGTCGAACGCGCCGTGCTGCTTACAGTGCTCGATGGCCTCGTGATAGAGCGGCGCGTAGCTGTGGTCGGGGACGACCGCCTTGGTTTCGCGCAGCTTGCCGTCGGGGGCCCACATCTGCCCGGAGTCGCGGATCATCGGCGGGATCGAGGCGTCGATGATCACGTCGCTCGGCACGTGCAGGTTGGTGATCCCCTTGTCGGAGTTGACCATGGCGAGCGCGGGCCGCTTGGCGTACGCCGCCTTGATGTCGGCCTCGATCTCCGCCTGCTTGGCCGCGGGCAGCCGCTTGATCGCCGCGTACAGATCGCCGAGGCCGTTGTTGGGATCGACGCCGACCTCCTTGAAGGCCGCCGCGTGCTTGTCGAAGACCTCCCGGAAGAACGTGCGCACGGCCGCGCCGAAGATGATCGGATCGGAGACCTTCATCATCGTGGCCTTGAGGTGGATGGAGAACAGCACGCCCTGCTTTTTGGCATCCTCCATCTGCGACTCGAGAAAGCTCACCAGCGCCGCCCGGCTCATGAACGTGCCGTCGAGCACCTCGCCGGCCTGGAGGGCGATCCGGTCCTTCAGGACCGTGACGGCGCCCTTCGTGTCGGTGAACTCGATCCGCACGGTGGTCGCCTCCGGGACGGTCACCGATTTCTCGTTGGCCGCGAAGTCGCCGCGGCTCATGGTCGCCACGTGCGTCTTCGCCTCCGGCTTCCAGGGACCCAGCTTGTGCGGGTGTTTCCTCGCGTATTCCTTCACCGCGGCCGCGGCCCGCCGGTCGGAGTTGCCTTCCCGCAGCACCGGGTTGACGGCGCTTCCCAGCACTTTCGCGTAGCGCGTCTTGATCGCCTGCTCGGCAGGGATCGCCGGATTCTCGGGGTAGTCGGGCACCTGATAGCCCTGCCCCTGCAGCTCCTTGATCGCGGCCTTGAGCTGCGGGACGGAGGCGCTGATGTTCGGCAGCTTGACGATGTTGGCTTCGGGCCGCTTCGCCAGCTCGCCGAGCTGCGTGAGCCAGTCCGGCACACGCTGGGCGGGGGTCAGGCCCTCGGGGAAATTGGCGAGGATGCGCCCGGCCAGGGAGATGTCCGCAGTCTCGATGGTGATGCCGGTCCCCCCGGTGAATTTCCGGATGATCGGCAGCAGCGAGTAGGTGGCGAGCGCCGGCGCTTCGTCGATTTCCGTCCAGACGATCTTCCCGGGAGCCGCGGTCACAGCGCACACTCGGAGGGGGGCGTTGCCCCCCTTCCGACCCTCGTCGCGCGCCTGACGGCGCGCTCCTCGGTGCCTCCCCCCAGACCAGAAAGCAGGATTGCGCCGGCAAAGCCGGCGCTCGAATCGCGTGGCATTCTCACAGCGTCGTCTCCTTGTGCCGATGCGCGTGGCATTCGATCGTCACCGCCACCGGCAAGGACGTGATGTGGCATGGGAACGCGAGCACGTGGATGCCGAGGGAGGTCGTGTCGCCGCCGTAGCCCTGCGGCCCGATACCGAGGCGATTCGCGCGCTCGAGCAGCTCATGCTCGAGGCCGTCCAGCATCGGGTCGGCGTTCGGGCTGTCCAGCTCGCGGAAGAGGGCCTTCTTGGAGAGGATCGCGGCCTTCTCGAAGGTGCCGCCGATGCCGACGCCGAGGATCAGCGGGGGGCAGGCGTCGGGGCCCGCGGTCTTCACGCACTCGATGATGAAGTCCTTCACCGCGGGCAGGCCCGCGGCCGGCGTGAGCATCGTGTACTTGGAGCGGTTCTCGCACCCTCCGCCCTTGGCCATGATGCTGATCTTGAGCGTGGCGCCCGGCGCGACCTCGGTGTGGATCACGGCCGGGGTGTTGTCACCGGTGTTCACGCGATCGAACGGCGATTTCACGATCGAGGCGCGCAGGTAGCCTTCCGTGTAGCCCTGGCGGACGCCCTCGTTGATCGCGTCCTCCAGCCCGCCCCCGGTCACGTGCACGTCCTGCCCCAGCTCGACGAAGCAGACCACCATGCCGGTGTCCTGGCAGTACGGAATGCGCTTGGTGCGCGCCAGCTCGGCGTTGTCCTTGAGGATCTGCAGCACCTGCTTGCCGGCCGGCGAGCGCTCGGTGCCGAGCGCGCGATCGAACGCGCGCAGCACGTCGGGCTCCAGGCTGACGTTGGCCTCCATGCAGAGCTTCTTGACCGCGTCGCTGATGGCCGAGACGTGGACGTCCCTCACGAGGCGCCGCCCATCTTCGCCATGAAGGCCTGCGCGCGCTGGGCCATCTCCGCGGGGCTCACGTCTTCCTTGTGCGTCGCCATGCTCCACTGGTTGCCGAAGGGATCCTCGAGCTTGCCGAAGCGATCGCCCCAGAACATGTCCATGACCGGCGCGATGACCTTGCAGCCGGCCGCCACCGCGCGCTTGAACGCGGCGTCCACGTCGGGCACGTAGAGGAACATGGTGACGGTGGTGCCGCCCAGCGAGGTGGGCGCCTTGCACGAGCTCATCCCGGGGAACTCGTCGCTCAGCATCACCATCGAGTCGCCGACCTTGAACTCCGCGTGCATGAGCTTGCCCCCCGGCCCCGGCATCCGTTCGATGTCCCGCGCGCCGAACGCGCGCTGATAGAACTCCAGCGCGCGGGTGCCGTCGTTGACGGTGAGATAGGCGGTCACGGTGTGGTAGCCGGGCGGCACCGGCTGGACCTTCGTCCTTTGGGATACGGGCTTCGCCCTCTGGGGTACGGGCTTCGCCCTTTGGGTGACGGGCTTGGGACGCTGTGTGGCTTTCCGTGCTTTTGCCATGGCGGCTCCGGTTAGAGCTTGAGCTTCTCGACCAGCTCACGCACGGAGGCGGCCGACTTGTTGAACGCGGCCTGCTCGTCGGGGGTGAGCTTGATCTCGATCACCTGCTCCACGCCCTTGCGCCCGAGCTTGACTGGCACACCGACGTAGAGGCCCTTGGTGCCGTACTGACCGTTCAGGTAGGCCGCGCACGGCAGGATCTTCTTCTTGTCCTTGAGGATCGCCTCCACCATCTCGACCGCCGAGGCGCCGGGCGCGTAGTACGCGCTGCCCGACTTGAGGAAGTTGACGATCTCGGCGCCGCCGTTGGCCGTGCGCGTGACGAGCGCGTCGATCGTTTCCTTCGGCAGCAGGTCGGTGATGGGGATGCCGGCCACCGTGGAGTAGCGCGGCAGCGGCACCATGGTGTCGCCGTGGCCGCCCAGCACGAAGGCGGTGACGTTCTCGACCGACACGTTCAGCTCGCGCGCGATGAAGGTGCGGAAGCGCGCGGAGTCGAGCACGCCGGCCATGCCGATGACGCGCTCGGCCGGAAAGCCCGACTTCTTCCACGCCAGCTGCACCATGGCGTCGAGCGGGTTGGTGACGAGGATCAGGATCGCCTGTGGCGAGCGCCGGGCCACCTGCTCGACGACGGAGCCGACGATCTCGGCGTTCTTGAACAGCAGATCGTCGCGGGTCATGCCCGGCTTGCGGGCCATGCCGGCGGTGATGACGACGATGTCGGAGTCCGCCGTCTCGTCGTAGCCATTGGAGCCGCTCAGCGCCGAGTCGTAACGATGGATCGGCCCCGCCTGCGCCAGATCGAGCGCCTTGCCCTGGGGGATGCCCTCGATGACGTCCACCAAGACGACGTCGCCCAGCTCCTTGTCGGCCGTGTACTGGGCGACGGTGGCGCCGACGTTGCCGGCGCCCACCACGGTGATCTTGGGACGGGCCATCACTCAGACGTCCTTTCCGGGCTTGGCCTTGGTGTCCTTCGGCTCGAGCGCCGCGGAGGTCATCGGCGGTGTCCCGCCGGTCTTCGGATCCACGGGCTGGCCGGCGTTGAGCGCCGAGCCCGCCCGGAACCACGCGATCTGCTCGCGCGTCATGGTGTGATTCGCCTGGATCTCGACGATGCGGCCGTCGGGCTTCTTGATGTACACCTTCACCGGCTTGCCCGGCTCCAGCGTGTAGAGCCCGCTGATCGTGATCCGGTCGTTCTGCTCGATCGTGTCGTAGTCGGCGGGGTTCGCGAACGTCAGCGGCAGCACGCCCTGCTTCTTGAGGTTCGTCTCGTGGATGCGCGCGAAGCTGCGCACCATCACCGCCGCGGCGCCGAGGTAGCGCGGCGACATCGCCGCGTGCTCGCGGCTGGAGCCTTCCCCGTAGTTCTCGTCGCCGATGGCGATCCACTGCTGCCCGGCCCGCTTGAGCTCGCGGGCGATCTTCGACAGGTTCTGCCCGGCCCCGCCGGTGAGCGGGTTGACGCCCTTGCCGGCCTCGCCGGTGAACGCGTTCAGCGCGCCCAGGAACATGTTGTCGGAGATCTTGTCGAGGTGGCCGCGGTAGCGCAGCCAGGGCCCGGCCGGCGAGATGTGGTCGGTCGTGGTCTTGCCCTTCGTCTTGACCAGGATCGGCAGGTCGATGAAGTCCTTGCCGTCCCAGGCCACGAAGGGCCCGAGGAGCTGCAGCCGCTCGCTGTTCTCGGGGATCTCGATCTTCACCGCGTCGGGATTCGCCGCCGGCGCCTCCAGCCCCGCGGTGCCCCGCACGAAGCCGTCGCGCGGCAGCTCCTCGGCCTCGGGCGCCGTGAGGCGTACCTTGCTGCCGTCGGGGGCCGTCAGCGTGTCGGTGAGCGGGTTGAACTCGAGCGTGCCGGCCAGCGCGAGCGCCGTCACGATGTCCGGGCTGGTGATGAACGACAGCGTGGAGGCGCTGCCGTCGTTGCGGCCCGGGAAGTTCCGGTTGAACGAGCTCACGATCGTGTTGGTCTGGTCGGCCGCGATGTCCGTCCGCTTCCACTGGCCGATGCACGGCCCGCACGCGTTCGCCAGCACGGTGCCGCCGATCGTGCCAAAGGTGTCCACGAGCCCGTCACGCTTGATGGTCTGGAACACGCGCTCGGAGCCCGGCGTCACCAGGAACTTCGACTTGGCCTTGAGACCGGCCTTCACCCCCTGCATCGCGATGTGGGCGGCCCGGCGCATGTCCTCGTAGGACGAGTTCGTGCATGAGCCAATGAGCGCGTTGGTGATCGCCGCGGGCCACTTGTTCTCGCGCACCTCGGCGGCGAGCCTGGAGATCGGCCGCCCGCGATCAGGCGAGTGTGGGCCGACGATGTGCGGCTCGAGCGCGTCCAGGTCGATCTCGACGATCTCGTCGTAGAACTTCGCGGGCTCGCTCAGCACCTCCGGGTCGGGCACCAGGTGCTGGCGCGCCTCGTCGGCCGCGGTGGCGATGTCCGCGCGCTCGGTGGCGCGCAGGTAGGCGGCGATGCGCGCGTCGTACGGGAACAGCGACGTGGTGGCGCCCAGCTCGGCGCCCATGTTGCAGATCGTGCCCTTGCCCGTCGCGCTGATCGACTCGGTCCCGGGGCCGAAGTACTCGATGACCTTGTTGGTGCCGCCCTTCACGGTCAGCAGCGTGCAGAGGTAGGTGATGACGTCCTTGGGCGCCGTCCAGCCCGAGAGCTTGCCCGTGAGGTGCACACCGATGAGCTTGGGGTGCAGCACTTCCCAGGCGAGGCCGGCCATCGCCTCGCCGCAGTCGGCGCCGCCGACGCCGATGGCGACCATGCCGAGGCCGCCCCCGTTGGGCGTGTGCGAGTCGGCACCGATCATGAGCCCGCCGGGGAACGCGTAGTTCTCCAGCACGACCTGATGGACGATGCCCGCCCCCGGCTTCCAGAAGTCGAGGCCGAACTTGAGCGCGGAGGAGCGCAGAAAGTTGTAGACCTCTTCGTTCTCGCTGATCGCGCGCGCCAGGTCGTCGGCGGCGCCCGACTCGGCGCGGATCAGGTGATCGCAGTGCAGCGACGACGGCACCGCCACGCGCTTGCGGCCCGACATCATGAACTGGAAGAGCGCCATCTGGCCTGTGACGTCCTGCAACGCCACCCGGTCCACCTTCAATCGCAAGATGGCCTTGCCGCGCTCCCAGACCTGGCTGTCGAAGTCCCAGCAGTGCGAGGTCAGGATCTTCTCGGTCAGCGTGAGCGGGCGGCCGAACTTGCGGCGGGCCTGGGCGATGCGGTCGGGCATGGAGGCGTAGAGCGAACGGATCTGCGGCACGGACATCGGGGCCTCCCTCTTCGCAGGCAAAAGAGCGCCCCCGCTCCACACGGGAGCAGAGGCTTCATGAAAGACGAATAACTCTAACGCGGCGCGGCGTTAGCGTCAAGGACGGGCCCCGCGCACTCGAGGGCGGCCGTCCACGAACGGTGCGCGGGGAAGCGGGCGAGCAGGTCGGCGATCTCCTCGCACGGCGGCCGGTGGCCGCGCGGCACCACCGTCGCGCGCGCGGCCACCGCGCGATGGAAATTGTGCAGATGGTCGTAGACGAGCCGGAGCGCGGCGGCTTCCGTCCGCCCGGCGCGTGTGAGGATCTCCACGGCCTTGGCATTGGCGTCCAGCTCGCGCAGCTCCTGCTCCCGCGTCTGCTCGAGCGCGGACGAGCCGCGCAGCGGCGTCTCGTGGCCGAGCACGTAGTGGGCGAGCTCGTGGGCCACGAGGGAGTCGCGGCTCTTCGACAGCAGCATCGGCGTGCTGATCGTCATCATGCCGCCGCGGTAGGTGCCCCCCACGCCCGGAACCGCGTTGCCGACCAGCACGTAGACCGACCGCAGCCCGTAGGCCCGGGTGGTGGTGTCGATGAGCCCGCGCACCTCGGCCAGGCTCGACTGCTGGGGCGGCGTGAGCGACACGCACCCGGCCAGGGCCAGGCACGCGGCGAAGGTGAGGAGGGCTCGGACGCGCGGCACCCTCCTGCTTTAGCGGATCGGCCCCGCGCGAAGCAAGCACGACGATGGCATGATCGGCCGGTGGACGCCCTGACGGTCCGCGATGCCCGCGACGCCGATCTGCCCCGTCTCGTCGCCATCTACAACGAGGCGATCCCCGGCCGGCGCTCGACGGCCGACACCGAGCCCGTCTCGGTGGAGAGCCGGCTGCCATGGTTTCGCGAGCACACGCCGGCCCGGCGGCCGCTCTGGGTCGCCGAGCGGGAGGGCGCGATCGTCGGCTGGCTGTCCTTCCAGGACTTCTACGGGCGGCCCGCTTACGGGGCCACCGCGGAGCTGAGCATCTACGTGAGCGGGGCGGCCCAGCGCGGCGGCATCGGCCGCCAGCTGCTGGCCCGCGCCCTCGAGCGCGCGCCCGCGCTGGGCCTGGCCACGCTGGTGGGCTTCATCTTCGCCCACAACACGGCCAGCGTGACGCTGTTCGAGCGCCATGGCTTCGCACGCTGGGGCCACCTTCCGCGCGTCGCGCGCCTCGACGGCGTCGAGCGCGACCTGCTGATCCTCGGCCGGCGGGTGGGCTAGGCGGGGCTGCGAGCGGCGAGCGCTTCCAGCAGGGGGCGGTCATAGTCGTAGGTGAGCAGGCGCACGGCGCGCTCCACTGGCAGCCAGCGCACCACGTCCACGTCGTAGCGCGCCTCGGGCTCGCCGGCGATCGGGCGCATCACCCAGTAGCGGACGATCTTGAGGCGGCCCTTGTGGTCGACGTGCGACGTCTGCGGCAGCTCGTCGCCGAGGAGGCACCGCAGCCCGGTCTCTTCCGCCACCTCGCGCAGCGCGCAGGCCTGGTAGCTCTCGCCCGGCTCGAGCTTGCCCTTGGGGAACGTCCAGTCGTCCTGGCGAGAACGATGGATGAGGAGCACTTCAGGCTCGCGCTCCGCAGCCTGTCTCAGGATCACGCCACCGGCCGCCCGCACGACCGCGCGATCATTCATCGATGAGACGAGTGTAATGAGAAACAGGCTCAGGCTCCAAAGTTTGTCGGTAAGCTCCCGCCCGATGGCGGGCGCACGGCATCGCGGCGAGTACGATCGGCGCGTCAACCGGGTCATCGATCACATCCGCGAGCACCTCGCCGACGAGCTGCCGCTGGCCGCGCTGGCGCGCCTGGCGGCGTTCTCGCCCTTCCACTTCCACCGCGTGTTCCGCGTGGTGACCGGCGAGACGGTGGCCGGCTTCGTCCAGCGCCTGCGAATCGAGAAGGCCGCGGCCGCGCTGCGCGACCATCCCGCGCAGGGCGTGCTCGCGATCGCCCTCGATCATGGCTTCGGCTCGGCCGCCGCCTTCGCCCGCGCCTTCCGTGCCCGCTTCGGGATGAGCGCCACGGCGTGGCGGGCCGGCGGCGCCGAGCGGTGGCGCCACCGCTGGCGCAAGGCCAATCAACACGTCCGCAAGGCGGGCAAAGCGCGGCCCGGCGGCCGGCGTGAGACTCGGCCCATGAGCGTGCGTGTCGCCGACCTGCCCGCGCTGCGCGTGGCCTGCATGCGCTACGTCGGTCCCTACGGGGCCCGCGGCATCCCTGCCCTCTGGCAGCGCTTGCGCGCGTGGGGCGCCGCCCACGATCTCGGCCCCGGGCCCCGCGTGAAGCTCGGCGTGGCCCACGACGACCCGAGCATCACGGCGCCCGAGCGCTGCCGCTACGACGCCTGCGTGGTCGTGCCGCCCGGCTTCGTGGCCGACGGCCTGGTGGACGTCATGGACATGGCCGGCGGCCGCTACGCGATCGCCGGGTTCGTGGGCACCGCCCACGAGATCGAGGGCGCGTGGGATCGCGTGTTCGCCGGCTGGCTGCCGGGCAGCGGCTACCAGCCCGACGATCGGCCCTGCTACGAGCTCTACCGCGGTGACCCGTCCGTCGGCGGACGGCCCGGCGTCTTTCGCTGCGAGCTGCACCTGCCGGTGAGGAGGCTCTGATGCTGGCCTACTACGCGAGCCACGGTCCCATCACCGATCCCGGCGCCGAAGCCGCCGCCTTCGCGGGGCTCCCGGCCGATCTCCCCGCGCTCGCGCGCATCGTGCAAGGGCTCGTCTTCCACTACTTCGCCGACGAGGCGCTCTTCGGCTGGACGCCGCCCAAAGAGCGCCTGCCGGAGATCGACGCGCGCACGGTGCCGGCGATGCTGGCGCGCCTGCGGGCGCTCGACGCCCGGCCGCTCACCGAGCCGCGGCCGCCGGAGCGGCGGATCCTCGGCTGCTGCCGCGATTTCACCGTCCTGCTGTGTGCGATGGCGCGCCACCAGGGGATTCCCGTGCGCGCGCGCGTCGGCTTCGCGACGTACTTCAGCCCCGGCTTCCACGTGGACCACGAGATCCTCGAGTGGTGGGATGCCGCGCAGCGCCGCTGGCAGCTGCTCGACCCCGAGCTGAGCGAGCGGCACGTGGCGCACTTCAAGATCGGCTTCGATCCCTTCGACGTCCCGCGCGACCGGTTCCTCGTCGGCGGTCGCGCCTGGCAGCTCTGCCGCATGGGCGAGGCGGATCCCGACACGTTCGGGCTCGACCCCAGGCTCCCGCAGCCGCGCGGCGTGCGGTTCGTGCGCGGCCACGTGGTCCAGGACCTCGCCGCGCTGAACAAGGTGGAGCTGCTGCTCTGGGACGTGTGGGGGGTGATGCAGGCGGCGCCGGACGCCGCGCTGGCGCTGCTGGACGAGGCGGCCGAGCGCACGCAGGCCGCCGACGGCTTCGCCGACGTGCGGCGGCTCTACGCAACGCCCGGCCTCACGGTGCCCGGGCGCGCGACCTGCCTGAGCCCCGCGCGCGGCCCGCACGAGGTCGTGGTGAAGGTCTAGCCGAGCCCGAGGAGCCTGCGCGTCGCCATCTGTCGCAGGCGGATGATCGAGGTCGTCGGCGCCAGGCCCATCGGACACACCTCGGTGCAGTTGCCCTGGCCGTGGCAGCGCGCGAGCGCGTCGTCGCTCAGCAAGACGCGCCAGCGCGCCGCGCCGCCGGCGTCGCGCGAGTCGCGCGCCAGCGTGAAGGCCCGGTTGAGCGCGGCCGGACCGGGGAAGCGCTCGTTGTGGCCCACCATCGTGCAGGCCGACACGCACATGCCGCAGCCGATGCACTCGATGGCGGGATCGATCTCCCGCCGCTCGGCCGAGCCCGCCGGGATCAGCGCGTAGGGCTCGGCGTCGGGCGCCGGCACCAGCGCGGCGCCGACGGCGCGCTGCTTGGTGGTGAACGGCGCCATGTCCACGACGAGGTCGCGCAGCAGCGGAAAGTGATAGAGCGGGCGCACGGTGACGTCGCCGTCGCCGAGCGCGGCCAGCCGCGTGCGGCAGGCCCAGCGCTCGCGGCCGTTGACGACCATCGCGCACGAGCCGCACATGCCCACGCGGCAGGTGTAGCGAAAGGCCAGCGACGGATCGCGGCGCCGCTGGATCTCCACCAGCGCGTCGAGCACGGTGGTGTCGGCCCCGGCCTCCACGTCGAAGGCCTGCCAGCGCTCGCGCTCGCCGCGCGACCAGCGGAACACCGAGAGGCGCGTGGTCACCGGCGTATACTACCGCGATGCTGCGCCACGACCGCCTGCGCCTGCTCGATCGCTACCTGCGCATCCCCACCATCAGCCGCCAGGTCACGCCGGCCATGGTGGACGACGTGCGCGCGTTCTGGCGCGACATCGGCCTCGACCTCACACTGCTGCCGATGCCGGACGGCAGCGGCACGCCGGCGCTGTGGGGCGAGATCCCCGGGCCGAAGGGCGCGCCCACGCTGCTGCTCTACGGCCACTACGACGTCCAGCCGACCGGCGACGTCGAGCGCTGGCGCTGGCACGACGTGGCCTGCAAGCCGTTCGAGCCGACGTACTTCCGCGGCGACCGGCCGGTCGATCCATGCACGCTCGACGAGCGGGGGCTGGGCGATGTCACCGTGGTCGC
>Ga0137394_10003939_pt1 | contig 11202 bp, 9 predicted proteins | sample czobulk116metaG_FD_108278 | JGI IMG/M metagenome (GOLD analysis project Ga0137394, IMG submission 108278) | Vadose zone soil microbial communities from Angelo Coast Range Reserve, California, USA - czobulk1.16 metaG | ecosystem: Environmental > Terrestrial > Soil > Vadose zone | place: USA... | reverse complement strand
TTTCCGGGTTGGGCCATCGACTCTCCCACGAGGGCGCTGGCCGCAAAATGTAGAATGGCCTCCGGACGCGCATCCTTTACCACTTCGAGCAGGTTGTTTTTCTGTTCCGGCTGGCCCAGAACGAACTGGGCGCGCGGATCCACTGCGGATCGATGACCTTCGGTGAGATTATCGTAAACCGTTACCGCATGTCCGGCATTGAGCAATTCTTCCGTGCAAACGGAGCCGATGTAACCAGCGCCTCCGGTAACCAAAACATTCATAGGGCCAACCTAGTCGCCTCTAACTTGCTGCTCAATAAAAATGGATACTCTGGGTGCAACAGGAAATCTCCGTGCCTCCCGAGCGAGCCGCCACTAAATAACTTGACAAAACAGCCCTAACACGCTCTGCTGCAACAAATCGCGCGGAGCAAGGTCCATGGGAATGGAGATTATCAAATGAAAAATCGTTGTTTCCAAAAGTGTAGGTACGGACTTGCCGCGTCGATCGCCATTTTTCTATTCAATCCGCCGGTTTTTGCAATAGACCCTCCCTGCGTAACGCCGTCTTCAGGACTCGTAAGCTGGTGGGCCGGACAAGGAAATGCCCTCGATTCGGCTGACGGTAACCACGGAACGCCCGCGGGTAACGTGACCTTCGGTCCCGGGCGAGTTGGCCAGGGTTTTGTCTTTGACGGCAACGGTGATGCGGTAGTTGTCGGCGCCGCGACTAACTTGCAACTGCAGGATTTCAGCATCGAGGCATGGATCAAGCGCACCGATCCAGCGGTGGCGACATTCGGCACGCACACTACCGCGCTCTTCTTCAGTTATGGGTCGCTTGGCTACGGTTTCGGTATTTGGGATGATGGCCGGCTCTTCCTTACCCGTGTGGATATAGACAATGTGAGTTCGGACGTCAGCATTACTGACACCAATTTCCATCATATAGCGGTGACCAAGTCAGGAACAACCGTGGTGTTCTACATCGATGGCGTGGCCTATGCGGTGCCGTCTTACAGCAGCACCTACACGTTCTCGACCGTTGCCGCAATCGGGGCGCGCGCCGATACCTTGAACGACAGCTTTCTGGGAGCGATCGATGAACTTGCCGTGTATAATCGAGCGCTGACTCCCGCCGAGATTCTCGCCGTCTACGATGCCGACGGCTCAGGCAAATGCAAAACTCCAATCCCGCCAGCCATTATTTCGCAGCCGACAAATCGAACCGTTTATGTCGGGGAGACCGTCACGTTCAATGTCGTTGCTTCTGGCGATCCGCCACTGGCCTATCAATGGTTGTTTGCGGGAACGAATCTGACCGGCCGCACCGCCAGTTCGCTAACCTTGCCCAATGTGCAATTCACGAATGCGGGCAATTACTCGGTGGTGGTTAGTAATGCCTTTGACTCAATCTTGAGTTCAAACGCCATGCTGACAGTTGTTCCGCGACCTCCGTGCACGCCAACGCCCGCAGGGCTTGTGAGCTGGTGGCGCGCAGAAAATGATTCGACGGACGGTTGGGATTCCAATAACGGCCAATCCTCAATAGGCGTTTCTTTCCTCGATGGAAAAGTCGGGCGCGCCTTCAACATCATCTCGGGAAATATCCAGGTGCCGGATTCACCTTCGCTAAGGATCACGAACGCCTTGACGATAGAGGCTTGGGTGAAACCGTCCACTCTTGTGAATACAACTCCGCGAACAATCCTTTCGAAATTCGGATCCCCCATCAACCCTACGCTCGCGAACCAGAATAGCTATTTTCTCGGAACCACCAACAATGGCTCAGTTCTTTTCATGCTAAGCGCGTCCGGTTCATCGCGAACCATCACTGCCCTGGTGACCTCGCAATTGCTGCCTACCAACCAATGGAGTTTTGTAGTCGCTACTTACGATGGGTCGGCCATGAGCATCTACATCAATGGCATCCTGGCTGCTCAAACCAATTACTCTGGCAATATCTTCCCCGGCTTTAACAACCTATCGATTGGCTCAATCCCGGTCGATATTCCCCTTATTATTAATCCCGGGTCTGGTAGTGTCTGGAACTTTTCAGGGTTGATGGACGAGGTTTCCTTGTACAACCGAGCCCTGGATCCAAGCGAAATTCAGGCGATCTACAACTCTGATGTCAGCGGTAAATGCCTGGCGTCGCCCATGATCACCCAGCAGCCGCAAAGCCAGGCGGTACCTCTTGGAGAGGATGCGCTATTTTCAGTCTCTGTACTGGGATCTCGACCACTCAAGTACCAATGGCGCCTCAATGGGGTTAATTTGTTGGGAGCAACCACCTCCACGCTTTTACTCGAAAGAATACAAACCAACCGCGCCGGCAACTATTCCGTGGCCGTGACCAATGCGCTTGGATTCGCCTTAAGTTCGAACGCAACGCTCTCAATTCTTCCGGCTCCCACCTGTGTGTCTATCCCTCCGGGCGTTATCAGTTGGTGGCCTGCCGATGGCTCAGGAAACGATGTTGCAGGAACGAACAATGCCGCCATTCAAAGTATATCGTTCACCGTTCCTCCTTCGTCATCTTACGCGACCGGCAAAGTAGGTCTGGCTTTCCGTTTGAGCAACGTACCGGTAAGCAACGAACCAGTATTGGGCAACCCCTCCCCCACGATTTTTGTGTCGAATTCACCCTCCTTGAATTTCGGTAGCAACGCCGATTTCTCGTTGGAAGCATGGATCAAAGTGTTGCCTTCGACAAACTTACCGCCTTTTGGCCTTCCTTTACCGAATTTGGCGCCCTATATGACGATCGTCGATAAACGTTCCGCCACGCCACCGATTGGCGTCGGTGGCTACTCTTTGCTGTTAAATCAGGGCCGGCTCGCCTGTTGGCTAGCCTCGGCTCCGGGTTCAGCCACGAATTCCTCGATGTTTGTCTCAAGCGGACCTGACCTGAGAGACGGCCTGTTCCATCACGTGGCGGTCACGCTAGTTCGAAGCGCAACCAATGGCGGTAATCTGTTCGTGGATGGCCAACCGGTTCTCACTTTCGATCCCACGGCCCGCCGAGGAAGCCTCTCAAACACCGCGAGCCTTCTAATCGGTTCCCCCGCCGGGGCAGGCTTTTTCAATTCCAGCTCCAACACATTCTTTAACGGACTGATTGATGAGCTGGCCCTTTACAATCGCGCGCTCACCGCCCCGGAAGTTCTAGCAATTCGGCAGGCAGGTGCCGCGGGCAAATGCAAGGCTTTCCCAATCATCCTCATGCAACCGGCAGGGCAACGGGTGACCCTCGGTTCGAATGCGACCTTCAGTGTCACGGCTGGCGGCGCGACGCCTCTTCGTTACCAATGGTTCCACAATAACGTAGCGCAATTTGGAGCAACCAATTCGAGTTACAGCTTCCTCGTTCAATCCAACTCCGCGGGATTTTATTTTGTCCGAATCACCAATGTCTTTGGGACGGCGACCAGTTTCAGCGTCTTGCTCACCGTCAACAACCCGCCTATAGCTCAACCCCAGCAAGTCTCACTCAACGAAGATACTCCTGCTCCTATCGTTCTTCATGGCACCGACCTTCAACCTGATCCGATAAGCTACAGCGTTGTCACCCCGCCCACCCATGGCTCAGTTTTTGGCCTTCCTCCCAATCTCACGTATCTCCCTGACACCAATTACTTTGGCCCGGATGCCTTTACGTTCATAGTGAATGATGGGCTTGCTGATTCCGCACCGGCCACTGTCAGCCTCACGGTGCTGCCGGTAAACGACGCGCCGGTCGCAATACCACAATCACTGTCGGTGAACGAGGATACTCCTCTCAATATTACTTTGCGTGGTTCCGACGTTGAGAATGATCCCCTCACCTTCAATATTGTGATTCGGCCGGCGCATGGTGTTCTTTCCGGCACTCCGCCCAACGTGACCTATCTAGCTTTCACCAATTACAACGGCAAGGATAGCTTCACTTTCAAAGCCAATGATGGGCAAACTGATTCAGCCCCTGCGGCAGTCAGCATCATCGTCATTCCGGTAAATGACGCGCCGGTTGCGGTCGCCACAGTTTCTCCTTTGTTCACTCTTTCGCCGGACCAAACCAACTTGCTCATCTTTTCACAAAATAGCAGCAATGCCGCGGTAGTGCTCGATGGGTCCGGCTCGACCGATGTGGAAAATGATCCGCTCTCTTTTTCCTGGATCGAAGGCACTAATACGATCGGGGTAGGGGTGAAGGTGACCAATACATTTGATACCGGTCTGCACCAGGTTACCCTCGAGGTTAGCGACGGAATGGATACCGGCTCGGCCACGTCAACTTTCGAAGTGATCACACCTGCCGAGTCGGTCGGCAGGTTGATCTTGCTCCTCGAAACCTCAACCTTGTCCTCTAATGTAAAACGGCCTCTCGAAGCAACCCTGCAAGCTGCAGCCGCATCATGCGAAGCGGGCCGATTCACGCCCGCCCTCAACCAGTTGCAAGCCTTCGAAAATAAAGTCCAGGCACAGATAGGCCGGACAGATCCAGCCCTCGCCGAGGAACTCATCGCGGCCGCGCAGGAGATCATAGATCGCCTGCGTTCACCCTGATCACGGAGTTGGAAATATGTCCTTCATTTGGGAAACGGGCATTTGAAGCCGTGCCCAAAGTTGCCCTCCTCCTCGTTCTCGCAATCGATTCAAAGGGACAATCCTTGAATCGTTGGACTTCGTACGTTGCCCAAAAACTGAGATGTGCAAGTCCCACTGGCAGGCGGAGCCGCAAGGCTGGCAGTATCAGCGACCCAAACTTGCTAAACCTGTCGGGTTATTAAACACTGCTGCGCCCGGGGACGGGCGCACTCCGGTGGCGGTATGAGGATACGTCCCTGCCAGGCCTCTTTTCTGCTGTTCCTTTGACATTCAAGTGAAAAACTGAGAGTTTTGGCTGTGGATCTAATATAAGGGCATAATGAAAAACTTTTTGCAAAACCTGTTGATCTTCTTCGCGCTTTGTCTCTGCGCGCTCATTGCTTTCCAATGGGTGCGCGAAACCGAGCTGAACAAAAAGGTCCAGAATTTGACAAATATCGTGCAAGATAAACTCGAAGCGATTCAGGGGCTCCAGAGTACTGTGAAACGGGACGAAGCTGAGATTCAACGGCTCGATGGGCTCCGCATTGAGCTCAATAATACCGTAAAAACGAATCAGATGCAGATCTCGAGCCTTACCAAAGATCTCGAAAAGTCGACCGCCGAAGTCGAGAAAGACGAAAAACAAATCGAGTTATATAAGGACGCCATCAAGAAAGCCAATGACAACATCGTCAGACAAAACGAGGAGATTAAAAAGCAGAACGAGGACATGAAGAAGCTGGCTGAAGAGCGCAACGAAATGGTGGCGAAATTCAACAAGATGGCAGCCGATTTCAATGATTTGGCAACCAAATGGAACAAGCAGCAAGATGAGCTGCAAAAATCCAGCACCAACGCGCCTTCAAAAGGTGGCACCAACGCGCCTGCAAAAAAGTAGACAATGCTCGGGCTGGAACATCTCGCTGAGCTGCTAGAAAATAACCAGGAAGCCGCTCAGGCCAGAGTCAAAGAGTTTTCGATTGGCGGCCATCCATTCGCTTTCAATTCCCAACCCTCGATCATGGGGGTGATTAATCTCTCCTCAGATTCATGGTATCGCGAGAGCGTTTGTCTCACGACAGAAATGGCGGTCCGGCGGGGAAAAGTTTTGCGCGAGCAAGGAGCTGCCATCGTGGACGTCGGGGCGGAGTCTACTCTAGCCCTTGCCAGCCGCGCAAATGATGAGGTGCAGAACAGTAAGCTCCTGCCCGTCGTCAAAGGCCTGCGCCAGGCTGGCATTCTGGTTTCGGTGGAGACGTATCAACCAAAAGTCAGCCGCGCCTGCCTTGAAGCCGGCGCCAATATCCTGAATCTTACCGGCAGCGAACACGCTGACGAAGTATTCCGTGAGGTTGCAGCGCACGACGCGGCTGTGATCATTTGCTATGTTCAAGGCGCGAACGTCCGCGAGGTGGGCGATTTCAACTTCAACGCTGATACGGTCACACTCCTGCACGATTATTTCTCGCGCCAGATCGAAATCGCTCTAAGCAATGGCGTGCAGAAAATCATATTGGACCCTGGACTTGGGTTTTACTATCGCAACCTGCAGGACAGCGCGGTCCGTATCCGCCATCAAATGTCGGTTTTTTTAAATACGTTCCGGCTTCGATCCCTTGGCTTTCCGATTTGCCACGCGCTTCCACATGCCTTCGAGTGTTTCGGCGACGAAGTTCGCTGTGCTGAACCCTTCTTTGCCGTTCTGGCCGCGCTCGGGAAAACCGATTTGTTTCGCACGCATGAAGTGCCGCGCGTCAGGGCGGTGCTGGAGACGCTAAAACTGTACTAAGGGCGCAGGGATCACTCCTTTGCACATAGGAAAACGCCTTCCTCTTCAGAATCGGTAATCCAGCGATCGAGCACGCGCAGGCCATGTTGAGCCAGCAATGCTTCCACAGAGTTGGGCGTGTGGCGATAAGAGAAGAAAATGCGCAAGGTGTCTCCAGAACTAAACTCGAAGCGTTCCGCGTCCACTGAAATGGAACAGTGCCGTCCGAATTGATAGTATGCCGCCACGCGTTTCAAGTTGCGGGCGCTCGCGGTTTCTTCGATCACGAAGTTCAATTTGCCATGCTCAATCTCCACGCCAAGATCGCGGAGAAAAACCAGGAGCCAATCGCGAGTCAGCTCGTTATCGTAAAGCGGCAGGATGCGCTGTACACCTGCGGCGTAATCTGCGCCGGGAGCAAGGTTGGCACTGAAGAGAAGGCGGCCACCTTTGGTCAGCAGGCCGGCAATTCGCGGCAGGATGAGCTGCGGCTCGAAATTGGGAATCATGCCGAAGAATGTTATCAGTCGCGTGGCGCCGGCGACCTGCTGTTCATCGAACACCGATTTTAGATCATCCGCGGTGGCCAAATCACAGACCAGGGGGAAGCATCGGTCCGGCGAAATCACAGCCAGGGAGGCGTCTCTGGCTGCCAAGACCATGGCCGTGCTGACGTCCGAAGGGGTATAATAAACTTCTTTTCCGGCCTCTTGCAGACGCGCGAGCAAGCGCGAATCCTTCTCGCCGCCACCGCAGCCTAACCCAATAAGGTGAATAGATTTCGCGACAATTGACTGAACGGCGACAGCGAAGCCACGGTCGTAAATGGCGGCGCAGCCAGGATCAGTGCGCGAAGGGGAATAAGCCTCATGCAACGCCAGCCATTTCTGTGTCTGATTTACGCTGTCGTAATGAAATTTGTGGTTAATTCGGCGCGTCCGCAGCGATTCCATCAAATCGCGCCGAACGTTTTGCGGAAATTGGCTTGGGTGAATCGCGACCTTGGCCAAGGATGACATTGGCTAAAGTCTTGGGTGAAAATCCCCGGAAAGACAAGCGGGGACTCAGGGCGGATAAAGACTAAAACTGTCGATCACTTGGGCTGTTTGAACGAAAGCGGCAGAGGACGCCGCACTCCAGGACGCTATCGCGAGGTCCAAAACCGTCGTGATTCCGCCAGGTTTCGAGTGCGGCAGTCTTCTGCCGCTTTTCCTTTACTGACGATTACCCTCCGCGTTGCGTTTAAGCACTTCCACTCGTTGACTTGACACTCATCTCCGTCCATATTTGCTTCATGGACTTCGATATATCGCGCCTTCTTGACCATTGGGAATACCAGCCGGGGCAGGTGATCGTCCGCAAATTTAAAGCCAAAGATGGAAAAGAAAAAATCCAACTCCGGGTGGACTTGGGTCTTTTGCAAATGAATGCCGAGGGGCGGCCGGATGGCAAACGGCCGTTTGGCCATCCCTCACTCTTCGATTATTTCCAGGCGCGGCTTTTTAAATACGTTGCCGCTCATAACGGAAGCGATGAAGGCTTCAAGCTTAAAGCGGAAGAGTGCGCCAAGCTCCAACTCGAAGCGATCCAATTTCATCACCGCTATATCTGCTTGCTGCAACTGGAAGATTACCCCGGGGTGATTCGCGATGCTGAAAGGAATCTCGCCCTCTTTGCCTTTGTCGCCAAGCATGCTGAATCGGAAGATCTGGCCTGGTCGCTTCAGCAGTTTCAGCCGCAGCTTCTGATGATTCTTACCCGGGCGCGCGGCGCACAAGCATTGAAGACGGAGGATTACACCCTGGCCATTCAGTGCGTGGAAGAAGGCCTCGAGAAAATTCGTGGGTTTTACCATGACAGCTCGCGGGTCGAAGGCGGCGAACCCAGCGCTGAAGTGCAATCACTCGAAAGCTGGCTCGAAGAAATCCGCGCCAAACGTCCCCTCTCGCCCCGCGAACGGCTGGAGCAGGCTCTCAACGATGCCGTGAAATCCGAGGACTACGAGAAGGCTGCCAAGGTTCGCGACGCTTTACGCAATCTCAAGGCCGCGGAGTAAGATGAGCCCGCAAGAACATCTTTCTGCGGAGATGAAATCCGCCATGTTGGCCCGTGATGCGGAACGGCTCTCGGCCCTGCGCATGCTTAAGTCCGCCATTGGCTATGCGCAAATCGAGCGCAAAACCGAGAACTTGTCAGAGGCCGACTTCGTGGCCGTTGTGCAGAAAGAAGTAAAGAAGCGACGAGACTCGTTTGAAGCGTTTGAGAAGGGCAACCGGCCTGAATTAGCGGAAAAGGAAAAGAAAGAGATTTCGGTGCTTGAAGGCTTCCTTCCGAAGCCGCTTTCTGCGGAAGAACTCGAGCAACTGGTCAAAGCCACTATCCAGGAGCTAGGCGCGACGAGTAAAAAGGAAATGGGGCCAGTAATCAAAGCCGTTCAAGCCAAAGCCGCGGGGCGAGCCGATGGCAAAAGCATCAGCGCTCTGGTCGGGCGGTTGATTCCGTAGAGCTTGCGACCGCCGGCTTCCGGCCGGCATTTTGCTGCCGTGGAAAGCCTGGGGCAGAGGCAGCCGCCAGGATGGCGGCGCTCCCGGGGTCACTGAGGAAAGATCCGGTAGAGGAGAAGATAAATAATCACGCCGGTCACGGAGACGTACATCCATAGTGGCCAGGTCACCCGGGCGATTTTGCGATGCTTATCAAAGCGCTGCCGGAGGGCGCGGGTGAATGTGATAATGATCAGCGGAACAATCGTAACCGCCAGCACCGTGTGGGTCAGAAGCAGCGTCAGGTAGATTGGACGAAACCAGGGCGGATTGGTGAATACAGTTCTTCCCGCTTTCAGGTGATAGGTAACGTAGCAGATCAGGAATAGAGTCGAGGTGACGACGGCTGCCTTCATATACCTTTCGTGAGCCGCCCGGTTCTTCTGCCGAATGTAGCGATATCCTGCAACGAGAAAGACAGCGCTCATTCCGTTAAGGAAGGCATTGACTGCCGGCAATATGGAAAAGCTTATCATTCCCGCTCCAGTTGTCGAACGACCTGCAGAATCTGTTTCTTCACGTCCTGGGGATCGATCCCTTCTCCGGTCGTCTCGAATACGCCACGCAACTGGGCCCGCTTATCGACAATAACGAAAATCGTGCTGTGGATGAACAGGTCTTCCGGTGTCTCGCGTTCCTCCGGCTTCTTTTCAATCGCGGTCAACTTCAGCGAGTCAATAGCCAGTTTCGCGATCTCGGTTTTTGCGCCAGTCAGGAATGACCAGCGTGTGGGATCGGCGCCGAACCGCTCGGCATACCGCTTCAGCACTGCCGGCGTGTCATTGCCGGGATCGGTTGTGAGGGTCACGAGTTTAGCGGCGCTGCCGGTGGGCAACGATTGCTGGATATCTTTCATCTCACGCGTCATGCGCGGGCATGGGCCGGCGCATTGAGTAAAAATGATGTCACCCACCCAAACGTGCCCGCGCAAGTCAGCCAGGCCGGTCACGCGTCCTTCCTGATTCGTGAGACTGAAATCGGCGATTGGCCCATAGACGGGAAGAGGCTTGCCAGGGATGGCGCTTGATTTGACTTTTCCTATTGCATAGACCAGCCCGAGGGTCACGGCGATCATCGCAAGTCCGCCCCAGACCAACCATGTGAACTTGCCGGCTTGGTGTTTCATCTCACTCATACAAGACCTTCCGCCAAATCCAAGCTATTGATTTTCCGGCAAGAACTCGTAGGGCGACTCCTCAGCAATTATTCAAGACTGGTGGCTCCGCCAGTTTTTGAAGCGAGCTACTTTTCATAGGCTTCAGGGCTTTCGATGATCAAAGTTCCGGCGGCCATGGTTGAGTGTCCATTGCCGCACAGCTGGGCGCAATTAACCTGAAAATGGCCCTCCTGGGTCGGCCGGAACCAAATCGGAATTCTCATACCCGGAATTGCATCCTGAGTAACGCGCAGGGCAATGACCTTGAATGAATGAATCACGTCTTTTGACGAGATATAGAAAATGACCGGCTTGGGTTTGCCATCAGGATTCTTCACGAAAGGGACGTGGATTTCATTCAAACTTGTGACGTCGTCCTTGCCCTTGGGATCGGTAGGATCTATTCCAAAGACATTTTCTGCCTTCACCAGGTCCATGCTTTGCTTTCCAAACTCGCCGTCTTTACCGGGATAACGAATGTTCCAGGCAAACTGTTGGGCGACGATTTGGATGCGGGTGGATTCATCTTCCTTCGGAAATTTATCGGTCGACTTCGCCCAAAGCGGCACCGCGACGCCGACAAGGAGCACACCCTCAATCACTGCCACCGCTCCTTCAATGTAATTCGAGGCGTGATTTTTTACCCCGACGTAATCTGCTTTCGGGTTGCGCGAACGATGGAACCGGAACAGAGCGTAGGCAAAATAAGCCAGCCAGCCGACAAACAGAACGATCATCAACCAGTGAACGTAAATGATCAGGTTATCAACATCTTTGCCATGCTCCGAAGCCAGAGCAGGCAAGCCTAAAATGTTTTCCATGGTGATTAGTGATGAATAATAGGTGACTGGTTAGCGCCCGAGGACAGGGCTGAGGATCTCCGGGCAAGGTACACGAAAAACGAAGCGATTCCCCCGAGCATCAGGACCACGACCAGCAGCAAGCTGAAGATGCCCCAATTCAGACCATGTGCCATCGGCGAATCGGATTGCCCATAACAGGCGGCACACGCCCAAATTGAGCCCGGGTTGGTTAGAAACGCGAGCAACAATCCGAGCAGGGTGCATCTTGCTACTGCCACCGGAACGCCGGATTCATCCGGCAGCAACCTGCGTCTGGCCCATATCTGCCGCATGAATGCGGCGTTCCGACTCGGGGTGCGCTGCAATTTGGTGGCGGTAA
>Ga0137394_10003937_pt1 | contig 11204 bp, 10 predicted proteins | sample czobulk116metaG_FD_108278 | JGI IMG/M metagenome (GOLD analysis project Ga0137394, IMG submission 108278) | Vadose zone soil microbial communities from Angelo Coast Range Reserve, California, USA - czobulk1.16 metaG | ecosystem: Environmental > Terrestrial > Soil > Vadose zone | place: USA... | reverse complement strand
GCTTGGCGCATCCCGCGCAGATCATCAACGCGCCCAGCGTCAGCGCGGCGAATGTACCGGCAGCGCGGCTCACCGCTCGCCTCCGGTCTCCGAGAATCGCACGGTCTCAATGGCGGTCGCCATCAGTCGCACGGGGGCTCTCGGCGCCGTGGGCACGGGCTGGTACCGAACTCGAACAATCGTGCCCGGCTTGATGCTGTTGAGATCGGCCGCGGATCCGCCGACCGAGATATCGCAGGCAGGGGCGACAGTCATTCGATACAGGCGCAGCGCGTAGCCCACGCCAGTGATCACTTCGAGGGATCTGGTCTTCATGTCGACGGCGCGGACAGTGCAATTCAAATACGCCGGCGCCCCGCCGACAGGCTGGGGTTCAGGTGGAGCGGACGCCGGAGGGGACGATAGGGCGCCGAAACCCAACGCCAGGAGCGCGAGCGTCAGAAGCAAGCCGAACCAGATCGAGGTGCGTTTCATAGAATCCTCCGGGAGTTTGGAGCGCGGACGACCCCCGCTCGATGCATCTTATCTTGCGAGACGGGGCGGCGTCGCGTGCAAGATGCACGGGTGCGCGCTACGCGCGGCGAAGGTCCAGCATGCTCCCCAGCACCCAGTGATTCAGGTAGGCGAGCGGCCAAAGGATGACGACGTAGCCGGTCAGGGTCACTCCCCACCACACGGCGAGGACCGTTTGCAGGACTCCCTCCATGTGACCCCGAGCCGGATCCCCAAACGCCAGATCAAACCCAGCGATCGCCAGACCGAAGAGGGTTACGGCCGCGTAGAGCGTGAGCAACGAGAGCCAGGCGCGCTTGGCGGTCGAGAGGTTGTATGCGGGCCTATAGATTGCGCCGACGACCAGGCCGATCAGCGGGGAAGCCAGGACGCCACCCCACAGGAAGTGACCCAAGTCATGTCCGACGAGCCACGCGATTCCCGCCCAGACACAGCCCGATAAGGCGCAGAGCAGATAGTAGACAACGGTCGCGGAGCGCGGCGTCACGCGCGGGTCAGGCTGGCGCCTGCTCGCACCGGTCGCCCACCTATTCCTTCGGTCCTCTGCGGAACTTGGACCGCAGTTCCTCGAAGAAGTTGAACGCGACGTCGAAGTGCGTGAGATCGTCCTCGCCTTCGCCCCTCTGGATCACGAGAAGCTTCCCGTCGGGCAGAAGGTCGAACAGCGCGCCGCCCCCCTCGCTCACGGTCCGGAGCGGGTCCAGGTCCCATGCAATCTCCGGAGCCGACGCGCTTAGCCGCGGCGTGGTGCTGATCGCGACGGACACGACCTGATTCTGACTTGACTCGTAATACAGACGCTTGCCGTCGCGGCTCCACCTCAGCCAGTAGGCGCCCCCTTTCTGCGATGCCAGGAGCGGCTGGCCCACCGGACCACCCTGTTCCCATCTACAAACGTGGGCCTCTGGCCTCCCCGTTTCGCTGGACATGTATGCGAGCATCCGACCGTCCGGTGAGAAACATCCCGACCAGCGCCCCGCGTCTCCCCCGAAGATGATTCTTGTCTCCACCTCGTGCGGCTGTGAGGCTGGCGCGACCATGAGAACGGCTCGACCGGAGCGCAGTCGCGAGCAACAGAGGAGCTGCGCGCCGTCCGGAGACCACGATGTCGGGACGATCGGGTTGCCCTCCTCGCCTTTGATGATTCTCCGGGGAGTGCCGCTCCCGTCCGCGTTCGAGATGTAGACCCCGTTGACGTCGCCTCGCCCGCTTTGGTTGAACGCGATCTTCGCCCCATCGGGCGACCACTCGGGCATGTACGCGTCAACCCCGGGGACGGCAATCGCCCGCCGGGAGGCCGGGGCGCCTCGATCGGAAACCCAGATCTCGTAGATCCCGCCCGCATCCCCGATGACAGCCGCGAAGCGGCTCCCGTCTGGTGATGCCTTAACGAGCGACTCGAATGGCTGCCTCTCTCCCGACCATTCGGAGATCCTGCCCCCGGCATCCACCATCACCGCGCGACGGTCCTGTCCGACGTTTCCACCCAGTACGTGGAGCAATGTTCCGCTGGAGGCTAGTCTGATTTCCGCATTCCCATTGCTCGCGACGACGCGGAGCCCACCCTGGAGCGCGACCGGCTCCCCCTTCACCTCCAGCCTCCCGAGATCGAAGGGCACGGCGAGCAGCGCGTTTCCGCGCGTGAATAGAAGATGCCCTGTCGGCGAGTACTCGGCGCTCCCCCCATCGCGGATCAGGATCTTCGTTTTCCCGGACTTCAGGTCGAGGACCCCAGCGCCCAGCTGGTAGGCGCCGCCGTCGTACGAGATCGCCTCGAGCAAGACGCCCCGATCGCCGGGTAGCGGCCGCCTGAAAACGAAAGATCCGTCGAACCCCGGAGCCTCGAATGGTCGCGGCTTCGATGGTGGGCCGCCTGTCGAGGGCTGGCGCGAATATTCCTCACCGTTGGTCGATGGAATTAGAAAGTCGCCGGACTCCAACCAGGCCGGACGTCTGGGCCAAGTAATATTCACTTTCGCGACGGGTACGGGCGGGACGCTTCCATCGGTCGGCATCTTCAAAATCTGCGTCTGAGCCGACCGCTCGGAGGCGGCGACAAACGAGATCCACTTCCCATCCGGGCTCAGCATGAAGGCACTCGCTCGACCGGTCCCGCGAATTGGCTCGAATGAAGATTGGTCCATACGTCGCGCGTAGATCTGGGACTGCGGTTCCTCCCCTTTCGCGGTCTTGCGCGGCAGCGCGAGCATCAAGATGGTTCGCCCGTCGGGTGAAATTTCCCATTGGAGCGCTTGTAGTCCCACCGGAATCGTGACGGACGCGCGCGTGACCGCGTGGCCGGCGCTGCCCCCGCCTCCGCCCGGACCCAACGCGCCCCAAAGTATGAAGGCCAGGGCCCCGATAACGGCGATGCCGAGGCCGAGCACAACGCCCCTCTTCGCGCCGAAGCCCTTCTTCGGGGGTGCATTCACCCCCGCGGCCGCGGCCGGGACGGCCGCGACGCTCCGACCCGCCTTCAGCTCCTCGAAGGCGAGCCGCACGTCGCCCATGTCCCGAAGCCGCTTCTTTGCGTCGATCTCCAGACAGCGCTCCAGGAGCGACCGAATGGCCGGCGGCGTGTTCCCGGGCAGCCGCGACCAATCGATGTCCCTCTCCAAGATCCTCACGATCGTGTCCGAAACGGTCTCCCCCTCGAACGCCAGCCTCCCGGTGAGGCACTGGTAGAGCACGCAGCCGAATGACCAAATGTCCGTCCGGCGGTCGACCGGCTTTCCCCGGGCCTGCTCCGGGGAGAGATAGGCCGCCGTCCCGAGAATCACGCCCGGGAGCGTGGTCGGTGAGTGGTACGTGGGCGAAGGCGCGATCGTCGGCGACTGCGGGAGAGTAGGGGCGTGCGGAAATGTAGGCGATTTCGGAAATGTCGGCGACTGCCCTGAATCGGAGTCTGCGACCTTACCCTTCGCCAGGCCGAAGTCGAGCACCTTGACGACATCGTTCGGCGTGATCATCACGTTCCCGGGCTTCAGATCCCGGTGGATGACGCCGCCTTCGTGGGCCGCCTCGATTCCCGAGGCGATCTGGTGACAGATGTCGAGCGTGTCCGCTAGGGGCAGCGGCCCGCGACTCAGCCGCGCCGCGAGCGGTTCGCCCTCGACGTGCTCGAGGATCAGGTATCGCGCCCCCTCGCTCTCCTCGACGCCGTAGATCGCCGCGATATTGGGATGGCTGAGCGAGGCAAGCAGCTTGGCCTCGCGCTCGAAGCGTTGGAGCCGCTCCGCGTCCGCCGCCACCTCGGGAGAGAGGGCCTTGATCGCGACGGCGCGATCGAGGCGCGTGTCGTGCCCGAGAAAGACAACGCCCATGCCGCCGCGGCCTAGCTCCCGGTCGATCCGATAGGGCCCAATCGCTGTCGGGGTCGCGGTGGTCACGGTCGCTCCGCTCACTGCCCTGTTTGGAGCCCTTTCAAGAGCTCCTGCGCTCTGCGATTCTCTGGGTCCAGCTCCAGTGCGTGCGAGAGGCTTTCGATCGCGGCGGCCTTGTCGCCTTTCGTGGCCTGGAACGTACTGAGAAGAACGTAGCTGTCGGCCACCAAGGGGTCTCGATCAATGCTGAACCTCATGATCGATATCGCTCCGTCGGGGTCCTTCCGGTCGCGGGCCAGCCACTCGGCGAGCGCGCTCAATGATCCTGGCCCGAAGTCGTAGGTGCCGCTCCCGTAGTATTTCCCTCGAAGCTCCTTGTATCTCTGCATCGCCCCCTCGATGCCGTCCTTCTTGACCGTCTTCTTCAACAGGTCGGTCAACGTTTCCGGGGTCTCGACCCCGCGGTGGCACGTGATGCACTGGACTTTGGCGGGCGATTTGATACCCATCTTCGGAATCGTCTTGTTGTTGATCCTGTCGACCATCTTCATCATGCCCCGGGCGGTCTCCTTCTCCTTCTTCGCGTCCGAGGCGAAGTCGAGTCCTTTCCCCTTCCCGCTGTCGGCCTGGGTATGACAGTAGTTGCATCGCACGCCCAGGGCGACTGAGAATTGGCGCATGGTCAAGATGAGATCGTCCTTGGCGATGGTCCTTGGGAGAATCTTCAGATTCGTGAACTTGTCCGGAATTTGGGCCGACGCAGATCCAGTCCAGGTGACTAGGGCAAGGCAGGCCAGCGATCCGAGGAGTGACCGAACCGGACTCAGGCGCATAGGCAGCTCTCCCCCGTATTGGACGTGGGCACGAAGGGATCGTGCGTGGAGAGAATAACAGGCGCTTCGATAGTTTCCAGCGTCAGGAATCGCATTTGCCCCGCGGGCTGACGGTGGGCAGGCTCTTCGCAGCGGGTTTCCTCGCCTTTTGCGTCCTGGACGCGGCCAGGCCAGGATTGACCGCCGTCCCGCCGCCCGGCGCCGTTCGTCTGATTCCCGTCGGCCGTTATGACTTCGAAGCACCCGCCGTCGCGGAGCGCGCCCTGCGCCCCGAGGGGCTGAGCGGCATCGTCTCGCTCGGAGGCGACCGATATCTCACTATCAGCGATGAGCACGCGTGCCTCCACCCGCTCACGATCCAGGTGGACTCGATCACGGGCAAGATCCGCGCGGCGCGGCTCGGAGAGCCGATCCGGCTGCTCGATTCCCTGGGCGCGCACCTCCCCGACTCGGCCATGGGCAAGGATCGCGAGGCGCTCGCCCTCGACGTCACCGGGCAGTCGGTCTGGATCGCGAACGAGCGGACCGGCGCCGACCTCCACCGCCCGTCCCTCGAGCGGCACTTGCTCTCGAACGGCCGCATGACGGAGCTGGTTCGCGTCGATTCTCATCCCGTGCTCCGCGTCTTCGCGAATATCCGCGTCAACCTCGGTTTCGAATCCCTCACGCGCCGGCCGGGCGGCGCGGAGTTCTGGACCGCGAACGAGGGACCGCTCACGGTGGATGGGCTACCCGCGACCAACTCCGCCGGGGCTGTCGTGCGCCTTCAAGAGCTCGACGATGGGATGCGCCCCCTCGCTCAGTACGCTTACGAGATCGATCAGTACGCCGCTCGAATCTCGTCGCCCTTCTTCCTCGCGAGAAGCGACGTGAGCGGACTCTCGGAGCTGTTGGAGCTGGATGACGGGCGTCTCCTCGCACTGGAGCGATCCTTCGCGGGCGATTCCACCGGCTACGCGAATTTCAGAAACCGGATTTACCTGGTGGACGTGACCGAAGCGACGGACGTCTCGCAGGGAGAATTCGCGGCGGGCCTGCAGGGACGCGCATACACATCCGCCCGCAAGGACCTCCTCTGGGAGCTGAATTCCGGGTTCACGAATTCCAACTTCGAGGGAATGGCGTTCGGCGAGCGCCTGGCGAACGGGGATCGGCTGCTGATCCTGATCGCCGACAACGACACGGGGAGGAACGAGGCGCTCTTCACCTTGCGCCTGGTCGCACCGAAGTAGTCCCGCCCGTCGCCGATTTTTCCAAGAGACACACGCCGCCCCAGGGGTGCCCGCCTTGCCGTCCCTGAGATTCGGGCAGGAGCGCGATGAGCCGCATCAGGAAGGGCACCCGCTTTTTCTTCGCCGCCCACTTGAGAATCGAGTGGACGGCTACGGGGCGCCAACCGTATCGAACGAAGAATCCCGGCCCCTCCTCGGGGCTGAACTGAAGGGGCGCGTGCGCCCCGTTCAAGAGTCCTCCGATCTGTCGCATGATCATCTTCTTGAGCCCCGGCGACATCAGATCGTGGGCCCACCATCGAAAGCCGGCCGGCACCGCCAAGTCCTCGGCCAGACCCGCGACCTGGTCCGCGGTTAAGTAGACGATGAGACCCTCGGTCACGATGAGCGCGGCTTTCGACTCGCGCCCCAGCTCCGTGAAAACAGCGCGCCGCGCCTCGCGGTTCGCGAGGTCCAGCCGGACGCGGCGGAGCTCGCAGCGGGGCTTCTCCCTCGCCAAAACCCCTTCCTTATAGTCGAGGATCTCCGGAAGGTCGACCTCCACCCACCGGAGCGAGGACGGCAGGTCCATCCGGTACGGTCGCGCGTCGAGCCCCGCGGCCAGGTTGATCACCATGTCGCCGCCTCGGCGGACGTAATCGGTGATGAAGGTATCGAAGAGGTAGGTCCGGATTACGAGGGACCAATCGTTCCGGGAGCGCCGGAGGACCTCGGCCGCGATCTCCTCGCCGCGCTTCCCCGCCAGACGGCCCGCGAACGGATCGCGAAAGAGTGCATCCGGCCGCTCGGACTCGCGTGCGCGGTACACCGCGACCCACCGCGCGGTGTCGGAGATGTTGCGGATGAGGGGTTCGGTTGGGCTCAACCGCTCGCCTGCCGCGCCGCTACTTCGGCCACAGCCAGCCGAAGACCCCCGCGGTGACGAGCGCGTAGACGAGGCCGTCGAACATCGTCTTCAAGGTCGCGCTCCTGGAACGCTTGTACCAGATGAAATTCTGCACCAATCCGATCGAGTAGCACGCGAAGGCGGTGGTGCCTGCGAAGCGGAAGACCGAGAGGTAGGGTGCGCCTGGTCCGAGCGCGCGGCCGGCCACGTAGGCCGCGAAGATGCCAACGAGCACGAGGTAGAGGAACCACTGGAATAGCTCGGTTCCCATCGACGGAGGGCCCGGCTTCATGAGGGTCAGGAGCCCAATCGGACCCTTCGTGCACTTCTCGATGAACGCGGGGTCCTTCATCGCCTTCATGCTGTCCGGGCGCGGGAAATGGTAATCGCCTGGAGGGATGTTGAATTTGCGGAGCGCCTCGAGAACCGCATCCTCGGACGGGAGCTTCCTGTAGTCAGAGCGGTGGTAGCCCAGCACCATGTGAATGATCGAGCTGACGATGAAGACGAGAACCGCGGAAAGCAGAATCGGGATCCACAGCGACATGATATGGACCATCTGACCCTCCTATGGTTGACTGGGGCAGAATAGCAGGCTCAAGCGGCTGTGAAACCGGAATCTAGACTCCTCGGAGGGCGGCGAAGCGCGTGGGCGAATCTCTCGAGAAGGAGACCGGGCGGGTCGAGGCGTTCAGCGATGGTGTCTTCGCCATCGCGATCACGCTGCTCGTGCTCGAGTTCAAGGTCCCGCACTTGCCCGCGGGAGCGAGCAGCCGCGACCTGTTCCTCGCTCTCCTCGACCTATGGCCTTCGTTGGTCGCGTTTCTAGGCAGCTTCGTCGCGATCCTCATCATGTGGATCAATCATCATGCCCTCTTCCGCCTGATCCTCAAGACCGATTCGCCCTTCCTCTTCGCAAACGGCTTCACGCTCCTGATGGTCACATTCGTTCCGTTCCCGACCGCGGTCCTTGCGGAATACCTCGGGAAGCCGGGCGAGCGTGTGGCCGCCGCGTTCTATGTCGGCACGTTCGTCGTCATCAGCATCGCCTTCAACGTGTTCTGGGCCACGACGACGAAGCGACGTCTCCTCAAGCGAAGCGTTCCCGATGCTGTCGTCGTGAGAATACGGAACGCGTACCGGTTCGGGCTCGGCGTCTACGCTGCGTCGACCTTGCTCGCGCTCTGGAACGCACCCCTCGGTCTCGCCGCTTGTCTCTCGCTCTGGATTTACTGGTCGGTGCTGGAGTATCGCGCCGAGACGTAGGCTACGGCACCTCAGCGACCGCGACGTGCCGGCGCGTCCCAGGAAGTAAGATGGCGCAAGCGAGGCCCCCGAGCAGCGCGCAGGAGAGCACCGACAGCGCTGCGTGCAACCCGTAATGATCCGCGAGCGCCCCGATCGGCCCGATGAGGAGCGCCCCCATTCCCCACGCGGCCCCCATCAGGAGGCTCGAGATCGTGGAGGAATGCTTCGGCGAGAGCTCCTGGCCCAGCACCACGTTGACGGATAGCGACGACTGGAGGGCGAACGATCCCAGGACCACGCACGGAATCCCCAGCGCATCCGGCAGGACCAGAAAGCCGAAATAGAGCGGGGCCGCGCCCAGGAACGATAGGACGATCAGCCGGTGGCCCCCGATGCGGTCCGAGAGCCACCCGCCGAAGAATCCGCCGAGGGCGCCCAGGAGCAAATAGGCCGACACGATCGTGCCGCTCTGCGAGAATTCGTAGCCGCGCGCGTTCAGGTAGAGCGGCAGGAACGTCATGAAGCCGTACGACACGGTCGAGCGCGACACCGTCGCGAAGTAGAGAAGGGAGAGCGGCCGTGCGACCGGCCGAAGCTCGCGGAGCGGCACGTACCGAGCCTCGTGGCGCGGACGCGGGGGCACCCGGGAGAACCAGGCAAGCAAGAGGGCCGACGCCAGCAGCCCCGGGGCGGCCGCCACCCAGGTCCGTTCCAGCCCGAAGAGAGACACCACGCCCACCGCGAAGATTGGTCCGACTGAAAACCCGATCGTCCCGCCGGTGATGAAGAAGGCCATCGAGACGTTTCGCCGCGGGGACACCTGCGACGCCAAGACCGCAGCCTGCGGATGGAACGCCGCCACACCCAGGCCGCCAAGCATGAGGAGCGCCAGCAGCGCTCCGTAGCTCGGCGCGAGCCCTAACCCGCTCATGAAGACCGCCGCCGTCAGGGGCCCAAACGCCACAAACCAGGGACGGCGCATGCGGTCCGAAATGAGGCCAAAGAGCGGCTGCGAGAACGACGAGGTGATGGACGAGAGCGCCACCAAAGTCCCCACGAGGGTGAGGCTCAGGTGGAGCTTATGAACCAGAAGCGGAAGGAGCGGCGAGAAGAAGCTGGAGTACGAGTCGATCGTGAGATGACCGAAGGCCAAGAGGCCGAGACGGGGGGTGATGGTGCGAGGCATGCAGCGCTGAGGATAGCACCGAATGGCGGCGCGGGGATGATGCTGGTATGCTTAACGCACGCGTATGAATTTCCGTCCCCGCCGGCTTCCACTCCCAAGGCTCCTGCCGCTACTCATCGGAATCGGCGTGGCTCTCGGTTCCGCGGTCACGCTTCGGCAGGCCGTGGCGGCCACCCGTCCAGTGGACAGGGCGGCCAAGCCGGTCCAGCTCCGGTACGAGGGAACGCTCTACCTCGAGGCCCACTTTCGCAGGCCCCACGAGACGCGCCCCTTCCACTCCAAGGCGATCTACTCCGCCGACGGCCGCGGCCGCTCGCGGCTGGACTGGACGACTTGGGCCGACGGCGATTCGGCTCGAGTCACTGAGACCTATCTCGCGGTGGGCGACCGCGTCTTCCACCGCAACGCGCCCGGAGAGCGGTGGCAGCTCCTCGCGGGCGAGAAGCGCCGCATCGGACTCCTCCAAGCGGTGGCCGGAATGCCATCGGAGCTGGGGCCTCTCGCTCGGACCGAAGGCGGCGAAATCATGTTCGACGGACCGCAATTCGTTTACGCGGCACGGCACGCGCATCCACGGCTGGGCGACGTGATCGACTCCGTGTTGTATACATACGAGGGAACAGAGAACATGCCGAGGGAAGTCCTCGTGGCGGTCTACGAGCGCGATTCCCAGTGGCGCCTCGTGCAGCACGTGGTCGGCTCGCCCAGGAGCGACGTTCCGGAGTCGTTGCTCCAATCACCCTCCGACTTCGAGCCTGCCCTGGCCGGCGCCGACTCGCTCATCGGAGGACCCAAGATCGTTCCGCTCGCTTCCGGCCTCTGGGCCGCGGAGATGGAGGACATCGACTCGCGCTCGATGATCGTCGAGTTCGCCAACCACCTCGCTCTGATCGAATTCGCCGTGGGCAGCGCGAACGGCGAGCGGCTGGTCGACGCGGCCCGGCGCCAATGGCCCAACAAGCCGATCCGGTACGCCCTCTTCAGCCATCATCATCCACATTACCTGGGCGGAGTCCGGGCGTTGATCGCCGAGGGTGCGACGGTGGTCACGACTCCCGGAAACGAGGCGTTCGTGCGGGAAATCTCGACCCTTCTCTTCGACTCGGAGCCCGACCGCCTCGCGCGTAAGCCCCGACCCGTCAATATTCGGACGTTCGCGGATCGCCTCGAGCTTGCCGACTCGACGAACCAGCTCGTCGCGATCAACTACGGCGAGCGGTCTCAGCACACGGACGAGTTTGTCGTCTTCTGGTTCCCTCGCGCCAAGCTTCTCTTCGAGACGGAGCTGGGCTGGGTCCGCGTCGACGGAAAGCTCCGCGCCAGCAGGCGCGCTGCCCCGCTCCTGGCCTGGCTCAAGCAACAGAACTTGGACGTGGATCGGATCGTTCAGTCGTGGCCGATGCGCGGGAACGAGGCGAGTCAGACGCGTGCGGAGCTCGAAGCCCTGATCAACGCCACCAAGCGCTGACCGCCCGCCTGGTCGGTTTGAGCCACGACCGGGGCTGAAGTGCGCACCACCCTCGCCTTGACGGCAGTTTGTGCCGCGCCAGTTCCCCGGAACCCGATAGGGGACCGCGATTCGCTAGGCCCTTCAGTCTGGCACCTCCCATGCATCTCCGGTGTACGACTGGGAGGCGTTGAAACCCGATGGAAACCGAGAACCAAGGGGGCTGACAATGTTTCGCGATCAGAAAGGCTTCACCCTAATCGAGTTAATGATCGTCGTAGTCATCATCGGGATACTCGCGGCGATCGCGATCCCGAACTTCATCGCCATGCAGGACCGCGCACGTGAAGCGAGCGTGAAGGCGAACATGCACAGCTTCCAGCTCGCGATCGAGGACTTCGCCGTGAAGAATACGGGTACGTACCCCGTGGCGGGTGACGCGGCTGCCGTGAAGTTGAACATGCCGGCCGGCACGTATCCGACCAATCCGTTCACCGGCGTGGTGGACGAGGCTGCGCTTTGGGTGGCTCCGGCCG
>Ga0137394_10003936_pt1 | contig 11205 bp, 12 predicted proteins | sample czobulk116metaG_FD_108278 | JGI IMG/M metagenome (GOLD analysis project Ga0137394, IMG submission 108278) | Vadose zone soil microbial communities from Angelo Coast Range Reserve, California, USA - czobulk1.16 metaG | ecosystem: Environmental > Terrestrial > Soil > Vadose zone | place: USA... | reverse complement strand
TCGACCACGCGGCCCTCGACCGGCGAGCCCTTCTCGTAGGCCTGGGTGATCGCGTCCCAGACCTTGATCTTGTCGGCCTTGTCCTTGGAGAGGACGATGAGCCCCTCGTTGTCCTCCTTGGCCTCGAGGTAGACCTCGATCTCGTCCCCCACCTTCGGCAGCCCGCCGTGGCGATGGAACTCCTCGATCGGGATCGCGCCCTCGCTCTTGTAGCCGACGTCGACCAGCACCTCGCTGCTGCCGACGTGCACGACGCGGCCGCGGACGACCTCACCCTCTTCGAACTCGCTGGTCTTGGAGTCCTCCTTGAACCAATCCTCCATCCGCTCATCGGCCCCCTCGCCCTCCCCACGGGGTGCGCCGAAGTTCTTGCGTGTTTCGTCAGCCATGCCGCCAGTTCCTCCGTTCAAGTTATTTGGAGCGGACGCCGGGCTCCGGCAACGCCTGCTCCACGGACCGGATCGTCTTTGATCTGTGCGATGGCCGCCATCATCCGGCGACTCGCCGCCTCGTATTGCGCCTTGCGGTCGGCGCCCGACGCCCGCTCGAAGGTGAGCGGAGCGCCGAATGTCACCACCACCTTAGCAGGCCTAGGAAGTCGCCGCCCTCGCGGCCAGGCACGTCCGCTGCCGCGCACGTAGACGGGCACGACGGGCACTCCGGTCTGCATCGCCAGCAGCGCCGCGCCGGGCTTGGCCTCGCGCAGGACGCCCTCGTCACCGCGCGTGCCTTCCGGGAACACGAGCACGGCGCCGCCGCCCTGCAGCACGCGCTGGGCCGTCCGCAACGCCGACGGGTCGGCGCCTTCGCGCCGCAACGGCTGCGCGCCGAGCCGGCGGAGGAACCAGCCGATGCCGGGGATGCGGAACAGCTCGGCCTTGGCCAGGAACGTCAGGCGTCGCGGCGTCATGCCGCCGACGAGCGGCGGGTCCAGCACGCTCGAGTGGTTGGCCACCAGCAGCAGCGCCCCGTGCGCCGGCACGTGCTCGGTGCCGTGCGCCTCCAGGCGGAACAGCAGCTTCATGATGATCACCGCGAGCGGCTTGCAGATCGCGTAGAGCATCTAGGCGCATCCCTCGCGCCGCCGGCGCTCGACCCGATCGGCCAGCTGCGCGACCACCTGGTCCACCGTCAGCCCCGTCGTGTCCACCTCGATGGCGTCGGGCGCCTTGCGCAGCGGCGCCAGCGCGCGGCTCGAGTCCTGGGCGTCGCGCGCGGCGATGTCGCGCCGCGCGGTCTCCTCGTCGACTTCGACGCCGCGCGCGCGCAGCTCGAGCTGGCGGCGGTGCGCCCGCTCGTCCAGCGAGGCGTCGAGGTAGAACTTCACCTCGGCGTCCGGCGCCACCACGGTGCCGGTGTCGCGGCCCTCCAGCACCACGCCGCCGGTGGAGGCCATCCGCCGCTGCACGGGCGTGAGCTTGTCGCGCACGACGCCGAGCATCGACAGCCGCGAGGTGAGCGTGGCGATCTCCGGCGTGCGGATCTCGTCGGTGACGTCGCGATCGTCGACCACCACGCGGTCGCCGTCGACGTCGATGTGCACGCGCTCCACGTGCTTGCGCAGCGCCGGCGTGTCCTCGGCGCCGAGCCCGGCGCGCGCGACCGACCACGCCAGCGCGCGGTACATCGCGCCCGTGTCGAGCAGCCGGTAGCCCAGACGCGCGGCCAGGCGGCGCGCCACGGTGCCCTTCCCCGCGCCGGCCGGCCCGTCGATGGCGATCACGGGTTCCCGTCCGCCCACGGCTAGGCCTCCACCGTGATCGCGGGCGCGCCGGCCAGCGCGTTCACGATGTCGGCGAACTGCGGGAACGACGTGGCCACGCACTCGACATCCTCTATAAGGGTCTCGCCCTGGGCCACCAGGCCGGCCACGGCCAGGGCCATGGCCATGCGGTGGTCGCCTCCACTGTTGACGGCCGCGCCGCGCAGCGGGTGGCCGCCGGTGATGGCCATGCCGTCCGGACGCTCCTCGATGCGGGCCCCCAGCTTGCCGAGCTCGCGCGCGATGGCGGCCGCCCGGTCGGACTCCTTCACGCGTAATTCGGTGGCATCCCGCACCACCGTCACGCCCGGCGCGATCGCGGCGGCGACAGCGAGGATGGGGACCTCGTCGATGAGCCGGGGGATGAGCCGCGCGCCGCCGATCTCCGTGGCGCGCAGCGCGCCGGAGGTCACCGTGAGCGAGGCCGTCGGCTCGCCTTCGTCGGCGGCCTGGCTGCGGCCGATCCGCGCGCCCATGGCCTCCAGCACGTCGAGGATGCCGGTGCGCGTGGGATTGACGCCGACGCGATGCAGCGTCACGCGCGCGTCGCCGACGATGGCCCCGGCCACCAGCAGGAAGGCGGCGGACGAGATGTCCCCGGGCACGACCACCGACGTGGCGCGCAGCGGGCCCGGCGTGAGCGTCACCGTGCGCTCGCCGGTCTCCAGGCGCGCGCCGAAGCGGCGCAGCATCCGCTCGGAGTGATCGCGCGACGGCGCGGGCTCGGTCACCGTGACCGGCCCGTCGGCGCCGAGGCCGGCCAGCAGCACGGCCGACTTGATCTGGGCCGAGGCCACCGGCGTCGCGTAGTCGATCGCCTTCGGCGTGGCGGTGCCGCGGATGGCGAGCGGCAGGCGCGTGCCCTCCGCGCGGCCCACGATCGTCGCGCCCATCGTCCGCAGCGGCTCGGCGATGCGGCCCATGGGCCGGCGGCGCAGCGAGGCGTCGCCGGTCATCAGCGTCCAGAACGGCTGGCCGGCCAGCAAGCCTGCGAGCAGGCGCGCCGTCGTGCCGGAGTTGCCGCAGTCCACGACGTCGCCGGGCTCGCTCAGCCCGCGCAGGCCGGCGCCGGCGATGCGGTAGTGGCCGGGGCCCTTGCGCGTGACCTCGGCGCCCAGCGCCTGCACGGCGGTGATCGTGCGCAGGCAGTCCTCGGCCTCGAGGAATCCCTGTACCTCGCTGACGCCCTCGGCCAGCGCGCCGAGCAGCGCGGCCCGATGGGAGACGGACTTATCGCCCGGCACCTCGGCCTCGCCGGCGAGCTTGCGGACCGGACGGACGCGGAACTTCACGACACCTTCTCCCGCGCGGCCTTCACGCGCGCCAGTAGCGCGGTGAGCGCGGCGCCATCGCCCTGCGCGACCAGACGCTCCAGCTCGTCGAGCGCCGTGCGAAACGCGGCGACGCTGGCCAGCACCGCGTCGCGGTTGCCGAGCAGGATCTCGCGCCACATGTCGGGGTCGGCGGCGGCGATACGCGTGGTGTCCTTGAAGCCGCGCGCGGCCAGCGCGAAGGCATCCGGCTCGAAGCGCGTGACGGCGTCCACCAGCGCCCACGCCACCACGTGCGGCAGGTGGCTGATGGCGGCCACCGCACGATCGTGCACGTCGGCCTCCAGCGTCACCACGCGAGCGCCCACCGCGGTCCACAGCTCGCCGACGCTCTTCACCGCCGCGGGGCTGTTCGACTCCGTCGGCGTCATCACCACGGTGGCGCCCTGGAAGAGGTCGGGGCGCGAGACCGCGTATCCCGCCTTCTCCGAGCCGGCCATCGGATGGCTGCCGACGAACTGCACGTCGCGGCGGCCGGGCGCCAGCTGCTCGGCGACGGCCACGATGCCGCGCTTGGTAGAGCCGACGTCGGTGACGATCGCGCCCGCGGCCGCCGCCCGCCACACCTGCGGCAGCAGCGTCTCGTTGGCGAGCACCGTGGCGCCCAGCACCACGCGATCGGCGGCGCGCAGGCCGTCGGCGAGGTCGGTCGTGATGCGGTCGAGCGTGCCGTCGGTCAGCGCCGGGCGCAGCCGCCCTTCGTCGCGGCCGATCCCCACGATCTCGCGCGCGATCGCCTGGGTCCGCGCGGCCTTCGCGAGCGAGCCGCCCAGCAGCCCGACACCGACGACCGCCAGCCGCTCGATCACGCGGAGCTCTTCCCCAGCACCGTGCGCAGCGCCTTGACGAGGCGGCGGTTTTCCTGCGGTGTGCCGACCGTGATGCGGAGGGCGGACTCCATGCCGAACGGCGTCATCGGCCGGACGATGACGCCCTCCTTGAGCAGGCGCTGGTAGATGTCGGAGGCGCTGCGGCCCACGTCGACCAGGATGAAGTTGGCCCGCGAGGGCACGTACTTCACGCCGAGGCCGTTGAACTCGTCGTAGAGGTAATGACGGCCGGCCTCGATCATCCGCACGCACTCGAGCGTGTGCGACTCGTCGGCCAGCGCGGCCAGCGCCGCCACCTGACCGAGCGCGTTCACGTTGAAGGGCTGGCGAATGCGGTTCATCAGCGCGATGCAGTCGGCGTCGGCGACGCCGTAGCCGATGCGCAGGCCGGCCAGGCTGCTGGCCTTGGAGAACGTGCGCAGCACCACGACCTTGCGCCCCTCCGTGACCAGCTCCAGCGTGTCGGGGAAGTCCGGGCCCTGCGCGAATTCCAGGTACGCCTCGTCGAAGACCACGATGGTGCGCTCGGGCACGCGCGACATGAAGTGGGCGACCTCGTCCTTGGTGACGATGGTCGCGGTCGGATTGTTCGGGTTCGCGATGAAGACGATCTTGGTCATCGGCGTGATCGCCCGCGCCATCGCCTCGAGATCGAGCCGGTGGTCCTTGAGCATGACCATCACGCGGATGCCGCCGGCCGCCTGCACGATCATCGGGTAGACGACGAAGGAGGGATGCGGCACCACCGCCTCGTCGCCGGACTTCAGGAAGGAGCGCACGACCAGCTCGATGAGCTCGTTGGAGCCGTTGCCGAGGATGACCTGGTCCGGAGTGACGTCGTGCTTCTTCGCCAGGGCCTGGCGCAGGTAGTAGCCGCTGCCGTCGGGGTAGCGGTTGAGGTGCGGCAGCGCGGCGATGATCGCCTGCTGGACACGGTCGGAGGGCGCCAGCGGATTCTCGTTGGAGGCCAGCTTGATCGCGTCGTGGATGCCGAGCTCGCGCTCGAGCTCCTCCGTCGGCTTCCCGGGCTCGTACGGGGCGATGCCCAGGATGTGTTCGTTGGCCAGAGACTCCCACTGCGTGGTCATGCTCTCTCCTTATGCCGCGGGGTACGAGCCCAGGATCTTCAAGTACCGGGTTCGCTCCGCGATCTCGCTCAGCGCGCCCGCCACGATGGGGGTCTCGCGGTGGCCTTCGAAGTCCACGAACATGACGAAATCCCAGCGCTCACGCTTGGCGGGGCGGGACTCGATCTTGGTCAGGTTGAGCCCGACCCGCGCGAACGGCTCCAGGATCCGGTAGAGCGCGCCGGGCTGATTGGGCATGGCGAAGAGGATCGAGGTCTTGTCGCGCCCGCTCGGCCCCGGATTCTGGTGGCCGATGACGAGAAAGCGCGTGGTGTTCTGGCGGTTGTCCTCGATGCGCTCGCGCAGCACGGGCACGCCGTACAGCTGGCCGGCCATGGCCGAGGCGATGGCGGCGATGGTGGCGTCACCGGCGGCGAGCTCGGCGGCGCCCGCGGTGGAGTTGGTCTCCTCCACCGGCACGTCGGGAAGATTGGCGGCGAGCCAGTTGCGGCACTGGCCGAGGCCCTGCGGATGCGAAAGCACCCGCTTGATCTCGCGCAGCTCCGTCGCGCGCGAGAGCAGGCACTGGCCGATCTCGAGCGTCGTCTCACCGCAGATGGTGAGGTCGGACTCCAGCAGCCGGTCGAGGGTCATGTTGACGGCGCCCTCGATGGAGTTCTCCACCGGCACCACGCCGAACTGGGCGCGGCCGCGCTCGACGTCCTCGAAGATCGAGGCGATCGAGCGCGAGGGGTGATAGTCGACGGACTCACCGAAGCGCTCGCGCGCGGCCTGGTGGGTGTAGGTGCCGGGCGGGGCCAGATAGGCGACCTTCAGCGGGCCTTCCAGCGCGCGGCACGCCGAGAGGATCTCGCGCCAGATCGCCTGCACCGCATCGGCCGGCAGCGGCCCACCGTGATCCGCGGTGAGACGGCTCAGAATCGCTGCCTCCCGCTCCGGGACATACGACGGCGCGTCCTGCCGTCGTTTGAGGTCTCCGATCCGGAGGGCGGCCTCGGCGCGCTGGTTGAGGAGGTTGAGGATCTGGTTATCGAGTTCGCTGATCCTGGGGCGCCAATCGCCCAGGTCCATAGGGACTCCTGCACACACTCTCTACTGAGTACCGGGCATTATAGGCGCGCCCCCGGCAGCGCGCAAGGAAGCGATTTCCCGAGGCGTGAGCGCGCGGCAGCCGCCGGCCGGCAGCGCACCGAGCGCGAGCGGCCCGAACGCGATCCGCCGCAGGCGCTGCACGCGATGGCCGAGCGCCTCGCAGTAGCGCTTCACCTCGTGCTTGCGCCCTTCGGTAAACGTCAGGCGCATGATGCTGCTCCGCGCCCCGCTGAGCACGATCTCGGCGGCCAGCGGCACCGCGGGCCCGTCGTCGAGCGTGACGCCGCGCCGCCAGCGCGGCAGATCCGCCGCGCTCACCCGCCCCGCCACCTCCGCCTCGTACACGCGCGGCAGCTCGTAGCGCGGGTGGAGCAGCCGGTGCGTGAGCGGGCCGTCGTTGGTGAGGAGCAGGAGGCCTTCGACGTCGGCGTCGAGGCGGCCGACGGGATACACGCGGGCGCGCACCTCGCGCGGCAACAGGTCGGTGACGACCGGACGGCCCTGCGGATCGCGCACGGTGCTGACGATACCGCGCGGCTTGTGCAGCATCAGGTAGTGCAGCGCCTCGGCCGCCGGCAGCGGCCGGCCGTCGACCGCGATGGTGTCGGCGGCCGGATCGGCGAGGGTACCGAGCTCGCGGGTCACGACGCCGTTGATGGCGACGCGACCGTCGAGGATGAGCTGGTCAGCCCCGCGGCGGGACGTCAGCCCCGCCTGCGCCAGGATCTTGTTGAGTCTCAGCTTCGCCATGGCCCTCGGCCGCCGCCGCCAGCTCCGGCGCCAGGTCCGGGATGGCCAGCTCGCCCTCGATCTTCGGCAGGTCGTTGAGATCGCGCAGGCCGAACGCCACCATGAACTCGCGTGTCGTCTCGTAGAGGAACGGCCGGCCCGGCGCTTCCTTGCGCCCGCCGATGCGGATGAGGCGCCGCTCGAGCAGGTTCTCCAGCACCGCGTCGGAGTTCACGCCGCGGACGGCGTCGAGCTCGGGCTTCGACACCGGCTGCTTGTAGGCGATGATCGCCAGGGTCTCCAGCGCGGGGCGCGAGAGCCGCACGCGCGAGCGCGCGCGGGCCAGCCGCACGAGCCACGGCGCCAGCTCGGGCCGCGTCACCATGCGGAAGCCGCCGCCCACCTCCACGATCGACAGCCCGCGTGGCGCGGCCTCGTAGCGCACCATGAGCTCGGCGACGAGCTCGCGGGCGGCCGCGCCGTTCTCGAGGTCGAGCACCTCGCGGATACGCTCGGGCTCCAGCGGCACGTCGGAGGCGAACAACATGGCCTCGACCACATCGATCGGGTTGGGCACGCTGATCCTTTCTTTATGTAGGGGGGGAGCGGCGCCGCTCCCCCCCTAGACCCCCCCAGCTGAAGCGGTCGTGGGGTTGGTGGTTTCGGGACCCCATGGTTCGTTCGGCGTGGTTCCCGCCGTTTCATTCCCCGTGATTCCCGGCGTCTCCGCGGTCTCGGCGGCTCGGCCTTCGATCACGATGTCGCCGAAGAGTTCGGTTTGTTGGGTGCGGATCTTGCCTTGGCGGCAGAGCTCCAGCACGGCGAGCAGCGAGACGACGACTTCGGAGCGGTTGCGCTCGCCACCGACCATGGAGCTGAAGAGCAGCGACCATGTGTCGCGCAGCAGCGAGAGGATCTCGGTCATGCGCTCCAGGACGGACGGCGGGTTGGCCTCGATCTCGCGCGGGCGCATCCGCTGCTGCTCCTCGATCAGCCGCTTCATGCTGCGCTCGAGCCAGTGCACCGAGAGGTCCTCGAGCGGCACGTCCTCCAGCGGCGGCAGCGTGCTGCCCGGGCGGCCCCAGATCAGGAGCTGCTCGGCCTCGCGCTGCGCGAGCCAGACGCCCTGCGTCTTCACGCGCGCGTACTCGCGCAGCCGCTCCTCCAGCTCCGCCTTGAGGGCCAGCGCCTCCTCGTCGAGCTCCTCCACCGCGTTGGGATCCGGCGGCACCAGCAGCTTCGATTTTAGATAGATGAGGGTGGCCGCCATCACCAGGTAGGCGCCGGCGAGCTCCAGGTTCCGGAACTCCATCGCCTCGAGGTGCGCCAGGTACTGGTCGGTGATCGCGCGCACGGGCAGCGCGGCGAGATCGATCTCGTTGGTGCGGCAGAGATGAAGAAGGAGGTCGAGGGGACCCTCGAAGTCCCCCACGCGAAGCCGCAGACCGCCGTCCGCGGCGTCCAGGATCGGCTCGGTCATGGAAGCAGCTTCACCGCGCTGCGCACCTCCGCCATCGTTTGCTGAGCGATCGCCCGCGCCCGGCGCGAGCCCTCGACGAGGACTTCCTTGATGGTGTCCGGCTTCTCGGCGAACGCCTGCCGGCGCTCGCGGAGCTTCTCGAGCGGCGGCAGCATGTGCGTGAGCAGCACGTCCTTGCAGTCGAGACAGCCGAAGCCCGCCGTGCGGCACTTCGTCGCGCACATCTCGCGGTCGGACGGCGGCGTGAAGATCTTGTGAAGGTCGAACACCGGGCAGATGTCGGGATTGCCGGGATCGGTCCTCCGCTTGCGCGCGGGATCGGTCACCATCGGCCGCACCTTGGCGCGGATGGTCTCGGCGCTGTCGGCCAGCTCGATGTCGTTGTTGTAGGACTTCGACATCTTGCGGCCGTCGGTGCCCGGCACCTTGGGGATCTCGGTGAGCTTGGCATCGGGCTCGGGGAAGACCGGGCCGAACGCCGCGTTGAAGCGCCGCGCGACCTCGCGCGTCAGCTCGATGTGCGGCACCTGGTCGATGCCGACGGGTACCCACTTGGCCTTGTACATGAGGATGTCCGCCGACTGCAGCAGCGGATAGCCCAGCAGGCCGTACGACGGCGAGGTGATCCCCTGCTGCTCGATGCGCTCCTTGTAGGTGGGCACGCGCTCCAGCCAGCCGACCGGCGTCACCATCGAGAACAGCAGGTGCAGCTCGGCGTGCTCCGGGACCAGCGACTGGATGAACAGCGTCGAGCGCTCGGGGTCGAGACCCGCGCCCAGCCAGTCGGCGCCCATCTCGATCGTGGCGGCCGGCACGTCGCTCACGTCGGTGCGGTCGGTCAGCACGTGCCAGTCCGCGGAGAAGTAGAAGCAGTCGTAGGCGTCCTGGAGCTTCACCCAGTTGGCCAGCGCGCCGAGATAGTTGCCCAGGTGCAGCCGCCCGCTCGGGCGCATTCCCGACAGCACACGCTCCTTGCCGGTCATCGCCGCCTCGCCCTCTCCCAGATCTTCGCCGATCGCATGAGCACATAGTAAGCATAGAGCGTCGCCAAGAGGAATCCCCTCCAGCCATCGAGGAACCCGGCGCGCGCGACGTACATGCCGAGAAAGCGCCCGGCGGGCCGCGCCACCAGGTCCAGCACGGGCCGCGACGGCCGCCCGGCCGCGATCCACTCCTCGGCGGCCAGCGAGGTGTAGCGGTCGGCGCGCGCCAGGAAGTCGGCGACGTCGCGGTACGAGCGGTGCTCGAGGTGGGCGCGCAGCCGCGCGACCGCGCCGTCGATGGTGACCGACTCGTGGACGGCGCGCTCCACGAAGCGCCCGCGGCCGCGGCGGAAGAGGCGCACCTGCCAGTCGGGATAGAGCCCGCCGTGGCGCACCCAGCGTCCCCAGAAGACGTTGCGCCGCGGCACCGCGTACCCGGCGGCGGCCTGGCTGCCGGCCAGGATCGCCGTGATCTCCTCGCGCAGCGCGGGCGACACGGTCTCGTCGGCGTCGAGGGACAGCACCCACTCGCCGGTCGCCCGGCCGAGGCCGAAGTTCTTCTGGGCGGCGAAGCCGGGCCACGGGCGCACGATGACATGGTCGGTCAGCTCGCGCGCGATCGCCGCCGTCTTGTCCTGCGACTCGGCGTCCACCACGATGATCTCGTCGGCCCAGGCGACCGAGTCCAGGCACTCGCGGACCCGCTCCTCCTCGTTGAGCGTGATGACGACCACGGACAGCGTCGCGCGCATCATCCGAGGCGCTCCATGACCGCGGCCAGGACCGGCGCCGTTTCGAGCGCGTCCATCGCGCCGCCGGGCGCGGTCAGCGCGGCGTGGCCGGCGCCGTACGGGCCGTTGCGCGCGGCGGCCGTCGGACCGTAGAGGCCGACGCACGGCGTGCCGAGCGCGGCGGCGAGGTGCAGCGGCCCGGTGTCAGCAGCCACCATCACGCTGGCCCGGCGCAGGAGCGCGATCAGCTCGTGCAGATCGGTCGGCGGCGCCAGCAGCGCGCGCGGGCCCGCCGCGCCCGCGCCCTCGACGATCGCGCGCGCCGCGCTCTCCTCGCCGGGCCCCCACGCGACCACGACGTGGGCGCCGGCGTCGTGGCCCAGCCGCGCCGCCAGCTCGGCGAAGCGCGGCACCGGCCAGCGCTTGTCGGCGCGGCCGGCGCCCGGATTCAGCACGACCAGCCGCTGGCGCGCCTTGAGGCCCGCCGTGGTGAGCCACTCGTCCAGGCGCAATTCCGCCGTGGCCACCGCCGGGAGCCGGAATTCCAGCCGCGGCGTCGTGATCCCGAGCGGCTGCAGCAGCGCCAGGTACTGCTCGACCACGTGCCGCGCCGCCGGCGGCACCACGTGCTGGTTGGTGAACAGTCCGCCCACCGGCTCGCGGCGCCACTTGCGGTCGAAGCCGATGCGCGCCGGTGCGCCGGTGGCCGCGGTGAGAATGCCGCTCTTGATCAGCCCCTGCAGGTCGATCGCGACGTCGAAGCGGTGCATCCGCAGCTGCCGCCGGGCCGCCCGGATATCCCGGACCACCGAGAGCAGATCCCTGGGGCTGCGCGCCCGCCGCCAGCGGCGCGTGTCGACGACGATGACCTCGTCGAGGGCGGGATGGTCGCGGAGCACCGCGGCCTCGCGGCGCTCGACGATCCACGCCAGCCGCGCGGCGGGCCGCGCCGCCTTCAGCGTCGCCGCCACCGGGAGCGCGTGGACGACGTCGCCCAGCGACGAGAGCTTGATCAGCGCGATGCGCTCAGCGGCCATCACCGAGCTTCCGGATCTGCGCGATGACGTCGCGCGTGGCGTGCGCCTTGGGATCGCCCACGATCTCGACGCGCCCACCCGCCGCCTTCACGCTCGCGGCCTCGGGCACGGACGCCGGCGTGTAGTCGGTGCCCTTGGCGTG
>Ga0137394_10003934_pt1 | contig 11209 bp, 8 predicted proteins | sample czobulk116metaG_FD_108278 | JGI IMG/M metagenome (GOLD analysis project Ga0137394, IMG submission 108278) | Vadose zone soil microbial communities from Angelo Coast Range Reserve, California, USA - czobulk1.16 metaG | ecosystem: Environmental > Terrestrial > Soil > Vadose zone | place: USA... | reverse complement strand
GTCAGAGCTTTAAACAAGGGAGAAATATCCACCACGGGATTCATACGATCAACTATCGGTAATCCTGCGGGCGTTCGATACATCACGGTACGCAGGTTATCCTCATGTGCGAGGCCGAGACGCAACAGCCGTTTGCTTTCATCATCCCATGCTTTGACTTCATCCGAAGTAAAGGCGCCTGCCAGAGGCAAGTAGCCTTTCTCTTGATAACTGCTGATTTCTTCAGAAGTGAGTATGGTCATCGAATTACGGGTTCACCATCCCTGTTTCCTGATAATCTCCAGGAGGAAAGCCGCCTTGTCTATCCCCTCGAGGAACGCAGCCTTGTCTATGCCAAAGTAATGATAGACGACCTCATCTTTATCATGTCCGGCTTTTTCTCCACCCTGCTTAACGTGTTCGCTGCAGAAGCGGGCGTGGGTTAGACCGGGGATCTGGCCCAAGGTTAACCAAAGAGCTACCTGCTCGACAATCCAGATGTTCCTTGAGGGAAAGGGCAACGCCGTCACGTTTGGCTCATCGGCGAGGTCCTGCGCAAAGAGCGCCACGACGTCGGGCCAACGCTTGTCCTGAATCACAGGGTCACGGCAGAGTCCTGCAGTGAGCCGGAAAACGTAAGTCAACAGTGTTTCGCGGCGTGCCGCGATCTCGGTCCACAGCCCGTGATTGAGCATGCTTACTCCGATGTTGTAGGGGCCAACCTCCGACGCGCCTTCATCACGTGCGATGGCAAAAAGAACTTCCTCGTCAACATAAGAAGGGTCATAACCGTAGTGGCTGGCTTTCGAGAGCGGTTCTTCCCGAGCATAAAATTGCCGTTCAGCGTAGCGTTCAAAAAGCATGGCGACGTCGGCAAAGAAGAATGTATCGCAGTCGAGCTGAAGGATCTGTGAAGGAGCGAGAGGCTCGAGCTCGGAAAAGTTAAGCCACTTGTGGAGGACGGGGTAAGCGACTGACGTCCGAAAGGCTCGGGGACGGATCCGCCGGATGGCATCTTCGTAAGAACCCATCAGATGAATGCAAATCCCGTGGTCTTCGAGTTCCAATATGAAGCTGGACGGATGCTCGTCATACAGGAACACATGCACCGGTACGCTCCTGTTGAAGCGACGGAGACTCTTCACGCTAACGAGAAGCTCCCGGTGATACTGAGTCACCTCGGGGGGACCACTGCAGGAGAGGGAGTAGGTTACGATCTTCATGAAGAGAAGTTCAGAACGTAAGCGCCGGTTTTCAGAACTCGATCCTGCCCTTGCCGCAGAGCGGCGAAATGTCTATATAGAGACGTAACTGAAAAGAGCTGCCTTGCTCCAGCGGAGCGAAATGTGGGTTACGGCTACGAATGTTTCGCTCCTACGGAGCGAGGAAGTTCACCTGAGTCGTTGTGTTCTATAAACATTTGGTCCCGCTGGGACCGAAGGCTACCGCGACCAAAAGACACAGACTGGTTTGTTACGCGAACTTTACAGCCAAGGACACTAGCTTAGCTGGTCGTTTTCGAACGCGTCGCCGAAGATAAAGTCTTCGCATTCTTTCTGGGTTTTCGGGCTGAAGGTGTCTTCGCCGGAACAGTCTCCGCAGAACTCTCATTCTTCGAAGTCACTCCGGAAGGTTCCAAAGTAACAGGACCTGCCGCTGCTGCGGCTGCTGCCGCCGAGGCACTCCTATTTTCCACCGGATTCGGTACCACTGTCCGCGATTGCTGCTCCACTTGTGAAGCAACAGCAAACGTACGGGTCGGTTCAGGATTCAGCAGAGCATCCCAACGATAACGTGGCGTTTCACCTCGTTCAGCGAGTCGCTTGAAAACGAGGTTAGTGACCGCATCAGTGATCCAGTTGTGGTAAAACTCGCCAACCGACGCCAACTCGGCATCCGGTGCGGGATTCATAAAATCGATGGCGTACGGAACACCATCCTTGATGGCAAACTCAACCGTGTTCAAATCATATCCAAGTGCCGTACACAGTGTGCGCACATCTCGCCTTACACACTCCGCCAATTCAGGCGCCAGATAATCCGGATTGTGGATGTATTGCTCGCCGGACAGATACGGCTTTCTTGGATCGTAGGCCATGATCATCACGTCCTGCTGGCCCACACAATAGCAACGGACAAACTGGTCGAAATCAATCGCCTCCTGCAAAGTCATGCACAGAGTTCCAGTCTGATCGTAGTGTAGCCACAACTCTTCGAGCGAATTCACTTTGGAAACATTCTTCCAGCCGCCGCCATCAAACGGTTTCAGGAATGCGGGCAAGCCGACGTAATCGACAATCCCTTGCCAGTCCAGCGGAAACTCTAGGTTGCGCAGGCTCTCACTTGTAATTCCTGTGATGTAGTCTTTCTGCGGAAGCAACACCGTCTTAGGAACAGCGACACCGAGTTTCGGGGCAAGGGAATAGTTAAAAAACTTGTCGTCGGCTGACCACCAGAAAGGATTGTTGATAATGATAGTTCCTTCCAGCGCCATTCGCTTCAATGTGGCGCGATAAAAAGGAACTTCGTGAGATATGCGATCGATTACCAGATCGTATCGAGGCGGATCGTCGTTTCGAATTCCGCCAAGTTTCAAAAACTCGGCAGTTACTTCACCCTTGCCGCGTTCGTTAATGTTCTTAATCAGCGCATCGGGAAATGATTGTTCGCGCCCTACTAAAATGCCAACCTTCTTCATAACTCACCTATCCTTCTCAAGAATCATTTGGTTTGTGGCCTTCGTCCATCCATCGTTCAGCCACAGGCAACAACTTATCGCATCAGACGCCGATTTTGGCCGTTTCGAAAAACAGGCAGACTACGATTTAACCCGCAGGCTTGTCAATTCGGCAACTCCGCCGGCCGAGTTAGTTTGATAAATGTGAGCTCGGAAGCTGTACAGAACCGAGCGCGGTAGCGCCGGATGCTAAAGGCACCTTTGAATAACCGCACTGTGGAATACTTAAGTTTGATTGGGATTTCAGGTTACCTCTGGCATCCGGCGCTACCGCGCTCGGTTCTGTAGAGCTACGCCCGCCAACTCCAAGCTGAACCAACTATCACTCGGCCCTTGCCGGTCTAATTTGGTAACCACATTTTAGCGTGACACAGTCCAGCGAAACGCCGTTTAATCCCACCGCAAGGCATCGACCACCCCAAAATGCGCATCCATCAACTGGTTCACGAAAGGTCTTTAATCTGGTGCTTGTGTTACAATTCGCCGCTCGATGGCCACTTTCCCCAGCTCAAATTAATCAGCACTTGTTTCAAGAGGAGAACTAATTTCTTGCTTCGTTCAATTCTGACCTTACTAGTCTTCTTCGCGCTTCTGCTCTGCATGTCTGCGCCGGTTGTCAGCGTTGTCTATGCTTCCGACCCCGTTAGGCAAGCCCAAAAGACAACAACAGCAGGTGATAACAAGCCGGCGCAGAAGCCTGAAAAGATTGATCCAAATCAGAAGAACTTTACGGCGGAACAGATTGTTGAGTCTGCCATCTTCGTTTATGGAAGTCGTCCACTGCTGACGCAGATTCGGCGGAATGGCATAGAACGCGGACGCGTTTGCAAGCCAACCTGTGATGTGCCCGGTAAAGCCGAAGAAGCTACGTATGAGCGTCGATTTGTCAGGGGCGAAAGTTCGGAGAAGGACCGAGTCCGCGTGGATGAAAAGACTCCCAGCTTAGAATACTCTTTGATCTACGGCGACGGCCGTTTGTGGGGAATCATTAATGGAGCAGCCTTTACCCCCAAGGAAGACACGGCAAATACCTTTCTCTCGCAGCAGCGACACGGTGTCGATAATCTTTTGCGTTACAAGGAAAATGGATCGACGATCAACCTCGTGGGAAGGGAAAAGCAGAAGGGGCTCGATCTTTACGTCATTAATTTAGTTGGCAAAGACAACACATCGACACGCTATTACATAAGCGTCAAGACTTTGTATGTACGCTGGCTTGAATACGAAGAACCCGGTGGAAGTGGCGGAACCATTAAGTATGTGCGCAGGTTTTTCGATCAGCGCTACGCTCAGGGTACCCTGGTCGCTTACAAGACGATCCTCCTGGAAGATGGGAAACCGACCCAGGAGACGAAAATTCTCAACGTCACCTTCGGCATCAAGCTGGACGACGCGCTGTTCAAGAATCCAGACGCGTGATTCTCGGGAGTACCTTTTTTAGATAGGGCAGCGCAAAAGCCTATAAAACGATCCACGAAAGCACACGAAGCGGCACGAAAACAAATCTTATTTCGAGTAATTTCGTGTGAGTTCGTGGATAGTCTTCTTCTGCAACAAGACGAGGGACGCCTCCGGCAGCTCGCTAAATTTGGTCTCCGTTTTTCCTTTAAATTTCCTAATCCTCATCTGGCTTCCCGAAATTTCGCAGGAAATCTCGCATCTTATCCGGCCACCCAATCAACCGTTTCGGAACCTATCGCCCCGAGCGGCGTGTATAAAACTGCGAGCGGCCACTCGTCGGGGTATAATCGGGGTTCTGTTCGTCGCTCCAATTTGAAGTCGCGAAGAGAGTAATCTTCAGAATAACAAGGGAACTCGTCAGCGCGTGTGAGAGCCTACCCACCCTGATGGACACACTAAGCACGATCGAAAATCTGACTTTCTCCGCGACGCTGCGGCCTGAGGCGGTCACGGATCCGACATCGGATCACGCGCTGCTGGAGGCCACGCGGATCGGCGACGAGGACGCCTTTGCAGAGCTGGTGAGCCGTTATCGAAATCAGATCACGAGTTATATCTATCGTATGACCAATGATTATGATGGAGCAGTCGATCTGGCGCAGGAAACTTTTGTCAGGGTGTACCGGGCGGCCGAGCGTTACCAAACGACTTATGCATTTTCGACTTATATTTATCGCATTGCCACCAACCTTGCGATTAGCGAGTTGCGTAAGCGTAAGCGACGCAAGCTGGTTTCATTGACGGGGTTCTTTCAATCTAGGGACGGCGGTGAGCCGCAGGAATTTAATCCGGTGGACGACAAACCGTTAGTTGACACAGTGCTGGTCGCTGACGAGCGTCGCCTGGCAGTACAACGAGCTATCAGTACGCTGCCGGAAAAATATCGGGCGCCTCTGATCCTGAGGGACGTTGATGGGCGAAGTTATGAGGAAATCTCCAGGATTCTGGAAACGAGCGAGGGTACAGTGAAATCGCGCATTAGCCGTGCACGAGGGTTTTTGCGCGAGAAGATGACCGCTTATCTCTGAGGAGTATTATGAGAAATATGAACTGTCGACGCGCACGCCGGGAAATTGAAGAAGTGGCTACTGGTGAAGTGATGAGTTCGTCAGCAAATGACCACTTGAAGACTTGCGCGGAGTGTGTGAGGTTTCGCGATGACAGGCTGAAGTTGCAAGAGATGTTATCGAGTCTGGGCTCCGTCGAAGCGCCGGGTGATTTTGATTTTCGCTTGCGCGCACGGCTGGCTAATGAAGAGCGGGGACGTCAACCATTCGTAATGCGAAATCTGTCGGTCGGCTTTCGCTCCGCCGCTGTCGCGGCAATGCTGTTGTTGGTAGGCGCGGCGCTTTTGTTTGTTAGCCTGAGAACGCCAACGGATAGTTCGCTTTCGGCAAAGGAAGGGAAACCTTCGACGACCACTGGTGACCAATCTGGAAAAAATACCCAACAAGGGTCTCCGGCGAACGCTACTGTTGCTGCTGGCATAGTCCCTAAAGCAGATCCGTCGCATGTAGTTGACGAAAAGAAGAATGCGGTCGCAGAAAAGGTGGTTACGAGTAAACGAAGTGGATTTAGACCGACTCAGGTTGCATCGATTCACGGCGATCGGGGCAATGGAGGTTTGAAGACGCGTGATCTAGCCAGCACGGAAGCGAGAGTTTTGCGGCCAAACGCGATCGACGTAACCGGGTCTAGTGTGTTTCCAATCGGAACTTCTTTTCAATCTCTAAAAGTTTCGCTCGATGACGGCCGCGGAACTTCGCGAACTATCTCGCTTCCTTCGGTTAGCTTCGGGTCGGAGCGAGTTTTGGCGCAGGGCCCGTCGCCCCTGTTGGCTTCAGCAAGAAGTGATTGGTAAAACAGGGTCGTTAAGATCGGGTAACTGATTAAGCAATGAGAATAAATAAGTCAATTAGTTTATTTACGATTGTGTTAGCGGGTGGCTTGGCTTGGTTTGAAACAGCGGCTCAGTCACCTTCGGCGCCGGCCGCTCCGGAACCTCACAAGGTTACAACTTCAACGCGCGTAAATCCGGTCATCGTGCAAAGTGGATCCGATGCTCCGCAGGTTGTGACCATCTTGCACCGCCTCAACGGCCTGAAGGTCTTTCGTCTGTTGCTTCGGTCCCCGGAAGAATTTGGAGCGATAGCAAAACTGGATGAAGCTTTCCAGATAGCCGGTGATGTTCATACTAATGTGATTGCCGGTCTTACCCTCGACGATGGTCAAACGATAGCCGCCTGGTTGCCGGAAGCGGAAGCTGAGATACCGCCGCCTCCAGTTCCAGCCGCACCGAGAAGGCCTGGGTCGCCTCCTGCTTCTTTAAATGAGACTCAAGCGGCGGCAGCGGCGTACGCCGCGGAAATTTCGGCAATCGCAATTACCGGTTTTCAGGGTTTTCCTTTAAACGGGAATCTGTTGGGGCCTGCGGATCTCAAAATTATTACGCGCGACGGCAAACGACTCATGGGGCGTTACGTTGGAGTGGACGGCCTAACCGGCTTGTCAGTGATTACATTGGTCAACAGCAGTTTTGCCAAAATGGCCGACGCTAAGGACCAACCCATCAGCGTTGGACAGCGACTTCGTCTCATTGGTCCGGAGCCTGCTTCGCATTCGGAGGCGAGCACGAGGACCGCGATCTATGTTCGTATGGGCGAGACGGACGCGATAGTCACGAGCGTGAGCCGGTCGCCTTCCGGGGGAGTTGCCCGCGTCAAGATTGAGTCTGCAAAATTAACGCCGGCGAATATCGGTGGCATCGTGCTTAACGATAGTGGTGAAACGGTCGGAATCGTAGATGCGGTGCAGGGTAGTGAAGCGACTATAGTTCCGGTGGGTTTGGTTCGCAGTGCGGTGAAGCGAGTGATTGAGCGACAGGCCAGTGTACCGAGGCCGTGGCTGGGGATTCGCGGCGAGCCGGTTCGGTCGCTTTCGATCGAAAGAATGCTCGGCGTGGGATGGGAACCAGAACGGGCCCGTGCGCTGGCGGAAAAGCGAGAGGGAATAATGCTCACCTCCGTAGCGCCGGGAAGTCCGGCTGCGCTGGGGCGGCTCAATCCCGGTGATGTGATCTTAACGGTCAACAAGGAAGCGATTCGCAATGCCGACGACTTCTCCTGGCTGCTTCAAGATACGGCTCCCGGCAGTTTGGTCCAGTTTGACGTAGCTCGTCTTGGGAAGCTTGCGCCCGAAGCGTTTGAGATCAAGTTAAGCGAGTCGCCCGATCCATATTTTGGTTTGAGAAGATCGGAAGGTGCGACCGGGAGGAGCACAGCGCCCGGATCGCTGATGACCCAGGGCATTGAATGCATTGCCATCAAGCCGAGGGTTGCGATGCGTTTCGGAGCAAACGGCGGCGTTCTGGTTGTTTATGTTCAGCCGGCAACTCCGGCGTCCAAAGCTGGACTGCTGCCAGGCGATGTAATCGAAGCTATTGACGGGCAGAGACTCGTCTCAGGTTACCGAAACATGACGCCACTGAGTAAACCCGGTCAGAGCTCGATGTTTTCGATAGTTCGAAATAAGCAAAAGATCACATTGAAAGTCGCTGCAAAGTAGGACAGACATTCCTGTCTGTCAATCGCGAATTCAAATTGGAAGTGAAACAGAAGATTGCTTGTCGCTTCGCCCGACATGGGACGTAGGTGGCGAGATGTTTATTGCCTGGCGATCGTTTCTTTACTCCGAAGCTCCGTAGGAGCGCGATTGCATATGCCTGCCTCAGCAATCGTTCCGCTGCCGGGTTTCGCTCCTAACGGAGCGAGATCCTTACGCCTGCGCTCGTGGCTATAAACATCTCGCTCCTCTGGAGCGAAACCAATTCCACTGTTGCACTTGTGAGTTGAATTCACCAACCTTAACCCGCCTGGCTGATCCCTCTCTTGAAAGACTAAGTCTGCGAGTCACCTTCACTTAGGTCCGACAGCTCTCGACTCAGGCGATTTGGATATATAACTATCGCGCGCACGAACCACGAGGTTAGGCGAATTCACGCTTACCCTGATCAGCCGCCGCGCCCCTTGCTGGGGCAGACGTTTTGGATAGTATCCAAGACTGTACTGCCGTGAGAGTTCCTCAACGACAGAAGCAAAGGCTGGCGCCAGGTCGCCCACGGTATCAGCCCGATAGAGTCGTCCTCCAGTCTTCTCTGTGAGCGACTTGAGGTATTCGGTAGAACGCTCTTCCCAAAACTTGCGGAGTTCATCCTCCTTCATGCCCGCCGGCACGCGATTGATTGGATCAACCCAGGTATTGTATTGAACCGCGTAGATCAAAGCGTCGAGCTCCTCAGCTTTACGCAAGTTACCCTCAAAAGTTTCTATGTAACTTCCACCATCCGGGCCATTGGAAACGGTGCCGTCAATGCCGTCCGTCAACATCACTAAAGCTTTGCGTCCCGGCAACCGTTGAAGATACTTCGCCATGACTAAATCCACCGCATCATAGAGGCGCGTGATGCCGCCTGGCCAAAGTGTCATTTCCTTGCCCCTAAGGTCGCGCACTCTGGTTAGCTTCAAGACCTCTCGAATCTCGCTACCAAAGATGAGGCCCACCAATTGGTCATCAGCTCTGAGGCTGTTGACGAGGACATTCGCCGCGTCAGCAATTGCTTTGAGCCGAGACCTCACCGAACCACTGGTATCGATGAGTAAGACGACTGTGAAGGGGCGAACGACCGGCTCGAAGACAGCCAGATCTTGTTTGACACCGTCTTCATACAAGTTGAAGTCTTTCTGTCGAAGGCTGGGCGCGGGCTTGCCGTCGCGCCCTATGACGTTGGCATGAATAGTGACCAGTGAAGTGTTGACGCGAACGACGTCTTCCTCACCGATCTCTTCCGGCCCGCTGACCGACGGGCTGGCAGAAGTTTGAGCCTCAGGACCAGCCGGCGCTCGTCCGCCATTCAGGCGCGGCGGCGCAGTTCCGGCTGGTGGTAGGCGAGTCGTTTCCGTTTGAACATGGGAGTTGGCCTTCCGATACGCTGCGATAAACTCGAGCGCAAGGCTTGGGGTGGGGTGCTTTTCGCCGCCCCTGGTAATGAGTTGCCAGTTCGTCGTTATCTTCTTCACCAGCCTGGGGTGGCCTTGTATTTGAAGGCTGATAATTCTGCCCTGCAATTTAGAGGAGAAATGGAGTCGTTCACGCGAGGCGTCAGTCGGAGAGGCAGTACTGACGCGGTCGCTTTCAGTCTCTTTTTCTTCAGAAATCAGGAACCAGACGTCTGCATCGTCTGCAAAGGTAACGAAGGTAAGCTCGGGGATTTCCTTTCGGATGCTGTTAACGATGAGACGGACCAGCCAATACTGACCGATTCCCCCTTCGACATATACTTTGGTCACACCACGCAGATCTTCGATCTTTCCTTTTTCCAGCGGACGCTCTTGCGTTTGGGATAAGGAGGGTACGAATGCTGCAACGATGATAATGCTAACGAAAACTATTCGTAGCATGGCTCTAGCTCCTTCGACTAAGCGGGTCCAATTAGAGGCCGCTGCCCACTTCTTCGACGCGTAGCGTCGGCATGAATTTAGGCCGGCGTTTCAACGCCGGGTCCGTGCACCCGTTCGACCTCGTCGCGTCAGCGACGGCTGAGTACTGCGCATTCCAGGCGTCGCTGCGCGGCGCGAACCCACTGTCATCCTTTACCCGGCGATGAAACGCCGGGCTAAACTCATACCGCCGCTACGCGTCGAAAACCCATCGCCAATATTCATTTGACAGGCGGAGGGGCGGTGGATGACGGTACCGGCTTTCCATCCGCAGTATTGGGCTCCATCAATTCGATGCGAGTGCCGTCAGGATCGAAGAGGTTTGCTTGCCGCTTGCCATTCTTGCCGATCTTTATCTCGATAGGCCTGGGGTAGTTCTTACGCGCCGGACGCGCTTCGAGAATAGCAACTGCCTTCCTGATATCATCAGTGACCAGGCAGATATGATTCTTGACTCCCATCTGTTCCGCATTCGGAAACTGAGAATAGAGCATGAACTCAAGATAATCCTGCGCATCCGGCACACGCATATTCACCCAACTGAGTTCCTTCCCGTTTGAGCTCCCACGCCAGAACTCCCTGAACCCCAGAACATCGCCATAGAATTTCATGGCCGGGTCGAGCGCCCCAACAATCACACCCAGATGGGCGATGTGCGTTGAGACGCGGGTGTCGGGCATGAATTTACCCTTCTCCCGTTTCGTCCACCCGTGAGCTTCATACTGAACAAACTCCACAGTGTGACCGTCAGGATCGAGAATGTTGAAATTCGAGTTTCCAATCCGGCCTTTTCCGACTGTCTCCGGCACCTTAACTCCACGGGCTGCGAGAAACCTCCGCATACCCTCGGCAGAGTCAGTGAGAAAAGAGATGTGATTGAGATGACCGCCGTCCGCTCTGGGATTCTCAGCGAAGAGTTCGAGGTATTGGTCGTCGTTGATCTTGATGAAAGCGATGCGGTCTGATCCGTCCTCACGCTTCAAGACGTATGGTTCCTCATAGCCAAGAAAGTCTCGATAAAACGACCGCGCCTTTTGTAGGTCGCTCACGTATAAAGCCATGTGGGCTATGCCCAGAATGTGGGGACGCTTTACTTCATGCGCAGCAAAGGAGCTGCTGAAGATGGTGATTGACGCAACGAAAATCAGGAATCGTTTCATACGGGCGCATGATACGCCGCGAGGTGCAGCGTGGCTAGAACAATTCAGAACATTTAGAGTGGGACCACCTGACATCCGAAGAGACTTTCAATTCGGACTCCGGGTTCTCGGCCCGCGGAGCGGGCGATAGCATAGAGCCTGGGGTGGAGCGCAGCGGAACCCCAGGTTAATGTCGGAAACACAACTCAGCCCGCGGCGCGGGCGACAGTTAATTCGTCCGTTTAGAGGTGGGCACTGCCCACCGGCGCAACGTGGCTGAAACCAGTCACGTAGATAATCATAGGTTGATTACTTATCCCTATAGTTTCACCCAGGTCGCATCGGTGGGCGGTGCCCACCTCTAAACGAACGAATTAACTGCCGGCCGCTCCGCGGGC
>Ga0137394_10003933_pt1 | contig 11211 bp, 5 predicted proteins | sample czobulk116metaG_FD_108278 | JGI IMG/M metagenome (GOLD analysis project Ga0137394, IMG submission 108278) | Vadose zone soil microbial communities from Angelo Coast Range Reserve, California, USA - czobulk1.16 metaG | ecosystem: Environmental > Terrestrial > Soil > Vadose zone | place: USA... | reverse complement strand
GGTCCCAATGGTGTATGTCCCATGGATGGTTAGCGTCGGGATTGTTATCGGATTGCCAGCCATGACCCCGGTGCCATCAAATGAGATGCTGCCGAACCCTCGTCCCTTCAGCGTGCCGTGATTGGTAAGGCTTCCGTTTACGACCCACTGCGTCACATCTGACAGATTCCATTGCCCGCCCGCATTAATGGTTACAGTACCAAAGTGATCGGCGCCCAGCCCGCCGTCCCCGTCTATCAGAAAACCACCGACCGTAGTGTTGTTCGTAACCGTCAAAGCAAAAGATGAACAGTCCCAGGTGCACCCGCTGCTAATGATCAGGTTTCCACCGATAGCGAAATCGGCCCCTTGTTGAACCGCGACCGTTCCACCCAAAGTCATATTCCCGGCAATGGTCATAGCTACCGCGTTATCACCGGGAACCCCAATATTGCCGTTGTAGAAGTTGCCATGACCACTAAGAACAAGGTTGTAATAGTTCTGATGTTTGCACCAAAACGCGTTGCCGAGGTAATTCACCGTATTGCCCGTGGCAGTGGTATTCAACAGCGCGAGCGATTGCGTGCCCTGCCCGCCAGCGGGATCGCCGAGGACGTTGAGTGTGGCGCCCGCTGCCATGGTTACTGTGCCGCTGCCATAGATGTAGGCGATGCTTGCGGTTGAATCGACGGTAATATTGAATGGCGCTTCGACATCAACATCGTCGGTACTTGAGGGCACAACTCCTCCCGGCCAGGGCGCATTCGCAACCGTCGACGACCAGTTGCCGCTGCCGGTAGCCACAATGTCAGCCGCATAGCTGATCGAGACTACTAGCATCATCGGAAGAATAATTGAAATCGCCAGGTTGTGTTTTGTTTTCATTGGTTGCGGCCTGTGGTTGGAAAATTAATTTGGTTCCCAGCGGCAGTTTCCAGCCGGGTCAGTTCGTTGACCGTCACTGTGCGCGAGACAATCACTCTTTAGTAGTCGCATAAAACGGTGACAGGCCGTGCCACAAATTGTGTCCAGGTATCGCTGGGAGGCAACGTTAGGAGTTTCTCTTGTTCCATTTTCGGGATTTCCGGTCTCGAATATGCGTGAGACAAAAAGAAAAACTCCGCAAACGCTGCGGAGTTTTTGCAAAAGCTGGCAAAAGGAACTTTCAGCTGGCTCTTACGCGGCGCCGCGCGATCAGGCATCCGAGTGCGCCGATAGCAAGCAAGGCCACACTACCGGGTTCTGGCACTGGAGTGAGGAGGGCCAGGCTGTTGTAGGTGATATCATAAGGTGCAGCCACGCCGTAACCGGCCGGATCGAATTCAAGGTTGAAGGCCGTGATATCAGTGGTATCCAGGCTTCCAATTGGTGCCGTCACCGTGTACGTGCCTGGGCCGGAATAATTGTTATAACTTAGGTATTGCACCTGGTGGGTTCCGTCTGAAAGATCAAAGTTTGGCCCCATCCAAATCGCGGGAGTCGTGCTGTTAATTGTAAAATTTAATTGAATCTGCGTGGCCCCCGGCACGTTGAGGGGCGTTGGCAAATTGTAGGCCCCACTCCCGTAACCTTGTGCCACAACCCTGTAACTAATCGGACCAGAGGTAATCACAGGGGGTGAAAAAGTATAATTGACCGGATCCCAGTTGGCATACCGCGCCGAAAGATTGAAATTGTGAAAGTCGGTTATAATTGTAGTTCCCTGCGCCTGCACAGTATTTGCAGCTAGCAAACCACTGGCCACTGCCAGCGCGGTCATAGACCATTTTTTAATTTGTCGCATAAGTTTGGAGTTTTGCTTTTGGTTCCTGCCTGATGGACTTTATAGCGCCGTTTTCATTCCGCTGTCTCAGTGCTGTTCCAATTAATTTACCCGTGCTCATTTCTTCACGGTAGTCGCATGAATCGGTGACACGCCTCGACCACCTTTTTAAAAGTCGCAGCCGTTTTCAGATTGACCCCCTCCTGACTTCGATTCAGCTTGGATTAGCAATTTGCTGAACCGAGACTCATGAGCCATGACCCTACAGAACATGCCCAGGAATCGATACATCACCACGCCACTCACGGCCCGGGCGGAGGATGGATCACTGCCGCCGCTACCACTGCCGCGATACTCGCCGCTTTTGCCGCCGCGGCCGGCGCCTTGGCCACGAGTCATCTCACCCAGTCCACTCTCATCCGCATTAAAGCCAATGACGACTGGAACTATTATCAAGCCAAATCCATAAAATCCTCTCTCCTCGATGCCAAAATCTATTATGCCCAACTCAGCAAGGTTGAACCGAGGAAGTCTGACCTGGACAAGAAAAGTGAATATGCCAGGGAAATGCCCGAAATCCAGGCGACGGCCAAATCGCTCGAAAAGCTTTCAAAAGAGCACCTTGAAACCCACGAAACTTTTGAAGGCGCTGCAACCCTGTTTCACATCGCCATCGCGATTGTCGCCATCTCGGTGGTCGCCAAGCCATTAAAATACAAATTTCTCTCCATGGCCGGCGGCACTGTCGGAATCTTTTTCTTCGTCAAAGCTTTCCTTCACTCCCCTCCCCCACTCCAGGAGGAAAAGGAACCAGTGACTCAATCCGCCCCCGCAAAGTCCGCCGAGCATCCTGTGGAGAAGACCTCGGAGCCAGCGCACTGATTTATCGTTGCGGCAAACCTCCTCGTCCTGGCTCGGTTCAAGATCAATGATCCGGATCCTTGACCGAACTCGTGACTGCCCCGGTTTTGCCAATCGCTGGCAACTTTGTAAAGTTGGATGCCTTTTCTTTTCCCGCGGACTCGATGTAGGCTATTAAATCGAGAATCTCTTCTTTTGTAAGTTGATTCAATAAACCTTCCGGCATGGGTGATACTTTTGAGGGCTTTCGCGTTTCGATATCGGATTTATTGATTTCCACACGTTCAGACGTCAACGGATTCGGTTCAACCACTATCCGTTGATCATCTTCGTCCACGATGCGACCTGTGGCATTATCTCCGTCCTTCTTGATAACGGTGGTGTTTTCATATTGATCTGAAATCACCTTTGAAGGTTCAAGTATGGAAGCGAGAATATCCGAGCGACTATATTTACTGGCGGCGGCGGTCAACTCGGGCCCCACAGAGCCTCCTTCGCTGGAGAACGAATGGCAAAGGATGCATTGGGAATCGTTGAAAGCCGCCTTGCCACTTTCAAAATTTCGGCCTTGAGAAACCTCGCCCAGGGCGGACTCGATATCCGACAACTTCCATTCCCTGACAAACGTCCTCTCGCGTATGAGTTTGAAAGCCGAAAGCGCCGGGTCTCCAGTCAGGTTGCCCAAAGCGAGACGGTCCTCATACGTCAAGGCGGCGGCGGCATCCTTGCGGAAATTGACCAGATGTTTATGATAGCTCGCGCCGTCGCCGTAATCTCGATCCGCTTCTTTGAACCACTGCAACAAGTCGGCAGGGTGTCGCTCCGCAGCTTTCTTTTGGTTTGCCCACACGTAATACCCCGACCCGGCCGGAGAGTTCACCTCGCCCTTGCCAGGTTCCTCCGCAAAACGGAACCACTCGAAATAGTGCTTGCGCTGCTGCAACGTCCAGCCGGTCTTTAGATTTCGCAGATAGAACATATAATGCACCTGTTCCTCTTGCGTTTTTGCCTTATCGAGAAGCTCCAACGTCTTGGTCACAACATTCGGCGCCTCCAAATAGATCAAAAGTTGCGATAGTTCCCGGTTCATTAATTCATTTGCATTCGGGTAGAGTCGATCAAGCTTTTCGACCGCCAGCGCAGCAAGATCAGGGTCGGGTTTGCCCTGCCGAATGAAGCTCAATTCAATTACCCTGAGCTTTTCGAGTTTCTGCGTAACCGACAGCGAATCGAAAGGGAATTTCTTAAGCGCCAGCAGCAGATCTCTCTGCGTTTCTCGCCCCCCGCACCGGGCCAACGCCAGCAAGGCCGTCAATCCGGCTTCCGTGTTGGTCTCGGAAATGGCGCGATCTTTCCAAAGCGGCACGTCCTGCCCCTCGATTGCTATCCGCGCGGCGTAGCGGATGAACCGGTCCGGGCTTCCCAGATGTGGCCATGCGAAATCGATGCTCCGGGAATCTTTTTTACCGTGCAACTTCTCCAATTCATGGCGCAATTCTCGGGCTGCAGTGGCGGCTTTGTTCGCCCGAGCGACTTGTTTCGTCTCTGAGCCCCCGGAGCCGGAACCTCCGCCAACGTAACTGACGCGATACAAACCTGACTGAGTTCCGCGCCCGCCGGTGATAAAATACATCGCCCCGTCCTTGCCGAAATCAAGATCGGTAAGGTTGAGCGGTTTGCCCTTGAGAAAAACCTCGTAATCCGCCGAATAACTCGCCCCCTCCGGGCGCAGTTGAACCGCAAAAATCCTCCCATAAGACCAGTCGAGCGCGAATAACGCTGCTCGATATTTCTCCGGGAATTTGCTCCTCGTGCCAAACTTCACCCCGGTCGGCGACCCAATTCCAATATTCACCGTGCCCGGGAGACTGTCGGCATAATACTCTGGCCACAGCGCCGTTCCCGACCGCCAGCCAAATTCACCGCCGGTCACGCAATGGTCGATCCGCGTCGGTCGATACCACGGAAGCCCCCAATCCCATTCCATATCGCTATCGAAAGTGAACAGTTCCCCCTGCGGGCTGAAATCGAAGTCGTAACAGTTTCGGAACCCGCCGAGCATGAGTTCCCATTTCTTGCCCTCAGGATCACCTCGAACCACGTAACCTCCTGGGGCCAGGATCCCCGCCGCATGCCCTCGCGCATCCCATCGCCGGGTCAACAGAAAGTCCTCCTCGTAATTCTTATGCGGAGAGTCAGCTTCTATCCCCTTGGGCACTTTAGTGTGGTTCCCGTTCATCACATAAATCATCTTGTCCGGCCCTAGTACAACCGCGTGATAACCGTGCTCGCCTTCTCCTTCGAACTTCTTCAGAAAGTGCACTTCGTTGGTCTCAAAATTGTCGTTGTGGTTCGCGTCGATTAATCGGTAGAGCCCGGTGCCGTTCGGTCCATGCCCGTTCACGTAAAGACTCTTGTGCGCATAGAGCAATCCCATTGCCTGGTGGACTGGCGCCCGAATTTTCTCGATCCTGGAGACCTGGCCGGCGCGCGAGAGCGTGAGACGCAAAAGAGGCTGGTTGTCCGCCTGGGGGGAAATGATCAACCGACCCTTGGCATCCGTCGTCATGCAAATCCACGAGCCTTCCCACGGTTCCGAAGAATGCAGCAGTTCGACCTTGAATCCTGGAAAAACCGTCAATGACTCCGCCGATGTGGCCTTGTGCTCTTTAAAGACTTCTCCCCAGGGTTTGTCGCCGAGCTTGCCGTGGCTGACGGAACTCGTCCACCCAGACGCTTTGAATTCGAGATCTTTCCATTCCTTCTCCTCTTTATCTGAACTGAGCCACGACGGGTTGCTTACAACAAATTCATTGCGATTCTTCGCCAGATTCAGTTCGAGTCGGACGAGCACGCCTGCCTGATCCCCGACCGTATTGAGCCCGCGGATGGCAAGAACGTTCCGGCCTTGCTTGAGCTCATCGGTGAGATCTTCATAATTCGGTTTGTCGTGACCTTTCGCATGCGAGATCTGCTTGCCGTTCAGATAAACCTTTGCGTCATCGTCGGCCGCCACGCTCAAGACCGCTTTCACTGGCTTGTGGTCAACCTGGAATACCTTGCGGAAAAAGCGAACTTCATTGGTCTTGATGCCCGCGCCCTGGTTATCGTGCCAAATCCATTGAGGCTCTTGAGCCACGATCGGCTGTCCGCACAGTGTCACCCAAACTGCAATTCCAAAAAAGTGGATTGTTCTCATGAGGCTTAACTAAGATAGAAGCGCGGGCAGGCAGGGCAAGGAGTTTCCTTTGCAAACACAGATTTTCTTGCCAATTCCCTTCAGCTCCATTTTGCTTCCGTTTCTAATGTTTTCTCTACTCAGGAAAGCCGTGATCGGAACCCTGGTCGGCTTCGTTTCTTTGTCTACGCTGCGATCCACCGAAGTTCTCGAAACCGACATCTGCGTTTATGGCGCAACCGCTGCGGGCGTGGCCGCCGCCGTGCAGGCCAAACGCCTGAATAAAACGGTTGCCCTTCTTGAGTTTGGCCGCCACCTGGGGGGCATGACATCCGGCGGATTGGGCGCAACGGACATCGGAAACAAAGCCGCCATCGGTGGTATCGCCAGAGAATTCTATCATCGAATCGCACTGCATTATGCACTCGATGGGTCCTGGTTCTTCGAAAAGCGCGAGGATTTTTTCGAAACACACTCCAGCCGTTCGACTCTGGCGGACCTCAGCTCCCCTAACGCCACCCTGTGGACTCTTGAACCGCATGTCGCCGAAGACATATTTTTCCAGCTGCTTAATGAAGCCGGCGTGCCGGTTTATTTCGAGCAACGCCTCGCTTCAGTGCAAAAAAAAGGGGTCCATCTCGAACAGATCGTGATGGAGAACGGGAAGATTTATCGCGCAAGAATGTTCATCGATGCGACCTACGAAGGTGATCTGATGGCCAAAGCAGGCGTTGGTTACACGGTCGGACGCGAACCAAACACTAAATACGGCGAAACGCTCGATGGCATTCGCGCCCAGACACCGAAACACCAGTTTGCCGTTCCGGTCGATCCTTATATGAAGAGTGGAGATCCGGGCAGCGGGTTGCTGCCGTTCGTACAAAGCATCGACCCGGGTACTCCCGGCGCTGGGGATCGCTCGATTCAGGCCTACAATATCCGCCTGTGCTACACGCGGAATCCGGCGAACCGGTTGCCAAATACGCCGCCGCCCAAATATGATCCCTCGAATTATGAATTACTCGCTCGCTACCTCGAAGCGCTCGTGGCGGCCGGTCGCAAACCCATGCTTGATGAGTTTTGGAACCCAATTTGGATGCCCAACGGCAAAACTGACATCAACAACAACGGCGGGTTCTCCACGGATTTCATCGGGGCAAATTATGATTATCCAGAGGGAGATTACGCCACTCGCGCCAGGATTTGGCAGGCGCATGAAGATTATGTGCGCGGGTTTGTCTATTTTATCGCTACCAGCTCGCGTGTTCCTGAGAATATGCGGAAAGAAATGCAAACCTGGGGGCCCGCTCAGGACGAGTTCCTCGATACGGGGGGCTGGCCACACCAACTCTATATTCGTGAAGCTCGGCGCATGATTTCGGACTACGTCATGACCGAGCACAACTGCCGTGGCCAGGTCAAAGCCGAAGATCCAGTGGGGCTGGCGGCCTACACCATGGACTCCCATAACTGTCGGCGCGTCGTCAGAGATGGCCACGCTGAAAATGAAGGCGACGTCCAGGTGGGCGGCTTTCCCCCCTACCCTATCTCCTATCGTGCGATCATTCCCAGGGAACTGGAGTGCGACAACCTGGCGGTCCCGGTTTGCTTGTCGGCGACTCACATCTCGTACGGATCCATCCGCATGGAGCCCGTCTTTATGATCCTCGGCCAATCCGCCGCCACGGCTGCTGCGCTCGCAATAGACAGCCATGCCTCTCTCCAAAAGATTCGATTCGAGAAACTTAGGACTCGACTGCTCGCGGATAAACAAATCCTCGAATGGAATTCTACAATCCCCAAAAAGCCCGCCTCAGCGAGCGGCGGTAAAACATCGGGAGTACCGTGAGCCGAGGGCTGCATTTAAATCCGTCGCTGGCAAACTAGTCTCCTGCCGACAGCGCTTTTGAGATTTTCGGCGAGGCGGCCATCGCGAGTGTCTAAAGCCTACGCCAGATGGCGGGCACTTGCTCAGAGTCGAACGGTTGTTGGCGAGTACTATGCCCCGAGAATAGTGAGGCTGGGCAGGAAGAGTTCGAAAAGCGATAGAGTTGCGGCGGGGGAGTAAATTAAAACGCTATCTGAGCTCTTGGTGGGAACCTGACAGCACTCCTTTCCAGAGCGGTCGTTGTGCATTAAAGCGGGGAATAAGAATTACTAACAAATAAAAATAATTTATATATCTGGAGAGTTGATAAATATTTTCTAAAAGATCTCTTGACGGCCTGCTGCTCCGGATGGTAGCAGTCCTAAAGATGGAGAATGAAACACCGAGCCAGATAGGCAGGGATAGTATTCCGCCCTCTACAAAAACGATTTCCACAGTTCAAAAGCATGACGGTCTGATTCGGCAGAGGTTTCAACAATCACGCCCGAGAGGGCAACCCGTCCGCAGGCTCACATCTGCGATTTCGCGACCCGCGCTCCACTTGCGCTGTGGAGGAACCCTATGAAAACTATTCTCTGGCTTACTGCAGCGTTTGTCCTGTGTGCGATACCCATCCCATCCGAAGCTCAACGGGCGACCTCGACTGCCGAAGCCTTTCAGGGTGCCGGCTATCAAATCGGCGAAAAGGCGCTTCATCGTAGGGTATGGTCGAGAGTGATCCTGCACACCAACCTTACCGACGGAACGATCAGCAGACAAACAAACCGCATAACGGAATTAAGTAGCGGTCTTCACCGATGGCTTACAAACCAGGCGGGTGCCTCATTAGTGGAGTGCACGCCCGAGATCGTCACCACGACAAATGGGTTCTTGGCGCGTGGCGCGGGGCATCAGGCCCTCTTTGCGCCGAATGCTAATTCATACGCTGCCGTCCAAACTCGCCTGGCGGATGGCCAAGTGTTGAAGAGTCATTTTCTAGGCTTGGCTTACCACGACGTGGCCAGCGGCAGCAATATCATGTTTGCGGTCGTAAAGGATTGTGCGGCGCGATTAATCGGCAGTAACTCGGTGATCTACCCTGACGCATTTACCGACCTCAACGCATCGATTCGCTACACGTACACAAAGGCGGGGATTTCCCAGGACATAGTGATTCATGAGCGACCGCCCGACCCGGCGGACTGGGGACTTAACCCTGCGACTACCCACCTGTTGGCGATCACGGAATTTGTCGAATCGCCAGCACCACAGATCCAGGAGCGCACCTGGCTAGCCGGGCTCGAGACGTTGCAGGACCAGCGCATTGAGTTCGGACCGATGTTGATGATCCCCGGACACGCCCTGACCACGCCGTATGCAGGGAAAAGTGACGTTATTCCCGTAGCGAAAACCTTCCAGACCCTAGGCAACAGGACAGTTCTGGTTGAGCGACTGCAATTCAGCCGCGCGCGCGCGCAACTTATGAGCCTGGCTCCGGCGGGTACGACACTAACCAACTCGGTCACGACGAATGGCAGCGTTAGCAAGCTTACTCGCTGGCTCGCGCAAGGTTCGCTTCCGCCCGCACCTAAAGTTGCGTCGATCTCCCCTACGCCAGTGAGAACTGCAGCTCTGGTGCGTGAAGATGGATTCACGATGGATTATGATCTTGTTTACAATGGCGAGGGCGTTTATTTCTGGTGTGGCACCACTTTTCTAATAGATGGCCCGATCTATATTAATTACGCGGATTTCGAAGCCGGGTCAGTTCTGAAGTACACCCACGGCAGCTCGCTCGGAATTTCCAGTTGGGGCCAATGGAACAGTTACGGCTCCGAAGGCGACCCCAACTGCGGGTACTATTCGCTGCTTACTTCCGCTAACGATGACTCCCTGGGGGAAATAATACCGGGTAGCACAACAGATCCACAATGGGGCGACTACGGCCCTGCCCTTACAGTTGACTGCACGGACCTGAATGTCCTCCAACAGCACCTTAACGCATACTATGGCCCGTATCCAATGTGGGTTGCTGATCCGCCTTGCATTCCAACGGTCAGCATCGCGGCATCGGACCCCACAGCAACAAAGAGCGCTTCTGATAATGGCACCTTCAATATCAGCCGTGTCAATGGTGATTGGAGTCAGGCTGTGTTCGTTTTATTTGCAATCGGTGGAAGCGGGGTGAGTGGAACAGACTATGAGCCAATTTCCGGCGGAGGAGTCTGGATTCCTGCGTATCAGGGTAGCGTGGACGTAACCGTGCAGCCAAAGGCTGCTTCAGGCCTGGTTTGGGAAGGGAGCGTAACGTTAACAATCCAGTCCAGTTCCTCATATATAATGGGGGCACCTTCAGCAGCGACAGTTTGGATCTACGATCCCACGTTTACCCCGCCTGCCCCTATAGCTGCGCCAGCTAACTTAGCAGGTTGGTGGCGTGCCGAAGGTAATGCGTTCGACGCAGTGAGCGGCAACAATGGAACGCTTTTGAACGGCGCAGGCTTTGCTCCATCTATCGTCAGCCAGGCCTTTAGCTTTGACGGTATCGACGATCGGGTGACCGTGCCGGATTCCGCCTCCCTCAATTTTGGGGCCGGGGCCGATTTCTCCATCGAAGCCTGGATACGCCCTGTCGGCGCCTCCTACGACTACAGCACGCGGCCAATCGTGAACAAAATTAGCAGCAGCCCGGCAATTGGCTATTCACTCTATCTCAACGGAGGCAACCTGGCATTTCAGCTTGGGGCTTCCGGAAGTTTCGCCACGTTTGGGCCCGCTGGCGGAGAACTGCGGGATGGCCGCTTTCATCACATTGCGGTGACCGTTGTGCGCAACTCAAGTACGGGCGGCCACCTCTATGTGGACGGCTCCTCAGTGCTGACGTTCAATCCGACCGGCCAGCAGGGGACACTTCTAAATACCCAATTGCTTCGCATAGGCAACAGCGGCAACAACAACTGGAACCCATATTTCAAAGGGATCATCGATGAGCCATCGCTCTATAACCGCGCTCTCCCTTCCACTGAGATCCAAAACATCTATAATGCGGTTCGCGGCGGGAAGACGCTCGGTTCAGTCGAGCCGCCCTCTTTCAGCCCCGTTGGTGGCAGCTACCTGGCGCTCTTACGATAAAGGCCAAAGCTTGGCGCGACGGTTGGACCTCCAGTGGCGTCGAAACCGAGAGCTACCGCATTGAGGGTGTCGCTTCCGGCCATCCTCCAACTATCACAATCTCCCCGCCGACAGGCACTTCTTACCTGGCTTCCGAGGATATCAACTTGCTCGCCGAGGCTACCGATCCTGACCTAGGCGGCAGCGTATCCAGAATCCAGCTTTTCTTGAACGGCCTCAAGGTCGCGGACGCGGCGCAAAGCCCATTGACCTATACCCTCGGTAAGGCTGCTGCGGGTACTTACACACTCACTGTCAAAGCAACTGATGATGTCGGGTTTGTAAGTGTCTCTTCTCCCATCATTTTCACTGTTAACGCCTCGGGTCCTGTCGTTGCACTCCACGGGCAAAGCCCTTTCTTCACTTCCTCCCCAGGCACTCTTTTGGGCAGCG
>Ga0137394_10003931_pt1 | contig 11214 bp, 9 predicted proteins | sample czobulk116metaG_FD_108278 | JGI IMG/M metagenome (GOLD analysis project Ga0137394, IMG submission 108278) | Vadose zone soil microbial communities from Angelo Coast Range Reserve, California, USA - czobulk1.16 metaG | ecosystem: Environmental > Terrestrial > Soil > Vadose zone | place: USA... | reverse complement strand
CGCGCCCTGGAGCTGACAGCGCGATTCGCCCTCCCCCAGAAGAATGCTCTTCAAGTCTCTTATATCAGATCACGAGCGCGCGGCGATCTTAACGACTTCAATAGCTACTTCGGAGACTTTGGCCAACCCGTGATCCGCCAGAACCAGTTTTCAAACCTGCCCTTCGACGTTCCACATCGTTTCATCGCATGGGGAACCGTGGCGCTGCCACATCGCATTTCAATCGCACCAATCATAGAAGCTCGCAGTGGCTTTCCTTTCTCCGTGCGCGACGCCCAACAGAATTTTGTCGGCGTCAGAAACTCAAGCCAGACGCGCTTTCCTGCGTTTTTTGCTGTTGATACGGAAATTGCCAAAGAATTCCGAGTTACGAACAAGTACGGTATTCGCCTGTCGCTGCAAATCTTTAATGTCACGGACCACTTCAACCCGCGCAATGTAAGGGCAAACACTGCAGACCCGGCCTTCGGTCAGTTTTCTTCTTCTTACGGCCGCTACTTCTCCGGTGGCTTCGACATTATTTTCTAAGCTACGGTCGGAGGAGGCTTTCGGTAGTGGGTCAGTTTGGCGATTGCCAGTTTTTATCCCGAAGGGATTTAGTTCGCCCGAAACTCAAACTGACCCACTACCAGGCTTTCTCATCGATTCCTGCTTCTATTAAACGCGATATAAGACAGTGTGATCACCAGGGAGATGAGGCTGATGATCTGTCCGGTCGTCTCAGCCTCGCTTCGCTTCATCTCTAATAGAACTTCATGACTACCTTGAGGTACTGATAGGTTAATCAGTCCATCCGGCTGCGAGGGTTGGACAGTCAAGCTTGAAGATTCCGACAGCAAATGCGCTGTCCAGTTCGGATAATAAAACTGCGATACGTTGATCTGGATGCCTGCCGGTGTTTCTACATGCAAGTGAATCTGCCCCGGCCTCCAACGGTTAACTCTCACCTGGCCCGTGCCTCCGACAATATTGAACTTAGAGAGATTCCCGCCTGACTGGCCGACTCTTTGCAATAGAGATTCAAATTTGCTGTTCATCGACTCGTCCCAGTCTTCTTCATCCCTTGATGTCTCCCAGTCCATCTCTGCCATCGCTGTGTGCCATCGCGGATAGTATTCAGGGACTTCTCGGTTTTGTTCGATCTCTTTATTTTTGTAATTGACTTCCTCCTGAGAAGGACTGTGAAAAGGGTATGCCCTCCAGATGGCCCACCCTGTCGCGGGAAGCCAGGTAGCGACGAGCAGGATTATGGTTATCCAAATTAGCCTCATCGAACCCAGGCCGCGGCTCTTGAACGAATAAATAGACAAAGCAAAAAGTGAGGTAGTCGCCAGGGACAGAATTGCATTAAATCGCCAGGGAAACTGGATCTTCTGTACTACCGGAAAGATAAGCCAAATGGGCCGACTGAAATCGGTCATCATAAATATGCTTGCCAATGCCACAACTAACCAAAAAGTATTGACCTGCCTCGTAAATTTGTTCGGATTGAGGCGTGCGACGACGAATGCACAGCAGGCAATCGCAGCCAAGTCGAGCGTCAGCAGCAACAACGGCAGTTTCTCCTCTTTCCAGAGAGAGAAATTGGAAAATAACAACCAGTTCTTGTACGAGAAGTAACCAGTAGTCATCCGGTCAAGAAAGACGAGTTGTTGGGTTGTCATCGCGGGCCAAAGAAAGATCGCGGACAACCCGATGCCAAGCGCTACCCCTGTTAGAACCTTGCCCGTGACTCTTAGCTTCTGACCCTGGTTGGAGAGGTAGAAGGCGTAACAAACGAGGATCGGTGAAAAGATCAGAGTTGTCGGCAGGTGAGTCATTAGAAGCAGCGCGTAGCTGACGGCCAATCCCGCCACTGCGAGCTTGTTACCTTTTGCCACTTTGTGGGTGAAGAAGAGGATTAAAGGCATCCAGACAAACGCCCAGTACTCTGCAAAAGAGCCACGTATGTAAAGATCGGCGGCCAGGTGATAGGGCGTGGCCATGTACAGGATCGCTGCGAGCAAAGCCGAGTTACGATCAGTCAGATCTTTGAGCCACAGATATCCGCATGAACCCGATGCAATCAATGCGACGGAAGCTGATAGCCCGAGCTGATGCCAACCGTGCAGGTCACCAGGGAACAATGGTTTGAGTAAGCTGGTCAGAAAAAATGGGACTGGAGGATAGTAGTAAAAGACCGGGCTCCCCAGGCCTTCATTCATTCCCATGAGCCAGCGCGGATAGAGATCACCGGCCCAGAGCTGCGTTGAAAAATGTATGTACCAAAGGGCGTGATGCGAGACGCCGTCATCGCTGAAAAAAGGGATGCCGTAGATGATAGCCGGTATAGTGAAAATTAGTCCGGCAGCAGCGATGACCACAATGGGAAATAGCGCTGATTGGATCAACTTGCTTGCCAAACCAGCTTTGATGAGCGACTGCATTTCAATTCTCAACCTGAGCGCGTTTTCTTTGACCCAACAATCAAGTTGGATTGCTCCGAATCTCATTCTAACTGCGGCTTTAGCCCGGTGTTGGAGCTGCCATCTGGTTTATCTAACCGTTTTAACGGTTTTCATATCGAGCCTCAGCGATTCAGCCCGCTCCAAACCGTTAAAACGGTTTCGGCTTTTTTGGAGTTGGCTTTGACACCGGGCTAAAGCCGCGGTGAATGAGACTAAAAGGTAAACAGACCGACCACGCCTTTGGGAATCACCTTCTGCCCACCCGCCTCCAGATCCTGTGCCGAACGATGTTTCCAGCTATCTGAGCAGGCCGGACCGTGCGGAGGCGACACTTTGTCGCCGCGTAGCACCTCAGCGGCGGCATTGCGCCGCCCGCGTATCCAAAGACCCGCACTTGAAGAGCTCATAATTATAGTCGATACGCATCCCGGTAGCTGCGGGGTTTGACCCGCAAGTCAATTTGGGAGCGGCACATCCGTTGCTCTCTTCTTCCATTGAATTACTTCCCAAAAGTTTCCCGGGGCTGAGTTTCAGGCAAAAGGCATAGTTGTGAAGAAGAGACTGATGCTCGGCAATGCGCTCACGCAACTAAGGCATGGCTTCAACCGGCCGTTCATGGTGATGTTTGAAACTACGCTGCACTGCAACATGAAGTGCGGCTATTGCGCTATCTGGCAAAACCAGCAACCTGAAGATCGCGCCGTGCGGGAGCGCGTTTTCTCGCGCATGGATGAGGCGGCCGCGTTCGGTGTCTTTGCCTGGAGCTTTTCCGGCGGTGAGCCGTTGATGAATCCGAATATGCCGGACTACATCCAGTACGCCACGCGCAAAGGCTTCTACACTTCCATGCCGACTAACGGGCTGGCGCTGAAACGTTTTGCCGACGCTTGCGTCAAGCTAGACCAGCTCGAAGTTTCAATTGACACTTTGGATCGCCAGAAATTTGCTCAGCGACGAGGCATAGACGGCTTGCCCGCAATTCTCTCCGCACTCGACTATATCCAGGGGAACCTCCAACACAACACAATTCAGATCAACGCAGCGGTCGACCTCGAGAATCTCGAAGATCTTCCCGCGCTGGCGCGCTACTGCCAGGATCGCGGTTTTTTGTTGCACACCGAAGCGGTGCACAACGTTGTGCGTACGACGTGGAAGACCGAAGACGTCGAGATGGAGAGCGAGGCCCTGGATGAAATCGCTCGGTACGTGCTTATGCTGAAGAAAGAGTTTAAGTGCGTGCGCTTCTACAAGGACTATTTCAAGTTCTATCGCGACGACGGCTTCTCGAAAAAGTTTCCCTGCCGTTCGGCTTCGCACTTAGTCAACATGCGTCCCGACGGCTCCATCCAGTTTCCGTGTGCGTTTGTTTCGCTACATCGCGGCGCTCCCCAAATGTCTTTGCGCGAAATCTACGAATCACCCGAAGTCAAAAAGATAATCAAGCAGTCGTCCAATATGTGGGAGTTCTGCAAGGGCTGCAAGATCGGTTGCCCCTATGAAGTGTCGGCCTACCGCAACAGCCCGTTGACGGCGATGCGTTCGGCCCTGGATTTCCTCCAGTTTTCCTAAAATGTCGAGCGCATTTCGTTGATGATTACTGAAGAATCTCTTCAGCTAAAGCCGCAAAGGCAAGGGGTAAACCAGGTGCTGCCGTCTGCCCTGGCGGTACGGACTCGAGGTCTCGTCAAACGATACAAAGACGGCACAGTAGCTAATCGTGGAATCGATCTGGAGGTGCGACGCGGTGAATTGATTTCGATTCTGGGGCCGAATGGCGCAGGCAAGACGACCTTCTTACGTCAGGTCACTACCGAACTTCGGCCCAGCTCAGGGAGCGTAGAAATCTTTGGTGTGGATGCGATCGCAGCGCCGCGGCGCGCCAAGCAAATGATGGGCATCACGCCGCAGGAAGCCGGGCTGTTTGAATCATTGACAGTGGAGGAGCACTTTCAGCTCTTCGCGCGCTTGAAAAACCTTTCCGGAGCAGAGGCGCGGGCGGCAGCGGCAGAAGTGATTGAATCGTTGGGACTGAGCGCGGAAGCGAGAAAACGTATCTCAACTCTTTCGGGCGGACAACGAAGACGCATCTTGATCGGGCTGGCGCTGCTCGGGCATCCCCCGCTGCTGGTTCTCGACGAGCCCACCACCGGACTCGATCCATCATCGCGGCGCGGTGTGTGGGGCGTAATTCGCCGCACGGTAACAGATGGCGCAGCTGTCATTCTTTCGACTCACTATATTGAGGAGGCTGAGCGCCTGAGCGACCGTATAGGCATCATTGCGCAAGGCCGTCTCATCGCTTTTGGCACACTCGATGAGCTCCTCGGGCGACTGGAACGTAGCTATCGCCTGAGCTACCTCGACCAGCTCGATCCGTTTGGAAACATCTGCGTCTGTTACTTCGCAAGTTTCACTGAAGCCCGCGCACACGCTGGGCGTGAGCAACTCTCTGAATACTCAATCGCACGGGCGTCGCTCGAGGACGTTTACTTCACGCTGACCGGCGAGCGCTTTGCGAAAGGAGAAACAGAGGCGTGAAGCGTCTGACCGACATCATCTGCGTCTTCCGCATCCAACTAATGAGCATGCGCAAGGAGGCCGGACCATTTTTCCTGGCCGCGCTTCTCTTCCCAGCGGCAATGTATTTGTTCGCCCGGGCTGTCAGCGGCGCAGAGGCAGCGTCAGAGCAAAACCGCTTACGTTTTCTGGCGGGTTCGATCGTTTTTTCACTTTCGCTGACTTCGATTAGCTGGCTCGGCTATCTACTTTTAGAAAACCGGTTCACAGGGCGACTAAAGCTGTTTGCGACGCTCCCGCTCGCGCCATCTTCATACATCATGGGCATTCTCGTCTTCGCCTTCGCGCAGGCGATCCTCGGAACGACCGCTCTCATTCTCATTGGACGTGCATTCGGCGTTCACATGCAACCAAACATCTTGATGCTGGGTTTAGTAGTCATGCTGACGGTGCTGTGTCTGTGCGGGTTTGGGGCCATTATCGCCGCGCGCGCGCGCAGTTTCACCGAAGGCTCCATTCTCACAGATGCACTCGGCGTGGGACTCGTCTTTGTCGCGCCGGTCTATTACACCACGGACAGCATGCCGCACGGCTTACAAGCAATTTCGCAGTTGCTGCCGACCGCCTTCGCTGCCAGAGCAGTCGAGACGACGCTGACCGGCGGCTACCAGGTCAGGGAACCGCTGCTCGCGCTCGGTCTAATGGCCATTGCGACTCTTACGCTCGGATTCAGGTTGACGAAATGGAGGGAAGATTGAGCGGATGAAGGAGCGGCGCATTCTTGTGCTCACGTTGTCGTTCGGCTCCGGGCATGTGCAGGCGGGACGCGCGATTGCGAAGGAGTTGGGCCAGCAACCGGTCGACGTAGAGGTGCTTGTCGTTGATGCCCTTGCGAACGCTCGTCTTCTCTTTCGTGCCGGCTACGTCTGGCCTTACCGGGCGATGGTGCGTTACGCGCCTACGCTCTGGGATCGCTTCTTCAAGCGGCGAACCGCTCGCATGTCTCGACACACTGCGCCAGAGTGGGCTTTTCACTGGGGCTGCTCACAGGTCTTCAAGACGATAACCGAGTTTAGACCAGACACGATCATTGCCACTGAAGTTGCTGCGTGTGAGATGGCTGCCATGGCCAAACGCGACGGACGAACCGAGGCGCGAATCGTCAGTGTCATTACCGATTATGAAGCTGAACCAGCATGGGTCAAACCGGAAGTGGACGTCTACGCCGTCGCCGACAAACACGTTCACGACCAGTTGTGTGCGTGGGGCGCATCCCCCAACAAGATTGTTCGCTGCGGGATTCCCACCGACCCCGCTTTCTATATTCAGCACGACGAGAAAAGAACGAGGGCGCGGTACGAACTTCATGATCCGCGACCGATCGTGCTCGTCATGGGCGGCGGAGAGGGGCCGACGCACATGAATGAGGTGACGGCGATCCTGTGCGCGAATCCAGTCTCGTTGCACGTCGTCGCCGTCACTGGGTTTGACAGACGTGCCCGTCGCAAGCTCGCAAGTGTTCGTCCCTTACCGGCGGTTTCTTTACGAGTGCTCGGCTGGACCAATGATATTGCGGCACTTATGCAGGCGGCGTCGGTGCTGGTCACCAAACCCGGCGGTCTCACCACCGCCGAAGCGGCGGCCTGCGCTCTGCCGGTAGTTATGTTTGACGCCATTCCAGGGCCGGAGCGGAGCAACGCCGCGCGACTCGTTGAGGTGGGCGCGGGTATATCAGCAAGCGGAGTGCCCGAGGCTGCTGCAGCAGTTCTTGCGCTTCTGAAAGACGAGAACGCGCGCTACAGAATGGCGGCAAACGCCAAGGGCCTGGCGCGTCCGGATGCGGCGGCAGCGATCGCTCGGCTCGCTCTTGACGAGACCCTGCCCGCGAAAGAGTCAGCGAGGAGAATGACCGCGTGAAGAGCCGAGAAGCACAGAAAGCAGCGCAGGAAGGACCGATACTGATCCTGACGATCGCTAACGGCGCGGGACATATCCGTGTAGCTGAAGGGTTGGCTTCAGCCATTCGCGCAGCCCAGCGTACCTTGCCGGTGATGGTCGTTGATATTGCGGATTACATGACGCGGCTGGCGCACTTTACGCATGTGACAGCTTACTTGTGGCTAGTCAAACACGCACCGGCAATATGGGATCGTATTGATCGCTATCAGAAGAAACAAAACCACACGAGCCCGGAGTGGTACTACCGGCGTGGTTGTAATCGTCTGTTCGAACTTGCACGCCGCGTCCGCCCGAGCGCTCTCATCGCCACAGAGGTCGGCTGCTGCGAGATTGCTGCCCTTCTCAAACGTGACCTGGGTTTGGATGTGCCGCTCGTCGCCGTCAACGATGATTACGATGCTGACCGAGCGTGGGTACAGCCTGAAGTCAATCTCTACTGTTTTGTGATGGAGCATTTGCGCCAGGAGTTGATTTCGAACGGGGCGCCGCCCGACCGCGTTGCAATTTGGGGTGCTTCTTTATCTGAGGGCTTCGAAATACCGCTTCAGAGAGAGCAGCAGCGCCAGGAAGTTTGCAACTGGCTCTCACTCGACCCGGCGCTGCCGCTGGTTCTGATCGCCGGTGGCGGTGAAGGGATGGGACTAGTCGAAGAGACGATGAAGCGTTTGTTGGACCTGAAGCAACTGGCACCGCAACTTGTCGTGCTGACGGGGCGCAATGAGCGGCTTAAATCACATTGCCAACGCTACGCGCAAAACGGGGTAGGTAAAAGACTGCGCGTGTTGGGTTGGGCCGGGCCGGACCAAATGCCGAAGTTGATGAGCGCGGCTGATCTAATGGTCTCGAAGCTCGGTAGCATGTTCAATGAGGCTATTGCTTCAGACCTTCCCATCATTGCCCTTGAACCACCGCCGGGTTCGGAACGCGTGCAGTATCGGCTGTTGGAAGAATGGAAAGTTGGATGCGCCGTACACACTCTCGATGACGTTGTGGAACGGGTAGAGAATTTACTCGCCCAGCCACAGTTACTCGACGAAATGCGTGAACAAACGCGCGCCCATTGCAGTCGTTCTGCAGCAGCGCGCATCGCGACCTGGGTCAAGGAGGCGTTGGAAGCGCAAAGCAACAATCGTGTTCAAGAAGATAACGAACCAAAGCTTTACTCGCTGTGGGCTAACTCACAAACATACAGGACCGCTGATTTCGACTGAAGTCGGCGAAAAAAAGGAAATTTGTGACACTCAGAATTCCACCAGCCAGAGTTTACTTCCCTGAGGAAGATCGCAGGGCGATTCTTGAACAGATTGACGAGGCCCTCGTAACCGGACAACTGACCCTGGGAAAACACGGTAAGTCGTTCGAACGGTGCTTTGCCGAAAAGATCGGCGTGCGTCATGCGGTCGCCGTCAACAGCGGCACAAGCTCTCTCGAGATCCCCTTGCGCGTTTTCGATGTGCGCGACAAAACCGTACTTGTGCCCACCAACACTTTCTTTGCCACCGTCGCGGCCGTCGTTCATGCTGGTGGTAAGCCGCGCTTTGTGGACGCGGATCCAGCTACCTTTTCAATCAGCCTGGAACAGATTCGGAAACGCGTCACTCAGGACACCGCAGGAGTAATCGTGGTCCACATTGCCGGAATTGTGTCGCCTGAGGTGACTGCCATTCGCGACTACTGCAGAGAGCGTGGTCTTTTCCTGCTTGAAGACGCGGCACACGCTCAGGGTTCTTCGCTGGACGGGCGTGCTGCGGGCACGTTCGGTGATGCGGCTTCGTTCTCATTCTATCCAACCAAGGTCATGACCAGTGCCGAAGGAGGCATGATCGTGACTAATAGCGATCGTGTCTATGAAGAAGCGTTGGTCTACCGAGATCAAGGCAAGTCTGACTTCCTGACCAACGCTCACACTCGCCTGGGTTACAACTGGCGCATGAGCGAACCTCACGCGATCATAGGCCACTCACAACTCAGTCGTCTCGAAGAATTCGTCGGAGCGCGCAACCGCATTGCACGGATCTACGACGAAGGACTACGAGAGATTCCGGGAATCACTGCTCTGCCACTGCCGCAAGGTTGCCGATCCAATTACTACAAATACATTGCCCTGCTGGACCCCTTCGTCAAGCGCAGCGATCTAAAGAAATTGTTGCGGGAAGAGTACGAAGTCGGGTTGAGCGGTGAGGTTTACGAAACGCCCTGCCACATGCAATCGATCTTTGAAGGCAGCGGTCTGGACTCATTTCCAAATGCTGATGACATCTGTCGCCGGCATGTTTGTTTGCCAGTCTACGTCCCCATGACTGACGACGACGCGCGCTACGTGCTCGCATCACTAAGAGAGGCGCTGACAACTCTGAAAGGACAAGCCTAATGAAGATTGCCGTAACCGGAGGTTCAGGGTTCATCGCCTCCCACGTAGTGGACCACCTGATTGCCGACGGTAACGAGGTCGTCGTTATCGACCATCGAGTCCGGCCCCATCGCGACGACGTTTCGTTTGAGGATATCGACGTTCTCAACTTGTCAGCGATGATCCAGGCCACGAGAAACTGTGACTACATCTTTCATCTCGCGGCCGTATCGAACGTGAACTATGCGCACAAGTACCCGGTTTACACGGTCGACTTGAACATTAATGGAACCGCCAACGTGCTGGAAGCCGCCCGGCTCAACAACATCCGGCGCGTTTTCTTCGCCAGCACTGTGTGGATTTACACCGGTACACGCGGCAATGGATCGTTAACCGAAGAAGAGCCGTTCCACCTTCCCGACGCCGGTCACATCTATACCAGCAGCAAGATCGCTTCAGAGATGATCATTCATAACTACTGGCAGCTCTACGGTCAGCCTTTTACGATCCTGCGATACGGCATACCTTACGGACCGCGGATGCGGGAGGAGTTAGTCATACCAATTTTCATCCGCAAAGCGCTCAAAGGCGAATCGATCATTATTCAGGGCGATGGTAACCAGTATCGCAACTACGTTTATATCGATGATCTGGCGCGCGCGCACTTACTGGCCATGAGTGATCGAGCTAAGAACCAGGTTTACAACCTCGAGGGGACGCAAAAGATCTCGATCAAGGACATTGCCAGGACGATCGATAAGGTGCTCGGAGGTGGAGTCAGGATTGTGCACGTTCCTGCTCGGCCGGGCGACTATGCCGGTAAAGAAGTTTCGGCCAAGAAGATTCTTGATGAGTTGAACTGGGAGCCCCGCGTGGACTTCGAAGCGGGAATGGCCAGGACCGTGGAATGGTTCGAACAGAAATACCACAACGGGAGATTATCGCTCGCAGCGGCAGTTTAGTTCTATGTCTGTGTCCTTCCTATTTCTGTCCGTTGGTATCGTGTCAATGCTGCTTGCAGTAGCCGGCATTTATTACGCGACCTATGCCGTGCGCTCGCAATGGCTCGGGCCGACGGACTGGCATGGCCGAGAGGACACGGGCGCGGTGGCACTTACGTTTGACGACGGCCCCGCAGCGGACACTGAGCGCATTTTGGACATACTGGCGGAGCGCAAGGTTTGCGCAACGTTTTTCATGATCGGCCGGCATGTCGAGGATTTACCACAGGCGGCACGGCGCGTCGCTGCCGAGGGACACGAGATCGGGAACCACTCCTATTCGCACCCGATTTATCTCTACCGGGACTCACGCGCAACGCGCAAGCAGTTGGAACGCGCGCAAGCTGTGATCACAGACACGACAGGTATCACGCCTCGACTTGCGCGACCGCCGTGTGGAGTGCGCACGCCGGCTTACTTCGCCGCGACGCGCTCCCTTCGCCTTCGCACTGTGCAATGGGATGTGGCTGGATTCGATTGGAAGCGGCGGAGCGCGAAACAAATTGCGGATGAAGTGCTGCACCGGGTGCGTGCCGGTTCAATCATCCTGCTGCACGACGGCGACAGTGAGGGAAAGCGAGACCGTCGCGAGACCGTCGCAGCCCTGCCATTGGTTATTGACGGTTTGCACGCTCGAGGCCTGCGCATTGTGCCGCTCGCGCAGTTACTTGGTGAGAAGGAAGTGAAAATTGCCGCTTGAGGAAACTAATACATGACCGAACCTCAACAGGTTCCACTACCCAAAGCGATCCTGTTCCTGGACTTCGATGGCACCATCACCCGCCGCGATGCGGTTGATGCCATCCTCGAAACTTACGCCGATCCGGAGTGGCTCGAGTTTGAAGCCCAATGGCGCGAGGGCCGAATTGGATCGCGAGATTGTTTGCAGTCCCAGATGGCGTTGGTGCGCGCAACGCATAAGCAGCTCGATGAGGTACTT
>Ga0137394_10003929_pt1 | contig 11216 bp, 11 predicted proteins | sample czobulk116metaG_FD_108278 | JGI IMG/M metagenome (GOLD analysis project Ga0137394, IMG submission 108278) | Vadose zone soil microbial communities from Angelo Coast Range Reserve, California, USA - czobulk1.16 metaG | ecosystem: Environmental > Terrestrial > Soil > Vadose zone | place: USA... | reverse complement strand
CGGCCAGCTTTAGTCCTTGCGCCTCAAATCGTTGCTTTGCGCTTTGCAGCTGCACGAGCTGCGCTTTGCAGAAGGGTCACCAATCGGCGGAGCGAAAAAAAAGAAGGACAGTGCCCTTCGACCCTTTCACGGTCTCGTTGGATTGTGCATGGCCGAACTGATCGGAAAGAGCGAACGCCGGCGCCGGTTGACCGATCTCCAGGCCAACAGACGGAGGAACCGCGCGATTGGTCGGCGGGCCTTCTTGCCCGCTGGAAAGACCGAAGAGTCCGGCAAAGAAGAGGATGGCCACCGCAATCTTCATTTTGGCTCCAGATTCGGTTTCGTTACTAGCTGGTGCGCGCCGGCACAGCGACGCCAAGCACAAGAGATCTAAGATGCTAGTTCGAAAGTCGAGTAAACCCGGCTCCCCACACCCTTCCTGCATCCGCTCCCTGGATAATCACCGCGACCCTAACATTCCGTGGATTTTTGGCGCTGAGATCAAGTTTCATGTCTCGGCTAAACCCTGCGGACTTATCTAATGCTCCGATTCGGATGAGGCTTCGCAGAACCGCAACATGCATCAGCGTCCTTCCAGCGTTCTCTCCCCCTCTGACATGCGATTCGTCGCTGTCATCTGCTATCGCGAGGAAAATGTCCGCTGATTCCGCGGTACTGGACAAAGGTAAGGGACCGGTTTCGATGTGAAGGATTGCCATTTTTTCATCGGTCCGACTCGAAGAGAGACTGACTGGAGCTTTCATCACCTTCGTGGCGCTCTCAATTGCCTGCTTCGCTCTTCGTTCATCGCTGCCCACGAATTCAAAGTGCCCGTCAACGATCATCTGCGGGGTATAGATGCTCCTGAGGCCAAACTGCGCCGCGTAGGCACTTTGCCGCTCGCTGTATTCGTGCGAAGAGTAGGGATCCTTCCATCCGATGTCGTTCCAGTAGTCGACGTGTTCACTCAAGACGATCAGGTCCGCGCCGCTCGCCCGTTGCGATCGGTCGAGTCTTTCTAAGAGGGCATCGGCAGGAGGGCAGCTCGAGCATCCCTCGGATGTAAACAGTTCGATGAGCACGGGGCTCTGTGGAGCGTCATCGCGGCTTAGTGCCGCTGGCGGGCTCGCTGCATGAATGTATCGAAACGAAAGTATGGTCGTTAGAGCGGAAATTGCGGCCAGCCCAACGATGAGTAGTCGGAAATGCATCATGCTTCTCCCTGACCGATTGAGATTGTCCACCGTATTTTCTAAACTGCTCAATTCCATCCCCCGCTGACCGCGATCAACTGGCCGGTAATCCACGCAGCTTCCTCTCCAGCCAGAAATGACACAACGTTTGCGATATCCTGCGGTTGTCCGAGCCGCCCGAGAGGGGTCTGGGAAACCACAATGGAACGAAAATCGCTGGAACCAGGCATGGCTCGGAAGCCCTCGGTGTCGGTGGCGCCAGGCAGGACAGAGTTCACTAGGATCTTCTTAGGACCGAGCTCAGCTGCAAGACCCTTGGTGATGGCGTCGACGGCGGCTTTGGTCGCGGAGTAGACGACCAAGTTGGGTCGGGGAGAGAGCGCGGCGATCGAGCTAATGTTGATGATCGATCCCCCGGCATCTCCAAACAAATTGACCGCTTCCTGAATCGAAAAGAAGAGCCCCTTCACGTTCAGACTAAAATGCCGGTCGAAGAGCTGCTCATCGACCTTCTCAAACGGGGCAGGCGAGTAGACGGCAGCGTTGTTGACCAAGACGTGAACGTGTCCATATGCCTGAACTGTTGTCTCAAATAGCTTCTTCACGTCGGCCAGCTTGCTCACATCGGCGCGAACGGCCAAAGCACGGCCTCCGCGCTTTTGTATGTTTTCGACGACGGTGTCAGCTTCCCGCGCGCTGTTTGAAAAGTTCACGGCCACCGCAGCACCGTCTCCGGCGAGCTTCTCTGCTATCGCCGCGCCGATTCCTTTCGACGCACCGGTGATGATTGCAACTCTGCCAGATAAATTCGCCATTGCTCGAAGTTCTCCTTTGGTCTGTTAGCGCTAACCGCCTGCCGTTTGTGTGAACGTGACAGTCTCTTCCTCGGCTACCAGGAAAATTGGCGGCCCTCCGGAAGAAATTTTCACCGCGTGAGCGAGCACTTCCTTGCCACCTTCCGAAGCCGCGCATGCTTCGAGAGCTTGCATCGAAGGGAAATGCACTTCGGCGATGCGATAGAAGGGAGGAATACCTTGCGGGGAGCCAAGTACCTTTGTTCCGACGATCTTGGTCTTGCCGCTTAGTTTCGCAACCGCCAGCGGCACATGCTCCAGCCGGTAGACTTTCTCGAAAACATCAACGTCTTTCGGATGCGGGTATATGACCATGAGTTTCGCGTCTGCCATTCCATGCTCCTAGCAAGGCAAGATTTGTAATAACCCATCGTGCGGGTGCAGCGAAGCACCCATTTGCCAGACCCCTCGTCGAACCCTGAAGAGCGGCTCCAATCAGATTTCCGAGCAACCCAAAAGTTTCAGTTGCTGCGGAAAACCGTCGAGGACCCGGCCCTCCAGATCCTGCACGGTAGTTCCATCACCTCTGACGGTATTCATGCCGACCCGTCCAGCTCTTTTTGCTGAACTCCGGAAACTTTGCAGCGCTAGGCCAATCTCATTGTTTGTTCGCATTTTGGGGATAATTGTCGAAAGGAACGTCGGAGGCTCGCTCTTGCGCAATCGCAGCTCGAGCGCGGCGCGGATCAGCAACGAGAACCCAAACGTTTTTAAAAAGGAGAAATTATGAAAAGCATGTAGGTAAGCGTTCTAGCCGCAATCCTTTGCTTTCTTGGACTTTGGACTCGCGGGAGAGAGAATCGGGCACCGGCGCTCACATCTTGCCTGCCCTCCCTCGCCAAGTCACTTTACCTGGCGGGGACAAGTGACCAGCCGATATCGCAAAAAACTGAACTTCAGGGTTAATCGAAACTTTTCGCGGTTCCTAGAGTCAGACCCAGGACGCAGCCTCACCGAAGCATGCGTAATTAAGCAGTCGAGAAAGCCTCTTAAGGAGATATTTAAAATGAGTGTCATTCGTTTTGAACGACCTGTTATGCAAGCACTGGACTTATTCCAGACTGGATTCAAGATCGGCATTTCCGCAGCGGGAGCACGGGAAAAGAAGATCAAGTCGCTGATCGGACTGTTCATGGCGGTTGCGCTTTGGTCCGCCCCCGCCTTCGCGCAAGAAAGACAAGAAAGAAACGAAGTGGGGCTTCAGATCGGGGGTATTGTAACCCCGAGCCAAGGATTGGCGCGGGGGGCCAGCCTTATAGGACCTGGAGGAACAACGCTTCCAACTCAGGATTTACCATTCAATTCCAGCTTGACGCTGGGGGCTGAGTACGATCGAGCCGTTGTCCAGAGACAGAAATTCGCAATTGACGGCGGCATTGATTTTCTGGCTTCTCCAGTCGACGTGAAGCTCAGTCAGAGGTCCCAGAATGCCATCGGACAATATGCCTTTGTTTTTCTCACTCCGCACGTCCGGCTGAAATTCCATCCGGAGGGGGCGTTCTCTCCCTGGCTGTTGTTTGGAGGTGGATATGCCCGCTTCCGTGAGAGCGCACCTACCACTGTGCCTTCTTTTAAGTCAGGTACAAATACTGGGACCTTTGTCTTTGGTGGCGGCGTTGACACTCGCCCGGTTATCCGCATCCGAAAAATAGGCGTCGGCTTTCGGTTCGAAGTGCGGGACTTCTACTCGGGGCTGCCAAACTACAACGTAAATGTGGGCGGTGGTCTTCAGACTAACTTGGCATTCACCGGAGGTTTGCTGCTGAAGTTCTGAGGCTCTGCTGAGAGCACTCGGTACAAGGTTGGTGTTCCACACCAGTCGGAGCTCGACTCTAAACGCCAGGAATTCCGCCTAACGCTGGAAACTCTTTCGTCACAGGGAGTGTCCGTCCAAGGCGTCTTCCGCGAAGAACTGGCAATCCCAACCCGACGTTGCGCTGGTCCGAGCACCCCAGCGCAACGTTGTGGCGAGGGGCGGCATCATTCTGCATTTCTCAGGTCTCTTCCCACGTAGATTCCGGATCGGGAGCCCTGCTCCATCCTGGTCCTTATCACTTCCTCAAAGGCAACCGCGCCAGCGGCCCACCCGCTGAAACTATTCGAAATGTCGTGAATCGGATTGTCAGGGCGATTCGAGTCACGAGCCGGGCCAAATGGGCACAACCATCAGAGACGCATCCTACGCTTCTGCGAAAACAGGAAGACCACTCGAGAATCGTACTACGGACTTCTCGGCCTTCCGAAATATTGATCAGCCTGAGACGGCAGCCCCGGACGTGGAGGAAACCCTGCATCGACCCGGAGACGCGCTTACCGCGCAGGAAGTCAACCGACGGTCAACTATGAACGGTGCAACTCCCGGCGACGGCGTGTTGCGGAAGCCGTCGGCAGAGTATGGTTTCAAGAAAGGCCTGGCCTCCGCTGTCCATCAGAGTTCGGCTCAAGCCGCGGAAGGGGTATTGATCGATCAGATCCTCTCTGGGCACAAAGAGCTGTTCATGGAGCTCATCCGCCCCCATCAAAGGACTGTTTATGCGACGGTGTTCGCTTTGCTGGTGAATAGGCAGGACGCTGAGGACGTCGCGCAAGATGCGTTGCTGAAGGCGCTAACCCGTTTGAATCAGTTCCGCAGAGAGTCGAGCTTCGGTACCTGGCTGATTCAGATAGCCATCAATGAGGCGCGAATGAGAAATCGAAAACAGTGGCGCATGCCGATGCTGTCGCTGACGGATGACAAAGATGACGCGAAAGCGTACGTTCCGAAGGACTTCGAAGACTGGCGTGAGATTCCGTCCACCGCTTTGGAGCGCGTGGAAGTACGCGACGCCTTGGTCAAAGCCCTAGGCTCGCTGGGGCGGCCCTACCGGGAGGCCTTCGTGCTGCGCGATATCCATGAGCTGAGCATTTCGGAAACATCGGCAATTTTGGGGATATCGCCCGGAGCCGTGAAAAGTAGGCTTCGGCGCGCTCGCTTGATGCTGAGAGACATCCTGGCTCCCGGCCTCGGACACGATGGCCGGTTGAGGTGGGCTTCGAAAGAAGTGAGGAAACCATGGGAATAAGCTGCGAAGAGGTCTGGAGAGATATCTCAGATTATATCGACGACGATCTCGATCCCGACCAACGAGCGGCGCTCGATCAGCACTTTGTTGAGTGCCGTCATTGCGCGGCGCTCCTTGATGGTACCCGCAATGTGATTGGTCTTTATCGCGACCAACGCGTGCTTGCTCCCCCGGATGGTTTTCATGAGCGCCTATATCAGAGGCTCGGAGAAACGACGAAATCGCCGCGCCGTTCTTTTTTGGCTTGGACGCTGACCGCCGCTGCGGCAGTACCACTGGGACTGGCGTTGTTCTCCGCCAGGAGGCTGATAGTGCCGGCGCACCACACTCAGAATCCGTCGAGCGAACCCGATGGGAGACAAGTTCCGGAGACGGTCGCAATATCACAGGATCCGGATGACAAGTTGTATCACGTAGCTGGCTGCTCGTATCTGCATGGCAAGCCACAATTTCTTCCAGTCGCAGACGCAATGCGCGAAGGCTATTCGCCCTGCCCTGTCTGCATTGGAAAGCCCAAGCCAGCGAAAAAAGGGTAGCTTCCCGCAATGGATTGCGATTCGACGTGCAAGACTAAAACTCTCTGGATCGCATCGAGTCTCACTCCGTGAAATGCGCGCAGTTCCTGGCAAAGTTTCCCCCTCCTGTGTGCCTTGATGGCTGCTGGCGGGGTCAGTTGATAGCCGCGCCGGGAGCCGCGAGGCCTGCATGCAGACCCATTCGAGCGTGGTTAGTCTCTGCTCGAAACGCGGCATGCAGGTTCGTTCCTCCTGTCTCTTCCCACGAATAAATAAACTTTTCGCCCTGCGGAAACTTTCTGATTGCTCGTGACTCCCATTGCCAGGGTGGCTCCAGAATCTTTTCCGGAGATTCACCACCCGGTTAGAACTCTCGTCAGCAAGTTTGGGCAATCGCGTCTCTGGGGTGAAGTGTGCTTACTGCAAAATCGAAATCTTGGGGGTACGTCAAAATGACAAAGTGGATGGCAGTCTTCTTCGGCGTGTTGTCAATCGCGCTTCTTACGCCCGCTGGCCTGCGGGCGCAAGCTGGAGCAACAGGAGCGATCACAGGTACGGTATTAGATCCGAAAGGCGGCGCAATTTCCGGGGCAACGATTGTCGTGACGAACATGGTTACCGGCCAGAAAGTAAGAGAGGTCGTAACCACTGGCGCAGGAACGTTTAATGTTCCAAGCCTGTTACCGAGCAAATACAGTGTGGAAATCACGGCCACAGGATTTGCCAAATTTGTCACGGACAACGTCATTGTTCAAACGACGGAAACGAGGACTGTCAATGTGACCTTGAGTGTTGGCCAAGTGACTGAAACCATCACAGTACATGATGTGACGGCACCCGTGGAGCTCACCTCGGCAACGACCGGCGAGACGATTGGCGCGGAGACAGCCAGCACGTTGCCGCTTTCCACCCGGAATTTTTTAACGCTTCTCACCCTTTCCGCCGGCGCTAATACGGAACTGTTTGACTCCGCGGCGCTGGGCCGCGGACAAGTCACAATTAACGTCAACGGACAGCGTCCCACCAACAACAATTTCCAGTTGGAAGGCGTCAACGCAAACGACGTAAACCTCCCGGTCTTGGATAATGTGCCGCTGCCCAACCCCGATACCATCCAGGAGTTCAAGACGCAAACATCACTCTATGACGCCTCGTCAGGCCGCAATGGGGGAGGCAACGTCCAGGTCAATCTGAAGACCGGCACGGCCCATTATCATGGAGACGCTTACGAGTTTTTCCGGAACAACGTCTTGAATGCCAACGATTTCTTCTTCAATGCGGCAACGCCACAGGTCCCTCGGCCGGTGCTGCGACAAAATCAGTACGGCGGCTCGTTCGGTGGACCTGTTCCGAAATCAAAGGACTTTTTTTTCTTTGTGAATTATCAGGGAACGCGAGAAGAGTCCGGGATTTCCGCAGGAACGGTGCTCAACTCGCAGATTCCGGTTTTGCCGGCGCAGCGTGATGCGGCTACACTCGCGGCGACATTTCTACCAACGGGTTTCTCGGCTTCGCAAATTAATCCCGTCGCCTTGGCCTACTTGAACTTGCCTGCATCGAAATGCCCGCTATTCAACGACGGGAGGTTTTGCATCCCGACCGTGGCCGGAACTCCGGGCTTTACCGGTCAGCGTGTCAACCTTGGCAATGTCACGGCGTCCAGTGTGGGAGCATTCCAGGATGATCAGTACACGCTCACCGCCGATAAGCAATTAACGGAAAGGGATAAGCTAACCGCGCGCTGGTTTTTCTCCGACAACAACGCGTCACAACCCTTTGGCACCGGCGCCAACAACGCAAACAGCCTTCCCTTCGCGAAAGGTCTTCCCGGCTCAAACCGTTTTCTAAAACTGGGTTGGACGCGAGTCTTCTCCGCCAACGTCGTAAATGATGCCCGTTTTGGATTCAGCCGATTCTTTTTCGCGCAAGATCCGGCCGAGCCCGTTACACTCGCGGACATCGGGGCCACCCGCGGCAACTCTGCGCAGTTCCCCGCTGCCTACCAACTGATTATCACCGGTGGAGGGCCTTTGGTCCTCGGAACCGGTGTCAATGACAATCGCGGCGGGGCGTTCAATACCTTCTATGAAGCCGACGACCTTTCGATCACGAAAGGGAAGCACCTGCTGCGTTTCGGATTTGATGCGAGCCGATATCAACTCAACCGCTTCAACAATTTTGCGCAGCGGGGCAGCGTCACTTTCAGCAACACCGCGGCAGGCGATGCATCACCAGGCTTTCCGAATCTTCCGGCCCTGAGCGGTTTCCAGAACTTCCTGCTGGGGCGCGTGGACACAACACAGGCGGAAGCCGGCTTCTCGAGCTTTCACTTCCGAGCCTTGGATTTTTCCGCCTATATCCAGGACGACTGGAAGATTAAGCCCCGGTTCACTCTGAACCTTGGATTGCGTTGGGAGGGCCTCAGCACCGCTCATGAACTCAATAATTTTCTTTCAAACTTCCGGGGCCTCGAAGATGGGCAGCCAGGGCCGATCAGCATCATTCACCCGCAGCAGGCGCAGAATGTCGGCACTCCCGGCGTTTCGAGTTGCACGCTGACCACTTGCTTCAGCGCGGGCAATTTCGCCCCTCGGGTAAGCTACGCTTGGGACATATTTGGTAACCAGAAAACCGTAATCCGCTCCGGATACGGCATCTACTATCAGCGTGTCTCCAACCAATCCCTTCTGCAGACTGCCGGTGGGTTGCCCTTCAACGAAGCCATCAGCGCGGCGCCATTCACAGTGACGCCGCAGAATCCATTTCCCAGCATCTTGCCCAACTCTGCCTTCCCTCTTTCTACCGACCAGGTGGTGCCCGCACTCATCGGTTTTAACGGAACGACCGGCGCGCCTGTCTTCCAGAGCGCCAGCGGAGGACCGCTCTCGGGCTTCTTCTTCTTCCCCATTCGGCGTTTCCGCCCTCCCTATGCGCAACAATGGAACTTCAACGTCCAACGCGATCTTGGAAAGGGATGGTTGCTCGAAGTTGGCTACGTTGGCACCCGCGGTTCGCACCTGCTGGGAACCGGCCGACCCGCAAATCCGGGTCAGATCTGCACACTCGCCCAGCCCTGCATCGTTCCGGCTTCCATTGGGGGAAACGTGAACGTACCTGCAGGCACTCCGTTTGTGACGAAGAACCCAGACGGCACCATCGCCATTACCGGTAGCACGGCCGCGAACCTTGATGCTCGAGTTCCGTCGCGATTCCTCGGCCTGGCGAATTCCCGCGGGTTTTTCGCGTTCCAAGATGGAAGCTCGACGTACAACGGGCTGCAGGCTACTTTGAGCCATCACTTCACGGGCAGCCTCTATTTCCAAGCAGCTTACACGTACTCAAAATCGATCGATAATGGCTCGGGATCAGTTTTCGGAGATGAGCTAAACGGTTTGACTCAGTACGGCAACCTCCTGAACCCGAGCGGTCAGCGCGCGGTCTCGGACTTTGACCGCAGGCACCGCTTCGTTGTCAGCTACAACTATGATTTGCCGGTTGCAAGACTGTTTCGCGGCCATGGGCCGAGCAGGTTGGTCAACGGATGGGCAGTCAATGGAGTGAGCACGTTCCAATCGGGGACGCCAATTACGGTCTTTGATGGCTCTACCTTTACGCTCCAAGACCTCGATGGCATCAACGGCACCAATTTTGCAACCCTCGCGCCAGGCGCGACCTTGGCCTCCGCAATCCCCTCTGGCGGTGTTGAGAGTCGCCTCGGTTCTTTCCTCAATCTGAACGCTTTCACGCCTGGCGGCAATTGCGTGGATAACCAAAGCGCTCTGGTGCCCTGCCAGATCAATGGCGCGCCCAATCCCGCGGCCGCAGGCGCGGCGATAGGAAATGTTGGACGCAATGCGTTCCGCGGCCCTTTCCAGCAGAATTGGGATCTATCCATCACCAAGAATACGAAGGTCACGGAAGCTACCTCGGTGGACTTCCGCGCCGAGTTTTTCAACGCGTTCAACCACCCCGTATTCTCGGGTCCACAATCCGGCGGGTTCGGATCCGCCACTGGCAATCTAGGTCTAGTCAATATCGCAAACGGATCGAGCGCCATTTTGTCGACGGCCAATCGTCCGCGGATTATTCAGTTTGCTCTGAAGTTTAGCTTCTAGTGTCGTTCGACTCGTCGCTCTATCGTCGCTTCCGGCTCCAACACAACGTGGGAGCCGGAAGCTTTAGCCAGCATGCGAAGCCGCCGCACGATTCAGCGGGGGCTTCCCCTGCAAGTTGTTTATCCGAATCACCGGAGAAAGCGAGCTAAGAAAAATTATGGATGCCACTAATCAATTCGCATCTACGGAAGAAACGCTGGTCAAAGCGTTACTGCGCGCCAAGTCCAGGACCTCGTTGGAGACAGCGGGCATCCACGTCTCGCGTTACGGACTCGTAGTCACACTGTTGCTGATTGGTGTTCTTAAATTCACAGCCGGCGAGGCGCAAGGCATCCAGCCCCTGGTGGCGAACAGTCCGCTGCTGTTCTGGCTTTATCGAATCTTTACCCTTCAGGGCGTTTCCAATCTGATCGGAATGATCGAAATCGTCGTAGCCCTGCTTATCGCCCTGCGGCCGTGGTCCGCAAGGCTCTCTCTTGTCGGCAGCATCGGCGCCATCATCACGTTCGTATTGACGGTGAGTTTTCTGTTCTCGACGCCAGGAGCCTTCCAGTTCTCACACGGATTTCCCTTGCTAGGCGATGCTGGCCAATTCCTAATCAAGGATCTCGTCCTCCTGGGTGCATCGATCTTGACTGCCGCAGAAGCGCGCAGGGTAAGTTAGTTCATTCCCACCTCTGATTCCATCTCGACGATTCTGAAACCTTTATTGGATTCGAGCCTCTCACTCAATGAACCGCTGACTTTCGTCGGTGCCGACGCACCTCGAAATGGAGGCAAGGCGTAACCAAGTATGAGACCCCTAGCGCAACCATCTGCACGAAACCGAACGAGCATCGGGATGTCCTATTGCACAATCATGCGATGCGCCCTCGTGATGATGAGTCAGGCGTTTCTCATAGCAACTCGTGTTTTGCGAATTGCTGGTTACTAATTTGCCCGCTCAACCGCTGCCGACCCTCGCATCGGGGGGAGATCAAGACGATGTCAGGTCGGGCTCGCAAGTGGATGAGAGACGCAGACCCAATGTCCTCCTCATCGGCGAAACTCCTTACTTGCTTTCGCTTTGGCGGCCTCCTCTAGCGAAGGCAGGGTGCCAATGCCACTTTGCGGACTCCCATCAAGAAACGGTCAAGCTTCTCACGCACACCGAACTTGACATCGTGCTCAGTCTAAACGGGCAGCACGGCCTGTCTAAAATCGTGGCCTTACTGGCAGGTTCGCGCGTAAGCATGTTTCACAGAGTGCCCGTTGAGGAAGGCTGTTGGTGGTTGCCCGTTCTTCGAAATGGCTACAACTGTCTTGGCGCGGCTGCTTTTCGGCCAAATGAATTCACTTGTGTTTTTTCTGAGATCGTTAAGGGCATAATCACGGAGGCCACCTTGAGGCCGCTCTCAACGATTTGAATCCCACCTTTGCAGTTTGAAATCACCGCATTGCCTTCATTCAGTCGTTCCATCTTCAGCAGGTTTCGCATCTCCTCACTCCCGGCCTG
>Ga0137394_10003928_pt1 | contig 11217 bp, 13 predicted proteins | sample czobulk116metaG_FD_108278 | JGI IMG/M metagenome (GOLD analysis project Ga0137394, IMG submission 108278) | Vadose zone soil microbial communities from Angelo Coast Range Reserve, California, USA - czobulk1.16 metaG | ecosystem: Environmental > Terrestrial > Soil > Vadose zone | place: USA... | reverse complement strand
CCGCGACGCGCAGCCTCCACGCGAAGTCCGTGAATCTCGACGGGCGGCCGTACGCCGTGACCATCGCGGCCCCGCGCGCGATGCGCATCCGGGCGTGCAAGTCGGACGTCGCATGCACGGTGAAGCGTCTCGAGACCGGGCACAGTGTGGTGGAATGGCCTGCCGGGACGACGGCAGATCTGGCATGGTCCGTGACGTTCGGACCGAGCGCGAGGCGCTAGAGACGCGCCTGCGCACCCGTGAAGCGCACCCCCTGCGTCACGTAACGCTGCGCCAACAGACAGACCACGAGTACAGGCAACGTCACGAGAACCGCGGCCGCCATCTGATACGGCCAATTGGCGGCGTACGCGGTGTGGAAATGCGTCAGCGCGACCTCGGCGACTTCCATTCTGGCTGTGCGAGTGACGACCAGCGGCCAGAGGAAGTTGCGCCACTGGTCCATGAACGCGAGCACCGCCACAGCGGCCACCGCTGGTCTCGCCAGGGGAAGTGCGACGCGCCAAAAGAGAGTCCACTCCCCCGCACCATCCAGGCGGGCGGCATCCTCCACATCACGGGGCAGCATCACAAACGTTTGCCGCATCAGGAAAATGCCCCACACCGACACGAGCTCCGTCGAAATGAGACCGGGGTAGGTGTCCACCCAGCCAAGCGCTTCAATCATCAGATAGCGAGGAATCAGGAGCAGGATCGCCGGGATGGCCAACATCGCGAGCAACGTAGTCCAGATTCCATCGCGACCAGGGAAGCGCATGCGCGCCAACGCATATCCCGCTGCCGCGCTCGTAAGCACCTGGCCGATCATGACACAGCCGGCGAGGATCGCCGTGTTCAGGAGGACTCGAGTGTAGGGCAATGCCTCGAGCGCCGCCGCGTAATTGCCGGTGGTGGGCGACGCGGGCAGTAACGGCGGAGGCCAGCGCAGCAGCTCACCCTCGCCCATGAATGAGACCGAGATCATATAGAAGAAGGGAGCGACCATGGCGACGCCGCCGGCGCCGAGCAGTAGCCTACGCATGTCGCGCCTGCCTGCGTAGCAGCTTGAGCTGCGGCCACTTGAAGACCAGCAGAACCACGGCGAGCATCAGGGCCAGCGCGCTCGCCATGCCCAACGCCTGCGGTCCAAATGCGGCCCGGTAGATGCGATGGACCACGACGTCGGGCGCATGCAGCGGAAACGGGCCGCCCTGGGTGAGCACGAACACGAATGTGAACATTTGCAGCGCGCTGATCACGCCGGTCAGGAACACGAACCATGTCACAGGTCGGAGCAACGGCAGCGTGACGCGCCAGAAGCGGCGCCACGCGCCCGCTCCATCGACGAGCGCCGCATCGAAGTACGCTTGCGGAATCGCATCGAGGCCGCCGAGCAACACCAGCATCTGGCCGCCCACGTGCGCCCAGATGGACACGAGCATCAACGCGAGTAGCGCAGTGTTCGGATTGCTCAGCCAGTCGGGACGTCCCAACCCGAGCGAACCGGCACGATAGATCGCCTGCCAGAGCAAGGCGACCGCCACGACCGAGGAGACATACGGCAGGAGGAAAGCCGCCCTGTAAAGGCGGCTCCCCCGCCGCTTGTATCGATGCACGGCCAGGGCCGCGGCGAGCGCGAGCGCAATGGATATCGGGACGTACAACGCGTAGGCGGCGCTCGTCACAAGCGAATTCCAGGTCAACGGATCGCGCAGCAGCGCGCGGAAGTTCGCCAGGCTGGCGAGATAGATCGCGTAAATTGCCGGACCGATCGTGAAAATCATCAGGTGCAGGGCCGCGGGTGCGAGGAAGCCCCACGCAATCGCGGTTTCACGCCGGCTGCGCGCCGGCGTCCGCTCGGCCCAGCGCAGGGCCATGATCGCGATCGGCCCCAGTAGTGCACAGGGCAGCAGCAGGATCAACCACGTGGGCGATTCGACCTCGGCGGGCACCGATCGCAGCTCGATCCAGCGGCCCGACCCGATCAACACCGCGACGACCGCCCGCGGCTCACCGTCGATCCGCAGGCGGCGCGGCGCGGATTCCCCCGGTTCGCCGGCGACGATTTCTCCATCGCGGACCATGGACGCGAGATCGCTGATCGCCACGCGTGCGCGTGGCGGTGGCAACCGCGTCGCCGCCTCCTGCAGCAAGCGGCGCGTGTCGACCAGCCAACGGTCGGTGCTCTGGCGCGCCGCCGCCCGCACGTCGAGATAGCCCGCGAGCGCGAGCAGCAGGGCCGCGCCGACATAGCCGCCACCCCGGAGCGAGTGCTCACGGAACGCGATGGCGGCGGCCGCGCCAACGGCGATGATCGCGGCGGGGAAAGCAAATCCGAAGCCGCCGGGAAGCGGACCGTGCGGCACAGGTCGCGGCCGCACGGCGACGGCGCCCACGACCTCCTGTCCGTCGCGGTCCCTCAGTGGGACGAGCGCGGCACCGTCGCGCCAGCGTCCGCCGGCAGCGAGATGCTGGAGATCGTCAGGAGAAAGCGGTCCTGCCGTCGCATCGACCAGCGGCGCAGTCCCGAAGTACACCTCCACATCCGACGACCAGCCGGGAAGTGTGCGCAGCGCATGGGCTTCTGTCAGCAAAGCCGGCAGGTCATAACTGCGCGCTGCAGCCGAGATAGATGTGGGCGCCGGTGCGGGCTGAGGTGCCGGAATCTGTCGGCGCCCGCGCGGCGCCGGTCGTCGACGTGGCGGCGGAGGCGGCGGCGGAGGAGGTGTGACGGCCGCGATGTACGCCGCCGTCGTGCCCGCCATCCGAAACGCGAACGCCCGCTCGTAACGCCGCTGCGCCGTCGTGACCACGATAAGGACCAGAGCGGCCGCGACGGCCACGGCCGCCGTGGCACCGGCGCCCCAGACCCGCGAGCTCATGCGAGCGGCGCTCCGGCGGCATCGAATAGATACAGCCGGCGCCGATCCACCTTGACGCCGACGCGGGTCCCGACGCGGACGTCGGCGAAACCGGGCAGGCGCGAGACCAGTGGCTGGCCACCGGCATTCAGATGTACCAGGGTTTCGCTCCCGAGCGGCTCGACGACCAGAACGTCCACGTTGCCGACGCCCTTGTCGACCGCGCAGAGTCCCACGTATTCCGGCCGAATCCCAACCTGGAGCTCGCCCTCGTAGGTGGACAGCTCGATCGGGATCGAGAGACTACCTGCTTCGATCACCCTTCCCGCCTCCCCCGTCCCCCGTCCCCGCCCTTGCAGCACATTCATCCCCGGCGTCCCGACAAAGCGCGCGACGTGCACGTCGGCGGGACGCTGGTACACCTCTTCGGGCGTGCCCACCTGGCGCAGCCGACCTTCGTGCAGCACCGCGATGCGCTGGCCCATCGTCATCGCCTCGGTTTGATCGTGCGTCACATAGATCATCGTCGCGCCGAGGGCCCGCTGCAGCGTGAGCAGCTCGCCGCGCAGCTCGATGCGCAGCGTCGCGTCCAGCCGGGACAACGGCTCGTCGAGCAGAAACGCCTGCGGACCGCGCACGATGGCGCGGCCGAGCGCCGCGCGCTGGCGTTGCCCCTCCGACAGCTGCGCGGGCACACGATCGAGCAATTCCTGCAGTCCCAGCCGCGCGGCGGCTTCGAGCACTCGACGGGCGATCTGTGCATCCGCCACGCCGCGTATCTCGAGTGGGAAGGCGATGTTTTCCCGGACGGTGAGGTGGGGATAGAGCGCGGGGGTTTGAAACACCATCGCGACGTCACGGTCCGCAGGCACGGCCTGCGTCACAACCCGCTCGCCGATCACGACGTCCCCGGTGGTTGGTTCCTCCAATCCGGCGATGCAGCGGAGCACCGTCGTCTTGCCGGATCCAGACGGGCCGAGGAGCACGAGCAGCTCCCCGTCCCGCACGTCGAGATCGAGGTGGTGCAACGCCTGTACGCCGCCGTCGAACACCTTACTCAGCCGGCGGAGTGTGACCGACGCCATCCCTTAGGCGGTCAGGGCGATAGGAACGCCCGCGCGAGCCCGTACACCACGGCCCATACGACGAAGCCCGTGACGATCACGCCGGGGATCTTCTCGATCGGTTTCGTGGTCGCCCCTGTAGTCGCGGTCAGCGAGTTGATCTCCAGGAGCGCCGCCACGACGATGACGGCCGCCCAGTACGCTGCGTGATTGCCGCCTCCCGGCAGCGTGAAGTGCGACGCCGCACCCATGAAGAACAGCATCGGAATCGAGAAAACGACGTTGGTGCGCGAGGCGAGGAATGCCCGTCGCGCCGCCACCGGCGCCGCAGCGTTCGCCTGGCCACCCGACGCGGCAGCCTTCGCCGAGGCGATCACGATCTGCTGTTTGGGCCAGATGACGAGGACGACATTCAAGAACATTAGTGTGCCGAAGAGCGCACCGGTAAGAATCGTAATGGCCCAGGGCGTCGACCACGCGGCGGCGCCGAGCGGCGATTCGCCGAAGCGTTTCGCGAGGATGAGGACGCCAGTCAAGAACGTGACGATGGCGCCGCCGCGGAACCAGGATAGTGCGCGCGGCAGCAGCTTTTGCGTCGCGGTGCTTTTTGCACCGGGGTCCGCCTCGGCCATGAAGGGCCCCTGCACGAAATTGAAGTAGTACAGCAGGCCGATCCACGTAATGCCGCCCAGGTAATGGAACCAGCGCAGCAGGAACTCCGCCACGAGCGCCTCCTGATGTGGGAGAGGACAGCACGTCCGGGGAGCCAAGATATGGCGGGAACTGGGTCGCGCAATGCGGGGTTTGAGAACCACACTTTCTCAGGATGGTCGCCATGGCACAAGTAGAAGAACTCACGCGACACACCCTTCCGCCGCTGCCGTACGACTTCGCGGCCCTCGAGCCGCACATCGACGCGCAGACGATGCAGATCCACCACGGCAAGCATCATCAGGCCTACATCACCAACCTCAATAACGCGCTGAACAAACATCCCGAGCTCCTCGACAAGAGCCTCGAAGAGCTGTTGCGCGGCATTAATTCAATCCCCGAAGACATCCGCACGACCGTTCGCAACAACGGCGGCGGACATCACAATCACTCGCTGTTCTGGACGATCATGGCCCCCGCCGGCAAGGGCGGTGGCGGTGAACCGAGCGGCAAGCTCGCCGACGCCATCAAACGCACGTTCGGCGAGTTCGCGACATTCAAGGAGCGGGTCTCGAACGCCGCGACTACGCACTTCGGGAGCGGCTGGGGGTGGTTGACGGTCGCGAACGGCAAGCTCGAGATCGCCAGCCGGCCGAATCAGGACAGTCCCCTCATGGACAACAAGGTCCCGATTCTCGGCGTCGACGTGTGGGAGCACGCCTACTATCTCAAGTACCAGAACCGCCGGCCGGAGTACGTGACGGCTTGGTGGAACGTGGTGAACTGGGAGGAAGTGGCGCGCCGGTACGCAGCGGCCCTATAGACGGTTAGCGAAAATCCGGTTCACCGTGGCCAGCAGCATCTCGAGGTCGACGGGCTTTGACAGCACCTCTTCGACCTCGAGGTGAGCGCCCGACCATTCGCGCGTCGCCGCCGAGAGAATGACGACGGGAATCCCCTGGAGCCGCGGAATTGTCCGCTGGATGCCAAGAAACTGCTTACCGTCCATGACCGGCATCTTGTAATCGAGCAGGATCAGGTCGGGCGGGTCCATCCTCTCGAGCGTGCGCAGGGCATGCTGACCGTCGCGGGCTGTGTGCACGACAAACCCAGCGTCGGTCAGGAAGTCCCTGAGCGCCAGGCGAGTGTCCACCTCGTCGTCTATTAATAGGATCGAAGCCATTCGTGCCACATTAATGCAACACGGCCGGAGCGGCGAGAATCGTTGGGGTTAGATCTTCGGACTGAGACGTGCATCACGTCACGAATGTGTGTTCACCAAAGGGCCGACGCTAGACTGCGTGGATTCATTCGTCGAGCGGTAAGGCTGAGATCTGCGCGTTCCCCTCCTCATCGTAGGCCACCGTGACGCGCCACGGGCGGCAGCAGACCTGGCAATCTTCGACGTAATCCTGAACCGATCCTCCGCCGGCGTCGATGCCGATCTCGTTCGGCTCGCCGCAGTAGGGGCACATCACAATCCCCTCGGTATCGGCGGTCCCGTCGCCGAGTGGGAACTCCTCGTCGAGATTGTCATCGGCGAAGTCGACCATCAATTTCCCCAACCCATTCGCTGCCGCAGCGACGTGACGTGCGCGGTGTGATGCCGGCCGTGCCAGGCGTACAGCGCCAGCAGCGTGTCGAGCGACGGCGTGCCCCAGTCGGGGTGTTGGATCGTGCGCGCGAAATCGGCCGGCGACATCCCCCGCAGCAGCGTTACCCAGCGCTGATGCAGCGCCGTCAGCAGATCGAGCGACATCGCGATCGGGGCGCGCGTCTCGGGCGTCTTCGCCCAATCCTTCTCTTCGTATGTCTTGATTGCCGGAGTATTCTCGGTGAGGCCCCACTTGAAGCGCATGTACGCGTTCATGTGACTGTCGGGCAGATGGTGCGCGACCTGGCGCACCGTCCAGCCGCCGCTGCGATATGGCGTGTCGAGCTGCGCGTCGCTCAAGCCCCGGACGGCGCGGCGGAAATTCTCCGGCGCAGCAGTGATCTGCTCGATGCAGTTACTGCGCTCGGCGTTCGCCAGCGCGGCGACAGGTGTGTACTTGCCAATCGGATACCGCTCGTCAGTCACTGGTCGACTCGCCAGGGGGTGGTCAATTCCGTGGTCCCCCACTTGATCCGTAGCGTACCGCGGAGCTCGGCATAGCCGGTTTTTGGGTCCGCCGCATCGGGTACGAGATAAATGGACAGCGAGGGTTCCGGTTCCGCCATGGTGCGGCTTGCGAGCGTGATGCGCCCGACGTCCTTGGAGGCATCCCGGTCGGTACCCCACTGCCCCGTTCCGCGATTCACGATGAGTGTGTGACCGGTTCGGGCATACAGGATGAAGAGCGAGTAATCGCCGCGCACCAGTTTTACGTCGCCCAGGGTGATGTCGAGATCGCTGTGGAGCGTCGTCGCCATGTTCGCGCCGAAGCGCCAGACCGTATCGAGCGGGATCAGACCGCCTTCGACCTTGCGGCCCCGCGCGTGTGGTTGGCCGTACGAGATCGCGATGCGCGACGGACCGGACAGGCTCGCGTCCTCCTCATACCACTGATTTCCAACGCGCCGCGCGTTGAGATGCACTTCCACCGACGCGAGGCTGCTCGCCGCGATGCGCAGCGGCGTGGGAGTTGCTTGAGCGAGGATGACGACCGGAATTAAGAGGGGAATCACACGACTCTCCGAGGCCAGGGAGGCTTTGTAACTCGCAATGGAGCGGATGGGATTCGAACCCACGACCCCCTGGTTGCAAACCAGGTGCTCTCCCAACTGAGCTACCGCCCCCGCACCGAAAATAGAGCGGGAGCGCCATCAAGGGTAGCGGAGTTACTGCAGCCGAATAATCTGACCGGCCGAAGGGACGCCGAGCTTGTTCACCAGGAACAACAGGTAGGGACCTGGTGGCGCCGCCGTCCGACTTGCGGGAATCTGGATCGACAACCCGCCCAACGCCTGGCTGAAACTCAACGGTACGAAGCGCTGGGCTTGGTCGAACGCGTGGGTCACGGAACCGAATCGGATCAGGCTCACCTTTGTGATGCTGGCCGCGTAGGCTGTCTCGACAACCACCGTCTGTCCGTAGGTGACGGTTCCGGGCGGCGCGCTCGTAATCGTCGGTCGCGGCCCCATGAAGAGATAGGGCGGCGAGAACAATTCGTAATTCAGCTCATTCGCCGCTCCCGCGCCGTCGCCGCTGCCGGTGTGCAGTACGCGGCCGTCGGGTAACAGCAGTGACGTCGAGTGATAGATGCGGACGACCGCATTACTCGCCAATCTCGTCCACAGCCCGGTCGCGGGATTCCAGAGCTCGGCGGCGTGCACCGCACCGACCGGGTTATTGAAGCCGGGCCCAGTCGTGCCGCCGGTGACCAATACGTCGCCGGTGGGCAACAGCGTCGCGTTCATCTGCCGCCGCGCAAACGCCATGGAGCCGGTGGATCGCCAGGCCGGCGTCGGGTCGTTGAGATCAATGATCTCGGCGGTGTTGGTTGGCGGATCGCCCCCTCCCACATAGAGAATTTTGCCCGGCTCATACATCACCGCGGAGCCGTAGTCGCGCGAGGGATAGGTCCGCACCGGCCCGTCCGTCCAGCTGCCGATTCCCGTCACGTCCAGATAGCGCGATTGCTGATCCTCGCCCGCGTAAAACACGCGGCCATCCGGGGCGAGGAAAGAGCGTGGGTAATACGGCAACGCGAGACTCGCCCCGGTGAGCTCGCGCCAGCTCGTTCCATCCCAGATCTCCGGAATCGGCACGTCGATCCCGCTCTCATCTGTGCCCGCGAGCGTGAGGACCTCGCCGTTGGCCAACATGGTGTTGGTGGGATACCAACGGCCTTTCGCCATTGGTGGGCCAACTTGCCACGACCCGGTTGCCGGATCGAACAGATTCGTGTTGGGGAGACCTAAACCGTCGCCGATGTGACCGCCGGCAACGAGTAGTCGTCCGTCGGAAAGAAAGTCGTGACCGGCGCAGAACAGCAGGGATGGACTGGGCACCGCCGTGAACGTGCCGGTAGCCGGGTCCCAGATCTGCGGGTCGCCGGCGTGGCCCCAGCTCAAGACCGAGCCGTTCGGCAAGAGATGCAGGTGCAGCTGCACGATGGGCGCAGAGAACACGGGCGACCACTCACCAGAAAACGGGGCACCGAGCATATCGGTGAGCGGGTCGCCCGATGCTCTGGGCGCAGTGGACCGCTCGGTGCAAGCGTGCAATACGAGCAGCACGCCCGCCACGCTGAGTGTGCTGACTACGAACGGAACGCGACGAAATCGACGGATAGGCATCATCGCCCACGAGGCCGTGCATTTCCCACGCCAGCTACACCAGCTGGGCGACAGAGCGGCTCGAGTCATCAAAGTGAGGACTCGGTGACACTGCACGTTGACCGCGCTGTTGCGCGCGCGCGACATGAGGGACGATCCGCGGAAACGAAGGGATTAACATTCGAAAGTGGACTGGAACGATTTCGCCGCTCGGGTATACCGCAAAGAAGGAATGGCGACATGACGCGACACACACTGACATTCGTTTTCGTCTGCGCCGCTCAGGTGGCGTGCACGAAAGGCACGCAGGCCGCGCCGCTGCGCCTCGGCACGACGACGACCGTCGAGCAATCGGGGGCGTTGGCGCTGCTCGATTCGCTGCATCAGACGATTCCGGTGCGCGTCATCGTCGGCGCGTCGGGCGCGATCATTCGCTCCGCCGCCGCCGGTGATCTGGACGTCGTCATTACCCACGCGCCCAATCTCGAGCAACGCCTGCTGATCGATCCCGGACACGCGGCGCTCCGCTGTCCGTTTGTCGCGAGTCGTTTTGCGATTGTGGGACCGCCCGCCGACCCCGCGCATGTGGCGACGGCCGGCACGGCGGCCGACGCATTTCGCCGGATCGCCAATGCACGCGCTTCCTTTATATCGCGCGGGGATTCGTCCGGCACGCACATCAAGGAGTTGTCGCTGTGGGAGGGCGCGGGCGTGACTCCCGACGTTTCTCGGAATCCCTGGTACGTGCAGGCCGGTGTCGGCCAGGCAGCCACACTGCGCATTGCCGACGAGCGCGCCGCGTACGCGCTCGCCGATTTGCCCACGTTTACGCGGTTAACGGGCATCGATTTACGTGTGCTCTTCACTGCCGACACTGCGCTCGGCAATCCATACACGTTGTACGTGATTCGTTCGGCGTCAGAGGATAGTGCCGCGATGCGATTCAGCACCTGGGCGATGGCGGATTGGCGCGCCCGGCTGCTCGCGCTGCGCTTGCCCGACGGCGCGGCGGCATTCGCGCCGCTCCAGGGCGAGTGCGCTGTGCCCGTCGCGGTCGCCGGACGGTAGGAGGTTGGTATGAATTTCCCGGAGTTGGTTCCCCACGCACTCGTCACGCTGACCAAGCGTGGCATTTCGGTGATCGGCGAGCGCGAAGCACGGCTCTTGGATGCGGTGGATCGCGTGCGCTCGATAAAGGATGCGGCGTCGGAGGCGGGTATCAGTTACCGCACGGCGTGGAGTGCCATTCAACAAATGGAACAGGCACTCGGCCGGCCGATGGTCGTGTCGCGCGCCGGCGGCCCCGGCGGCGGCGCCACGATGCTGACCGACGAATGCCGCCGGTTACTCGCTCTGTATCAGGACCTGCGCCGCCAGCTGGAAGAAATCCTGGCGCGCGCCTGGGACACGCCGGAAGCAGCAGCGCAGGCCGGCGATCAGCGCGTCAACGCGAGCGCGTAGCCTCCTGGAAGGATGCGGAGGGCGTAGTTCGGCATGGCCACCCCGGTGATCGAGCCGCTGTATTGGCTGAGCGCGCCGAGATCCGGCACGCCGATCGTCAGGATCGTCGCCCCAGTGGTGAGCTGGCCGACCAGCGCGAATCGCGTAGCCGTCCCGCCGAGCGGCTGCTGAAACAGCCGCAGGCCGGTGCCCGGCACCGCTCGCGTCAGCGCGGCCGGACCGGTGATCGTGAATACAATGGCGGAGTCGAGTCCCGAGTTGGGCGAGGTCAGCCGGACTTTCAACTCGCCCGGTCCCGACACCGTCGGTCCGTCACCCCCGCAGCCGAGTCCGACTGCCGTCACGGCCGCAAGCAATGCCACGCTGAAGAGCCGTTTCATCGCGGGCCTCCTTTCCGCTGCCGCGCCTGCAGAGCCGCCGGGCTCAACGGCGCGCCGGTCAATTTGACCCATGCCAGGAAGTCTCCGATATCGAAACTGCCGTCGTTATTCCCCAGATAATCGAGATAGCGAATCTGATCGGCGGTGAGGGGCGAGGTCGGGCCAAGCAGCTGCGCTGTCACGTCGGCGGTCGCGAGCGTCGGCACCGTCACCGACAGCGTGAATGTGCGGCTGCTCGTGTCGCATGACGAGACTGTCGCGGTGTACGAGAAGTTGCCGCTCCCTCGTGGGAATCCCGATACCACACCACTCGAGCTGAGGGTGAGGCCTTGCGGCAACGCGCCGCCGGTCACGCTCCAGGTTGTTGCCCCGCCGCCGCCTGTGATGCGCAGCGTATCGGCGTACGTCGCGCCCATGACGCCGTTCGGCCGCGCGTTGGCGGAGGAAATTGTGGCAGATGTCCCGAAGTTGCCGGTTACCGTATAGGGCCGCCGCATCGGCAACGTCAGCAGCGAATCGGTGCTGGTCGTGTCGGAGCCGGTCCAGCCGCAGAAGCGGAGT
>Ga0137394_10003927_pt1 | contig 11217 bp, 8 predicted proteins | sample czobulk116metaG_FD_108278 | JGI IMG/M metagenome (GOLD analysis project Ga0137394, IMG submission 108278) | Vadose zone soil microbial communities from Angelo Coast Range Reserve, California, USA - czobulk1.16 metaG | ecosystem: Environmental > Terrestrial > Soil > Vadose zone | place: USA... | reverse complement strand
TCGGCGGCGCCTCCTCACGCAGCTTCTCGGCGAGCGCGGCGGCGGTCACCAGCTCGGTGCCGCGGAGGAGATCCGGCCGCGCGGCGAGGGCCTGCATGCCGCCGTCGAGGTAGCCGACCACCTGGTCGAAGCCGATGCGGCCGAGGCGCGTCGCGGCCTCGGTCTCGCGCTCCGGCTCCGCCACGATCACGATCGGACGTTCGCGATCGAGCAGCGTCCCGGCCCAGGTGGCGAACTTGCCGCCCAGACCGATGTTGACGCTGTCGCGCAGGTGCGCCGCGGCCCATTCGCCGGGATCGCGCACGTCGAGCACGTAGGCACCGGCCTTCTGGTGCCGCAGCACCTCCTCGGCTCCGAGCGGCCGCAGCATTCTCTCGAGCGCCGCCCCCAGCGACGACCGGCGCTTCCGGTTCAGCATCGCGTCGTGGGAGAAGTACGCCGGCGCCTCAGGCTGGTCGGTGGAAACGAGGTGGATGAACTCGTCACGGCTCATCGGCTGCAGCGCGTAGTTGTAGCGGCGTTGCTGGCCGAGCGTCGAGGAGGTCTCCTGGCTCATATTCTTCCCGCACATCGAGCCGGCGCCGTGCGCCGGGTAGACGATCGTGTCGTCGGGCAGCGGCAGCAGCTTGCGGTGCAGCGAGTCGTAGAGCAGGCCTGCCAGCTCGACGGCGGTGAACCCGACCGAGGCCATGAGGTCCGGGCGGCCGACGTCGCCGATGAAGAGCGTGTCGCCGGTCAGCACCGCGTGGGGCTTCGTGGCGCCGCGCGCGGCGTCGTAGACGACGATCGAGATCCCCTCGGGAGTGTGTCCCGGTGTCTCGAGGATCTCGAGCCGCACGGCGCCGAGCCGGATGGAGTCGCCCTCGCGCGCCGGGACGAACTCGTACTCGGCCTCTCCTCGCGCGCCGAGATGGATGGCGGCGCCTGTGCGCTCACGAAGCTCCAGGTGCCCGGCCACGAAGTCAGCATGGAAATGCGTGAGGAAGACGTGCTCGATCCGCAGCCCCATCTGCCGCGCGTCCTCAAGCTACTGGTCGACGTCGCGCTGAGGGTCGACGACCGCTGCGATGCCCGCGGCCTCGTCTCCCAGGAGGTACGACGCGTGCGCCAAGCACCCGAGGTAGTACTGCTTCAGGATCATCGCCTGGCTCCCTGTCACCAGTGCCAGACCTGGTCATAGGCGTCGAACAGCTTCGCCATCCCGGCCCGTGGAATGGCCTTGATCCCGGCGATGAAGTCGTTGCGCTCCAGGCCCCGCACCGTGGCATCGTCCTCCACGAGGTAGACGGTCGAGCCTTTGCCGATCAGCTTCTCGAGGTCCTGCGCGAGCTCAGGGGGATGGGCCTGCTTCCAGTCGCCGATGGCGAGCCCCGACGGATCCTGGTTCTTGATGACGTAGTTGACGGCGCCGCCCACCAGCAGGAGGTCCAGATTCATCCCCGCCCCCTTCATCATGTTGGAGAGCCACACGACGGTGTCGTCCTGCTCTTCGATCGTGGCGCGGTACGCGCTCTCGACGACCTGCAGGATCTTCTTCGCCATCATCTCCTCCTCACCGTGTCGGGATGACCAGCGTGTTGTCCGAGGTCTCGGTGAACTTGACGAGATCCGCCGGGCTGCCTCGCCGGGGGCCGGAGATCCACTCCCCGGCGCCCCGCTCGTCCACGCACAGACCGCACTGCACCCAATCGACCTTGCTCCCGGTCCGCTGCGCCTGCTTGAAGATCTCTGCGACCCACTCCCGGGGCACCGGATGCCCCTCCTCTGCGACATCGCGGCCGTGAACGGCGTTGGCATGGGGTGTCTGCCGGGAGAAGGCCAGGTTGACGGCGCCTTCGTAGGCGAAGACGTTCACGTCGTACCCCCGCTGCACGGCGATGTCGATGAGCCGGATCGCCGTCGTCGATCGGGGGGTTTCGAAGGGCGGGTCCATCAGGACGAATGTCAGCGTCTTCTTGCCGGCCATGCTCTCCTCGCTCAGTGCCAGAAGGTCTTCGCGCCTTCGGCCAGATGATCGATCACGACGTCCAGCGGCGCCGCCTTGACGCCGGCGGCCATCCGATCGGTCGTGATCCCCCTCTCGCGCAGCGAGAACTCGTCCGCCAGGACCGTGACGTTCGCGCCGGTCAGTGCTGCGAGAGCGCGGGATCTCGCGTTCCGGCGAGCTGGGAAGACCCCATTCTGGACCAGGAAGAAGGTCACGCTGTGGCCCTCCTTAGCCAGCGAGGCCGCCACGTCGTAGCAGCGGGCGGTATCGTTCGCTTCAAGCGGGTCACACGACCCGAAGATCAGGTAGCGCGCCATGGGCACCTCTCATGAAAGTTTGGCCGATGCTACCACACCCGCGGAGCCGGCCTGTCGCGAACGGCAGCCCGCGGGTGTTCGGGTGCCGGGCCCGCAGCTCGAAGGTGATCCCATGGACGAGAGAATCTCATGATGCCCGGACCAGAAATGGGGGCCAGGTCACGCCTCTCAGATCACTTTGGTCCCGTGGCGGTGATTTTCGTGCACGCGCCGTTGCGGACGAACCAGAGGCCGTCGTTGCAGAAGGCCATCTCCCCGGGGAGATCCGTCGCGAAGAGCGTCGAGGTCCCGTCCGGCTTGACGCGATAGACGTCGCCCGCATTCCCTCCGGAGAGCCGGGCGAACATGTCGCCGGCCCACGCCGGGCTGCTCGAATCGGCTGCCCACGTCACGTAACCGAACGGGAATCCGAACGTCACGTAGCTCCCGTCCGGCTGGATAATCGTCCCAGGCATGGCATAGAGGGAGGTTCCCCACGCTCCACCGGGGCCGAACGCGACGGGAGCCGCCGGCGCGGCGGAGAAGAATTCGTAGTCGGGGTGCGGGATCACGTCGGGGTCGATGAGGGTGCAATTGTGAGGGTCTGTCAATCGGACGGTCTGCACGGTCCCCTGGAGAATGCGGGTGTAGAGGGCGTGGTCGAAGGCACCCGACCTGTCGAAGACGAAATACCCAGGGTCGGCGCATGTGAAATCGCAGTTCGTGACATCGCTCGAGCAGCCGCCCATGATGGAAGGGGCGGTGCCCAGAACGTTGGCGGTGTCCAACCACAGCCTGTCTCCCCACGGGCCGCCGGCGGAGCTGAAATCGAAATGTCCGGGGACCCTGCCGCCGAGACCGGAGCTCGAGATCCGGCCGCGGCTGTCGATCCTGGCCACAACTCCCGGCCCGAATAGATCGAAGGCGTCGGCCAGTGAGACGTACAGATAGGGCCCCCAGCTGCCCCCCGGGCTGCACGCGGCATGCTTCACGATATATCCGAGGCCCTGGGGCTGGGTAATCTCGAAACACGAGGTGGAGTGAACCCTGAATCCCTTCTCCAGAACGTCGCCCGCGCTGACGGGCGGAGCGGCGAAAAGGCTCGACGGGAGAAGCAGGGCGATCACTGCGGAGAGAATCCGGGGTCTGCCATCGCGCATGACGAACCTCCTTTCGTCGGTACATCGGTCGCGACACGCCTGAAACATACGCATGAATGGGTTTTTGGACAACGAGAATCTGGATTGTTCCTTTCAAGTCGGGGCACCTTGCGCAGGCGTGTCGCCCAGGAAGGATTCAAGTCTTGACTTCGGTGTCTTGAGGTCAAGGGCCCTGGCCGCAGCACGAAAGCGCAGGCTCGAGAGCCCGCTCTGTTCGATCGCTTCCAGCAAGGCGCGTGTGATCCTCTCGTGGAGCTTCCCCATCTCTGTGAGGTTCACGCGCTTGCCGTCCAGCATCGAGCTCAGATCCCGCACGTGGGCACGAAGAGCGTCCCCGATGCCGCCCTCAATTGAAACGTCGAATCTTGTCATGGTGTGGGAGATGCTCCGTATGCACGAAACGCCGCGAGCCGCCTGTCCTCGACAGGACCTCCGACGGTGAAGTGGTAGAGCTCTCGGCACTCGTCGACGCGCCCGCAGGCGGGGCAAGTCGATTCTGGTTCACGTCATCGGGCATCGAACTTCCTTGTTACGCCGCGGTGTCTGCCGCTCGGTGCACGATACCACTCGCGGCTCAATGGGCAGAGAGCCCTTTGCTCGGCGATCACGAAACCCAGTCTTACTCCGAACACAGGGAAAGGAGGCCTCATCAGCCGCAAGACCGACAGAAGAAGCCCCGATCGCCTGACGGGGTCGGAGCTTTTGTCTGCGCGGGGGCGGCTGCTGCCATCCGCGCGGTGGTCTGACGCTCTTCTTGCCGTCCCCGAATCGGGGAAGGGTCAGGCCTTACCTTCCGGAGAAAAAACTTTCCCCTTGTCATCTCCACTTCTGGTTTCGGCGTCCCGCGCTCGATGGCTTTGCCTCGATGGACGATGGTGAACGCCGGTCGTCTCCCCGCGCAGTGCAGGCCCTCGCGGCGCGCGACCGCATCCGGGTGCCGGGATAACTGCGACTCATGAGCGCGCCATTCGCCTCGGCACCGGAGTTGCTCTCCAGGAGGAAGCGCGCACGAGCCGGGGACACTTGCTCGATGCATGTGGCTCCGCCGAGCGGCCTTCAGGGGGTCTGGGGTATGAGGAGAATTCTGGTTGGCGTGTTGCTGCTCCTGTCCGTCACCGCGTTCACTCAGGCGCGGGACGCCGCCTTTCGGAGCCTGAGCTTCGAGGAGCGCGTCGAGGCGCAACGCGCCATCGAGCGCGTCTATTACTCGCACCAGTCAGGCGCGGTTCTCCCATTCGAGGAGACGGTCACACGGGAGATCCTGGAGGAGAAGGTTCGATCGTACCTGAAGGAATCGGCCGCTCTGGATCGGATCTGGAAAAGACCCGTGACGGCCGAGATGCTGCGGCGGGAGGCGGAGAGGATCGCGCGGAACACGCGGATGCCGGAGCGGCTTCGGCAGTTGTACGCCGCGCTCGGCAACGACCCGTTCTTCATCCTGGAGTGCCTGGCACGGCCGGCGCTCGTCGAGCGCCTCACGCGCAGCGCCTTCGCGTCCGATCAGGAAATCCATGCTCGAGCCCGAGCCGAGGCTGAGGCGATTCGCCTCAGGCTCGTCGAGGGGCATCTCCTGCCAACGAACGACGAGCCACACCGCAACGTTGCGGAGTTGAGGCGGTTGAAGAGCGGCGAGTCCCGGCGTTCCGCCGAAGAGATGGGGGATCTGGAGGGCGAGATCGGCGTGGTGCGTCTCGAACTCGATCCTGAGACTTTCACCCGGCTTCGTGAACGCGCTCCTCGGCATCCGGGCGAAGTCGGTGGTGTCACCGAGACCCCCGACTCGTTCGTCGTCTCGGTTGTTCTGGAAGAAACTCCGGAGAGGGCGCGGATCGCGGACTACAGCGTTCCCAAGGTCTCGTGGGAGGCGTGGTGGAATACAGTTCAAGATGAACTGCCCGCCGAGCGCGATGTGGCAGCGGTGGCGGGCGTGACGGAGGCGCTTCCCGATCTGCCGGCCGGAGGGGAAGGCTTCGACCCAGCCGGCGCCATCAACAGCTCGCTCTCCGCTCCTTGCGCTCCCGACGACACCTGGGACAACGGGATCCTCGACGACATGCCGGACCTTCGCTCGGGACACACGGCGGTCTGGACCGGGAGTGTCATGATCGTCTGGGGCGGGATCATCGATGCGCTGACGAACACGGGAGCGAAATACGACCCCTTGATCGACACGTGGGCCAAGATCTCTCGGGTCGGCGCCCCGGAACCACGGTACAGGCACACGGCCATCTGGACGGGCTCGAGCATGATCGTGTGGGGAGGATCGAATTCAAATTTGATCGCCTTCGCCGACGGCGGCCGGTACGATCCAGCCACGGACACGTGGACCGCGACTTCGAGCGTGGGCGCCCCGGCGCCACGCTCCGAGCACACGGCGATCTGGACCGGAACGCGGATGATCATCTGGGGCGGCGAGGATTCCGTCCCCGCGTATCTGAACTCCGGCGGCGTCTACGACCCGGTCGCTGACGTGTGGGCGGCTGGAGGCACCAGCCTCACCGGGGCGCCGTCGGGGAGGACTGAGCACACGGCGATCTGGACCGGCTCACGCATGGTCGTGTGGGGCGGCCGTGCCTACGGTGCCTATGCAAACGATGGCGGCCGATACGACCCCGCGTCGCACACCTGGTCGGCGGGAGGAACGAACCTCACGGGCGCCCCGGCGGCGCGCAACCAGCATGCGGCTGTCTGGACCGGAAGCTTGATGATCGTCTGGGGTGGCATGACCGCCGTTTCCACCTACGCGAACTCCGGCGGCCGCTACGATCCGGTCGCGAATCTCTGGGTAGCCGGCGGTACCAGCCTCACCGTGGCCCCCATTGCGCGCGCCTACCACACGGCCGTCTGGACGGGCACCACGATGATCATCTGGGGTGGATACAACGGAGCGGGATACTTGAGCACGGGAGGAAGGTACGATCCGGGGGGTGACACGTGGCTCGCGACCAAGAACTTTCCTTCGACCACGAGGGCGTGGCATACAGCCGTATGGACCGGCCTCGAGATGGTGGTGTGGGGTGGGAGGAACGCCTCCGGCAACCTGAGCTCCATCCTGAGGTACGACCCCATCCTGAATGACTTGCACCTGGGTCTCGGACCCATCCCCCTGGGAAGGGAGAGGCACACCGCGGTATGGACTGGCAACGTCATGGTGGTCTGGGGCGGTGTACTGGCGACGGGCTTCGTCACAGGCACCGGCGGGAAGTACGATCCTGCGCTGGACACCTGGTCGGAAACGGCCATAGGGCCAACGTCGACCGGCTTCTCCGCGGATTCCCGGCGATCGCATTCAGCCGTCTGGACCGGGACACGGATGCTCATCTGGGGTGGCTTCAATCCCGACGGTTATTTGGATTCGGGCGGATCGTACGATCCTCTGACAGACAAGTGGACCGAAATGACCTGGGTCGGTGCGCCCGCTCCCCGCTTCAACGCGCCTGCGGTGTGGACGGGAAGCCGGATGCTCGTTTGGGGCGGGTATGCGTTGGGTGGTTTGAACACGGGTGGATCGTACGACCCTGCGCACGACACCTGGACCGCGATCTCGGGCGTGGGCGCTCCGTCGGCGCGTTTCGACCACTCTGCCGTATGGGCCAATGGCGTCATGGTCGTATGGGGAGGAGGCACGAATTCAACTTCGACGAACACCGGAGGCCGCTACGACCCCAACACCGACACCTGGTCCTCCACATCGATGGTCGGCGTGCCGGCAGCGCGAATGAGACACGCAACCGTCTGGACAGGGAGCGAGATGATCGTGTGGAGTGGTCTCAGCTTGCCCTTCACGTCCACGTACCTCACCACAGGCGGTCGCTACAATCCGGTCAGCGATTCCTGGCTGACTACGTCGCTGGTGGGTGTCCCACCCTTGCCTCGGGAGTCTCCGTCGGCCGTCTGGACGGGGCGCGAGATGGTCGTCTGGGGCGGCATGAATAGCTCCACGATTGGTTACCTCGACACTGGAGGTCGCTACGATCCCTCCGCCGACACCTGGTCGGCCACGTCCATTGTGAACGCGCCCGCCGCTCGAGGTGGTCACACGACTGTCTGGACCGGCAGCGAGATGATCGTTTGGGGTGGAACGCTGGCTCTCAACAGCGGCGGCCGATACTCGCTCGGGCTGGGGACTGACGACGATGGGGACGGAGTGAGCGAGTGCGCCGGCGACTGCAACGATGCCAGCGCCTCGGTCTTCCCCGGGGGCACGGAGATCTGCGATGGTCTCGACGACGATTGCGATGGGGTGATCCCGTCCGGCGAGGTGGACGCCGACGGGGACGGTTTCCGGGACTGCGGCGGCGACTGCGACGATACGAACCGGGCGGTGTTCCCTGGGAACCCGGAGAGTTGCGACGGGCTCGACAACAACTGCAACAGCCAGATCGACGAACTCGACACGGATGGGGACGGTGTTGGTTTCTGCTTCGGCGACTGCAATGACGCCGATCCCGGCGCCATCGCAGCTCCGGGGCTCATCACGAACATGACGGCGATGAACATTCCGGGCGGGACTCGGTTCATGTGGGACAGCCAGGGGGCGACGGCAGGGACGGGGACGCGTTACGACATCTTCTCCGGCAGGATCTCGCTCCTGGGTGCTCCCGTACCGAACTTTGCAAGTGGATCCTGCCTCTCCAATGACGACAACGCTCCCTCGTTCGACTACGTCGGTCCGCCGCCGCCCGTGGGCGACGCCTTCTACTTCCTCATCAGGGCCCAGAACTCCTGCGGCACGGCCTCTTATGGCGACGTGAACCGGGACACCACGACTGCAAGAAGCGCCACGCCGTGTTTCTAAGAGGGCTGGGCGGCGTTCACGAATCCCAGAGATTCGAATTCTGATCGGGGGTGAAGTAATGGACAAGAGCTTGCGATTCTGGAGGAGTCGAAGCGCTGAGAGAATCTTGAATTCGCCCGTTCGACCCTGCGTCTCCACCCGAGCTGATCAGCTCGTCAGCGCAGCCGTTACGTGTCCGTAGACATCACGTCTCAGGGTTTCCGGACGTCGATGCCTTTGTTCGCAAGGTCTGGATAGCCGAGGCGCTCGAGGAGGTCCGCGCGCATGCTCTCCTGATCAGGAGTCCGCGGCGGCTGAAGCGCCCACTCGACGCCGAGGTCGAGGACGATCGCGGCGGCCATCGTCGCAAGAAGGACCCGTCTCCTGCCGGCATGGGCAAGCCCGATCGAGATCGCAACGGCCATCGCCGCGACGGCGAGGCCGATCCAGAGGGTGGCGAGGACGATAGGCGCCATCGCCACAAGTCCGCCGAGCCAACTCGGCATGACGGCGCCCTGCATCAGCGAGAGAAGCGTCACCTGCACCAGTGGAACCGGGAACAGACCGGGAAAGAACGGTGAGAAGGCGACGCTCAGCACCGCGTGGCTCAGCGAGATCCCGGCGAGCGCCGCGAAGAGCAACCTCGTCCAGGTGGCACGCTGCGCCAGGATGAAGGACTCCGCAACGGGGTAGATCCAGAGAGGCACGATCGGGATCAGGTGCCGCGTGGCCGCGCACCAGCCTCCGTCCCAATCCGCGAGACCGGCCACGAAAGCGATGTAGGCCGCCGACGCGACGATGAGGGGCGCTGCGTCGCCGCGTGAGCGGCGGGCGAGTCCGGCGAGCCCGATGGGGACCAGGAGGAAGAGCGGACAGTAATAGATGATGCCGCGCCGCGCGCTGAAGAGCGCGCCCCACAGACCCTCAACTGTCGGCGCGCTCACGCCGAAGAGAGCCTGGCCGCGGATCGACTGGAAGTAGGAATGCGCCTCGAACGCGTATCCCATGGCGAAGGGAGAGCCGAAAGCGAGCTGATTGTAGAGGAGCAGCGGCAGGAGGCCCGCGACAGCCCCCCCCACGAAGCTCGACAGGACCTTCGCCCCCGCGCGGCGCAGGAGGAGCGTCCCGAACAGGACGGCACAGATGAGGATCGTCGGATACTCCATCGTGACGGCGAAGCCGGCAAGGAGCCCGCAGATCGCGGCGGAGCCCGGCGGCAAAGCGATCCGAGGTAACCCGGGCCGGAGCGCGAGCCGCCAGGCCAGGGCGCAGAGGACGGCGGCCGGCACGTGGCCGAAGAAGAGAGTGCCGTAAGTGAGAAGAGGCGTAGCCAGCGCGAAGATGAGCGCAACAGCCGGCCCGCGATGATCCCCAGCCGCCGGATCGCCCCGCAACATGACGAAGGGGAGCATCGACGCGGGGAGCGCCACGAGGAGCCACGTGAGGATGTTGCGCAGCGGCCAATAAGAAGGATAGGCGCTTCCCTCCTCGCGCGGCAGAAACGCCTTCAACACGGCCGTGAAGGGCGCCGACAGCAGAGACAGGCCGGGCGCCTTGTCCGAGTAAGTCTTTCCCTCCCGCTCCGCGCGATCCTCCGACGTTCCGTAGACTTCGGCGGGTTGATCGACCGAGAGGGATCCCTCCTCGGTGATCGCCGTGACGAGCAGCAGGCGCGACAGCTCGTTGGGGTTCATGGCCAATCCGTCGCCGCCGCTGATGGGGATGGTGTAGCAGGCCAGCACGGCGACGAAGGCGAGGATGGAGGCCGATCCCGTGGAGATCGAGGTCGTCGAGGGCAAAGCTGTCCGCGATCTCCTGGACATGGACTCTTTCGAGTGATGGAAGCGATAGTGGGGCACGAGCCGCAGCCCGTTGATGCCGCTCCAGCTTGATTATGCCTGAGTCCCGGAGGGAGCCGCCAGCCGTCAGGCAGCGCCCGTGGTCTCGGATCACCCGGGGAGCCAGCCACTGAATCCCCCGAGTCGAAACGTGTCGGAGCTTCAACAGATCCCCGCCCTACTCAATCCCCTCCATGACCCAGATGTCGCCCCCTTCGGGGCGGAACCGATCGAAGAGGACCCGGCGGCCGTCGGGGGACCAGACCGGGTAATCGATGCGGACGTCGGGCTCGTCGAATTGGAAGGCCCGCTCCGGTGTTCCCGACTGGAGCGGCGAGAGCATGAGCGCCTTGTGACCGACTACATCGAGGATCGACGTGAAGTCGGGTGAGAAGGAGATGTGGCTTCCGCCGGCGACCTCCGCGAGCGGCTGAGGATCGCCGCCGCTCACCGGAACGGCCATCGTCTGCGGCTTGCCGCCGCAGAGGCACCGGAACACGATCGCGTCGCCACCGCGGGTCCAGCGCAGAAAATGGCCCGTCACGCCAACCTGTGTGAGCTGCCGCGCCCCGCTCCCGTCGGCGTTCATCACCCACACCTCAATGCGGCCTCCCATGTCCGACTGATAGGCGATCTTCGCTCCGTCCGGGGAGAAGAACGGATTGATGTCGATCGAACCGCTCTTCGTGAGCTGCGTGAGACTGCCGGAGGGGACGTCCACCGTCCAGACGTCGGCGTTGCCGGCGCGCGAAGAAAAGAAGGCGATCGTTCTCCCGTCCGGCGACCAGTTGGCCTGGAAGTCGCCGCCGGGGCCGCGCGTGAGCTGCCGTTCCCCGGCGCTTTCGGACTGGAGCCAGATGTTCATCTCGCCGCCGCGGTCGGAGTTGAAGGCGACGTCCCTGCCGTCCGATGACCATGCCCCGCGGCTGTCCTCGCGCGTCGTCGCGATCAGCCGCTGCGGCGGCCCGACAGGGTGCCCGCTTGTCGGCAGGACGGGGACGACCCAGATGTCGGCGTTCTGTCTCAGGATGGAGAAGGCGAGCCTGGCGCCGTCCGGCGAGAGCGCGACCTCGACGTCCTGCCCCGCCCCCGTCGTGAGCTGCCGAAGATCAGCCGCAGGCGTGCCGTCGGGCGTGACCGGGACGCGCCAGATGTTCTG
>Ga0137394_10003925_pt1 | contig 11219 bp, 21 predicted proteins | sample czobulk116metaG_FD_108278 | JGI IMG/M metagenome (GOLD analysis project Ga0137394, IMG submission 108278) | Vadose zone soil microbial communities from Angelo Coast Range Reserve, California, USA - czobulk1.16 metaG | ecosystem: Environmental > Terrestrial > Soil > Vadose zone | place: USA... | reverse complement strand
TAGTTCATAGATTTTTTTCCAAAACTATTACTCTTTTCTTTCACATAAAAAAGAATGGGTGAAAATAAAATCTGATTGTTTGTAAATAAAAACATTGGTGTGCTATGTGCTACCAATCCATCTCCTGAGCCTGACACATCGTCGTCATCACTGTCACATCACAGTGTCACCTTCACCATCACAGTGTCGCCTTTGTCATCACATTGTTGCAGTTTCATCATCATCATTGCATCGTCATGGTGTCATTGTTGCTGTTGCGTCGTTGCTATTGCTGTTTCACCATTGCCGTTGCATCATTATGGTGTCGCATTCATCGTTGCAGTGTCACGTTCATCATTGCAGTGTCACAGTTGTTGTTGTGGTGTCACATTCATCGTTGCAGTGTTGCAGTTGTTGTTATGGTGTTGCAGTTGTCATTATAGTGTTGCAGTTGTCGTCATGGTGTTGCAGTTGTCGTCATGGTGTTGCAGTTGTCGTTGCGGTGTTGCATTCATCATTACGGTGTCACATTCGTCATCACATTGTCATGGTGTCGAACTCATTGGCACAGCTAAGAGAGCTGTGACTGCTGAGCCTGAGGCATTGAGGATGGGGGCCTTGGCCTTCTAAGCCACTGGCCATCGAGGGTGGTTGTATGTGGCGGTGGCAGCAGCAGTGGTGTAGTCTTTGATAGGGGGCTGGCTGAATGTCATGGCGTGGAGTGAGCAAAGGGTGCGTGAACTTAGATGGGTGTGGCATGGGTGAGTTGTTCAATTTGTCAGCACAATAAGAAATCGACTTGTGGAAATTTTTGAAGTTGGCCATATGTGTCATGTGTCATATGTTGTTGTTCAAATTTTCGTTTCTGTGTCACATCACTGTCCTGACTGGCCCCATCACTGCCTTTGCAGCATGCCCAAGGGAGTGAGCTGCCACAGGAGCCTGCACCTCATACAGAGGAACAGAAAGTGAGTACACCTGTCCACATCAGGAAAATGTCATTTGAGTTTTTGCACCTTTTCACACCTTAACAACTTTTTGCTAAGATGTAATAAGATCAAGGATTTTATGACAGCATTTCCTGTCTTATTTTTGCTCATTTCATGCAGAATTTATTCAAAAACATTCTATGTTTTATATGATAAGACATGTAATAAGTAGGTTCTGTCTTATCTTGTCTTATATCTGTGATAAGGTGTGAAAAAGTGTGAAAACTCAAATGATGTTTTCCTGATGCATTGCTCTTAGTCCAGTGCACTTGCCCATGGTCCAGCACACCTCCCTGGCAAGCATAACCAAGCCAGCACCACTACAGAGGCAGGTGTGCAGCAGGTGGATCATTCGGGCCCATACATCCCACTTATGGGTCGACCGGGTATCAGAGCCTGCTGCCCAGCTGCATCAAAGGGAAGGTAAAAGGGGAAAGGAGAGGCATGGAAGGAGAAAGGGGAAGGGGGGAGAGCCATGTCAAACTGGAGGGACTCACTAGTCCCAGGACATGATGAGGTTGTGCCAATGGGTACTGGGAAACATCTTTTGACAAAGACCCACAAGGATCTTAAGATGAATCTGTACCCACTTCTCTTTACCCACTCCGGAGACTAAGGTGCCAGACGTCTGAATGAAGTCACACAGTCCCTCGACCAGGACTCTGTTAGACAGGGCAGCCGACATCCACAACTTCCAGTCCAATGTCGGTGCCTAAGGGTCTAGTAGGGGGTGGGAGTCAGTCCACAGGTTGAAATGTGTGGTGTGGGAGTAAGAAGATGAAGAGGCCTCATCCAAGTCAACTGCCATTGCAGATGGGGAAGATAAGGAGAAGGAAGCAGGGGGTAGGAGAATCCAGGTGTGGAGAGCCTGGACCATTCCACTTGTGGCAAGAATGTCCTTGACCTGGGAAAGCGTCACTAGGGAGATGGAATGCTCCACAGGCACTAAGGGCCTTATGACTGGTGAAGGGGTGAGGGTGGAAAGTGGGGATGGGGAAGCGTCCCTCATCACAGCTGCAGCAACACCTGGGTTCACTCCACAATCCTGAGTGGACTTATCTGCATGCTTATTCCCATGTTTCAGGGGCAGAGGCAGGACCTTAGGGGAGGGGGCAGCAATGGCAGGTGTGGAAGGGGGAGGGCCAGAGAGAGGGGGGGGAGGGGGGGCTGAGGGGGTAGGGGCAGTCAAGACCATCTTATGCTTTGGCAAACTCCGACTTCTCTTCTTGGGCAAGGCAAAAATGACCCAGGCTCAGAAGGCCCAGGCCTGTCTCTGTCTAGAACCTCAAGGACAAACATGAACATACAGTGCTTCCCCTTTGCAATGGGGCAAAGGGGAGGCAGAAGGGCAAGGGCTTGCTGTATGACATCTGTGTGGAATGCAGGTTGAAAGTTGACACATAAGGTGTCCAGACTCATCTTTCTGAGCAGACAGGATGTTAGCAATGAGATGGTCCCTGTTGAGGAACCAGCACTGCCTGAAAACATTTAGGACTTCAAACACAGAGGGGCCATCCTCCTCAACCCCTTTCAAGGGAGGGCAGATGGGACCAGGGGCAGGAGTGAAAGGAGGTGTCAGTTTCACCTTCTTGTTAGGAAGGGAGAAGATGGGGGGGGAAAGTTGCCAAGATGACATAGAGATGATGGTGGTAAGAAAGCAAGAAGCTCACAAACATCACCTTCTTCCCCTTAGCATGGGGCAGAGGGGAGGCAGCAGTGCTTAGGCTTGCTGGACAAGGTGTGTGTGAAAGGGGGGCTGAAAGTCCATCCAAGCAGAACATCTGTTGTCACTCTTCTGGGTAAACAGGACATTTGCAATAAGGTGGTCCCTATTGAGGAACCACTAGGTGTGGAAGATGTTGAGAACATCAAACATGGAAGGCTCATCGGTGCCATCCAGTCCAGCATCTGATTGGGGACTAGAGGAGGTTGGCTTGGAAGGCTGGCTGGGAGTAGGGGGTGAAAGGGGGGCCAGCTCCACCTGTTTGAATGGAGGAGAGGTGAGGGAAGGTTGATGGGGAGTGGACAAAGTCAAAGAGGACATGGTGGTAAGAAAGCAAGAAGCAATGGAATTGAGATGTCCTCCTTTGAGTAGTTCTGCAGGCTTGTTTTTTGTGAGGTAAGGGTGGAGTCAAGAGTTGACTTGTGCATTGGTAAGGCAGATGTGAGCACCATTTGTGCAGTCAGTGAGTCTTCAGAGGTTGTTATGCCACAACTCTTGTTGTTGTATGATGCATTCTTGTTGTAAGAACTTGTTGTATTTGTGCATGAGAGTGTGGTGACATTCCATGCCTTGTTGGAGTGTAAGGCCAGCACTCCGTGCAGCCTTAGAATTGGAGACCACCAAAGCACACCAAGTTAAGCGCATGTAAATGCTGCCTCCTCATGACACTCCTCTCTCTTATGCCCATCTCGTCACCTCCCAGCCACCCCAATGAACATCATGTCTCTGCCCACCTTACCTGTCACACTGTCACTCACTTTCCACCATCCCATCATTCCCCTTTTCCCCCTTTCGGACCCAGACTGCCTACATGCATGCACTTAACATACACACCCACTTGTAATACTCGCGCCTGCTGTCGTGTGCCATACACACCCCTCCCCTTTTCCCTTTTACCAATGCCTAAGCCATGTGGGTTGTCATAGGCAGGCAGTATATACTTCTGGAACAAATCATACAAAAGGGGCAGCAATGCACCCAGCAGAGGTGGTGTCCCCCCCCTTCCCCTCTTTCTCTCCCTCCGAAAAGTTGTAAAGTCGGACAAGCCATGCCTAGTTGAAGCCAAGCCTATCGTAAGTATCAAGCATTCAAACCACTGCCTCTCGTTTGCTAGTCAATAGTCTGTTGTTCTGAGTCTCCTGCCTTTATGGAAGTCATGTACACTCCCACTCTTTCCCACTCAGACTCCCATTCCAAGATTAAGTAATATTCCACTTGTGCCCTGCTGGTCCCTCTCAGAATGCAGTGAGCCTCTGTTCTCGGAGCTCACGAACTCACTTGCAGGTCCTCCGGGTACCTTGCCCTCACATAATTGGCTGCCCCAGTGAGGCAGCTTTCTTTTCAGATCGCTGCCTTGCTTTTCTCTCTTTGGTCTTGGTCCTCAGCTCTCAGAACTTAGACAACCCCTGCACATGACAAATTGCCTCCAATGGGATTCTCAAGGATGCTTCACTAGAACCACCTTAACCCCATCCGAAGAAGCCTCAACACCAACACTACAGCCAAGTCTATGCAGACCCAACCATTTACAGCGACTCATCATAGCTGCGGCAACCCCGCTTGTGTCAGATATTCCCTTCACCAAATTTGTAAACAACATTTCAATGGCCTATTACATGCTGCCACCAGAAAACTCACTCAGCACCTTCTCCTCTCCCATTCTCACAATTCCACCTTACATTCCCCGACCAAACTTTGATGGGCCTGGATCAGATGACTCAGACCCAGCCGCAGCTCTGAATATGGCCTTTTCCCTAGACAACACCAACCCCCCTCCATCTGCACAAAACCAAGAAGCCAAGTCCTTAGGTGACCATCAGGCCTCCTTTTAACCCCTCCCATCAATACACGCTCAGACACCATTCCTTCCCTCTCACCACACTAGATTCTTGCCAATTACCCTGTCCCACCTCGCCTTACCACTCCCACCTACACCCATAGCCCAAAACCCTGTGCCTTCAAAAAGTATGATGTCTCACACATCTGGACCAGCTGCCATGCCTTCAGCTCGATCAAAACACACACCTTCTTTCACAGGTGACATCAGTGAACCAATTGAGGACTTCCTACAGGAGTATGAAGAACTGGCGGACAGCTGCGGGCTCACAGACACGCAAAAGGTAGAAACAGTCATCTAATATCCCCACCTCTGCCACTGTCATGCAATCCCTCTCTCATCTATAAATACAAAAAAGTTGATCAGAAGGTCTGGCCCATACCGAGTACCCTTCTAGAAGATTTTTGCAACATCCACTGCATTCCCGTCGACCCCCTTCTCTCACTTCTGCCACTTCCACCACATCCACCCGACTTCTCTCCTGGAGAGCTCCTCTTGCAGGAACACCTTGATGAACTTGCCCTCAATACACACAACTTCCTTTAGCCAGAAGAGCTCAAGCTCCTCCAGCATGTTCTCAAAATCAACGAGCTTGGACTGGCATGGACAGAGGCAGAAAAAGGGTGGTTCAAAGATGAGTACTTCTCTCTGGTTAAGATCCTGGTAGTTGAGCACACTCCTTAGGTGCAAAGGAACATCCCCATTCCCTCTAACACTGTCAACATTACCCAGTTTGTAAATTTAAAAACTATAAGTAATTTACAGAATGAATATAAAATCTTTTCATTGTCCATAATTGGAAAATATGTCTGATTAAATTTAAAGTTGCTTTGGTTAACACAAAGGAATACCAGTGAATACAAAGAAAACTTAAAGTTTTGGTATAAAATTCAAAGAATTTTCCAACATATTTTCCAATTATGGACAACAAAAAGATCTTATATTCATTTTGTGAATTACTTAGAGTTTTTGAATTTACAAACTGAGTAATGTTGACAGTGTGGCATCCTAAGCAAGGTCATCCAGATATTCAAGGACAAGTATGCTGTGGGCATGTATGAAAATTCTGACGCATCATACCGATCACGCTGGTTCTGCATTGAGAAAAAGAGTGGAGCACTTTGTCTCATTCACAACCTCCAACCACTCAACACCGTCACTGTGCACAACTCTGGAGTCCCCCCCCCATTGCAGACCAAGTCATCAAAGCAATGGCAGGACGATCATGCTACTTGATGTTGGATCTATTCATCAGATATGACCACCGCACATTGGACATCACCTCACACGACTTGACCACAATTCAATCCCCTATAGGAGCAATGAGGCTGACTTGTCTACCACAGGGATGGATCAATGTGGGCGCCATCTTCCACAAAGATGTAACCTTCATCCTCAAGCCAGAAATCCCAGAGATGGCTTGGCCATTCATGGACAACTGTGGCATAAAGGGACCCGCCACGTGTTATGAAATGGGAGACGGAGGATTTGAAACAATACAGGACAACGACCAGGTGCATCGCTTTATTTGGGAGCACCTTAACAATGTCCACTGCATCCTCCATTACCTCCGCTGCACCAGCACCACTGTATCCACCAAGAGACTATTCATTGCCATCCCCAAGGTTGTCATCTTAGGGCACAAGTGTAACTATGAAGGCTGCATCCTGGATGACTCAAAAACAGTGAAGGTCTGCAACTGGCCTGAATGCCAGAATGTCTCAGATGTCCACACCTTCCTTGGTCTTGCCAGTTACATGAGAATATGGATTAAAAACTACTCATCCATCACCCACCCCCTTGTTAACCTAACTTGCAAAGGCATCCCGTTCACCTGGCAGGAAGAGCATAAGCAGGCCGTACAAACACTGAAAGACAAGATCACTCAGTCCACTGCTCTCATCTCTATCAATTACTCCTCTGACCACACCATTTATCTTTTAGTGGACTCATCTATCCAGGGCATAGGATGGATACTCACGCAAGACTGCCCTGATGGATGCCACTGCCCCTCACACTTTGGATCCATTTGATGGAACGAACATGAGTCATGCTATTCGCAGGCCAAACTCGAGTTATACGGCCTCTTCCATGTGCTCTGCACACAGCACCTCTACCTGGTCGGCACCCGCAACCTTATAGTCGAGGTAGACGTGGGCTACATAAGAGGCATGCTCTGGAACCCCAACATGCAGCCCAATGCTACCATAAACTGGTGGATCACCGCCATACTCCTCTTCAACTTCAAACTCATCCATGTCCCCACCAAGAAACATTGCGGCCCAGATGGCCTCTCTAGACAAGGACCAGCGCCCAGAGAAGAGGAGGAGGATGATTCTGAAGACTGGATTGATCACGTGCTAGCACTCAGCATTTGGACAACAAGTTGGCTCAACTCTGCCCCTGCCCCTGATGTGAACATCCTAGTTCTGGAAGCAGACAATGGAGACGACCCTACCAAGGCTCAGTGACTGCACCGCAACTGTCAACTTCCTGCGTGATACTGTACAGGCAAGTTCATCTCTTCTGACCCTCCTTGCACTTGCACTTCCGAAAATACAGCTGCCGACACAAACGAATGCAACGCTGACATCATGTTAAGGCCGCAGCAGGCCTAGGCTAGTTCTTGTAGTGTAGATGAGGCCAAGTGGGCCTTACACTAATTCAATGTGTGTTCCAAGACCAGTCAGGTCTGACACAGATGTCTGAGTGCTTTGCACGGTCAAGCAGGCCTAAGCATGAGTGCAAGATTGAGACAGAGTAACACAGGTGGTATGACTATGCCACAATCTTGATGCGCGATCTCTGAGCTGCTTGTTTACATCCAAGCACTAGACGGAGTGGCTCGTGCCTTTAAACGAGACAAATGTGTATGAATGAGATGAGAGGGGTCAAAGCAGTGCGCACGCACAAGGAATGAGGTCAAAGGGGATGTGGACAATCTGAGCCAATGACCTTGAATGATATCAGCTGTGATTTGGGAACTAAGTCGAGCTTAGGGCTCAACTGCTACTGTACAGGGGTTTTTATACATACAAAACTGACACTAGGAGTCGCTCTGCTAGTGCCACCGATACTGCTAGTTATCCTACATATGTATACTTGGGTTTCGAGTATCAGTACACTGCTTAGCCTATTGTATTCGTAGCCCTCTGTCAGAGGGTCGCAAGAGGAAAAGAGGACGATCAGAGGGTTCCAGGAATGGTAACCCGCATTTGGAACAGTCCCATACTTGTATAGTAACACAACGAGATGCCACAACAAGCACTCAGAGATGTACCAGAGTCCATGTGTAACACTACTCCTTTCCTAAGATAGTTGCTTCCACGCAACTAATCCGTCATTGGATCATCTTCGTCTGGGCAATAGACAAGATCAGTGAGCGAGTAGCCCACCTTGTCAGTGGTCATCTGCCTCCCACTGGTATGCATAGCATAGTAAGCACACATGGTCCTCAGCTCGAAATGCGCATGAGGGGGAGGCACAAGGCAATCTTCAGTGGTGCACCTAGTATGCAGTTGCATGCACTCATAGGACAGGTGCCTTGGGCTCCTGCAATACAGACAGGGGTTGTCAATGTCAGGTACTCCTGGAGGGCATCTACCTGTGGGTCATCGTGGGCCCCTACTTCTCCGAGGCATTCCTCCCCTCACAGGGCAATTTGTCTTGTATCGTGCGGGCCTATTAGTGACACGAGGATAGAAGAGGTCCACAGGTACTTCCCCTTGCTCCCTATCGTAGTCAAGATGGGGAGCAATGTGAAGGGATACTTGAGCAGCGGTCAATCGTTGCTTAATTCCTTCTTCCTCCTGTTCTAGCTGTCGTTTGGCCAAGTGGAGATACTGCTGTTCCTGCTTGTTGTGCTCCCTCTCTCATCCTAAGTAGGCAGCTTGTCTAGTGGTCTCTAGGTAATGCATGGGGAGCTGACGGAGTTGAAAGATGTCAGCAGTGACCCCCAAGTCACCCAAAGTGGCGACCGCTCTGTCAATGCGAGGGTCCAAGGGATTAGCGAATAGGTTGAAGGTATAGGAGGTGAATCCTTGTGGTTCTGCTGCATGGAAGGGTAGAGCATTTAGGTTCCTGCCATACACAGGTTGCCCCGGTCCCATGGACCCTAAGAGCATCGGGTTGCCTGCCTGCATTTCTGGCTTAAGGTAGGCTGCATAATTTGGGTTTTCTGGGTCCTCCCATCGGAACTTGACATGAGAGATGTGTTGTTCAGGTTTGTACTTGTACCAGCCGTCTGTTTTCAGTGCTCTGTAATGCTTGTTAGTTGGTTCAGATGAAGTGCTGGCAGGGAGTGGTGTGGATGAGATGGTGGGAGAAGGGCAGTTTAGTCCTGCCACCTCTTCTTGCAACATTTCGAGAGTATGCTTCAGGAATTCTATGCTTCCTGGGATCTCAGCAGCAGGAGTAAGACTGGCAGAGGGATGCGATGATAAAGACAAGTGTCGATGTGAGGACGAGTCTGGGCTAATGTCAATTGGAGCCCTCTGTGGTGGTGGTGAGCTGGGGATGATCATCAGTCCTGGTGGGAGCGTCATTTCTTCACCCCTTGCGCTGGGTAGCTCTCCTTGTGTTTCTCTAGTCTCCACACATCAAGTAAATGAAGGTACAGTGAGGGTGGTGGCCCTTGTAGTAGTGGCATCCGGGGCAGGTCCTCCTGGCAGTGCTGGCATGTGTGTTTGTCCATTCTCTTCTTCTCTTCTGGCAAGGGCAGCGAGTACTGAATAGGGTTTGAATCTTCATAGTACAGGTTGCCATACTGATCCCTCAGTGGTGGCAATATCCACCAGAGCATCTTGATTTCTTCTGGCATCTTGTTGGGCTTCCTCACCAGCCTGTGTCATCACCGTACTAGCTGTGGGTCTTCCTCTCCCCACAGCATTTGAGCATGCTTAAGTGATGGGTGGTATGTTGGTGGCAATGCATTGGAAGAACTGGTCCCTCCCTTCGAAGTTGAGGGCCCTGAAACATTCAACAAGCTCCCCAAGCTCGTCAACTGTGGTCTGGATGGAGGTCCTATGTTTGCCTTGTTTGGCAGTAGGTCCCAGGCCAGTAGGCATCGATCCCGATGTCTGGGGCTCTGCAGATGATGAAGAGATGGACGTGCGGACAGCAATAGTAGTGGGGAGCGAAGTAGAGGTATTCTAAGTGGTACCACTCATCGTAGTTGTCTCTATCTCGGCAGGAAATGTTAGTTCAGCTGCAACGTTTCCTGATTGCCTGAGGAGCGTAGACAAGATGTGTCCAGATAGTCATCTTGCGTCTGTCCTCCTGATGGGCATAGTAGCAGCAGTTGAAGCAGAGTGAGGCCATGGCTGGTTAGTGCTTCCTAAGACGGCTGCTCTGCCTTGGGATATGGTGTTTAATGCAGAGGAGCTTCACCTCTGGTGTTACATATGGGGTGTTAATAGTAGAATGATGGGGGTATTCAGTGAGTGGGTTGTCATCAGTCTCTCTTAGGTAAGATAGGAAGGTGGTTGGACTGAGTGGGCAACCAGGTGATGGTGTATTTTTAAAGAAGGCAAGCCCTTTGGGATATGGGTTTGTTCCCAGAGTTCACTGCCAATTTTGGATTGAGTGAGGGATATGTCATCAAGATGTGGAGGAATGGGAAGTGGGTCAGGACTAGAGGAATGGTAGGGAGTAGGATGATCTCCTATTAATCAAATGGTGGTGCATTGTCATCTAGTTAAACATGAATTTATTGACAAATGGTCATGCTGCTCAGGTTTAACCCCATTCATTGGATGAATGTGTCAACTTCAGTAGGGGTCAGGTTGTCACCAAGTGATAGGCTATGGGGCGCACGGAGTGGGAGTGAGCAGGACAGATTGTCCCTTGCCCCTAACTTGGGGCATCTCTTTATATGAGACTGCGACTTTGTATCCGACATACAAGATAAGCTGACATAATACGTTACTAGTTTTGGAAAGCCTCTTTCCCACATGCCGGGTTGTCGTTCCATCCATCTCTACACTCCCCTTCAAACCAGCGATAAACCCATTTCAAACACATGTTTCTTGTGTTTCACTCTTGGAAGAGGCTTGGTCAATATATCTGCTGTCTGATCTTGATCTTGGCAACTTTCAACACAGACAAATCCTTTCGCAACCCATTCGCGTATAGCTTGATATTTTATATCGATATGCTTTGACTGCTGATGGAATTGGGGGTCTTTTGTCATAGCTACTGCACCTTTGTTGTCCCCCCAAAGCAACGTAGGCAGCTTCTGCTTGAACCCCAATTCATTATGTAGAGATCTTAGCCAACAAATTTCTTGGCTCACTTCGGACAACGCCACATATTCAGCTTCTGTTGTGGAAAGTGCAATGATGGTTTGTTTCTTTGATCTCCAGGTTATCACTCCGTTTCCAGTTATGAAAACGTAACCTGCGGTCGATTTGCGGTCTTTGGAGTCTCCTCCAAAAGCAGCATCGGCATATCTGTAAAAGATATTTGGGTGCGTTGTGAAATCTGTGTAAGTAATACCGTAATCTTTTGTTCCTGCGAGATAACGCAGGATTCTTTTGATTGCAGATATATGTTTTAGACTTGGGTTCGCGGTGTACGATGCAAGTTTATTCACCACAAACGTTATGTCAGGTCTTGTCGCATTTGAGAGAAATTGAAGTTCTCCCAACAGTCTCGCATAGGGATTGGATCTATTCCCTTCCTCTCCATCCGG